>JACCED011792561.1_pt1 | contig 22529 bp, 16 predicted proteins | sample 7455021 | NCBI WGS metagenome assembly JACCED01 (sample SAMN15323456, study PRJNA562643) | freshwater metagenome | isolation source: river surface water | place: USA:Blue River Watershed | collected 2017-08-19
GTTACTTCATATGTGTTTTTGTCTAATACAACAAATATGTGGTAATAATAGCGTAGGTTCTCGTCACTCACCATGTGTGTGATAAACCATATTTCATCTCCAATGATTACCCCATTCGTAGACCCACGTAAACGTTTAAAGAAAGGTGGAGTTTGAATGGTATTTGTAGTGACAAATGTGGTGGTCGTGTTCTCAACATCCGTATTTTTTGAAAATTCTCCGATAGTTAATGGATACCATTGGTAGATGACTTTTATATTTGATTTGTGTGTAAATAATACCCAGTTTTTCTCAACCGGTCGCATACCAGGTTTTATTGCCAACTTTGATGTTACATTCTGATTGTTTATATCAATGGTTCCAGTCTCAATGGTTATATTATTGTATGTTAATCCGCGATTTGCACTAAAACATAACTTATTATCGTTAATTAATATACGAATATCTTCAATCCCTGCATATACACTATCATATAATTCATTATATTTCAACAAAAATTCATCTGTTTTTTTCCATTCGGGTTCTCGTATATCGTAAATAGAAACAATATTTTTAGTGGTGATGACCTTGTTGTTTGTATATTCACCATTACTGTTGATACGGTAATCAACATAGCGTGTATTTATATATAGTTTGTCATTATGAATGCATAAAGATGGTGTAGAACTTACAAATGCTTCGCCTAGGTCTATTTCGTTTTTTATGTTATTTAATTGGGTTACTTCTGAACTAGTTGAGAACTCACTAATCGCTGAAACATAAAATTTGTAATTTTTTAATACATTATTGAAAATGCTATCTGTTGTGTAAGAGCAATTTAAGACTTTCATACAAGACTTTAATATTTGTTCTCTTGGTATGTTACAATAATATCCAAAGATGGAGAACTCGTAGTCAAGTTTGTAGTCATATACATCTTTTTGATAAAACAAATGGTCTGTTAATGGATATGTTTTTCTGTGATAATCTGCTATCTCATAGAACTTATAGGCGAGAAAATTGTGCCCAATTGTCCTATAATGTTGCACTATTTCGTACAGGTTCTCAATCCTCTCTGGATAATACTGAAAACCTTCAAGCCAAAAAAAGATTGCATTCGGCATATCATTTAAATTCTTATAACAGGTTCCGATTGAATAGTATGACAACCATACTTCTTGTTTCCATCCACCAAGTACAATACGTTTCTTATATGTATCAATCGCATTTTGATACTGACCTGCATCACGATAACTATTTGCCAAATAAAATGTGTATCGCTCGTTATTTGGTTCATCAATCAAGCCTTGTGTTAATAGACGAATATCACGAACAAATTTATCCGTTTTAGACCCTCCGTCACCGACATCATTTATAAAGATAGATGTTCTCGGTATTTCACCAATCTTGCAATCGGCAGGTAAGTTAACATACTCGTGTGTAACACCCCAATAAGAAAGGTTCTCCCTATTTTTTAGAATACGAACGTTTTTATAAAAGAAATGTTGAGAACCTTGGAACATATAATAGGCGTCTGATATTAATGATTTTTTAAACTGTTCTGCCGAGAACGAATGATGCAATTCTAATCTCATATCCGCGTCCAATAATAACAAATAATCCGCATTTGGCAAACCATAGCATTGTTTTAGTGCGAATGAACGATTATATCCAAAATCGCGAAATGGCTCACTGATTATGCAGCCAGAAATTTTATGAATATCAAAAAATGACTTGATAATTGTAATCGTATTATCTGTACTACCGGTATCACAGATGCAATAGGTGTCAATCAATGGTAACACTGAGGTTAGTAACCGTACGATGATTTTACTTTCATTCTTGACAATCATATTTAGACATATTTTAGACATAAACGAGAACCTGTATATTATATTGAATAACCATAATTTTATATTTATTCTAGTACATTATTTTTTTCCAAAGATATAATAACTAATCAATTATAATCTCAATATGGCATTTACTAGATTTCATGATGACCCAAATCGGATTAAAAAACAGGTTATGGAGAGCAGTTTCACTGGGAGATATATGCTTGATGTTCCCGGACAAGGAACCGATTTACCATTTGTAGAAGACCCACATATTCGTTTACAGCACTGGGGTGCGAACCTTAGATACAACACCATTAATTTGGAAAGCGATTTACGTGGTTTGACCAGACCATTAAATCGTGATAATGCGGGGTTAAACGAATATAAGCAGTTTGCAAAAGAACCATCGGCAGTGACGTATAAAAATGCTGAACCATTTGTGCTAGAAACCAGGGCTAGTCATCCCGCGTGGATGTACAAGGATTTAGAACAAACACGATGGGAAACACCCCTATTAAATCCGCATAATGGTTTAGAAAAAGGGTTCCTTGAAAATTTACACACCAGGAATTTAGAGAAAGATAACTTCGTTAGAAGAGTACCCGTGGTGGATGGTACTCAGCACGTACAGTATTATCTAGGCGGACGGTCAATGTGTATTGGAGGGAATGAAGAAACTTGCCCGGGAACCTTGTACTCTAACAAAATACGTTAATGTTATAGGAGAATATTATGTAATAAATATAATATTATATAATATAAAATAAAATGGAGGTTGTTGTTCCACTATTTGCCTTATCAAGTTTATATTTAATCAATAATCAGAATAAGAAGAAGGAAAACGAGGAAGAAGGGTTCTCGTCGGGTGATTTACCAAACACTCAACTTCCGGTTCGTAACTATCCGGATGAACAGATGTATACGTCAAACGAAGCAGACCCATCGTCTGATATGTACACATCTAACCGTTTTGACAATGCTGGGGGAGTATATACCGACAAATATTTTAGAGTACAATCTAACGACAAGCCAGCAGCAGATGGTCCCACCTATCACTCTCTTACTGGTGAAAGCGTAGGGGCAAACTATTTTACGCACAACAATATGGTGCCATTTTATGGAGGTAAAATGAGAACACCCAGTGCAAATCCCAATGCAGCGGAGAGTATATTAGATTATTCTGCGGGTGCGGGTTCTCAATATATTACGAAAAAAGAGCAATCCCCCTTGTTCTCCCCTGATGAGAATTTACAATGGGCACACGGTGCGCCAAATCAGAGTGATTTTATGCAATCCCGTGTAAATCCTAGTATGAAAATGTCTAATGTAAACCCGTTTAAACAGGAGAACGTGGCTCCTGGTCTTGGACTGGGATACACCACCGAAGGTGCAGGAGGATTTAACTCGGGTATGGCTAATCGTGATGCTTGGTTACCCAAAACAGTTGACCAATTGCGTGTGGATAATAATCCCAAATCGTCTGGTCGCTCATTACTTGGTCACGAAGGACCCGCGAATAGCGCGATTAAAACGATTGCTACTCGTGAGCAAATGGGTATTATGGAGAAGAACCGCCCCGAAAGAATTTTTGAAATAGACCAACGTAGTATGTCTGAACCAAACAACCGAGAGATTGGACGTTTATTCACAACGGGAGGTATTGAAAAGGGGCAAACGATGCGTGCAGTACCTGTGGAACGATTTGTTTCGCGTCCCGAAACTGCGGTAGAATATACAGGTGTTGCAGGATATCAAAATGAGGCATCCTATCTTCCTGGTGAATATATGCCATCGCATAACCAACAATTAGGTCAGGTACAATTTGGTGTGGCGAATGCACAAGGAAGAAATTATGCGACAGATGCGGATTATGGTATCAAATCTAAAACCGCATATCCGAATAATCGTTCTGCGAACAAACAAGATAGTTATTTTGGTATGGTAAGTGGAGGTATTGGCGCAGCAATTGCTCCATTATTAGATGTGTTTCGTCCTTCTAGAAAAGAAAATGTAATAGGTTCTCTACGTCCGTATCAAAATCCTGGTACAACAGTTCCACAATCATATATCTTTAATCCCGCAGACAAGTTGCCAACAACTACTCGCGAAACAACTGAGAATTCTAAGTTTCATATGAACGTAAATGCGAACCAACAAGGTGGTGCGTATAAAGTAACTGAACACCAAGCGGCTCATACTACCAGACAAGAAACGGGCGACTTTTACTATGCAGGTGGCGCCGGCGCTGGCGATAGAACTAGACAAATGACTTCTTACGAAGCAGGTTATAATCAACGAAACAATGATATAAAGTCTAGTACCATTGAAGGCAGGCTAGTGAAGGGAAATATGTCATTGTTAAATTCAGATATTAATATGCGTCAAAAATCACGTGACGACTATCTAAAAAATTCTCGTCCATTGACTGGTACTATGCCTTATAAATCTCCTGATATGGAGACTATGGGACGTCTTGCGGGCAATGAACGTTCATTGTACTCAAATATTCAAATGGACCGTACTAATCCCGAAATAATGAATTCATTAAAGTCAAATCCTTATGTGGTTGACCATAGAAAGGGATTATAATTAGTATACTTCAACCGAAATGGGTAAATGGTCCGAACCATATGTTAGAAATCCCTTTTCCATATCTTTGGGATATTCAGGGCATTTCGCAATGGTTGTTTTGTTAAAACCTTTTGATAAAATATTATCTATGTTCATTTTACGCTCTATATAATATGTTGGACAGTTCGTATTATGAATAGTATAGTTCGGAATATTATAAAAACGCGTGTTAGAACTATACTGATGATTAAAATCCCCACCGATAATACAATTACTTGCTTCTTGCAGTAATGGCATTATGCTACCCAACTGTTTATATCGTTCTTGACTAGATTTATCAGTGAAATGAACATTAAACACATGAACTAATTTATTCTTATATAAACATTCTGTTTGTAGTCCAAATGGTAAAGACATATGCTTCATTTGTTTTTCTGAAAAGTCTGTCTTCTTAAATAACGTAACATTACCACTATTGTTTTTATTAATGCTCCAATGTATGCGAACCAAGGGAGATATTATATATAAATTTTGTAAAGTGGCAACTATTTTATTATATTCTTGCAGCATGACTTCTTGTAACATAATAACACTCGCTTCGTGAAGAAAAATATATTTTAATATACTGTCTAATCGGATAGTCCTATTGCACCGGATTGATTTTGGTACAGTGTTATATGTTTTATTATCTATCCATTCGGATGCTAATATATTCCACGTTAATATTTTCATTATATAACATAATGTTATAAATTTGTGAATTAATCGTACAAATTGTAACTAAATTATTAAGTTACAATTATTTATTGTTTGATAGCCTTACCTAAATATATGAGTATACCGGTTATTCCTTTGGAATCATTGCAATTAACTTTAATGTCTTCGCTCAAATTCTGCACATCGCCAATATCAGTAAAATTTCTATCAAATAATCGTCCTCCGCCGATAATGTTGAGTGCGTTATTTCCTATATTTAATCCACCAATCATCAATCCATCTACGAGTTTATCGTTTTTATCCTTAGTTTGAAAAATTTCCATTGGATAAGGAAAACTACGATAATTATCAGAACCGATTACGCTGTTGGAGGGAACATTTTCAATGGATGGTGTAGAACCCCACAAATCCATATTTAATTTATTTCCCGCTACATTATTTGTTATTTTAAACGTAAATTTTTCAGGAAACTTGCCTCCTTCTTGTGGCACAATGACTATAAAATTCTCGGCTTTATTAGTTTCCATTTGTAGTACGACCGGTCCAGGATTATCTACCTTGAAAATGGCTTTTTTATTGATTGTCGCGGGCTTAATAGACGAAACCGTGTTAATGTAATATGCTGTTTCCGGATTAAATACTTGTGGAGCCATTGCGCCAAACGTGGGTATGGCTGCCATCGCAGTATCTTTTACCTGTAATAACTCTACTGTATATGTTTTGGGTTGTATGTCGGATTCCGGCTTAGGTGTAATATTGGTAACCGGTTTTACATCCAACCCTTCTTTGACAGGAGTAGACAATAATCCTAAAAGTAGGAATAAAATAGCGATTATCAATAACATATAGATGATTATACGAATTCTGGATGTTGTCATTATGTTTTATATGATATTCTTAGATTTTTTAGAAGTGTGAAATTATAACAATGCACATAATAAGTATTTCAATTATTATGTGTATATAAAATGCGCTTCTGCACGGGATCGAACCGGGGACCTCTTGATACCTGCGTTATGGTAACAATACCATAACTTTTAACAGTCAAGTGCTACTACCAACTGAGCTACAGAAGCAGTGAGTAACTTTTCGGCAAACTCATTCCGTAAATTTTTATTTTGTTTTTATATTAAGCTCTTACTGAGATTCGAACTCAGGTTTCTAGATTCAAAGTCTAAAGTGATAACCACTACACTATAAGAGCAATGAAGTAACTTTTCGGCAAACTCATTCCGTTATGCCCGTCGTGTTGATTAACGGGCATCGTGAGCCCCCTGAGAGACTTGAACTCTCCACCTTGTCTTTACTAAAGACATGCTCTAACCAGATGAGCTAAGAGGGCATAAATACAACTATTTCTCCGTCGGTGCCATGAATTTTTTAAAGGAAACATTCAAAAACTATTTGCACGGAGAGGGGTTTGAACCCTCGCATCAAACGATAACGGGTCTTAAGTCCGCCGCCTTAGACCACTCGGCCATCCGTGCATTTATTTATTTTTAACGACTGTATACACAAGTAAATGTAATATATTATGGGCGGAATGCAATAATGCGGGGTCGAACCGCAGGCCTTTGGCTCATAAGACCAATGCTCTAACCAACTGAGCTATAATTGCTAATGCACCATATTTTTATATTGACGAGTTACTGGTGCACGTTATTTACAATATATCTTCACTATGTACACATTATTATATAGATTGTCTTCTTTATATTATTATCTGTAAATTATTTTGTGGATTTCAAATACATAAAAAATAAGAATTAAATCTCATTTTTATTTTTTTATTTATTACGTTACATTGTTGAAACTAACTATTGTGTATCTGTTTATATTTTTAGTTTAAACCTTCTTCTTGACAATCTTCTTCTTAGGCGCTTCGGGCTCAGGAGCAGCAACCACTGGTTCAGGAGCCTTCTTAACAACCGTCTTCTTAACAACAGGTGCAGGTACTGGCTCTGGCTCAGGTTCATCTGCTTCCTCGTCACTATCAGCAACCTCGGTAGTCACTGGCTGAGAAGCAGATGTACTGACAACTTCCTCCTCGTCATCAGCAAGTTGAGCAGGAGCCGCTTCAATGTTCTGAATATCATCGGTTGACAATTGAATATGGCACTGTCCAAACACGCTTTCTTGAACGTGTGGCTTGACAACGCACTGGTTTAGTTTCCAAGTAATACCCCATCCCTTACCACCAAACCACAATCCGCCACACTGCAATACACACGCAACATTGCTTCTTGCAGGAACAAAGTCCATAGGAGTGAGGTTATCATTATCGCAAGGAAATAGCAGTGTACGCTTGGTATCATACACTTCCACGTTCCAACGTCCTCCATAATTAGGCACCTTTGCACGAATAGTAGGAGGCTTGGAATAATCCATCTTCTTGGTCAACTTATCCCTAGAATACTTCAAGAAGGGGAAGAAGGTATGCTTGGCAACTTCACGTGACATTTCAGTACCAAACCACGCCTCGCTATTCTTGACCGCATCATCAAGAATTTGATTTTCAAATGCCTTCAATTTAGCAAGGAAATCATTTGTTGCAGGTGTAGCATAAGTCTCATTGGGAAAAGCCAATGACATACTGAACTTACCATCTGATTCGCCCTTATCATCTACGAAATCAGAAATACCCCAAGTCATCAACAAGGGAGTAGAGACATACAATGCACGGTTACTCTGCGTGCTAATAATGTTGATTGACTTCGCACCGCGTTCATTGACCTTGGGTTGCATATAGCGAACTGCGGAAGTATTCCAACTGGAAAAGTTAACAACAATGGGATTAGAAGGCTTGGACATTTTATGAGTAATTAGAAGAACTAACTGGTTGTATATTATAAGTGTCTATTCTTTAATTCAATTTTTTATATATTTTATTTCATTGACACTGAAAATGGTCTCATTTATGCACATTTTACGATATCTGTAACACATAACGTATCAAATACAATTACATAATTATTACAGCAAATTATATAGACATAATATGTTTATATAGTATAAATGGAGCCGTATGAAAACATATTACATAATATTATGAATATATCACCCCCAATCAAAAATAAAGAGATAGAGAAAAGATTACAACTAAAAAGTAAAGAGAGTATTGAAATCACATATGAGAATTATGTATCTAAAAAAATAGTCTTGTCCAAGTGCAAGGTAGTTGAATTAAAAGCAGCAGCAAAAAAATGCAAATTACATATTTCCGGAAAAAAAGAGATGCTGATTGAACGAATTATAAAGTATTACAATGAAACGACATTTGCTATAAAGATACAAACAATATTTCGGAAATGGTTAGTCACAAATATGTTTAGACTGCGAGGACCTGCATTTAAATCCAGGTCATTATGTGTAAATGACACGGATTTTTGTACATTAGAACCTATAAACGAAATACCATCAGAAAAATTTTATAGCGTGACAAATAATAATTTTACATATGGTTTTGATATTACATCCCTCATTGAATTGCTGAAACAAAATACATCTATACAAAACCCTTATACCAGAGAAAATTTTGACAATAAAACAAAAAACAACATATTGACTTTATACCGTTTGAGTTTTATTTTGATACCGAAGTTTAAATTTGAACATACTCCGTATCGTAGTCGTATTCCAGACCAATCACTTAATCGGTTACGTCGCGACCGACCTACTACCACAAATTTGCACGTATATAACCCACATATTAACCATATTACATCAGAAGAAATGTTTATGCAACATAACAACATACGTCAAGTACGAACTACTCCGGTTGCAAATAGAATAGTTCAATTGTTTATGGCGATAGACCGTCTTGGTAATTACACTAACAGTAGTTGGTTTACAAATTTAGACATGCGTAGTTATATCAGGCTATATAGGTCATTATATGATATATGGTATGTTCGCAGCGGATTAACCGGTGAAGTCCGTAATTTAATATCCCCGTTTTGTTGTCCATTTGAAGGTATATTCAATACGCGCACATTATATTCAGAATTAACATTTAACCAAATACAATTAGCGTGTTTAATTGTAATGGAAAATATAGTGTATAGCGGAGTTAGTGCAGAATATAGAACAATTGGTGCATTTCACGCATTGTCTGCATTAACCATTGTGTCACTAGATGCAAGGAGCGCAATGCCGTGGTTATATGAATCGGTAATGTAGTAGATATAATAATATTTTTACGCAAAAATATTATTTATTGTAAATTTTACATTTTTTACACAAAAATTCAATCATATTATAAAATTTATTATGATACTTGGTAAGGGAACAATCATAAATAATATATTATGATGTAAAACTACTTAAAAGAGAGTGGGTATAGTAGTATATAATCTAGTATGGTTAGAACTACTACTGCCTCCACCGATAAGTCTGCTCCTAAGTCCCGCGCCAAGGCTGCTGCTGCCCCTGCCCCCGCAGTGGTTGCTGCTCCTGCCCCCGTTGTGGTGGCCCCCGTCCCTACCCCTGCACCTGAGCCAGTTGCAGAGGCGGGTGATGCTCCCGACCAATCTGCTGCATTGAACTTGAAGCTCTCTGAGTTCAGCGCAAAACTCCAACAGTTGGCTGGTCTCTTCTCCACGATGAAGAATGACTTCAAGACCCTTGAGAAGGCTGTTTCTCGCGAGATTAAGATGGCACAGAAGGTGTCCTCCAAGAAGCGCCGCACCAACAGCAACCGCAAGCCCTCCGGTTTCATCAAGCCCACTCGCATCAGCGACGAGCTTGCTGGTTTCCTCGGAAAGACTGTCGGAACTGAGATGGCAAGAACTGAGGTGAGCAAGGAAATCAATGCTTACATCCACGCACACAAGTTGCAGGACAAGAGCAATGGTCGTATCATCCACGCCGATGCCAAGCTCTCTAAGTTGCTCAAGTTGCAGAAGGAGGACGAACTCACCTACTTCAACCTCCAACGTTTTATGAAGCATCACTTCCAGAAGTCTGAGTCTGCTTAAATCATAAACACTTATCAAGTTGCAAAATAAACATCAAAAATAAAAATATTCTGCTAGCAACATTCAACACCAAAACTTCCAAAATTACAAAAAATAAAAAACAAAACTAAAATTATAAAAAAGTTATAATTTTATGTTCATTTATTCAAATACTTATTCTCTTGGTAATTCGTAATATTGTATGCAAAACCATATTTATCGCTATGCATAATGTGTAATTTTACAGCAAATGATATAAACAAATATTTATGTATTTTTATACTATGACAGAATTACAATCGTCCACTCCTCAATCATTTGAAGACCGTGTATCGGAATATCTTTCAAAAAACAAAGTATGTTTGTATATCTTAACACCTCATTATGGTGGAATGTGTCACGTAACATATATGCGTTCTCTTATGAAGACCCAAGACCGTCTAAGAGAACTCGGCGTTGAACTGAATATTGAATTTTGTAATAATGACAGTTTAGTCTCACGTGCACGAAATAATTTGGTTGCCAGGGCAATGTCAAACACTAATATGACACATATGTTGTTTATTGATAACGATATTACTTGGGACCCAGATTCCATTTTGAAATTGTTATTGGCAGAGAAACCAGTTGTTGGTGGTATATATCCGTTAAAACACTATAACTGGGAAAAACTCGTGAATACAAACCCTGAAACGCCCAATGTAAATGTTGTACAGAATTGGATTGACCGGAAAAATCAATCTATGTTCAAAGATGCTATTCCCGATGTAGACTTGATACATCACCGATTATTATCGTACAATCTTAATCTCGCGACAAACACAATGCATATAGAGAACAACCTCACCAAAGTTCGTCATATTGCCACTGGATTTATGATGATTAAACGCAAGGTCATTGAAAAGTTACAACAAGCATTCCCATCTACCAAGTACGTGGATGATGTTGGTTTTTTACAACCCGAAGAAAACAAGCACGCATATGCTCTATTTGATTGTGGTGTAGAAGAGGGACATTATTTCTCGGAAGATTGGCTATTTTGTCATAGATGGACCAAGATGGGCGGAGAAATCCACGTTGAGGTAACTATCAATCTGAACCATACTGGACCCGTGGACTACCGCGGTTGTTATTTGGCGTCTATTATCTAATCTCACCAATAAAAAATATATTTCCATAATACATTTGTGCTTATGTAAATATAAAACCCTCATCTTTCATAAGATTATGTATGGCATCTAAATCTCGTGTAGTATTCGGGTTTGGTGTAAAATTCAGACCATCGTATTCTGCAAATCTTCTGCCTTGAAATAAAGTATATACGTGTATCACTTTCCTATAATCAGTTATATATTTTGTATTTTTTAGTAACCAAATATAAAATTCTTGTAATGGCTTATCATTTATGGTGTTTGTTAATTTATATTTACAATACTCATTATACCAATTTATCGTTTCATATAATGAGGTATTTGTATTTGAATTATAGTCTGTACCAGATAATATCAATATTTCACAGAAATCTTTTTCAGACATACTTAATTCTTGTAAAATCGTTTGTTTGTCATATAGCATAACCGTTTGGTTCATTAGACTAATATTACGTATCACATATGGACATTTGTATAGAAACATATCCATATCATCGCTTATACAAGCCCACGCACGTCCAGATGTTACAAAATATGCACATAAATCATCCGCTTCACCTGGCGCATCGTAATGGGTTACACTATATGCATCCATCAGACGCTTAACTTTTACAATATCTTCATCATATATACGTATACATTGTCGTTTCAAATATTCCATTTCAGAAACCATCTTATTTCTATCAACACCGGTTAGGTTCGCATTTTCTAATTCTGCCTGCATTTTCAAATACTTTTCGTAGGCGGTACGTTTATCTGAGTGACGTTGTCGCAAGAGTTCTCGTTTCTCTGGTGGAGGTTTTCCATCAAATATAAAGATGGGTGTAATATTATGAAATTGCAATATGGATATAAATAGATACATATTTTCAAGCAATGCATCTTCGCTAAGGAATTGATACAAATATATACTCGTATCAATGACCACTGTTTTACCTGATAATTTACGCATATGGATTTTAGTAATGGCTTTTTTACTGCATTTATCGTGTAAATATTTATTTAGATGTCTAATACCCATAAATTTTTATTAATAAATAGTATTTTAATTGTTATTGTTTTTGGTACTTGTCACTGTTTAATATTCTAAGGTGTTGTTCAATTTTTTCAAATTAGTACACAGGCAATACATAACTTCTAATGAATGTATATAACGGATGAAACAAGATTATTCTAGTTTAACCACATTTTTATCAGATAATGTATTCAAGTTAGATATACTAGATAAGACACGATTTAAATTTTCACCTGATAGATATGAGTTTATAAAACAATTATTTAACAATCTAACCACCGCAGAGAGAACCTACGAGACATCTATGATAACTACCCTTCCCTTAAATGTATCCTCTGAATTTCCGCGTAGTATATCCTATCAATATTGTCCAAAACCAATACGCAGTGAAATTGAAAATATGACAAAAGTGGGTATGCAATATTCTTTTCAAATAAATTCACGTAAATTCAAAATATTCTTTATTTGTTCCGATAAGATGGAAAACGTTAATAAATTTATGAACCAATCCATAAAACGGATTTATATGTGGTTACATCTAGCCTCACAATATGCAAATAAGGATTGTTCAAAAAATATGAATGTATACTTGTATCTTACGCCGCTTTCCAAGTTATTACCGGAGGATAATACTCCTATATCACAACTCAATGCGAACACTGCATTCACTACGCCGTGTAAACCACTTACTGAGATTGTTATATTTCGCTTAGAAGAATGGTTTAAAACGTTTATTCACGAAACATTTCATAATATGGGGCTAGACTTCTCTGCTTATAATAATGATAAAGTGAATGCTGAAATTTATACGATGTTTCCAGTGAACACAGATGTTAGGTTATATGAAACGTATTGTGAAACATGGGCAGAATTGTGTGCAATAATGTTCAATGTATATTATTCAATGCGACATAATACACGTATTGAAGATATTCCAACGAAGATACCAAATATGATTAAAACTGTGGAAAGGAATATTATACAAGAGGTGTATCATTCATTATTTCAAGTGGTCAAAATTCTATCTCATTATGGACTAACATATGACGTGTTAATTGAACGGCAAAACAACTTATCTAATTCTTGTACATATAAAGAAGATACCTCAGTATTGTCTTATTACATCATTAAATCTATTTTGTTATTTAATATTGGTTCTTTTATAAAATGGTGTGCTGATAATAACTCTTATTCTATTAATTTCACTAACTTAACTAGCAAAGATACGATGGCTGAAAAAATGTCAAGATACTGCCATCTAATCAGAACCTATTATAAGGAACCGACCTATATAAATGCATTAAACTCAATGAATAATTTTTTCAAAACGATTAAACACACTAAAAAGAATAAGTATGTATTAGAAAATCTGCGTATGACAATTACTGAATATTGAACCTAATCGTAAAAAAACGTATTTATTACGATTACAATGAAATGAAACTAAACTAAACTAAACTAAACTAAACTAAACTAAACTAAACTAAACTAAACTAAACTAAACTAAAATTATTTTTATTTTTTATTTTTAAAAGTATTTATTGGGCGGTGTTACTTACCTTCTCACGCAAAAGCGTCAATTCTTCGGTTAAACGACGGATTTCTTCGTCTCGTTCTGCCATCTTTTCGGTCAGGGTCTTGTTCGCGGCTACGAGTTGTGCCATATTTAACTCAGTGGTTACTTCGGGAATGGGCTTATGGTTAATCTTGAATGCAAAGTATCCGGGCACTTTGTCTCCATTATCGTTACGCACAATAAACTTATGAAAGTTGTTACCGTCAAAATATCCTTGTTGACGATAATGTTCTTGTGTTTTGAGTGCGGTGCGCAAAGAAGCAACTGTCGCGTTGTCGTTCCAATTCTCAAAATGGATAAACACTGCTTTCACTGTTCCCACATTGTCAATCTTACGGTCAATGAAATCAATTCGTGAAATCTTTCCAAGTTTAAGGTCGTTCTCAATAAACGAATGCAAATGTCTTGGTTGAAATGATGTAATTGACCCGTCTGGATGCAACATCAACATATTATTGGGAATAATTGGAATGTATAGGCTGTTCCAGTCGTCGTCTGATAACGTCAATTGTTTCGTTTCAACAACCTCGGTAACTACTTTTGCTGCCGGCATTCTTGCCTCGCGAATGGATAAATGTGTCATAGCCTCTCCATTTTCCCAACTAAATTTAGCATTCTCAACGAGAATTTTAACACTGTGTGCACGTGTATTGATTTCGCCAGATGCAATATCTTTCAAAATTGCATACAAGTCGCGATTTGCTAGCGTATTGTAAATACTGCCGAATTCAATCACCGCGCTGCGTGTCACCACATTCTCCTTCAATTTTTGATTATAATTTGTTTTTTCAACGATGCGAATTTCACGAGGCTCACCGATTGCCATAATCTTTGTTACCAATTCAGTAACGGCTTCTTGTGTGCTATGTTCAATTGGTAACGCAACTATCTGCAAGCACACCGGTTTGTGAGGGAATGGTTCGCTTGATACACCCATAGTAGCAGTACCATAACAGACATTCTTTGGTTCCATATAGGGTCTCAACATAGGTACCACCGAACTGTATGAATTGTAATTAGAACTAGACATTATTGTATTATAGAATACGAATTAGATGCTTATGATTATAATCAAATAAATCTTTCAATTTTTTACAATTTTTATACTTTTACTAGTTTGTTTAGTTACTGACGTAAATCCCGACGTAAATTCATAAGGTCTGTATCAATTTCAGGTTCTCTTCCTCTGACAAAATGTATTAGTTTTGCGTGTTTCGTTTCTAATAGCATTTGTTTTATGTCAGGGTTTTGGTTAAACTTTGCAATTCGTGCAACTAATCGCTCAGTTTTATGTCGCGGGTTCTCGTTTACTTCATAAAAATCTGCGTCTATCACAATATGTTTCTCTCGTAATACATTCTCCTTGGATTTTCCGGTTTTGCTTCCTGCTATTCTAGCCAATCCTATGTCCTTTGATATTTCACTTTCACTATCCAACGAGAACTTCTTATAAAAATCCGGAAATCCTTTCTTAAATTGAGAACCCAAATAGTAATGTTCTACTGACTTCCAACGAAGGTTATCTACCGTAAATGGGGCTGCCCACGTATCATCCAGCATCTTACGCCAATCTTGAATATTGTTTAATTTATTGTATTCAAATGCAATCGTATCGGGTATGTGTTCTCCCGAACCCTTACCTGGTCTTGGTGTAGAATTAGACATTGAATGGAACATAAATACAATATCTTTGTCATACAATTCATTATTTTTATAGTCTTCTTCGTTTTCTTGGGGTTCTCCTTCGTTTGCATCCAGACCCAATTTCGTTTTAAATTTTCGTAAATCTTGAATGAGATAATATGGTCCAGAGTTTCGCTCCATACACTTATTGACTATCAATGCTTTAACATCATACGGTACTTCGGAGAACTTGAATATCTGTTTATCCTTATAAGTAATCAGAGTATAATGAGAACCCGAATATGATGTCATAATATAGTAATCTGGCTTAAAATTGCCTTGCCGTTCTAAATCACTGTCATTCAATTGTCCACAAATTAATACTCCATCCAAATCACCGTATTTATATGCAAGTTCAGACAAGACAACCATTTTAATATTCAACACACGTTCTAACGTGGATACAACCCATGTATCCGCCCAATATTTACTGGTTTTCACATATTCTTTCAGGTCATCTACATTATGAATATTTTTCATGTGGTCAAATTCATCTAACAACTGTTTGGCGTACTTTTTATCTGAGGATAGTAACTTGTATTTTTCAACTACTTTATTTGCTTCTTCCAAAATCTGTTTGGATTCCATTTTATCCTTACTCTTTTCGCTTCGGTCTTTTAACAATTTGCTTGTTTTCTTCAAACTTTTCATTTCGTTCTCAATATCTTGATAATGTCCGTTGAATGCATTATATAGAGAACGATATTGTTGAAATAACGTTTCATTCACTTCATTTGATAAAATTGCACGTAATTTGGCAACCGATGTTTGCTTCCCGAGTTGTGCAAACGCGTCGCGTATAACTGCAAAGAAACAATCCCCACAACCTTCATTATCAATAATATTATAATTCGTATTTTTCATAAATTTTTCAATCCATTTTTGGTTTGCATTTGCTGAATAGGTTTGCTTTATTTGTTCGGAGATTTCGTTCGTTTCCTCTGGTAGCATATCCGGTTGTTCAAATCCGGAAATGTCTTCAAATACTCCGTTCCCTAAAACACGTTCATTTGTCTTAGTAACCTCCTTTTTTTTACTTTCTGGTATATTCAATCGCATCACAGATGTTTCGTCATCATTCGCATCCACAATCTTCTCATTGATTTGTGTCGCAGGTTCGTCATCTAGTACAATCATATCATTATCTATATTCACACTTTGATATTCTATTTTTCCCGGCTCTTCGGTAGTTTTTGTATCATTCGTTTTATTTGCCTCGTCTAATAACTTGTGCAAATATTCGCTTGTAATAAAAAATATCATATTTCCTTTGTCTAATTTTAAATCACCATCATCATCTAGACTATCAATCACTTTATTGCTATCAAACTCAATAACACCAATTCTTGACTTGATTTCATCATTAAGTATTAGATATACCGAGTAATAAACTACATTATGCGCCGAATATGTATACTTTTCTTTGCCTACTCCTATTTGTATTGGTGACCCGAATAAGTCTAATTCATATAATGACGATGCTTGACCTATATCTTCTGCATCAATCGCTTTGTTCTCATTATAGTTAATTTTATCTGGATGTAACTGAGATTTCACCATCGGGTACTAAACTATATTATATCACGATATAACATTTTTATCTCGTTTATTAGAAAATAAAAATGTTAATGCTGTAATTTTTATCAATCCACTTTGTTGATAATCACCTTCATATCCATATATTTGAATATAATACGACTAGACAAACCGGGATGTTCCTTCGCTTTATAGGCTGTGTATTGTTCAATATGTGCGCCGATTATGTTCCAATTAGAATGTTCGCGCAATTTTATGTAGGCTGCTTTAATATATACATTCATTACTTCAATCAATTCTTCTACATAAAAGTTTTGACCTGCTGTATCCGTTACCTTTACAATATTGTCTTTTAATTCAATCAGTATATCTAGAATATCACTATCCTTTAATAAACCATTATTCATCAAATTCACTAAGAATAAGGAAATATTTTTACGTCTATCGTTGTCTTTTGTAACATCGCAATATTTATTATAATCTACATCAGGGTCTACAAAGACAATCTTATTAAAATTCTCCAAATAAGACGCCTTAAATGTGATGATATGTTCTTTAAATTCTGCATTATTTTCAATCAATTCGTGATATAATTTGGCATATAGTTCAGAAAAGGTTTTATTAATGCTTGCAACATCAAATACTAAATATGCAATTTTTGTAAGAATGTTTACTTCCTCACCGTCTGGATGCGCCAATGCACTCTCAATATGTTCAAACAGGCTAGCCTTAATTGTATCATAATTCTTGATTGTTAACTTATTCAAACAACCCTTGATTTCTGTAAAAATTTTATCAATACCCTCTTTTTTTACTATTTCAGTTGTTTTAAATGCGGGGTGTTTATCTGAACCATTATGGTCATCGTGTTTTGAATTACCTAAACGACCGCGTCTTCCGTTTAGACGTTTGTTTGGTTCATCGGTCTGATGTGACGGCGTAGCATCAACGGGGGCAACCGATACGCCTAATTCAACTCCAAGACGTTTAATTATATTTAATACCGTATCTGGTAAAATATATTTCATTGAAGATGAAATGTTGTTGTAATCATCGCTGTTATATCTTGTCATTTGATGATAAAATGGGTTTTACTAATATATGATATATTATATTTTTTATATGAGTTGTGTATGTAATTACTTATACAAGTTCTCTATAAAATATATTTAGATGATATAGAATGTCTGCTAACGAAGAAATCAAAGAACCATTAAAGCAACCAGTTACAGAAATAGTACAACCTGAAGAGGTGAAGGTGGATGTCATGGTGCGTGAAGAAGTAGTTAAATCTTGTTGCTCAACGAAGAAAGAGGATGTCCATATTGCCGGTAAATGCTGTGCATACACCTGGTGCATATCTTTGAATGGTATTGAATGCTGCTGTGTATCATTGTCCGCAATGTGTACTACATTGAGCAATATGGCACTATGCTGCAACAAGTTCTTGGAACAAATTGACTGCGATACCCATTAAATTTTGCAATAAAAATATATTATTACAAAATTCTACACGATAATATGGTTTTCTCTTATATGTCACTGAAATAGAATACAATGTCGTTATTCGCATTTAATATGTCATAATTAATACAGTTCATATTGTTCTCATCGTCACTATATTCGTCATCACTATATTCGTCATCATCGTCTTTTTTATTCGTTGTGGTTTCTTCTATCTGTTCATTGTTTATTTTGTCTTCATATATTCCTTCTTCGTAGTTTTCTTCTTCAATTAACCTGTCATTTAATTTTTTCGCAGTTGGGTATAATTTATGACGTAACATTCCAATCATCATCCAACACGGTTCAACTAATTCGTCTAATTTTTTTTGTAAAATATTCCAGTTCTTACCACAACCACCTCGTTCTATTGGAAGAGCAAACTCTCTATATGTTAAATCTTGTGTCCGTAACCAGTCTTTGCCTAATTTATCTTCTATTTCTTCATTTTTGGAATATTCATAATGTCTGATAGTAACTGCATCTTCAAATTTTACCCGCTTAATTAATTGCATTGTACATTGGTGTATATTATAGATTTTTATTTTATCTATGTCAAATAAAGTAATCAATTTTTTACTCGTTTATTAAATGTAATTCAAATATGCGAATACTGTACAATGAAGTTATACCATCAGTTTATAAAATCGTTTAATATTACTCCGAGTTTAGATGTATCAAATAATCAAAATGTGGATGATAACGAGAACACGAATGCAACATATACACCCTTTCAAATCGCACAAATACAACAGTTTAAGTTACCTATCGCATATTTAGAACCATCGGATGTGTTTAAATTATCCCCTGTGGTATCCAGTGATTTAGAGTTGGTCGGCTCATCTACGGATATATCGCAAAATGGGATGTATGATTATTTATTCCAGCCAACTCATTCGTTTGGCAAATTGCTAATTCCTTCATGGGAAAAGACATATACTACAAATACCGTGTTTTTAAATGACACGCAACATATTATTAAGAACTTTGAAAAATGCAATGATTACTTGAAAAGCGAGAACCCAGTGGATTGTAAACGAATGTTTGAAATATGGGATACAATTAAACAGGATAAATATTTTACTGAACGATATGGGTTTATGGAGTGGGATATGTTAAAACAGTTTAATCGTTCTCCTTCTTTCCTATTATTGTTATCATTTATGAATGTGTTATCACCCGCGATAAGTTTATTGATGCCGGTCGTTTTTATCATTTTTCCATTTATCATTTTAAAAATACAAAGTGTACCCATCTCCTTTGAAACCTATCTAGAAGTCTTGAAAAACATTGCAAAACACCATTTTATAGGAAAAACGTTGATGAATATGCAGTCATTCAGTTGGGATAAAATTGTGTATATGTTAATTACTTTGGGGCTATATGGGTTGCAGATTTATCAAAATGCCACTGCGTGTATACGTTATTATAGAAACATCAGCAAGATTAATTCCATTATTCTGGATACAAGACTATTTGTAGGACATTCCATTCACAGTATGGAGAACTTCTTGCAATTGTCTGAAAACTGTAAAACATATGATACTTTTTGCAATAACGTTCGTACACAATGTCAGCGTTTGAAGCAATTACAGTCTGAACTAAGTAACATTAGTCCTTTTAAACATTCTATTTCGTCATTCATGAATAACGGTGAACTATTAAGACATTTTTATCAGTTATACGAGAACCCAGAATATGAAGAATGTATACGTTTTTCAATGGGTTTTGAAGGTTATATGAATAACTTAACCGGGGTGTATAATAATCTTCAATCGGGAAATGTAAACTTTGCTCATTTTGATAAAAACGGTGAGTGCGAAATAAAGAAACAGTATTATCCTCCTCTGATGAATGAACCGAACACAAAGAATGATTGTTCGTTAAAGGAGAACATTATCATTAGTGCTCCAAATAAAGCGGGAAAAACCACGATTTTGAAGACTACTACCATTAATATTATATTTTCGCAGCAATTTGGATGTGGATTTTACACGGCTGCTACAATCAATCCATATACACATATTCACTCTTACCTGAACATACCAGATACATCCGAACGTGATAGTTTGTTCCAAGCGGAATCTCGTCGTTGCAAAGAGATTATTGATATCATTAACGAGAACCTTGACACAACAAAAAGTAGACATTTCTGTATATTTGACGAACTTTATTCAGGAACCAATCCAGATGAAGCAACACAAGCAGGCAAAGCATTCTTGACGTACTTGTCAAAGTATCCTAATGTAAGATATATGTTAACTACCCATTATGTAAAAATATGTAAGCATTTCAAGAAATCTAACACGGTACGTAACTACAAGATGGCAGTTGATGTTCTCCCCGACGGAAATTTTGATTATAAATACAAGATGAAAACCGGGATATCAAAATTAAAGGGCGGCATACGAGTATTAAAGGATATGGATTATCCTGCTGAGATACTGGCAGAACTAGTATAATTTTTATACAAAACATTCTATTTTATCATATTCGGTAAATATAATAAAATATCTATTTTTTTGAGAACAACATAATCTGTTCTCCGGTTTCTTTGTGTTTGGTCACGTGAACATTCTTGTTATACATGGGTTGCATACCCTTGAATGTGAAATATCGCTTTGTAACATTGTTCATATCTTGAAGTAAATCGTAATTATCTGATGTATTATCCGAGCCATAGCCAGATAAAATATAACAAAGTCGTCCGCCAGGTTGTAATACGTGTTCACATAGTTGAATGGTTGCTTCCCAATACTTTTCTAGCCATTTTTCATATGTATCATATTTATTAGTGCTCTGGTTCTCTCCTTCATATAATTCAAGACGGTAATACGGTGGACTAAAAAATACGACGTCAAAGTGACTTTTGTATTTATTCATAAACGTTTTTGATTTGAATAACTGTTCAGATGGCTTGCAATATATATCTATTAATTTGTTTGGTGAATGTTCTCGTGCAAACGTATTGGTGGTCTTACAAACTTTTGGTATAACGTCCGTGCCGACATATTCTACTACTTCTGGACATTCTAGGAAACCATAGCAATAGGATGTCCATCCGAGTGTAGGAGTAAATATACGAGTACCTTTGAGAACCGACTTATTCAACGAATATACTAAATAAGGGTTCATAATAGAGGCTCTAAAATAATACGACGAGAACACACTACCTAATCTACCTTCGTTCATATAAAATAGAGAACTTGGCGTTAGTATTTTATAATCAATAATATTTCTTAAATAGAGGTCTTTTAACACATCCATATATGTGGGTATGTTCTCAATACCCGTTTTTGTATTCTGTAAAATATCCAACAAATGAATGTTGCGAATAAAGTTTTTATACAATGGTTGCTCATTGTTATTCATATGTTTGTTCTTCATCGGCGACAAATTGTCATTTATATTGTAATTACTCGGTTGAACTCTAAGAGACATGTTATAAAACCGCGTTAAATATTCATTACGGTTTTGAATATGCTGAAATAACGTTTTGATGTCTTTCATATCAATACCCTTGGTCTGTATATATTCTTTAAGAGGACGAAGATTACTGCCAATTCTTACCTGCGTTTTATTCATAAACTGTGCGAATGTTTGGTTATCCGTATCGCCAGAAAACATTTTCAAAAAAGTATTTAAATCTACGATGTCTATCATTATGCTACAATATAAACACAATTTATTTTCATACAAATATTTATATTTACAATTCGCGGATATCATAAATACTTATACATCTAAGTATTTATCACTAAAAATGGAGTGAGCAAATATTATTTGGTTTAAGCAGACACCTTGGTTGCACGCTTCGTCTTCACGCTGGTAAAACCATCCTCAGCAGTCTCACCTGCGGGCTTCTCTTCTCCGCGGCTACGCTGCTTGCGGGAGTTTTGGTGAGACATATTACGGGTCTCGCACATCAACTCACCGCCCTTAATACCAGTAATATTGACTGCCTTGTATTCGTGGGGACCAGTAGTTGACTTCACACGGTCAAAC
>JACCED010225172.1_pt1 | contig 22523 bp, 30 predicted proteins | sample 7455021 | NCBI WGS metagenome assembly JACCED01 (sample SAMN15323456, study PRJNA562643) | freshwater metagenome | isolation source: river surface water | place: USA:Blue River Watershed | collected 2017-08-19
GATTTCAGATGGACCGGTTCCAATGTCTGGCAAGATTCGTCACCAAATTTCACTTTCTGGAGATTTAGATGTCTTTTGTGAACGAATTCAAAAATTTTGCGCTCAAGGGCAATGTGATGGATCTCGCAGTCGGCGTGATCATTGGCGGCGCCTTTGGCAAGATTGTTGATTCCGTGGTCGGCGACCTCATCATGCCGCTGGTCAGCAAGGTGTTTGGCGGCCTGGACTTTTCCAGCTACTACCTGGCGCTGGCTGGGCAGGCGCCGGGCCTGCCGCTGGCCGAAGCCAAAAAGCTCGGAGCCGTCTTTGCGTATGGCAACTTCATCACGGTGGCGCTGAACTTCGCGATCCTGGCCCTGATCATCTTTGTGATGGTGCGCCAAATGAACCGCCTGAGCGCCGAGAAGGCCGCCGCCGCACCCGCCGCACCCGCCGCGCCGGCCCCCACCCCCGAAGACATCGTGCTGCTGCGCGAGATCCGCGACAGCCTGCAGCGCAAAGGCTGATCAGAGCGGCAGGCCCGCCAGCCGGCGGGCCATGCGCAGCGCCTGCAGCAGGCTGCGGGCGTCGGCGCGCCCCTGCCCCGCCAGGTCGAAAGCGGTGCCGTGGTCCGGGCTGGTGCGGACCAGCGGCAAGCCCAGGGTCACGTTCACGCCCTGCTCCATCCCCAGGTACTTCACCGGGATCAGGCCCTGGTCGTGGTACATGGCCACCACCACATCGAATTCGCCCGGATGCGCCAGCGTGTGGCGCGCGCGCATGAAAACCGTGTCGGGCGCAAACGGCCCCTGCACATCCATGCCCTGGGCGCGCGCCTGCGCCGCCACCGGCTGCAGCACCTCGATTTCCTCGCGGCCAAACAAGCCGCCCTCGCCCGCGTGCGGGTTCACCCCCGCGAGCGCGATGCGCGGCGCACGCCCGAGCGTGCGTGCCAGCGCCTCGTGCGTGATGCGCAGCGTCTGCAGCACATGCTCGGGCGTGATGGCGTCCAAGGCCTCGCGCAGCGAGACATGGATGCTGACCAGCACCGTGCGCAGCTCCTCGTTGGCCAGCATCATGCGCACCGGCATTTGCGCCAGCGGCACACCCGCATGGCGCGCGCTCTCGGCCTGCAAGAGTTCGGTGTGGCCCGGGTAGCGGTCCCAGGGGGCGCCAGCGGCGTGCAGGGCCTTCTTGTGCAGCGGTGCGGTCACGATCGCCGCCACCTCGCCGCGCAAGGCCGCGCGCGTCGCCCAGAGCACGCATTCGCCGGCCATGCGGCCGGCGCGCGCGTCGACCACGCCCCAGGGCAGCTCGGGCAGGGGCGCCACCACCTGCAGCACCGGCAGGCTACCGGGCGGCACGGCCCCGGCCTCGGCCGGCGAGGCGATGGGCACCACCGGCATGGACGCGGGCCCGCTCAGGGCCAGCGCCCGGCGCATCAGGCCCACATCGCCCGCGACGAAGGCGCCGTGCAGCAGCGCGGGCTGCTCGCGCCAGGCGCGGCCAATGATTTCGGGGCCGATGCCGCACGGGTCACCCGGGGTGAGGACGAGGGGCCGCTGCGGGGTGCTCATGCCGGGTTGTCGATCTCGATGAAGGCGTGTTCGAGCCCGAGCTCGCGCGCCACATGCGCGGCCACGGCCGGCGCGCCATAGCGCTCGCTCGCATGGTGGCCGCAGGCGAGAAAGGCCACGCCCGTCTCGCGCGCCAGGTGGGCCTGGGGCTCGGAAATCTCGCCCGTGACGAAGGCGTCGGCGCCCGCCGCGATCGCGGCCTCGAAGTAGCCCTGCGCGCCACCGCTGCACCAGGCCACGCGCCGGATCGGTCGCGCCCCGGGCACACACTGCACAGCGCGCCCCAGCGTGGCCTGCACATGCGCGGCCAGGGCCTGCGCGCTGTCGAAAGCGGCATCGCCGATGAAGCCCAGCGCCTGATCGCCAAAGCACGCCGTGTGGCGCCAGCCGAGCACGCGGCCGAGTTGCGCGTTGTTGCCCAGCTCGGGGTGCGCGTCCAGCGGCAGGTGGTAGGCGAACAGGTGCAGGTCGTGGGCCAGCAGCAGGCGCAGGCGCTCGCGCATCCAGCCCGTGATGCGACCGTCCTGGCCACGCCAGAACAGGCCATGGTGCACAAACAGCGCATCGGCCCCCTCGGCCACAGCGGCCTCGATGAAGGCGCGGCTCGCGGTCACGCCCGACACCAGCTTGCGGATCGGGCGCGCGCCTTCGACCTGCAGGCCATTGGGCCCATAGTCCTTGAATCGCTCGGGCTGCAGCAGCGCGTCGAAGGCCTGGCCCAGGGTTTTGAAATCGCTCATGTGCTCTCGCTCTCCCAGCGCACAGATTGTGACGCAAGCGCCCCCGGGCCGCGCCCACGGCCACGGCGCATTCATGGACAATGGACGCCATGCGACGTTTCTGGCTTTTCTTTTCTCAAACGGTGACCGTGCTGCTCGCGGCCTGGTTCATTGTGGCCACCCTCAAGCCGCAATGGCTGCAGGGCACCGCCGGAGGCAGCATGACCCTGCTGCAGGCGAGCAGCCCCGACAGCGGCGTGCGCCCGGTCGGCAGCCTGAGTGCGGCCGCCCAGAAGGCCGCCCCCGCCGTGGTCAGCATCAACACCCGCCAAAAGCGCAGCGTGCACCCGCGCCAGCAAGACCCGTGGTTCCGCTTTTTCTACGGCGACGAAGACGACAGCCCCAGCGCAGGCCTGGGCAGCGGCGTGATCGTCAGCCCCGAAGGCCATGTGCTGACCAACAACCATGTGATCGAGGATGCCGATGACATCGAGGTCATCCTGACCGATGGCCGCAAGGCTGCGGCCCAGGTGATCGGCACCGACCCCGAGACCGACCTGGCGCTGCTCAAGATCGGGCTCGACCGGCTGCCGGTGATCGTGCTGGGCCAGTCGGAGGCCCTGCAGGTCGGCGACCTCGTGCTGGCCATCGGCAACCCCTTTGGTGTGGGCCAAACCGTGACCTCGGGCATCGTCAGCGCGCTCGGGCGCAACCAGCTGGGCATCAACACCTTCGAAAACTTCATCCAGACCGACGCCGCCATCAACCCAGGCAACTCGGGCGGCGCGCTGGTCGACATCCAGGGCCAGTTGCTGGGCATCAACACCGCCATCTACTCGCGTTCGGGCGGCAATATGGGCATCGGCTTTGCGATCCCGGTGGCAACCGCACAGCAGATCATGCAGGAGCTGATCCAGCGTGGCCGCGTCACGCGCGGCTGGATCGGCGTGGAGCCACAGAACCTCAATGAAGAGCTGGCCGCCACTTTCAAACTGCCCAGCCCGAAGGGCAACCCGGTGCAGGGCGTGGTCATCACCGGCGTGCTGCACAACGGACCGGCCGCGCAGGCGGGTGTGCGTCCCGGCGATGTGATCACGCAGGTGAACCAGCAGCCGGTGGGCAACGTCACGGAATTGCTCAGCCGCGTGGCCAGCCTGCCGCCAGGCCAGCCGGCCACGCTGCAGGTCTGGCGCCAGCAAGGCCTGGTTCAGCTGACGGTCAAGCCGGGCCAACGGCCCGCCTCCCCCGCGGCACGGCGCTGAAACAGCGCGGCCAAAGCGCTCAGGCCGAGGGCTCGGCGGGCGCCTGCGTGTGCTGGATGAAGAGTTTGGCGGCCCAGATGCCCAGCTCGTAGAGCAGGCACATCGGGATCGCGAGCGCGAGTTGCGAGACCACATCGGGCGGCGTGACCACGGCCGCGATCACGAAGGCCAGCACGATGAAATAGCCACGAAAAGCCTTGAGCTTGTCGATGGTGACCACCCCCATGCGCGCCAGCACGACCACCGCCACCGGAACCTCGAAGGCCAGACCGAAGGCCAGGAACATGCTCAGCACAAAGCCCAGGTAGGCCTCGATGTCGGGCGCGGCGGTGATGCTTTTGGGCGCGAAGCTCTGGATGAAGGCGAACACCTGGCCGAACACGAAGAAGTAGCAAAACGCCACGCCCATGAAAAACAGCAAGGTGCTCGAGACCACCAGGGGCAGCACCAGCTTTTTCTCGTGGGCATACAGGCCTGGCGCCACAAAGGCCCAGATCTGGTAGAGCACCACCGGCAAGGCGATCAGGAAGGCCGCCATCAGCAGGATCTTGAGCGGCACCATGAAGGGCGAGATCACCGAGGTCGCGATCAGCGTGGCGCCCTTGGGCAGGTGGGCCACCAGCGGCGCGGCCAGCAGGTCATAGAGCTCGCCCGGCCCGGGGTACAGCGCGAGCGCCAGACCCGCCACCGCGACCGCGATCATGGCGCGGATCAGGCGATCGCGCAGCTCGATCAGGTGCGCGACGAAAGGCTGTTCGGTGCCGGCCAGCTCGTCTTCGGGCGTCGGGTTGGGTTGGGTCATGGGCAATCCAGGGCCGGCTGCCGGGCGGCGGCAGGCCACACAGGGTCAGAGGGATTTGGGACGGTAGCGCGCCACGCGCGCCGCGCCCGACAGGGCCCGGCTGCGCACGCCGGTGCGGGCCTTGTACCACTGCGGCACGGCACCGCGCTTGAGGCGCCAGTTCTTGCCCGGGTGCTTGTACTCGGGCACGGGCGTCTGCAGCACGCTTGCGCTGCCGTCCGACAGGCCCGCCGTGGTCTCGCTCCAGTCTTTCTCGAAATCCGAAGCGGCGGTCTGCACCGACTGCTCGACGTCGCGGGCCGCGGTCTCAACCGAATCTTTCATTTTGCGCAGCTCTTCGAGGTCCATCGAGCGGTTGACCTCGGCTTTGACATCGGCCACATAGCGCTGGGCCTTGCCCAGCAAGGCGCCGACCGTGCGGGCCACGCGCGGCAACTTCTCGGGGCCGATGACGACCAGCGCCACCACCCCGATCAGGGCCATTTTGGTAATGCCGAGATCGAGCACGGATGCAGGTCAGCTCAGGACTTGTGCTTGGCTTCGACGTCGATGGTGGTCTTGTCGGCCGCAGGCGGTGCGCTGACCTGCGCGGCCGCCTTGTCCTCGGCGTTGCCGCCTTCCTTCATGCCGTCCTTGAAACCCTTGACGGCGCCGCCCAGGTCGGAGCCGATGTTCTTGAGCTTCTTGGTGCCAAACACCATGACCACGATCAGCAGCACGATCAGCCAGTGCCAAATGGAAAAGGAACCCATGGATATCTCCTGAAATTGCCTGCGATTCTAAAGCGAGTGGCGCTGGCGCCCTGTCACCGGCCAAACGCCCTGGATGGCGCAGGGCTTGTGGCGATCAGCCCTTGAGCCAGGGACGCGGCCCGCCCATCACGTGCATGTGCAGGTGGTGCACCTCCTGACCACCCTCGGCGCCGGTGTTGAGCACGATGCGGTAGCCGCCTTCGGGGTAAGGCCTGCACCCCGCTTGCAAGGCCAGTTGGGGCGCCAGGGTGAGCATGTGGCCCATCAGGGCCGCGTGGTCGGCGCCCACATGCGCCATCGAGGGGATGTGCAGCTTGGGAATGATCAGAAAGTGCACCGGCGCCCAGGGCGCGATGTCGTGAAAGGCCAAGACATGCTCGTCCTCGTGGACCTTGCGCGACGGGATCTGGCCCGCCACGATCTTGCAGAAGATGCAGTTGTCGCTCATGGTTGAACACTTCAAACGGCAGACGGGTCAGGCATGGGCTGACCCCGGTGGAGCCGCACCATGCCCAGCACGATGCGGTAGAGAAACCAGACGGAAATGGCCACCCAGGCCAGCCAGCCCGGGAAGAAAAACAGGAACCACAGCGGAAAGGTCACGAGGTAAAGCACCGCAGCCCACAGCACCGTGCGCAGGCGCCAGCCGAAGTGGCTGCCTTGCCAGCCGGGCCCCACATCGCCGCGCTTGACCAGGTCGATCACCAGCGCCACCACCAACAGCAAGGGGCCGACCTGCGCGCCCGGGATCACGGCACTGACGGCCACCACCAGGTGCAGCACATAGCTGACCCAGCTCACGGTCAGGTCGCTGTCTTGCTGCAGGTCATCGGGGCGCATGCGCAGCTCACTCGCCCAGGCGTTCACGCTCGGTGGCCTTGCGCAGGGCCTTTTCCTCGAGGCCGCTCAGGCCCTCGCGGCGCGCGAGCTCGGCCACCACATCGGCCGGCGTGAGGCCGTAGTGCGCGAGCGCGATCATGCTGTGAAACCAGAGGTCGGCCACTTCATAGAGCAGCTTGCTGCGGTCGCCGCCGTGGTCGACGTCCTTGGCGGCCATCACGGTCTCGGTGGCTTCCTCGCCGATTTTCTTGAGGAAGGCGTCGGGGCCCTTGTGCAACAGGCGCGCGACGTAGCTTTTTTCGGGATCGCCGCCGTTGGCGGGCTTGCGACTTTCGACCACCGCGGCCAAGCGGTCAAGGATGTCCTGGTTGCTCATGGCGTCATTTGTAAATGGTTTCGGGGTCTTTGAGAACCGGCTCGACCGCGGCCCAGGCCTGGCCCTGCAGGCTTTGGTAGAAGCAGCTGTGGCGGCCGGTGTGGCAGGCGATGCCGGGCTCATGGCCCAATTGCGTGACCTTGAGCAGCACCACGTCGTTGTCGCAATCGAGGCGGATGTCGTGCACCTGCTGCACATGGCCGGATTCTTCGCCTTTGAACCAGAGTTTGTTGCGCGAACGGCTGAAGTACACAGCGCGGCCGAGCTCGGCGGTTTTTTGCAGCGCCTCGCGGTTCATCCAGGCGAACATGAGCACATCGCCTGTGGCGTTTTCCTGCGCGATCACCGGCACCAGGCCTTGCGCATCCCATTTGATTTGGTCGAGCCAATCCATCGTGAACCTCACAAACGCACCGGGATGCCGCGCTCGCGCATGCGCTCTTTGGCCTGCTGCACGGTGTATTCGCCGTAGTGGAAGATGCTGGCGGCCAGCACCGCGTCGGCGCCGCCGAGGCTCACGCCATCGGCCAGGTGGTCGAGGTTGCCCACGCCGCCCGAGGCGATCACGGGCACGCTCACCGCATCGGCCACGGCGCGCGTGAGCTGCAGGTCAAAGCCGCTCTTGGTGCCGTCGCGGTCCATGCTGGTCAGCAGGATCTCACCAGCGCCATGGTCGGCCATCTGGCTGGCCCAGGCCACCGCATCGAGCCCCACGTTCTTGCGCCCGCCATGGCTGTAAACGTCCCAGCCTGGCCCCATGGGCTGGCCTTGAGCGTTGAGGCGCTGCTCGTCTTCGGGCGTTCGGCGCTTGGCGTCGATGGCGACCACGATGCACTGCGAGCCGTATTTGGCGGACGCCTCGCGGATGACCTCGGGGTTGGCGATCGCGGCCGAGTTGAAGCTGGTCTTGTCGGCGCCCGCATTGAGCAGGCGGCGCACATCCTGCACGGTGCGCACGCCCCCGCCCACCGTGAGTGGAATGAAGACCTGCGAGGCCACCGCCTCGATGATGTGCAGGATCACATCGCGCCCGTCGCTGGTGGCGGTGATGTCGAGGAAAGTGAGCTCGTCGGCGCCCTGCTCGTTGTAGCGGGCCGCGATCTCGACCGGATCGCCGGCGTCGCGCAGTTCGACGAAATTGACGCCCTTGACCACGCGACCGCCGGTCACGTCCAGGCAAGGGATGATGCGTTTGGCCAGCATGGATGCCTTTTCAAAAATCAGAGCACGCGCAGGCGCTGAGCGCCCTGCCAGAAAGCGCCAGGTGCCACGGTGATGGGCTCGTACACCTGGGCCGCCTCGACGCACAGCATGTGGCGCCAGCCATCGGCCGGCATGTCGGCCAGTGTGGCGCATTTGTCCGACCCCGGGTTCCAGACCACGGTCTGGGCCCAGTCCATGTCCTGCTCGATGGCGAGGCGGTGCGGGCCATCGTGCAACACACAGCCTTGCGGCGGCGCCGAATACACGCGGTCGAACTCGCCCGCAAATTGCAGGGTTTCGGCGCCCGTGCCGTGGCGATCGCTGACCGCATCCCATTCGGCGCGGCCGGCCAGGCCCTGCAGGCGCGCCTGGGCGAGGTCGTCGACCGCCACATAGCTGTGCAGGGCGCCGGTGAACGCCAGCGGCTCGGTGTCGGTGTTGCGCAGCGCGAGTTCGACCTGCAAGGCCCCCGGCGTGAGCGCGATCAAGAGGCGCGCTTCAAAGGCCTGCCCCCACCAGCGGCGCGTGGCGGGGCTGTCGCTCAGGCTGAGCGCCAGATGCGCCTCCTCGCCTTGCAGGCGCGGCGCGTGCGCGGCCCAGGGCAGCTGGCGCGCAAAGCCGTGCTTGGGCAGGGGGCCGCGCTGGTTGAACTGGGGAAAGCACAGCGGGATGCCGCCGCGGACCGGGGCCTGGCCGTCCATGACGCTGGCCGGGCTCAGGTACAGGCGCTCGCGCCCGGCCGCCACCCACGAAAGCACCTGCGCGCCGTGCTGCGCCACGACCACGCGGTCGCCGCAGGCCAGCTGCAGCTCGGTGGCGGGCAGACCCCGGACAACCGTGTCGCGGCAGGTGGCGGGGCTGGCCATGTCAGCCGTTCAGTTCGTCGGCGCGCTGCTGGGCCGCTTCGAAGTCGAGGTCGCCCGAGTAGATCGCGCGGCCGCAGATCACGCCCTGCACGCCTTCATCTTCCACGGCGCACAGCTGCTCGATGTCGACCATATTGGACAGGCCGCCCGAGGCGATCACGGGGATGGTGAGCGCCTGCGCCAGCTTGACGGTGGCCTCGATGTTGATGCCGCTGAGCATGCCGTCGCGGCCAATGTCGGTGTAGATGATGGACTCGACGCCCCAGTCCTCGAACTTCTTGGCCAGGTCCACCACCTCGTGGCCGGTGAGCTTGCTCCAGCCGTCGGTCGCGACCTTGCCGTCCTTGGCGTCCAGGCCGACGATGATGTGACCGCCAAAAGCGGTGCAAGCATCCTTGAGGAAGCCCGGGTTCTTGACCGCGGCGGTGCCAATGATCACGTACTGCAGGCCGCTGTCGATGTATTTCTCGATGGTGTCGAGGTCGCGGATGCCGCCGCCAAGCTGCACCGGGATGTCGGCGCCGACTTCCTTGAGGATGGCCTTGATGGCCGAAAAGTTTTGCGGCTTGCCGGCAAAAGCGCCATTCAGATCCACCAGGTGCAGGCGGCGCGCACCCTTGTCGAACCAGCTGCGCGCCATGGCCGCCGGGTCTTCGCCGAAGGTGGTGGCCTGGTCCATATCGCCCTGTTTGAGGCGAACGCAGTGGCCGTCCTTGAGGTCAATGGCGGGAATCAGAATCATGGCGGGTCAGGAGATCAGGTGGCGTCAGGGTTGCCAGTGGAGGAAGTTGCGGTACAGGGCCAGGCCCTGCGCCGCGCTTTTTTCGGGGTGGAACTGCGTGGCGAAAATATTATCGCGCGCCACCGCGCAGGCAAAGCGCCCGCCGTAGTCGGTTTCTGCGGCGCAGTGGGCCGCCTTGGCCACACGCGCATGGAAGCTGTGCACGAAGTAAAACCAGCTGCCGTCGTCGATGCCCTGCCACATCGCATGGCGAGGGCTGGTGGGCCAGACCTGGTTCCAGCCCATCTGCGGCACCTTGTAGCGCGTGCCGTCGGGTTGCAGTTGGCCAGCGAGGTCGAACTTGACCACCTCGCCCGGGATCAGGCCCAGGCCCGGCGTGTCGCCCTCGGCGCTGTGCTCGAGCAGCATCTGCATGCCCACGCACACGCCAAACAGCGGCTTGCTCGCCGCGGCCTCGAGCACGGCGGCCAGCAGGCCCGACTCGCGCAGCTCACGCATGCAGTCGGGCATGGCGCCCTGGCCCGGCAAGACCACGCGGTGCGCGTCGCGCACCACCTGCGGGTCGGCGGTGACGGTGACTTCGGCATGGTCGACGCTGGCAGCCGCATGGATCACCGCCTGCGCCACACTGCGCAGATTACCCATGCCGTAGTCGACGACCGCGACGCGATTGACCGACATTTCAGAGCGAACCCTTGGTCGAGGGGATCATGCCGGCAGCACGCGGGTCGAGTTCGAGCGCGGCGCGCAGGGTGCGGCCAAAGGCCTTGAAGATGGTTTCGCACTGGTGGTGCGCATTGACACCTTTGAGGTTGTCGATGTGCAGCGTGGCACCCGCGTGGTTCACGAAGCCCTGGAAAAATTCGTAGACGAGTTGCGTGTCCAGCGTGCCGAGCATGCCCGAGCTGAAGCGCACGTCCATGTGCAGGCCCGGGCGGCCCGAGAAGTCGACCACGACGCGCGACAGCGCCTCGTCCAGCGGCACATAGGCGTGGCCGTAGCGGCGGATGCCCTTTTTGTCGCCCACGGCCTTGGCCACGGCCTGGCCCAGCGTGATGCCGATGTCTTCGACCGTGTGGTGGCCATCGATGTGCAAATCACCCTCGCACTGCACGTCCAGATCGATCAGGCCGTGGCGCGCGATCTGGTCGAGCATGTGGTCGAGGAAGCCGATGCCGGTGGCCAGCTTGGACTGGCCCGTGCCATCGAGGTTGAGGGCGACACGGATGTTCGTCTCGGCCGTCTTGCGGCTGACTTCGGCTTGGCGCATGGGGCGTGGTGAGAGGGGGTTTTCAGAGGGGCCATGATACCATCGAGCCTCTGCCAAGCCCGCCTTGCAGCCCGCAAGCGCCCTGGCTTTGCGCCACACCGATGGATTCCCGATGAGCCAATACTGGAGTGCCCTTGTGCACGGCCTGACGCCCTACGTGCCGGGCGAGCAACCGCAAATCGACAACCTCATCAAGCTCAACACCAACGAGCACCCCTGGGGCCCGTCCCCGCGTGCGCTGGAGGCCATCCGCGCCGCCACCCACGATGGCCTGCGCCTGTACCCCGACCCCAACGGCAGCGCGCTCAAGGCCGAGCTCGCCAGGCACCACGGCGTGGCACCCGGCGAGGTGTTTGTCGGCAACGGCTCCGACGAGGTGCTGGCGCACGCCTTCATGGCCCTGCTCAAGCACCCGGGCGGCCTGTGGTTCCCCGACATCACCTACAGCTTCTACCCGGTCTATTGCGGCCTGTACGGCATCGAGCCGCGCACGATTGCCCTGGCCGAAGACTTCTCGATCCGCGCCGACGACTACCTGCCCAGGGATGGCCAGGCGGCGGGCGCCATCATCTTCCCGAACCCGAATGCGCCCACGGGCCGACTGCTCGCGCTCGCCGACGTCGAGCGCATCGTGGCCGGCAACCCGCAGGCCGTGGTGCTGGTCGACGAGGCCTACATCGACTTCGGCGGCGAGAGTGCGGTGCCTTTGGTGCAGAAGTACCCCAACCTGCTGGTGTGCCACACCTTCTCCAAGAGCCGCTCGCTCGCGGGACTGCGGGTGGGCTATGCGGTCGGTCAGGCGCCGCTGATCGAGGCGCTCGAACGCGTGAAAAACAGCTTCAACTCCTACCCGCTGGACCGCCTGGCCCTGGCCGGTGCGGTGGCCTCGGTGCAGGACGAGGCGCATTTCCAAGACAGCTGCGCCAAGGTCATCGCGGTGCGCGAGCGCCTCGTGGCCGACCTCCAAGGCCTGGGGTTTGAGGTGCTGCCCTCGGCGGCCAACTTCATCTTTGCCCAGCACCCGCAGCGCGCCGGCGCCGAACTCACGGCACGCCTGCGCGAGCGCGCGATCATCGTGCGCCACTTCAAGCTGCCGCGCATCGACAATTTCCTGCGCATCACCGTGGGCACACCCGAGCAATGCCAGGCGCTGGTGGCGGCGCTGCGCGAGATCCTGCAAGGCTGACAAAAAAGCCCCGCGTCGGCGGGGCTCATGCTGCTTCGTGCGGGCACGTCACTTGCGCATCGGCGGCACCGGGTTCAGGCGCAACTCGGCCGCGCGCGCATGGCCCTGCAGGCCCTCGCCATAGGCGAGCTCGGCGGCGATGCGGCCCAGCGGCTGCGCGCCCGCTTCGCTCACTTCAATGAGGCTCGAGCGCTTCTGGAAGTCGTAGACCCCCAGCGGCGAAGAAAAGCGCGCCGTGCCGCTGGTGGGCAGCACGTGGTTGGGGCCAGCGCAGTAGTCGCCCAGCGATTCGCTGGTGTAGGCGCCCAGGAAGATCGCACCGGCGTGGCGCAGGAGCGGCTCCCAGCGCTGCGGCTCGCAACTCGAGACCTCCAGGTGCTCGGGCGCGATGCGGTTGCTGATGGCGCAGGCCTCGGCCATGTCGCGGGTCAGGATCAAGGCCCCCCGGTCATTGAGCGACTTGGCGATGATCTCGCGCCGGGGCATCTCGGGCAGCAGGCGGTCGATCGCGGCCTGCACCGCCTCGATGTAAGCCGCATCGGGGCACAGCAGGATGCTTTGCGCGAGCTCGTCGTGCTCGGCCTGGCTGAACAAATCCATCGCCACCCATTCGGCCGGCGTGCTGCCGTCGGCCAGCACCAGGATCTCGGACGGGCCGGCGATCATGTCGATGCCCACGGTACCGAACACGCGCTTTTTGGCGCTGGCCACGTAGGCATTGCCCGGGCCGGTGATCTTGTCGACCTTGGGAATGGTGGCGGTGCCGTAAGCGAGCGCGGCCACGGCCTGCGCGCCGCCCACGGTGAAGGCGCGACTCACGCCGGCGACACAGGCGGCGGCCAGCACCAGCGGGTTGCGTACGCCTTGCGGTGTGGGCACCACCATGATGATGTCTTGAACGCCCGCCACATGCGCGGGAATCGCGTTCATCAGCACCGACGACGGGTAAGCCGCCTTGCCGCCGGGCACATAGATGCCCACGCGGTCGAGCGGCGTGACCTTCTGGCCCAGCAGTGTGCCGTCCTCGTCGCGGTAGCTCCAGCTCTCGCCCGAGGCTTTTTTCTGCGCCTCGTGGTAGCGGCGCACGCGGCCGGCCGCGGCCTGCAGGGCCTCGCGCTGCGCGGCCGGCAGACTGTCCAACGCGGCTTGCAGTTCGGCCTGGGTGATCTCCAGCTCGGCCACACTGGCCGCCGCAAGCCCATCAAAGCGCTGCGTGTACTCGAGCACCGCCGCATCGCCGCGTTGCTGCACATCGGCCAGGATGTCGGCCACGCGCTGCTCGATGGCGGCGTCGGTGTCGGCCGACCAGTGCAGACGCTGCGCGAAAGCGGCTTCAAAGCCGGCGTCTTGCGTGTTCAGGCGAAGCGGCTGGGCGGTGGGCATGTTCAGTCCTTTTTCACCGCGCCCGCAAAGGCCTCGATGATGGCGCGGATCGGTGCCTGCTTCAATTTCAGCGCGGCCTGGTTGACGACCAGGCGCGAGCTGATGTCCATGATGCGCTCGACCTCGACCAGCTGGTTGGCCTTGAGTGTGCTGCCGGTCGAGACCAGGTCGACGATGGCGTCGGCCAGACCGGTGAGCGGCGCGAGCTCCATGCTGCCGTACAGCTTGATCAGGTCGACGTGCACGCCCTTGTTGGCAAAAAACTCACGCGCAATGGCGGTGTATTTGGTCGCGACCTTGAGGCGAGAGCCGGTGCGCACCTGGGCCGCGTAGTCGTAGTCGGCGCGCACGGCCACGCTCATGCGGCACTTGGCGATGTTCAGGTCCAGCGGCTGGTACAGGCCCTGGCCGCCGTGCTCGATCAGCGTGTCCAGGCCGGTGACGCCGAGGTCGGCGCCGCCGTATTCGACGTAGGTGGGCACATCGGTCGCGCGCACCAGCACCACGCGCACCTCGGGCCGGTTGGTGGGCAGGATCAGCTTGCGCGATTTTTCGGGGTCCTCGAGCACCGCGATGCCCGCCGCCTGCAGCAAGGGCAGGGTTTCGTCAAAGATGCGTCCTTTGGACAGGGCCAGGGTGATCATGGTCATTTGACCCTTTCGATGTCGGCACCCAGGGCGCGCAGTTTGGCTTCCATGCGGTCGTAGCCGCGGTCCAGGTGGTAGATGCGGTCGACCAGGGTCTCGCCCTCGGCCACCAGGCCCGCGATCACCAGGCTGGCCGAGGCACGCAGGTCGGTCGCCATCACCGTGGCGCCCGACAGCTGCGGCACGCCTTCGACCATGGCCACCTTGCCGTCGATCTGAATGTGCGCGCCCAGGCGCACCAGCTCGTTGACGTGCATGAAGCGGTTTTCAAAAATCGTCTCGGTGACCTTGCTCGCGCCCTCGGCGATGCAGTTGAGCGCCATGAACTGCGCCTGCATGTCGGTCGGGAAACCCGGGTACTCGGTGGTGCGAAAGCTCTGGGCCTTCAAACGGCCCTGGCTGCGCACGCGCATGAAGCCCTCGCCCGCCTCGATCTGCACGCCGGCGGCCTGCAGCTTCTCGATGACGGCCTCCAGATGGTCGGCGCGGCCATGGCGCAGCACGACGTCGCCGCCGGTGGCGGCCACCGCGCAGAGAAAGGTGCCTGCCTCGATGCGGTCGGCCACCACCTGGTGCGAGCCGCCGTGCAGGCGCTCGACGCCCTGGATGCGGATCTTGCTCGTGCCGTGACCCTCGATCTGGGCGCCCATGGCGATCAGCATCTCGGCCAGGTCGGGGATCTCGGGCTCCTGCGCGGCGTTTTCCAAAATGGTCTCGCCCTCGGCCAGGGCCGCGGCCATCAGGAAGTTCTCGGTGCCGGTCACGGTGACCATGTCGGTCGTGATGCGCGCGCCCTTCAGGCGCGTGCGGCCCGCACTCAGGCTGGCGATCATGTAGCCGTGCTCGACCGCGATCTCGGCGCCCATGGCCTGCAGGCCCTTGATGTGCTGGTCTACCGGGCGCGAACCGATCGCGCAGCCGCCGGGCAAGGACACCTTGGCGCGGCCAAAGCGCGCGAGCAGCGGCCCCAAGGCGAGCACCGAGGCCCGCATGGTCTTGACCAGCTCATAGGGCGCTTCGGGATTGTTCAGCGCGCCCGCGTCGAGCGTGACGCGACCGTCTTCGTGGTGCTCGGCGGCCACGCCCATGTTGCGGATCAGCTTGAGCATGGTGGCCACGTCCTGCAGACGCGGCACGTTGCGCAGCTCGACCGGCTGCTCGGTCAGCAACGCGGCGCACAGCTCGGGCAGGGCGGCGTTCTTGGCGCCGGCCACATCGACCGTGCCCTGCAGCGAATGGCCGCCGCGGATCAGGAGTTTGTCCATGGCGGGCTCAGCCTTGTTGCGCCGCCCATTCGGCGGGCGTGTAGGTTTTCATGGACAAGGCGTGCACCTCGTCGGTGTGCATTTTTTGTCCCAGCGTGGCGTACACGCGCTGGTGCCGCGCGATCGGGCGCAGGCCGGCAAAGGCCTCGGACACCACCACGGCGCTCCAGTGGCGGCCATCGCCATCCACTTCAAGGTGGCTGCAATCGAGGCCCGCGGCAATGATGGCGCGAAGTTGTTCTGCGGTCATGGTTTCAGCCCCGGATCTTGTAGCCGGTGCGCAAAAGGTGAAGGGCAATGGCGCTGACCACAAGCAGCGCCGAGGCCACCACCGCCAGGCTGGTCCAGGGCGAGACATCGCTCTGCCCGAAGAAGCCGTAACGGAACCCGTCGATCATGTAGAAGAAGGGGTTGAGGTGCGACAGGCGCTGCCAGAAAGCGGGCAGCGAATGGATGGAATAGAACACGCCCGAGAGGAAGGTCATGGGCATGATGATGAAGTTCTGGAAGGCGGCCATCTGGTCAAACTTTTCGGCCCACAGGCCCGCGATCACGCCCAGCGCCCCCAGCATGGCCGCGCCCATGAAGGCGAACAACAAGATCCACAGCGGGTACACGAATTCGATGTGCACCATCCAGCCGGTGATCAGGAACACGCCCGCGCCCACCGCCAGACCGCGCACCACCGAAGAGCCCACATAGGCCACGAACCAGCTCCAGTGCGACAGCGGCGCCAGCAGCACGAACACCAGGTTGCCCATGATCTTGCTCTGGATCAGGCTGGACGAGCTGTTGGCAAAAGCGTTTTGCAGCACGCTCATCATCATCAGGCCCGGCAGCAAAAACGCCGTGTAAGGCACCTGCTCGTAGACCTTCACATGGTCTTCGAGCACATGGCCGAAGATCAGCATGTACAGCACCGAGGTCAGCACCGGCGCGGCGATGGTCTGGAAGGCGACTTTCCAAAAACGCAGCACTTCCTTGTAAAACAGGGTTTGCCAACCGCTCATGCCGCGCTCCCCGCGTGTTGCCGGTTCATGACCTCAAGGAACACGTCCTCCAGATCGGCCTGGCGGATCTCCACATCCTCGGCCACCAGCCCGGCCGCACGGATGGCCGCCAGGTGGTTTTCGATTTCGATGGCGTTGTGCACCGGCAGCTGCACGATGCGCCCGGTCACGCGGGCCTGGGCGCGCAGGGCCGCCGGCAATTCACCGTCGAGCTTGAGGCGCAGCACCTGCGCGGTGGCCGAACGCAGCAGGTCCGAGGTGCGCTCGAGCGCGACCACGCGGCCATTTTTGAGCATGGCGATGCGCCCACACAGGGCTTCGGCTTCCTCAAGGTAATGCGTGGTCAGCAGCACGGTGTGGCCCTGCTTGTTGAGCTTGGCGATGAATTGCCACAGCGTCTGGCGCAGCTCCACATCGACGCCGGCGGTGGGCTCGTCGAGCACGATCACGCGCGGCTTGTGCACCAGGGCCTGCGCCACCAGCACGCGGCGCTTCATGCCACCCGAAAGCTGGCGCATGTTGGCACCGGCCTTGTCGGCCAGGCCCAGGTGGTCGAGCAGCTCGTCGATCCAGTCGTCGCTCGCACGCAGGCCGAAATAGCCCGACTGGATGCGAAGCGCCTCGCGCACCGTGAAAAAGGGGTCAAACACCAGCTCCTGCGGCACCACGCCCAGCAGCCGGCGTGCGGCCGCGTAGTCGGCCTGCACATCGTGGCCATGCACCTGCACATGGCCACTGCTGGCGCGCACCAGGCCCGCGAGGATGCTGATCAGCGTGGTTTTGCCTGCGCCATTGGGGCCGAGCAGACCGAAAAACTCGCCCTCCTCGACCTCGAGGCTGACCTGGTCGAGGGCCTGCAAGGGCGAGGCCCCGGCGACCCTGGGCAGGTAGGTTTTGGAGACGGATTGAAAGGACAGCGCAGACATAAAAGGGCTATTTTAAAGCCCGCGCCCTGCCCCAGGCGCCCGACCGGTCAAGCCTCTTGTGGCTGCAGCCAGTCGAGCACGCCGTACAGGCGGGCCAGCGCCTGCAAGCGCTCGGACAGGCCCTGCACCTGCATCTGGCGTCCCCGCTCGAAAGCCTCGCGCCGGCAGGCCAGCAGGACCGCCAGCGCCGAAGAGTCAAACTGCTCAAGGGGTGATGCGTCGAGCAGGAACACACGGTCTTGCGAGACGGCCATGGCCTGCACCAGCTCGCGCCGGCAGGCCTGCGCCTGCGGGTGCATGAGGATGGGGGGCAGGCGCAGCACGGCCATGTTCAGGGCTTGCGGGCAGGCGCCGCGGCATTGGCCTTGTTGCGCTCGGCCAGGCTGTTGATCAGCGCGTCGATGCCGCCGGCATTGACCTCTTTGCTGAACTGCGTGCGGTAGTTTTCGATCAGCCAGATGCCCATGACGTTGAGGTCGTAAATCATCCAGCCGGCGCCCTCGCCTGGCGTTTTCTCGAGGCGGTAGTCGAGCACGATCGGCTCGCCCTTGCCGCGCACCTCGGTGTTGACCACCAGATTCTTGTCGTCCTGCCCGGGGCGCAGCGGTTTGACCACGATGGTCTGGTCGCTGACCTGGCTCAAAGCGCCCGAGTAGGTGCGCACCAAGAGCAGCTTGAACTCGTCTTGCAGGCGCTTTTGCTGATCGGGGCTGGCCTTGCGCCAGGCCGGGCCGGTGGCCAGCGCGGTCATGCGGCGAAAGTTCACATGGCGCATGAGCTTGTTGTCGACCAGGGCCATGATCTTGTTGACATCGCCGTTGCGCAGGCTGCTGTCGGCCTTGACGGTGTCGAGCGTTTCGCTGGCCACGCGCTTGATGAAGGCATCGGGCGCTTCGTCGGCCGCCTGGGCCAGCGGCCAGGCCAGGGCCGCGCACAGCGCCAGCGCGATCGAGCGGCGGCGCGTCAGGTGGGAAAGGGGGGTCGTTGGCATGGGCAGAACTATAGCGATGGGTGCGGCAGCGGCGTGGCCAGGTTGTGAGCAACTGTGTCGCCCGGCTCAAGGGGCATCGGGGTCGGTGTAATCGAACTCGACCGGCGGGTTGCCGTCGTGAACGTCGTACTGGCGCTTTTGCAGCCAGGCATCGCGCACGAAGCTGTAGGGATCGAGCGCGGCCGCCTTGAGCGCCTCGCCGGCTTGCAGCAGGCCGGCGCGCGTGTCGACCGCGCGCAACGCGGTCACGCCGATGCGGCTGTCGCTGTCGCTGAAATACTGCGAGGGACTGGCCTGCATGTCCACCGGCAGGGCCGCGGTGTCGCGCAGGGTCGAAGGCCCCAGCAGCGGCAACACCATGTAAGGCCCGGGCTTGACGCCCCAGTGGCCCAGGGTCTGGCCCAGGTCTTCCTTGCGCTTGGGCAGACCGGCCTCGCTGGCGATGTCGAGCACGCCATAGAGACCGAAGGTGGTGTTGATCGCCACGCGCATGAAGCCCTCGACGGCCGCCTGGCCCTTGAGCTGCAAGCCCGCATTGACCGTGCTCCAGACATCGCCAAGGTTGCCCATGAAGTTGCGCACGCCGGTGCGCACGAAGGAGGGCAACACATCGACATAGGCCTGGGCCACCGGCCTGACCACGGCCTCGTCGACGCGCTCGTTGAAACGGTAGACCTTGCGGTTCACGCCTTCCCAGGGGTCGCGCGGATCGCTTGCGGCCACGCTCGCGCAGCCTTGCAGCGCGAGCAAGGCGCATGCGAGCAGCGCCACACGGCCCCAGCGCCCGGGCGCGCTCATGGCTTGCCCCCGGGTGCGGGCTCGGCCGCCTTGCTGTAGAGGAATTGGCTGATCAGGTTTTCCAGCACCACGGCCGACTGGGTCGAGCCGATGCGGTCGCCCGCGGCCAGGTTCTGCTCGTCGGCGCCGGGCCGGATACCCACATACTGCTCGCCGAGCAGGCCGCTGGTGAGGATGGCCAGCGAGCTGTCCTTGGGGAACTGGTGCTGGGTCTGCAGCGCCAGTGTGACGCGGGCCTGGAAGGACTCGCCATCGAACTCGATGGCCTTGACGCGCCCGACCACCACGCCCGCGCTCTTGACCGCGGCGCCGGGCTTGAGGCCACCGATGTTGTCGAACTTGGCGCTCACCAGGTAGTCCTTGCTGAAGCTCCACTGCAGCAGGTTGGCCGCCTTGAGCGCGAGAAACAACACCGCGATCGCACCCAGCAGCACGAACAGGCCGACCCAGACATCGTTTTTTGAACGTCCCATGGCGTTCTCCCCTTAAATGCTGAACATCATGGCGGTGAGGATGAAGTCCAGCCCCAGCACCGACAAAGAAGAGACCACCACGCTGCGCGTGGTGGCGTTGGCCACGCCCTCGGGCGTGGGCGCGGCCAGATAGCCCTGCAGCAGCGCGATGAAGGTCACGGCGACGCCGAACACCAGGCTTTTGATCATGCCGTTGCCGACGTCCTTGAAGACATCGACCCCGCTTTGCATCTGGCTCCAGAAGGCGCCGGCGTCGACCCCGATCAGCAGCACGCCGACCGCATAGCCGCCCAGAATGCCGACCGCGCTGAACACCGCCGACAGCACCGGCATGGCTAGGATGCCGCCGACAAAGCGCGGTGCGAGGATGCGGCGCACCGGGTCCACGGCCATCATCTCGAGCGCGGTGAGCTGTTCGCCCGCGCGCATGAGACCGATCTCGGCCGTGAGCGAGGCGCCGGCTCGGCCGGCGAACAGCAAGGCCGAAACCACGGGCCCCAGCTCGCGCACCAGGCTCAGGGCCACCAGCAGGCCCAGCGCTTCGGCCGAGCCATAACGCTGCAGCGTGTAATAGCCCTGCAGGCCCAGCACAAAGCCGACGAACAGGCCCGAGACCGTAATGATGGCCAGCGAGTAGTTGCCCAAAAAATGCACCTGGTCACGCACCAGGCCAAAGCGGCGCAGCGCGGCCGGCACCAGCCACAGCAGGCGCGCGAGCAGACGCGCGCCCTGCCCCCAGTCGGCCAGCTGCCGGCGCGTGAGGCAGCCCAGTTGCGCCAGGGCGTCCAGGGGTTTCATGCGCCCTCCTGCGGACCGTAGTCCTGCGCCAGGCTGGGCGCGGGGTAATGGAAAGGCACGGGACCGTCGCTCAGGCCGTGCACGAACTGGTGGATCAGCGGGTCGGTGCTCGCCATCAATTCGGCGGGCGTGCCCTGCGCCGCGATCGCGCCCTGCGCCAGCACCACCACATGGTCGGCGATCGCAAAGGTTTCCTGGATGTCGTGCGAGACCACCACGCTGGTGATGCCCAGGCTGTCATTGAGTCGGCGGATCAGCTGCGCGGCGGTGCCCAGAGAAATCGGGTCGAGTCCGGCAAAGGGCTCGTCGTACATGATGAGCTCGGGATCGAGCGCGATCGCGCGCGCCAGCGCCACGCGGCGGCTCATGCCGCCTGAAATTTCCGAAGGCTTGAGCTCGCGCGCACCGCGCAGGCCCACCGCGTCGAGCTTCATGAGCACGATGTCGCGCACCAGGTCTTCCGGCAAATCGGTGTGCTCGCGCAGCGGGAAAGCCACGTTGTCGAACACCGTCATGTCGGTGAACAGCGCGCCGAACTGGAACAGCATGCCCATGCGCCGGCGCGCCGCGTACAGCGCGCTTTGGCGCATGGCGCCCACGTCTTCGCCGTCGAACAGCACCTGGCCCTGCTGGGCGCGGATCTGGCCGCCGATCAGGCGCAGCACCGTGGTCTTGCCGCCACCGGAGACGCCCATGAGCGCCGTGACCTTGCCGCGCGGCACCTGCATGCTGACGTCGCGCAGGATGACGCGCTCACCGTAGCCAAAGGTGAGGCGGTTCAGTTCGACAAGAAAAGGGCGGTTGCTGTGCTTCATCAAAAAACAAGAGCCGGGTGAACCGGCTCTTGCAATCTTTCACGGGCCGGTCAACGAAATGCAAACCGGTGACTGACAGGGATTTTACCTAGCTTCAGCGCGGCAGGTCCGAAGCGCCCATCAGGAACTCGTCGACCGCGCGCGCGGCCTGGCGACCTTCGCGGATGGCCCAGACCACCAGCGACTGGCCGCGGCGCACATCGCCGGCGGCAAAGACCTTGGGCACATTGGTGGCGTAGCCGCCAATGAACTCGGTGCTGGCCTTGGCGTTGCCGCGGCCGTCTTTTTCGACGCCAAACGAGTCGAGCACGGTGGCGACGGGGTTGGTGAAGCCCATGGCCAGCAGCACCAGGTCGGCCTTGTGTTCCTTCTCGGTGCCGGGCACCTCGACCAGCTTGCCGTCCTTCATCTCGACCTGCACGGTCTTGAGCCCCGTGACCTTGCCTTTTTCACCGATGAATGCCTTGGTGGAGATGGCGAATTCGCGCTTGAGCAGGCCTTTTTCGGCGCTTTCGTCGTGGCTGGAGCTGGTGCGCAGCTTGAGCGGCCAATAGGGCCAGACCAGCGCCTTGTTTTCCTGCTCGGGCGGCATGGGCATGACCTCGAACTGGGTCACGCTGGCCGCGCCGTGGCGGGTGCTGGTGCCCACGCAGTCGCTGCCGGTGTCGCCACCGCCGATCACGATGACGTGCTTGCCAGAGGCAGACAGCTGGCCCTTGAGCTTGTCACCGGCATTCACCTTGTTTTGCTGGGGCAGGAACTCCATGGCGAAGTGGATGCCGTCGAGCTCGCGGCCCGGTGCGGGCAGGTCGCGCGACTGCTCGGCACCGCCGGTCAGCAGCACCGCGTCAAAGTCTTTCTTGAGCTGCTCGGCGCTGACGCTTTCCTTGGCCCAGTTGGTGACCTTGGAGTCCTTGGGCCAGTCGCCCACCACCACGCCGGTGCGGATGGTCACGCCTTCGGCTTCGAGCTGCTGGACGCGGCGGTCGATGTGGGCCTTGTCGAGCTTGAAGTCGGGGATGCCGTAGCGCAGCAGGCCGCCCACGCGGTCGTTCTTCTCGAACAGGGTCACGTCGTGACCGGCGCGCGCCAGCTGCTGCGCGGCGGCCAGGCCGGCGGGACCGGCGCCGACCACGGCGACCTTCTTGCCGGTCTTGACTTTGGCGGGCTGCGGCTGCACCCAGCCCTCGGCCCAGGCGCGGTCGATGATGGCGTGTTCGATCGACTTGATGCCGACGGCGTCGCCATTGAAGTTCACCACGCAGGCGGCCTCGCAAGGCGCGGGGCAGATGCGGCCGGTGAACTCGGGGAAGTTGTTGGTGCTGTGCAGCACATCGATCGCGTTCTTCCAGTCGCCGTGGTAGACCAGGTCGTTGAAGTCCGGAATGATGTTGTTGACCGGACAGCCGTTGTTGCAAAACGGCGTGCCGCAGTCCATGCAGCGCGCGCCCTGCTTTTTGGCCTGCTCGTCGGTCAGGCCGATCACGAACTCGCCGTAGTTTTTCAGGCGCTCGGCAACGGGCTTGTAGCCCTCTTCGATGCGCTCAAATTCCATGAAGCCGGTGACTTTTCCCATGGTGCTTCCTTGTTTCTCTTGGTTCGTTCGTGATCAGGCGGCGACAGGCTTGGCAGCCTGGGCCGCTTTTTTCGCGTTGATTTCGCCCAGCGCGCGCTTGTATTCGTTGGGGAACACCTTCACGAACTTGGCGCGGGCCGTGGCCCAGTTGTCGAGCAACTCGCGGGCGCGCTGGCTGCCGGTCCACTTGTGGTGGTCTTCCAGCAGTTTCTTGAGCTGCGCTTCGTCGCTCTGGTCGCGGTGCCAGACCTTGCGGTCGATCTGGGC
>JACCED010129854.1_pt1 | contig 22505 bp, 22 predicted proteins | sample 7455021 | NCBI WGS metagenome assembly JACCED01 (sample SAMN15323456, study PRJNA562643) | freshwater metagenome | isolation source: river surface water | place: USA:Blue River Watershed | collected 2017-08-19
CTCCCATGACAGCAACCGTCACTTGCTGTCTGCCAAAAATCAAAATCAAAATTGGTGCCATCGCAATCAACGGAACAGATCTCAGCAGCATTGCAATTGGCATCAGTGCTTGCTCGATTCCCTTGGAGAGGGTAAACAGCACCGCAACAAAAGTTGCGAACACTAAACCAAATGAGAAACCTATTGACGCGTCAAACAGTGTTTGACCAAGTGCGGTCCAAACTAGTGTCTGATGCTCCGCCGCGTCCTTGTCCAAGAACATGTACTCGAACACATCGAGGGGTCCCTTACCTATGTAGGGCGTGACATCAAATGCCCAGAGCGCAAGGACCCAAAGGAACATAACGATAACTAGCGAAAGCAGCGTGTTTGAGATTCCCTGAGCAAATAGCTTGATTTGGTACTGAATCTCTTCTCTTCGAACTCTCGAGCGAACCGCAATAAGAGATTTGTCTTCGGTGTCTTCTAGTTTGAAATTCATTATTTGTCCCCCTTCGCCCAGGGGGTAACAAGCCTTGAGATAAGGGAGAACAACGCATAGCCGGCTCCGGCAATAGCTCCAGAAATCAGGGCGACACCCCAAACTCTGGCGATTTCTAAGGATTGCTGCGCGTTAACCATGGCTGGACCGAAACCTAGGTCCGGCCCGCCAACGTATTCGCCAAGGATCGCACCTAAAAATGCCGCCGGAGCCGCAATCTTGAAAGCGGCGAGAATTGAAGGCAGCGCGGAGAGAAGCTGGACCTTAATGAGCCGGTGCCAACTGTTTCCACCGTAGGCGGTCACAACATCCAGTGTTCTTTTGTCGGCGCTTTTTACACCAGTGAGGGCTCCAACCACCGTGGTGAAGAAAACACTTAGGGCTGCCAAGACAATCGCTGCTGGTGCAGGCTCGCCTTCTCCTGGCGCACCAACTATCAAGCGCACGATTGGACCAATTGCAACAATCGGAATGCAGTAGGTGATAACAGCTATTTGAGTTGCAAGAGATTCCAGCCGAGGAAGAATAAGCGCGATCATCGCAACTACGAGTGCCAGAGAGTTTCCCCAAAGAAATCCAAGTCCCGCCTCGGCTAAAGTCACGGCGCCATTGCGCCAGTAAAACTCAAATCCATCAACCCCGAGTTGCTCCAGCACTTGAAGGGGGGTAGGAATTGCACCACCAGTGCCGTCAGGTCTTGCACCTACGTTTGCAAAAACCGTTACCGCCAGCAACCACCAAATTGCGATGGTCAAGACAACTCCGAACAGACCGGAGACTTGCGCGGGCAGTTTGATTTTGGAAACCAAGTTAGTCATCTTGGGTTGCAACCCCGTGAGACCCGAATAGCAACTCCGAAGCTCTGTCGTGCAATGCGTGGAACTCTGGTGTGCGCATCATCTCTGGAGTTCTTGGTCTTGGTAAGTCAATCTCGATAATTTCTTTGATGCGACCTGGTCTAGGACTCATCACTGCAACCTGATCTGAAAGGAATATTGCTTCTGATATTCCGTGGGTCACCATCAAAGTGGTGGCTGGTTTCTCGGTCCAAATTCGCAGCAGCTCCAGATTCAGTCGCTGCCTAGTCATGTCATCGAGTGCGCCAAATGGCTCGTCCAACAGAAGTACTGATGGTTGCACCACAAGAGCTCTTGCAATTGAAACCCGCTGACGCATTCCACCGGATAGCTGCGCTGGTTTGGCATTTTCAAAACCCTGCAATCCAACGAGGCGAATCAATTCCGCAATGAAACCCTCGTCTGGTGAGACATGCGCAAGCTCGAATGGAAGTCGAATGTTTGCAACCACCGATCTCCATGGCATAAGAGCGGAGTCTTGAAAAGCAATTCCCAGTCTGTGATCTCTGCGAAGCTCACTGGGATCCATTCCGTCAACGGTTACGGTTCCGCTGGTGGGGGTTTCTAATCCCGCGAGAATTCTAAGGATTGTTGACTTACCGCAGCCAGAGGGGCCAAGCAGGGAAAGGAATGAACCCTTGTCGGAGTGAAGGGTTGCATTGTCTAACGCTTTGATGGTCTCTCTACCCAAAGTGAAGGTCTTAGAAAGCCCAGAAATGGTAATGCCGCTACCCATTGAAGAGGTAGCGGCATCCATTGAAGTCATTGCAGAAGACTACTCCAGAAGTTCTGGGTGTTCTGCATAAACCTCTGCCAACAGGCTCATGTCAAAGAGCTGCTCAGCAGTGATGTCGTAACCAGCGCTCTTCAGGGTCGCAATGTTGCTGGCCTGTAGTGCTTCTGAAATGGTGAGGAGTCCATTTGCCTTGGTCTCTTCGGTTACAACGAGCAGGTCATTCTGTGACTTGGACTGCTGCTTTTCCTTGGCGATGTCTAGGCCGAGGTCCTTTCCGTAAACCTCTGCTGCCAAGCGGGCACCCTCGTCAGGGTTTGCAATCGCATCCTTCCAGCCACGAATGGTTGCGCGGAGGAATGCCTTCAGCTCTTCGCGACGGTTGTCGATTGAATCCTGAGTAACAACGAAAGCCTCTGCAACGAATGGCAAACCGTTGTCAGCAAACAGCAAGTTGGTGACTTCGAAACCTAGGTTTTGAACAGTGATTGATTCGTTAGTCACATATGCCAAGAAACCGTCAACCTCACCATTTACTAGTGGAGCTGGGTCGTACTCAACCGGAACCTTGGTCACCTGAGAAGCATCAATTCCATTTGCTGCAAGGAGTGCATCAAACAGAGTCTCGTTTCCACCAGCCTGGACACCAATTCGCTTGCCAATTAGGTCCTGGGCGGTCTGAATGTTTGCACCATCCTTCAGGGAAAGAATTGTGAATGGGTTCTTCTGGTAAGTCGCACCAATGATCTTCAGGGGAGCACCCTCTTCAAGAATCACCGGGGTAACTGCAACTGCATCGGATAGACCAACTAGAACATCTCCAGAAAGCACAACCGCGGTGGTAGCGGTTGGGCCTGCAATAAAGTTCACCGAATCAAAGCCTGCCTCTTTGTAGTAGCCATTGGTGTCGGCAAAGTACTCACCGGCGAATTCTGCGTTTTTGATCCAGGAGAACTGAACGGCAAGTTCGCCGTAGCCTTCTGAATTTGCAGATTCTTCGGTTGCTGCACACCCAGAGAGTCCTAGTGCTGCGATGGTGATTGCGGCTATGGCCGCGATGGGACGGAATTTCTTCATAAAGTTCCTCGATCGAATTTGGCAGGGAAGTGGTAGCACCATTGGACCACAAGGATGTTTCTAGCGTATTAACTGGCTATTTAGTGGTCCGACAGACCGAAAAGCACTAGAAATTGTGTTTAGAGCAGTTCCAGGTTGCCCTTGGTGATTTGCCCCTGAGCCCGGTACTGGTCGATTTTCTGCTTGGTATCGGCAATGTCTAGGTTTCTCATAGTCAACTGGCCAATTCGGTCCACTGGTCCGAAAGCCGCGTCTTCGGTGCGCTCCATGGAGAGTTTCTCTGGGTGGTAGCTGAAGTTCGCCCCAGCGGTATTCAAAATCGTGTAGTCGTCGCCCCGTCTCAGGCGCAGGGTAACCTCTCCGGACACCGCACTGGCGACCCACTTGGTTAGTGATTCGCGGAACATTAACGCTTGTGGGTCCAGCCATCTACCTTCGTATAGCAAGCGTCCCAGCTTGCGGCCCTCGGCGTGGTAGTTGGCGATGGTGTCTTCGTTGTGAATGGCGCTGATCAGTCTTTCGTAGGCAATAAACAGCAGAGCCATACCAGGGGCTTCGTAGATTCCGCGCGATTTGGCCTCGATGATGCGATTTTCGATCTGATCGCTCATGCCCAGGCCGTGTCTTCCACCAATTGCGTTGGCCTCGCGCATAAGTGCGACAGAGTCGGAAAAGTCCTTGCCATTAATCGCGACAGGTCGACCTTCCTTGAAGGTCAGTTTGACGTCCTCGCTTGCTATCTTCACACCCTCGTCAAAGAAACGAACCCCCATGATTGGTTCGACGATTTCTAGTGAAGTTGAAAGCTCCTCGAGACTCTTGGCTTCGTGTGTAGCACCCAAGATATTTGCATCGGTGGAGTAAGCCTTTTCCTTAGAGGCGCGGTAGGGAAGCTTCCGATCCAGTAACCACTGAGACATCTCCTGGCGGCCACCGAGTTCATTCACGAAGTCTTGGTCTAACCAGGGTTTGTAAATCTTTAGGTTCGGGTTTGCAAGCAATCCATATCTGTAGAAACGCTCTATGTCATTTCCCTTGTACGTACTGCCATCGCCCCAGATCTCAACACCATCGGTCTGCATCGCTCTGACAAGCATGGTTCCGGTGACAGCTCTGCCAAGCGGAGTCGTATTGAAGTACTGCTTTCCGCCAGTGCGAATGTGAAAAGCACCACAAGCAATCGCTGTCAGACCTTCTTCGACAAGTGCCTTTTTGCAGTCAACCAGCTGAGCTCCCTCGGCGCCATACTCTTTGGCACGGTCGGGAATCGAATCAATGTTGTCCTCGTCGTACTGTCCCAGGTCTGCCGTGTAGGCATAAGGAATCGCTCCCTTTTCCCGCATCCAGGCAACGGCAACAGAAGTGTCTAGGCCACCGGAGAAGGCAATTCCAACCTTTTGGCCCACTGGGAGAGAAAAAAGTACTTTCGACATCTTTACAAGGGTAGTGAATCCTGCAATGAAAATGGTGAAAACCCTGTTGAATCAAGCTGTGAAGAAAAGAACCAAGGTGATTCTCGGGGTAACCCTGGGAGTTTTGCTGGTTGGTCCATTTCTGGTGCCAGTGCAATCAAGTGGGACCTTGAGCTCAGCGCAGGCTCTTCAAACTGTCCCTGGTTTGGAACCCAACTTCCTTGAAGTTCAGGGGCAGCAGGTTCACTATGAAATTAGTGGCTCAGCCGAGAGCTCTCGCCTGATCTTGCTACTTCATGGCTTTGGTGCTTCGAGTTTTTCTTGGGAAAGAGTTATTGAACCCCTAGCGGACGAGGCCCTGGTGATTGCCTACGACAGAGCCGGATTTGGTTTCACGGATAGGCCAACTCAGTGGTCACAGGAGAACCCTTACGGTTCTGAGGGTCAAAAGCTCGTGATCGATTCGTTTATTGAAACCTTCGGTGAAGGCAAAGAAGTAGTAATGGTTGGTCACAGTGCTGGAGGACTACTAGCTGCCGACTACGCAATTTCAAATCCTGAAAAGGTTGACCAGCTGGTTTTGTTTGCCCCGGCGATTGGAACAGCAGGTGGCGGGTCGAGTTGGCTCAGTGCGCTTTTATCTATTCCGCAAATCAATCACTTGGGACCGCTTTTGGTTTCGTCAATTTCCACATCGGGGCTGCAGATTCTCTATGACAGTTACCACAACCAAGAATTGATAACTGAGGAAACCCTAAATGGCTATACCGCACCGCTGAAGATAAAAGGTTGGGAGCGAGGTTTCTGGGAGTTTGTGAAGGCGCCCAGAAATACAGAACTCAATCTTGATAATTTGAAAATCAAGACGCTCATAATCACAGGTGATGATGACCGCATCGTTCCAACCGAGAATTCTGTCGGCTTGGCGTCAAAGATTTCTGGCGCGGAACTTGTGGTTGTTCCAAACTCGGGACATTTGACAAACGAAGAGAACCCTAAAGAATTTGTAGCTGCGGTGTTGGCATTTATCGACTAGCCCTTGGTTGCTGCTGAGTAATGCAGTGAATTCCGCCACCCCGGGCAAACAATTCTGTTGCGTCAACTAGCACCACCTCGCGACCGGGATACGCTTCGCGAATTTTCGCTTTTGCCTCTTTATCTTTGGCATCGTTGAAACTGCAGAGAATTACCCCGTTATTCACCGTGTAGTGATTGATGTAGCTGTAGTCAACGAAACCTTCGTGATCTGAGAGCACCTCCGGGGCTTCGATCGCCATCGTTTCAAAACCGGCTCGCATAAACACCTCTCGAACTTCCTGGCTAACCAGATAGTCGGGGTGATTTGGATTTCTCTGGTCGTGATAGAGAACGGTGTTGTTAGGAGCGAAGCAGGCGACTATGTCGATGTGTCCTCTCGTGCCAAATTCGTCGTAGTCCCTTGTAAGACCGCGCTTGATCCAGATTGCCTGGTGAGTGCCAAGTTTTTCGTGAATTTCTTTTTCTATCTCTGCTTTGCTCAGATGTGGGTTTCTCCCTGCTCCCTGCTGCACGGTTTCGGTTAGCAGCACAACACCATTTGAAGAAACGTGGATTCCGCCACCTTCGTTCACGAGCTCTGAAGGCAAGTGAGTAGCCGAGCTCAACTTTGAAATTTCACCAGCAATCTTCGAATCCTTGTCCCAGCTCGCCCATGATTGGGCACCCCAGCCGTTAAAAACCCAGTCAATAGCACCGAGTTCCCCTTGGTCGTTCAGCACGAAGGTCGGCCCTATGTCTCGCATCCATGCGTCGTTCAGGGGAAGTTCAAAAAGTTCAATTTCCGAGCTGAGGAGCTTCTTTGCCAGATTCTCATCCCCTGGATTTATCACCATCGAGACTTTTTCGAATTCTGAAACAGCGTTGGCGACATTTGCCCAAGTTTGCCGAGCGGTTTGTTCGTCAGTGGGGCTTTCGCCCAGTGTGTAACCGGAGGTAGGGAAAGCCATCCAGGTTCGCTCGTGTGGGTGCCACTCCGGCGGCATCTTCCAGGTCATGCGATTCCTGCGATTCCACCGTCTACACCCTTGCCATCCAAACCTCGAGGATTTCTAACCGGCTCAGTCAGTTTTGCGTAACTGTCAGGTCTCCTGGTGGCAAAAAATGGAAATAGATCCAGCCAGTCTCTGCGCAAATCAAGATCGAGATCTGCGATCAATACCTCATCGCCCTCCCGAGCGGCTCGGGCGAGAATGCGACCGTAGGGGTCGGCGATGAAAGAGCTGCCATAGAAGTTCACAATTCCTTCATTGCCCCAGCGATTGGGAACCACCATGAACAATCCGTTAGCGATTGCATGTCCAATGATGGTTTGTCGCCAAAGTGGTTCGGTATCAAATTGCGGATGGTCTGGCTCTGAACCAATCGCGGTTGGGTAGCAGAGTATGTCAGCACCATTGAGTCCGTAAATTCTCGCAACTTCGGGGAACCATTCGTCCCAACAAGTCGGAAGTCCAAGTCTGGGTTTTCCGCTCAACTCCAATTCATAGATCGGATACGGCTCTTTGTCACTTGGCCCTGGTTGAAAATACTTGTCTTCGAAGTAGCCTTCCGTAACTGGAATATGCATCTTTGGCGTGCGTCCGATTAGTTTCCCATCCGCCCCTACCATGATCGCGGTGTTCAGTCCTCGACCATCGGCAAATCCAGTAGCTTCAAAAAGCGAGGCGTGAATCGTAATTCCCAATTCGCTAGCAAGTGAGCTAATAAAACTTTGAGTGTTTCCACCCAAAAGCGGCTCTGCGGTTTCGGCGGGAACTCCGGTCGGACAAACATCCGCTGGGTAGCGCGAGAGGGTCAACTCGGGTAGAAACACAATTTCCGCATTGTTGGTTGCAGCAATACGGATTGCATTTTCCAGATTTGCCTTGTGTTCACGTTCGTCACTTCGCCAGCTCACTTGGACAGCAGCCACTCGGACACTGCCGCGTTGTGGGGCGCTCACTCTTGAGAGAGGGGGAAGTTTGTCGGCAATAGTCAGTTTCATGTTTACCTCATCGTCTCCAGAATCTTGACCAGATCATCGAATCTAGTTCTGGGGTTCACAATTGCAAAGCGGGTGTTTGGTTTGCCCCTGTGACTAGACGGAACCACGAATGCGAAGCCGGCTGCTAACAACTGGGCAGACCAACTTTCATATTCGGACTGCGTCCAACCGAGTCGTTCGAAAACAACCACCGAAAGTTGCGGTCTGCGCACCAAGCGCAAATAATCCCTGCTCTCAATTTCCTGCGAAATCTTCATGGCCAGATCGATGTTTGCCCTGACGGCCTCTCGGTAGGCAGCAATGCCATGCGTGGCGAGTGAGAACCACATCGGTAATCCGCGAACCCTTCGGGTCAGATTGAACGCATAGTCAGATGGGTTGAAGTCTCCTGACTCATTCAGAGTCTCCAGATATTCACCGTGTTGCGTGTGAACTTCTTTGGCGAGCATGGGATCTCTATAAACCAGTGCGCAAGCATCAAAGGGTGCATAGAGCCACTTGTGTGGGTCGACAATAAATGAGTCTGCATGCTCAACTCCGCGATACATATGTTTGTGCTTAGGGGAGAGGATCCCGGCCAAACCGTAAGCTCCGTCAACGTGGAACCAGAGTGAATTGTTTGTCGCAAATTCCGCAAGCTCATCAAGCTTGTCAAGAATTCCGAAGTTTGTGGTTCCTGCAGTTCCAACAACTGCGAAAGGAGCTAGCCCAGATGAGACAGCTTCCTCATAGGCCTTGGCAACTTGTTTGTGGCCAATACTCCCAGATTCACCGGCATCCGCGGCAACGGTCTTTACACCCATTACTTTGGCGACAGACTTTATAGAACTATGGGATTCCGAGCTGCAGAGGATTGCGAAGTCTTTATCGCCAAGCTTCTTTTTGGCTTGCTCTCTGGCAACCACGAGCGCCGAAAGATTTCCCAGAGTTCCACCCTGAACAAAAACTCCACCGGCTGATTCCGGAAGTCCACACTCGGAAGCGAGAAAACTTAGAACTTGATTCTCCGCAAATACCGCTCCAGCGCCCTCCATCCATGAACCGCCATAAATCGAAGAAGCCGAGACAACCAAATCGAAAAGGCTCGCGGCTTCTGTTGGCGCGGCGGGGATAAATGAAAGGTAGTTGGGGTGGTCAGTCGAAATAGTCGCGGGTGCGAGCACGTCCTTGAATATCTCTAAGGCTTTTTCGCCACCCAAACCCTGCTCAGTGAGAGTTTGGCCGGCTAGTGCAAAAAGTTCAGCGGGGGATTTAGGAGAGTCAAGAGGAACTGGATCAAAATCCATTCGTTCTTTGGCGTAATCAAAGATCTGGTCACGCAGTTTTTTTGTGGTTGGAGTTTGTCGATGCATGCGATCGAACTGCGACATCGAAATCTCCTTTGACTAGCAAAGAAGTCTAGCCAAGCGGACCTTTGTGGAAGTGATCGAACACCAGGTTCGTTCTGGTGTTGGCGACGGATGCGTTGTTTGATAGCTGCTCAAGAACGAACTCTCTGAGTTCGTCGGAATTCTTTACCGCAACGTGAACTATGAAGTCTTCATTGCCGCCCAAAAAGAAGACTTGGACAACCTGGTGGTGCTCTTTCATTTGTTTCATGAAGGTGGCCAGGTTGCTTCTGGCACCGGCGCGGAGAGTCACCGAAATAAGAGCCTCCAGTTCTAACCCAAGGGCTGCCGGGGCCACCTCTGCGCTGAAGCCCTTGATTACTCCGCTGGAAACCAGACCTCTAACCCTTGCTAGGCAGGTAGAGGGGGCGATGTCGGCAGCTTGGGCCAGTTCGGCGTTCGTCATGCGCCCGTTCGAACTAAGTAGCGAGAGCAGTAGGCGGTCGGTGTCATCTAGCTGGGGGTAGCGAATATTCTTCGGTTCCATTGGTTTCAGGACCTAACTTTCTGAATATAGCGTGGCTTTTCATAGTCTAGAACAAATAATATTCAGTTCCCGACATAAATATCGAATATATTGCCAAAATCTTCCTCAGAAATGAGGTTTCGAATGCTTGTAGGCGTACCTAAGGAAATCAAGAACAACGAAAACCGGGTGGCAATGACCCCGGCTGGAGCGCATGAGCTCGTTGTCCGTGGCCACCAGGTTGTAATCGAGAAGTCCGCGGGAGTGGGCTCCGGTTTTTCCGACTCGGATTACATTTCCGCGGGTGCAACCATTGCCTCAACCGCTGAGGAAATCTGGGCAACGGCCGAAATGATCGTCAAGGTAAAGGAGCCCATCGCTCCCGAATACCCACTTATGCGTAAAGGCCAGATTCTGTTTACCTACCTGCACCTTGCTGCATCCAAGGAATGCACAGATGCAATTTTGAATTCCGGCACTACAGCAATCGCCTACGAAACCGTTCAGCTTGCCAACCGTCAGTTGCCCCTTCTGCAACCCATGAGCGAAGTTGCCGGAAGGCTCTCGGCGCAAATTGGTGCCTATCAGTTGATGAAGACCAAAGGGGGACCGGGAATCCTTATGGGAGGTGTCCCTGGAACTGCCAGAGCGAAAGTAGTGGTAATCGGTGGCGGCGTTGCGGGAGCGGAAGCCGCCCACGTTGCGCACGGTATGGGCGCGGAAGTCACAATTATTGATCTCTCTATCCCAAGGCTTCGCGAGCTAGATGTTCGATGGAATGGCGCTGTCAACACTCGCGTATCAAACACCTTTGAAATTTCTAAAGCTTTGAAGGATGCCGACCTAGTAATCGGTTCGGTGCTGATCCCGGGAGAGCGTGCACCCAAGCTTGTTACTGACGAAATGGTGAAGAACATGAAGCCAGGATCGGTACTTGTGGACATTGCAATTGATCAGGGTGGTTGCTTTGAAAATTCCAGAGCTACTACTCACGACAATCCAACCTACGAAGTGCACGGTTCAACTTATTACTGCGTTGCAAACATGCCGGGTGCAGTCCCAGCCACTTCAACCACTGCCCTCACAAATGCGACTTTGCCTTACGTTTTAGCGCTGGCTTCCAAGGGATGGAAGAAGGCGCTGAAGGATGATGCAGCACTTGCACTTGGACTGAATGCGCACGAGGGAGCTGTGACTTACGCCGCGGTTGCCCAAGCGTTCCCAGATAAGAAGTTTGTGGAAACCAGTTCGTTGCTCTAGTTATTTGCGTTTGCGAGAGCGAATAAAAATAATGCTCACTGCAATCACTACCGTGAAAATCAGCACCCATAGCGCAATCGTTCGCTCTTGAGCGATGGTTTCGCAGGAAGTCCACCCGTCTTGCTGAATATCGGGGGTGCAGGTGGTTGGGTCGAAAAATCCAATTCCCCACGCGAGAATTCCAACCGAGGCAACGGTTGCCAGCATCGCCAAGGAGTTGTTACGCATCTTTAGTGTTCGTGGCCTTCGTGGCTTTGAGCTTCGATTTCCGCCTTTACTGCCACCATGTCCAACTCTTTTACCTTGCCAATGAGGTCTTCTAGTGCCGGAGCAGGCAGGGCTCCTGGCTGATTAAATAACAAAACTCCGTCTCGGAAGATCATGAGAGTTGGAATCGAAGATATCCCTGCCATCCCGGCGAGCTGCTGCTCTGCCTCGGTGTCAACCTTGGCAAAAGTAACCTCGGGGTGAGACTCAGACGCCTTTTCAAAAATTGGGCCGAACATTCTGCAGGGGCCACACCACTCCGCCCAGAAGTCGACCAGAGTAATTCCCTCGGAGAGCACGGTTGGCTCGAAGGTTTCCAAAGTGAGATCAACCGTTGACATTCACAAGCTCCTTGTTCTGATTTCGAGAGGTTTGAGCTACCAGTATCCCAGCAATCACGACCAAACCTCCAAGTGCTTGAGTCAGGGTTATGGTCTCGTTCAACCAAAGCAGTGCGACCAAGAAGGCTAGAACAGTCTCGCTAGTGGCAATAATTCCCGCCAGGGTCGCACTTAGATGCCGAAGTGATAAATAACTAAAAGCCATTGGAAGGAAAGATCCCATAACTCCAAGCCAAATCAATAGCAACCAAAGCGGTAAGGAAATCGAATCAAGCGAACCACCCAAGTTCACTAGCCCACCGAGTCTGTCGAAATCAAAGTTTGGAAGATTTGCTAGCGGCAAGAAAAACAAAGTGGAGAAACCCATGCCATATGCCATGGCAACGTTGGTTGGGAGCCAACGCTGCACTCTCTCAACGCTGAGGAAGTAGATAGTCAAACAGGCTGCTGCAGCAGCACCAAAAAGCAGGCCAACTGGATTGAGTTCATTGTTGAAAATGTTGGCTACTACCGCCAAGCCACCCAGCACCAAAATCGCACCGAGCCAAATCTGAGGCTTCACCTTTTCTTTGAAAAGAATTACCGCAACTATTGGCACCCACAGCACAGCCGTGTATTCGATGAGCAGGGCAATGCCAATTGGAAGCAGAGCAACGGCCTGGGAGTAGGTGTACTGGAGCATTCCAACTCCAATGATTCCCACGGCCGCGAGTTGCGGAAGTTTACGGATCGGAACCCTTAGGGCGTCTCGATTGCTGACCAGTGCCCAAGCAAAGGCAAACAGACCGGCAGAGAGTGCCCTTATAAATACAACTTGTTCCGCTCCAATTCCCGAAGTGATAATCACCTTGGTGGTGGAGGCATTGATTCCAAAAAGAAGCGAAGCGGCTAGAGCAAAAAGCACTCCCAACAATGGGTTTTTATGAGCCACTTAGTTTCCAACTCTCAATAGCCAATTCGGCCATCTTCAGTCTATGCCTCTGCTGGAATCCTCTCGGATAGCCGAGGTTTACCGAATAGGACTTAACCTATTGGCATGAAAACTTTTGTTCTTGGTGGTGGCTGTTTCTGGTGCTTGGATTCGGCATATGGAAATTTCAAAGGGATTCACGAGGTAACTTGCGGCTATGCCGGAGGCACCTTGGACAATCCTTCCTATGAGCGAGTCTGTGACGGAAATACCGGACACTCGGAAGTCGTTTCGGTCACATTTGATGAAAGCGTAATCTCACCTGATCAGGTGATGGACATATTTTTCACGCTCCACGATCCAACCCAGCTGAACCGTCAGGGCAATGATGTGGGCACTCAGTATCGAAGCTCTATCTTTTATGCAAACGAGGAAGAAAAGGCTTACTTTGAAAGCCAAATTGAAAATGCAAAAAGTCTTTGGGGGCAGGGAGTAGTCACTACTCTTGAGCCCTTGACCAAGTTCTGGCCTGCGGAGGAATACCATCAGGACTTTTTTGCAAAGAACCCGAATCAGGGTTACTGCGTTGCCGTTGTAGCCCCAAAGGTCGCAAAGGTCAAAAAGAGTTTCCAAGAACTTTTGAAATAGTAGAAGTTATCCACAGATTTACAAATTCAGCACCTCTTCTTTTTGGTTTTTGTCACACTGACTCTCACTCCGTGAGAAAGGACAAAAATGACAGAGCAAATTACAGTTTCGGGACTTGTAGCAACATCACCTAGACACCTGGTTACCCCGGATGGACTCCCTATCACCTCGTTTCGGCTAGCCGCTGCTCACAGACGATACGACAAAGCTGCGCGGAGGTGGATTGAGTCTGACACTAATTGGTTCACCGTTTCATCTTTCAGACAGCTGGCAACCAACAGCTCTTCCAGTTTGAACAAGGGTGACCGTGTTGTAGTAACCGGGAAGCTAAAGATTCGTGATTGGGACAACGGTGATCGTTCGGGCACCTCGGTCGAAATTGAAGCAGACGCTATAGGTCACGACTTAAGTTGGGGGACTGCAGAATTTGTCCGAACCACAGTTTCGAGCCAGCTGGACCCAGAAGAGGAAGAAGAGCAAGAGCTAGTTCCGGCATAGATCCCACAAGCCGGTCGACCACTCCTGCCCCCAATTGGATTAGGTCGACCACAATCCCTCTTCACTCGCGACAATATAGAGCCGAGCATGGCCAAATTATGCGGATAAACTATCCGTCAGTTGCGAGTGAAGAGGGATTTTCCATTCGCAAACACTTCCGAGGGAAAAGCAAATGGCCGAATTTATCTATCAAATGATTAAGGCGCGCAAAGCGCATGGCGACAAGGTCATTCTGGACGATGTCACCTTGGCCTTTTATCCCGGCGCGAAGATAGGCGTTGTTGGTCCAAATGGTGCGGGTAAGTCATCTGTTTTGAAGATCATGGCTGGTTTGGATACTCCGTCTAATGGAGAGGCTCGACTAAACCCCGGTTCCACGGTGGGAATCTTGATGCAGGAACCCCCGCTGGATGAAACCAAGACGGTCCTGGGCAATGTTGAAGAAGCGGTCAAGGACACCAAGCAGAAAATTGAACGCTTCAACCAAATCTCGGCAGAGCTTGCAAACCCCGACGCTGACTATGACTCGCTGCTTGCAGAGATGGGCGAGCTTCAAGAGCAAATCGATCATGTCGACGGCTGGGATCTCGACAATCAACTCGAGCAGGCCATGGACGCGCTTCGTTGCCCGCCTTCAGATATGCCGGTGACTCACTTATCCGGAGGAGAACGCAGACGCGTGGCGCTCTGCAAGTTGCTACTAGAAAAACCCGACTTGCTTCTTCTCGACGAGCCCACAAACCACCTTGATGCAGAGAGCGTGCTGTGGCTCGAGCAGCACTTGGCAAAGTATCCGGGTGCGGTCCTCGCGGTCACTCACGATCGGTATTTCCTAGACAATGTTGCGCAGTGGATTTTGGAGCTAGACCGAGGCCGTGCGTTTCCCTACGAGGGAAATTACTCCACTTACCTTGAGAAGAAGCGCGAACGCCTTGAGGTTCAAGGAAAGAAAGACGCCAAACTCGCGAAGCGTCTTTCAGACGAACTCGAATGGGTCAGATCTTCACCCAAGGCCAAGCAAACAAAGTCCAAGGCTCGACTTGCCCGCTACGAGGAGATGGCTGCAGAGGCTGACAAGACTCGCAAGTTGGATTTCGAAGAGATTCAGATTCCTCCAGGACCACGACTGGGAAATGTCGTCATCGAGGCAAACAAAATCTCTAAGAGTTTTGACGGAAGACCACTATTCACGGACTTGAGTTTCAGTCTGCCGAGAAATGGAATTGTTGGAATTATCGGTCCTAACGGTGTTGGAAAATCAACTCTCTTCAAGTGCATTACAGGAATTGAGAAGCTGGACTCTGGGGATTTGAAGATAGGTGAAACGGTAACCATCAGTTACGTTGACCAAGGAAGAGCGGGTATTGACCCAAACAAGACCCTCTGGGAAGTTGTTTCAGGCGGACTTGATTTCATGCAGGTCGGCCAGGTGGAAATGCCCTCTCGTGCCTATGTCGCAGCCTTCGGCTTCAAGGGGCCCGATCAGCAGAAAAAGGCGGGGGTTCTCTCCGGAGGAGAACGTAACCGACTAAACCTCGCACTTACTCTCAAGCAGGGAGGCAATCTTCTATTGCTTGACGAACCAACAAATGACCTGGATGTCGAAACGCTTTCCTCGTTAGAAAATGCCCTAGGTGAGTTTCCGGGTTGTGCGGTTGTTATTACTCACGATCGCTGGTTCTTGGACCGAGTAGCGACTCACATACTTGCCTATGAGGGAACTGACGAGAAGCCGGACAATTGGTATTGGTTCGAAGGAAACTTTGAGGCTTACGAAGAGAACAAGATCTCTCGCCTTGGACCGGAAGCTGCTAAACCCCACCGTTCCGCATACCGCCGACTCACCCGCGACTAATCTTGGCCAATTCTTTCCTGCTCACAGATCCGGCTACTCGCTCGGATCTTGAGAAGTTTCTGAATAGGGCGAAGAAACTCGACAGCAACGGGGCTGTCCGTCTAAAGGCTTTCGGCGAAGTCCTTACGGCAACAGTTGCACCTATATATAACTCATCAATACTTGGAAATGACCCCACCATCTTGGGGATGAGAGTCGCAAAACTCTCTGAGCCAAGCGATGGCGATGTGGTGGCATCCCTGGGATCCATCCTTGAAAGACTCGCCGGTAAAGACCTGGAGCTCTCGTGGCCGCCGAGCCGAGAAGTGGTTCCATGGGCAGGCATTTCCCCACCTCAGTCGGGTTGGGAACATTTGGGCGAGATCTCCGCGATCGAAATATCAGAAATCGCAAAGGCTGGGATTGAAGAGGTTGCCGCTTCAGTACCCCAAGACACTGGCGCAAGTTTGGTGCAAAAAGTCAGGTCAAACGTGTGGGGGAGAAGCTTTGGTGAATTTGGTTTACCCCAAGGGGTTTGTTTTGGCCTGTTGGGACTTGGCTTTTTAGAAAATGGACAAGAAGTAAAGGTCTATGCCAATCAAAACTGGCGAAGACTCTCAAGTAGCTTTGGACACGTTCTCACGAAACTGAGTTAGTCCTCGAAAGTGTTGAGCATGGCGTGGGCAGCCCGCTGCAGATAATCCCAAAGTTCATCACGATCTATTTGTGCAAGATCAAGAGAATTCACTGCTGCTTCCATGTGAAGTAGCCATCTGTCTCGGGCTTGCGGATTTATCTTGAATTCGAAATGCCTCATGCGGAGCCTAGGGTGGCCTCGTTCTTGCTGGTAAGTGTCAGGCCCGCCCCAATACTGCTCGAGAAACATTCTTAGTCTGCGCTCAGCTGGACCTAGATCTTCTTCGGGGTACATCGGTTTGAGAATCTCATCTGATGCAACACCCTTATAAAACTCGGCGGCTAACTTTTCAAATACTTGAGCGCCACCGACGCGATCGTAAAAAGAGTTTTGTGACAATTACTTCTGCGTTGAGTTTCCGACTTTGAGTATCTCGCCATTTCTGACATACCAAAGTGCACCGGTTCTATCTCTTACCTGCGTAACGCGAAGTCCAACTCTCTCGACTTCGCCCTCGACTCCATCCAGGTTGACTTTGTCGCCGACCCCATACTGATCTTCAAACACGATAAATATTCCGCTGATTACATCTTTTACTAACGCTTGACCACCAAAACCAATTGCAGCTCCAAGGATTGTCGTTACGGCAATCAGAGCACCGGTGTCGACTCCGAGTTCGGAAAGGATCATTACGGTTGCAGTAATTGCGATGCCCCAGGTTGCCAAGTTGTCCAAGATCGAAGCCATGGTTGCGGTTCTGGCCAATACTCGCTGCTCAGCAAGAATTCCTTTGGTCTCGGAAGTCTTTGCGATCGACTTCACGAGGCGATTACTTGCGACCTTGATGACGATTCTCATGGCGATAGCGACTGCGACTATTGCAGTGATTCGGATTGGGGTTTGCCAGGTTGTCAGAAACTCTTGAAATTCCATCAGATGTCGACTTTCTGCGCGGCTAGGGCTCTCTCTAGGTTGGCAAGGTTTTCAACCAGAATGCGTCGGAGCGCTGGTTTTTCGAGAATTTCCGGCTTGTTTATCAAAGCCTTGGTCGCGTCCGCAAGCGACTGGTTACCCAGCCTGACCGGATAGAGATTATTCAGCAAGTATGCAGCGATGTGGTAGCTGCGAGACTCCCAGATTTTTAGTGCGCTGGCGAGGTACTTGTCTTGGTACTCGGTAAGTAGTCCAAGATCTAGCACCCTTCCAAAGGCAAGCGATGCCGAATTCACAAGAGTGTTTGAGTATTCCTCAGTTTCAACCAAAGTGCGCCAAGCGATGGCTTTGGATTCCTTGTTTGGCAATACAGCTCTCGCCGCCGCGGCAAACTTCTGTCCGTTGGCTGTGTTGTCTCGTTCCAGCTCCTTTTCAATCTCGGCGGTGTCAGCCTTACCCAGAGTGACTAGACCTATCAAAAGCTCCCAGCGCAAATCAGTGTCAATTTTCAGACCAGCGATTGACTTTGTTCCTGAGAGCAAACCTTCCAACCAATTCGCATGAGAATCATTGGTAACAAACTGTGGAACAAACTTTGTGAACTGGAATTGACTGTCGCTTCCTGGAGCTGCAGACTCGGCCAGCCTTATAAGTCCGGTTGCCACTTTCTCCAAGGTTGCAAGTCGTCTCTCTGGTTTCACATAAAGGTTTGCGGTTGTGACCAGTTGGTTTAGGAGCGTAAAGATGGTGGTTGACTCTGTCTCAGTCGCGATGTGATCCAAAACCAAGTTCACAAAGTCAGTGGCAGGCGCTTCTGCATCTCTGGTTGCATCCCAGGCCGCAGTCCAAACCAAGGTTCTAGCGAGCGAGTCACTGATACCCGAGAGGTTTTTGAGGGCAACTTGTCTCGAAGGCTCATCTAGTCGAATCTTCGCGTACGCGAGATCGTTGTCGTTTAGCAGCACAAAATCAGGTCTTTGCTTGCCAACCAGCTCAGTGACGATGGTCTCTGGGCCGTCTACGTCAAGCTCCAGGTAGCTTTCACGCTCAAGCTTGCCCTGATTGAGATTGAAAAAACCAATGCCCATTCGGTGTGGTCGAATGGTGGGTTGTTCTTCAATAGCGGTCTGAGTGACTTTGAAGCTCGTTATCACGCCAGCCCCGTCAGTCTCTATCTGTGGTTTCAAAGTGTTCACACCGGCGGTCTCGAGCCAAAGCTTTGACCAACTCTTAAGTTCTCGTCCCGATTCTCGTTCTAGCTCAACCAACAGATCATTCAATTCGGTGTTTTGCCAAGCGTGCTTTTTGAAATAGGCCGAAACACCTCTAAGGAAAGGCTCTCTTCCGACCCAGGCAACCAGCTGCTTCAGAACTGACGCTCCCTTTGCGTAGGTGATTCCATCGAAATTCACCTGAACATCTTCGAGGTCATTGATCTCGGCGACGATTGGGTGAGTGGATGGCAGCTGGTCCTGTCGGTATGCCCAGTTTTTCTCTAGCGAGGCAAAGGTTGTCCAAGCCTGGTCCCACTCTGAAGCCTCGGCGGTCGCCAACGTGGAGGCGTATTCGGCGAAGGACTCATTCAGCCACAGATCGTTCCACCAACGCATTGTCACGAGGTCTCCAAACCACATGTGGGCCAACTCGTGCAGCACTGTTACGACGCGTCGTTCCTTTGTTGCGTCTGAAACGGCAGAGCGGAACACATAGTTTTCTGTGAACGTAACCGCTCCGGCGTTTTCCATGGCCCCTGCATTAAAGTCCGGAACCCATAGCTGGTCGTACTTGGTGAATGGATATGGGTAATCAAAAGCCTTTTCAAAATATTCAAACCCGGCCTTGGTTTTTTCAAAGATGTATTCCGGGTCCATAAATTCGGCCAGAGAAGATCGGCAAAAGACGCCGAGCGGAATAGTTCTGCCATCCGAGCTAGTGAGTTCATCGCGCCACCGAGTGTAAGGACCGGCTATTAGAGCTGTGATGTAACTGGAAATTCTTGGAGTCTTTTCAAAGTGCCAACGAGAGTGAGTATCGTCTAGCGACTGGGATTCCGGCGTGGGGGAGTTGGAGATCACCTGCCAGTTCTTTGGCGCATCCACAATGAATTCAAATGTTGCCTTCAAATCAGGCTGCTCGAAGACCGGGAACATTCTTCTCGAGTCTGGAACTTCAAACTGGGTGTAGAGATAAACCTCGTTGTCCACCGGGTCCACGAAGCGGTGCAGTCCCTCGCCAGTGTTGGAGTACTTTCCTCTGGCCTTGACTCTCAGTACGTTTTTTCCTTGCAGATTTGGAAGTTCGATCCGTATTCCATCCGAGTATTTACTGGGGTCAAGAGATTCCCCGTTCAGTTCGATATAAGAGACGGAGTCTGTCATTGCATCTATGAATGTCGAACTTCTAGGTTCCGAGCATTCGAACCTAACCGTGGTGTCCGAGCCAAAAGTCTCCGGATCGGAGTCAATCACAAGGTGAACCAGGTAGCTGTCGACCTTTAGCTTGCTAGCACGCTCCTGAGCTTCGATGCGTGTGAGATTTTCTCCGGGCAAAATACTCTCCATTAACTATCTGTTTCGAACTAGCCTAACCAACCTAAAGTCGCTCAAATGAAGGGATAATTTAGCCATGCGTTCCCTTATTTTGGCTGCCAGTACAACCCCCGAGGGTTCCGCGGCGTTGGCCGAAATTGGGGCTGCACTTTTGGTCTTGGGAATTGTTGCTTTTTTGGCGAACCGATTGAAGTTCTCTGTGGTGCCGCTGTACCTATTAATAGGTTTGGCAGTTGGTGAAGGCGGCCTAGTGCCATTGAATCTCTCCGAGGACTTTTTAAATACCGGTGCCCAAATTGGTGCAATCATGCTGCTTTTGTTGCTGGGGCTGGAGTACAGCGCCTATGACCTGGCCAAGGCATTTTCCGAGCGTCGTTCCGCAGGCTTGGTTGACTTCCTCGTCAGCGCAACTCCCGGCTTTGTATTGGGATTGGTCTTTGGTTGGGGTTGGGTTGGAGCGTTCGCGCTTGCTGGAATTACCTACGTATCCTCCTCAGGTATTGCCGCCCAGTTGATTAAAGAACTGGGTTTTAGGAAATCTGAGGTGTCTAAACGAGCGATTGGAATTTTGGTTTTTGAGGACCTGGCGCTCGCTCCATACCTTCCCCTCATTACCTCTTTGGTGCTGGGCGTTTCGGCTTGGTCCGGAATCATTTCGGTTGGTGTCGCACTGGCTGTCACTGGGCTGGTTCTGCTGATTAGCTACAAGGGTTCCAGCAAGTTAACCAAGATTCTTGATCCAAATGAACCAGGTGGTTTACTCCTCACGGTTTTTGGTGCCGCGCTGCTGGCTGCAGGGTTGGCTGATTTGGTTGGATTCTCCGGTGTGGTTGCCGCCTTCCTAATTGGACTGCTGCTGACAGGTGAAGTTGCCGAAACGGCGCGTGCCAGATTGAGCCCGATCAGGGACATCTTTGCCGCGATCTTCTTCTTGTTCTTTGGTATCACAACAAACCCTGCCGATGTGCCGGCAGTTTTGCCGGCTGCAATACTGCTCGCAGCCGTGGGTATTGGCGGAAAACTCTTTGTGGGTTGGTGGGTTGCAAGGGATATGCATGACCCGAATTCTTGGCTTCGAGTTGGTGGGTTCTTGGTTGCGCGAGGAGAGTTTTCCATGGTTATCGCGGCGCTAGCTGCCCCTGCGATTCTTGGAGTCGAACTCCAGGCCCTCACCCTCAGCTACGTAATTATCACCGCTTTTGCAGCTTCCCTAATTTTGCGGTTCACTAGAAGTCCCTTGGAACGCTAGAGAGAAGCAAGATGCGAATTCACATTGCTACCGACCACGCAGGCATGGAGCTCAGTGCCTTTCTAGTAAGCGAGCTAACCAAACAAGGTCATGAGCTCGTGGACCACGGCCCTAAGGTATTCGACGCCCTGGATGACTACCCAGGTTTTTGCATCGCGGCTGCCCAGGCGGTAGTCAAAGACCAGTCGAACGGCATTCAAGCTCTTGGGATTGTTCTGGGTGGCTCTGGTAATGGTGAGCAAATTGCAGCCAACAAAGTTGCTGGAATTCGAGCAGCACTGATTTGGAATCGTGACACTGCAAGCCTTGCTCGCGATCACAATGATGCCAATGTCGCAGCGGTTGGTGCCAGGCAACACTCAAATCAAGAGGTTCTCGAACTCATTGAGATTTTCATCGGAAAAGACTTCTCAAATGACGAAAGACACGTGCGAAGAATTTCCAAGATTGCACACTTTGAAAAAACCGGTGAGGTTCTCTACTAAGTGCCCGAGGGTCATACTGTCCATCGAATTGCGAATCAATTCAACGAGCATTTTGCCAGTCGGAAACTAAAAGTCTCTTCACCGCAAGGTCGATTCGCTGAAGATGCCGAATTGGTTTCGGGTAAGAAATTGCAAGTTGCAGAAGCATTCGGAAAGCAAATGTTTTTGCAGTTCTCAAACTCACTTCAGATCAGAATTCATTTGGGGATTTATGGAAAGTGGCAGATACAGAAGATCGAAGCTGCAGAAGAAATACCCTGGGGACAAGTTCGAGTGCGTTTTCAAAGCCCCACGCATGTCGCAGACCTTCGCGGTCCAACGGCATGTGAAGTCTTAGACCAAGAGGATGTAGCGGCGGTTGTGTCAAAGCTTGGACCCGACCCACTTAGACCAGACCCAAATGAAACTGAGCGCCTTAGGTTTATCGAGAGAGTTCTCAAATCAAAAACCTCGATTGGTTTGTTGCTTATGAACCAATCGGTCATCTCAGGCATTGGAAATGTCTACCGTGCAGAAATCTTGTTTCGGCAGGGGATCAATCCCCACAAATCAGGAAGCGCGTTGAGCCCCGAGGAGATATCGAGTATTTGGAGCGACGCCGTGAAACTGCTGGCCTTTGGGGTCAAAAAGGGAATCATGGTCACCAGGGACGAATTTTTGGGTAAATCTCCGAAATTTGAGGATCGATACTTTGTGTATAAGCGGAACGGATTGCCCTGTCGGGTTTGCGGCAAAAAGGTAGTTTTAGAGGAAATGGGGTCCAGGAAGCTTTATTTCTGCCCCAGCTGTCAGAGGTGACTGGAGCGAGTGACGGGAATCGAACCCGCGTAATCAGTTTGGAAGACTGAGGCTCTACCATTGAGCTACACTCGCGAATGCCCGTAGGCACTTAGACATTCTATGGGATAGACTTTGGGAGTTTGTTGCCGAGGCAGCAAATGCAACCGGGATGTAGCGCAACTTGGTAGCGCACCTGTTTTGGGTACAGGGGGTTGCAGGTTCAAATCCTGTCATCCCGACCACTTTGGTCAACTAACTAGCCACGGAGAAACCTTGAAGACTGTCGTTTCGAAACTCAACCCAACCCGCGTCAAGCTTGAAATCACAGTCGAACCAGCTGATTTCAAGCCAGCCCTAGACCAGGCCTACAAGACCGTGGCTCAGCAAATCAATATCCCTGGGTTTAGAAAAGGGCACGTCCCAGCTCCGGTGATAGACCAGCGCGTAGGACGCGGAGCAGTTTTGGCCCAGGCGAATAATGACTTCCTGGATAAGTACTACCGTCAGGCAATCAAGGAAGAGAAGCTGCGACCGCTGGACACCCCTCAGGCGGATGTAAAGCAGGCTCCGGATGAGAAGACCCTTGAGGGCAATCTGGTTATTGAAATTGAAATAGAGGTCAGACCTGAGTTCTCTCTTCCTGAATACAAGGGACTCAAGGCAAAGGTTGACTCGGTC
>JACCED010342037.1_pt1 | contig 22472 bp, 19 predicted proteins | sample 7455021 | NCBI WGS metagenome assembly JACCED01 (sample SAMN15323456, study PRJNA562643) | freshwater metagenome | isolation source: river surface water | place: USA:Blue River Watershed | collected 2017-08-19
CAGGCTTCAACCACCTGGCGAAGAGCAGCGACGCCCCGCTCATGGCCCACCATCCTTGGCAGGTGGCGGGCATTTGCCCAACGGCCATTCCCATCCATGATGACCGCAATGTGCTGCGGCACCGCATGGATCTCAGGAACCACCAAGGTTGAGCTTTGGGACGGGTCTTGGGCCATTGGGATCGGGGCTTGTGGCTGGGCTTCGGTTATCGCTGGAGAATTCGTTTCACTAAATCAGACCGTCATGATCTCTGACTCTTTCTGGGTCAGCAGTTTATCAATCTCGGCAATATATTTATCAGTCAGTTTTTGCGTGTCATCCTGCGCCCGGCGCTCGTCGTCCTCGGAGATGAGCTTGTCTTTGACCATTTTTTTGAGGGCCTCGTTGGCATCCCGGCGGATATTACGGACCGCAATCTTGGTCTCCTCGCCCTCGTGCTTGATGACCTTGGCCAACTCACGGCGGCGCTCCTCAGTCAGGGCCGGCATTGGTACGCGGATCAGGTCCCCCGATGTCGCTGGATTGAGGCCGAGATCCGACTCTCGAATCGCCTTTTCGACCACCGCGACCATCTTTTTCTCCCACGGCTGAACCCCGATGGTACGGCTATCGATCAGGGTGACATTGGCCACTTGATTTAAGGGCGAAGGATTGCCGTAGTAATCCACCTGGATATGGTCCATCAGGCCGATATGAGCCCGACCGGTGCGGACTTTAGAGAGGTTCAACTTTAGGTTTTCGATCGTCTTGCCCATCTTCTGATCAGCGCTAGATCGGACTTCCTGGGGTGTTTTCATGATGTTTTCCGTTGCCAATGATCCGGGCTGGAGTCCCGGTTAAACGTGGACCAAGGTACCCTCGGCCTCACCCCGAACAATTCGGGCAAGCGCACCGGGCTTAAAGATACTAAAGACACGGATAGGAAGTTTCTGATCACGGCACAGCGCAAATGCGGTCGCATCCATCACCTTGAGATTACGCGAGATTGCCTCATCGAAGGTGACCGCGTCGTAACGTCTGGCCTGGGGGTCCTTGGCAGGGTCGCTGGTGTAGACACCGTCTACCTTGGTGGCCTTCAGAACGATCTCAGCGCCGACCTCGGCACCGCGCAAAGCTGCGGCAGTATCGGTTGTAAAAAACGGGTTCCCAGTGCCAGCGGCAAACACCACGATCTTTCCCTCTTCAAGATAGCGGATTGCCTTGGGCCGAATGTAAGGCTCGACCACCTGATCAATTCTCAGCGCCGACTGGACGCGGGCCACCAGGCCTGCGCGGCGCATCGCATCCTGTAATGCCAGGGCATTCATCACAGTTGCAATCATGCCCATGTAGTCGGCGGTTGCCCGATCCATGCCTGAAGCTCCAAGGGCAACGCCTCGAAAAATATTCCCGCCGCCAATGACCACCGCTACCTCAACGCTCAACGCCGTGACCTGGGCGATCTCCTTGACGATGGAATCAATCGTCTGGCGATTGATTCCATAGGGATCATCGCCCATCAGGGCCTCGCCCGAGAGCTTCAGCAGGATGCGCTTGGGCGGTGCCATATCAGGCGGCGCGAGCGGCGGCAACCTGGGCAGCGACTTCGGCTGCGAAATCATCGGTACGCTTCTCGATACCCTCGCCAACGATGTACAGCGTAAATGAAGCAATCGAGGCGCCTTTGCTCTTTAAAAGCTGCTCGATCGTTTGTTTACCATCCTCCGCCTTCACGAATACCTGGCCCAGCAAAGTGACCTCTTTTAAGAATTTCTGCACCGTGCCTTCGACCATCTTTGCAACGATCTCTGCAGGCTTACCAGACTCAGCGGCTTTCTCGGCGGCAATCCGACGCTCGGTCTCAATCAGCGCCGAATCCACGCCGGAGGCATCCAAAGACTTCGGCTTCGAAGCGGCAATGTGCATCGCCAAATCACGGCCGAGCTGTTCATCGCCACCAACAAGATCCACGAGAACGCCGATCTTCGCGCCGCCGTGAATATAGGAGAAGAGCTTGCCCTTAGCGGCCAGCCGCGTGAAACGGCGCACGCTGATATTCTCACCGATCTTGCCGACCAAGGCCGTGCGCACTGATTCCACAGTACCGCCAGAAAATGATGCCGCGCTTAGGCTGGCGACGTCGGCAACGCCACCCGCACAGACCAACTTGGCGACATCGCGCGAAAACGCCAGAAAATCGTCGTTCTTAGCAACGAAGTCAGTTTCGCAATTTACCTCGACCATGGCCGCATGAGCACCCTCGACGTGAATCGATACGATTCCCTCGGCGGTAACCCGCGAAGCCGCCTTGCTGGCCTTGCTGCCTAGCTTCACGCGCAAAATTTCTTCCGCCTTTGCCATATCGCCACCGGCCTCTGCCAGGGCTTTTTTGCACTCCATCATGGGAGCATCGGTTTTTTCCCGAAGCTCTTTAACCATTCCCGCGGTAATTTCCGCCATTGTGTTCTCCTGATTCAAACTCATAATTCAAAAAAAGGGCCGCTCAATCTGACCGGCCCCTTCGCATGCATTGGCCCAGTAGCTGGGGCCAGTCCTCACGCCACAGAGGCCGCCTAAGAGGCGTCTTCCACCTCAACGAATTCATCCTGTTCATCACGGATCGCGGAGACCACATCCGCCACAGCGTTGGCCCGTCCGTCAAGGATCGCGTCGGCCACAGCCCGGGTGTACAGCCGCACGGCACGGCTGGCATCGTCATTGCCCGGAATGACATAGTCCACGCCCTCCGGCGAGTGATTCGTATCGACGACCGCCACCACGGGGATGCCCAGCTTATTGGCCTCTTGCACAGCAATCTTGTGATAGCCCACATCCACAACAAACAATGCGTCGGGCAGGCCTGCCATATCCTTGATACCACCCAGTGTTTTATTTAATTTGTCCAGCTCGCGGCCAAACGAGAGTGCTTCTTTTTTGCTCATGCGCTCCAGGCCGCCTTCAGCGGTCATGGTTTCCATATCTTTGAGCCGCTTAATCGAGGTCTTCACGGTCTTAAAGTTGGTGAGCATCCCGCCCAGCCAACGTTGATCGACGTAAGGCTGGCCTGCACGGCCGGCTTCTTCAGCGATGATTTCCCGAGACTGGCGTTTGGTGCCGACAAAAAGCACCGTCCCGCGGCGCTGGGCGAGCTGCTTGATGAACTTCAAGGCATCGCCAAGATGGCTGACGGTGTGCTCAAGGTTGATGATGTGAATCTTGTTACGATGGCCAAAAATGAATGGGGCCATCTTCGGATTCCAAAAGCGGGTCTGGTGGCCGAAATGAACACCGGCCTCGAGCATTTCACGCATACTGACTGACATACGACTTCTCCTCGCAAGGGTTGGGCTCGGCACTCGAAAGAGTCTGCTGCGGTCGCTTGAGGCCGCCGGCCCCCTAATTCCCCGCTGAGACACCCCTGCTTCGAGTGCTTTGGTTTAAAAATCAGGCACAATGCATGCCCACGGCGCCGAAAAACACCTTGCTAATCAAGGGCTTCCGGCAACCCGCGATTCTAACCCCTTATGCCTATCCAGCTCAAATCTGGCCCCGAAATCGACGCCATGCGGGTCGCAGGCCGTCTCGCCTCGGAAGTTCTGGACTTCATTGGCCCCCATGTCAGGCCGGGGGTCACGACCGGGGAGCTTGACCAGCTCTGCCACGATTTCATGGTCAATGTGCAGGGCACAATTCCCGCCCCCCTGAACTACTGCCCCCCCGGCTATAAGCCCTACCCAAAATCCATCTGCACCTCAATTAACCACCAGGTCTGCCACGGCGTTCCGGGCGACCGGGTGCTGAAGTCATCGGATATCGTGAATATCGACATTACAGTCATTAAAGATGGTTTTCATGGGGACACCAGCCGCATGTTTTTTGTTGGCGAAGCCTCCATTGCTGCCAAAAGGCTCTGTGAGATCACCCACCAAGCCATGTGGGCGGGAATTTCGCAGGTCGCGCCCGGCAAACGGCTAGGCGATATTGGCGCTGCGATTCAAAAGCTCGCCGAGTCGTCCGGCTATTCCGTTGTCCGCGAATTCTGCGGCCACGGCATCGGCCGGGGCTTTCACGAGGAGCCGCAGGTCCTGCACTACGGCAAGGCGGGCACCGGCCTGGAACTTAAGGCCGGGATGACGTTCACCATCGAGCCGATGATCAATGCGGGCCGGCCCGAGATCCGAGAGCTGGCCGACGGCTGGACGATTGTGACCAAGGACCACAGTCTGTCCGCCCAGTGGGAGCACACGGTGCTGGTCACCGAGACAGGATTCGAGGTCCTGACCATCTCAGAAGGCAGCCCCGACCGTGAGCGACGTCGGCCAAACTAAAGGCCCCCAATCACGAACCGAAATTCTCGGCGCGCTTAAGCAGTCCCTGCGGCAAGCGCGCGAGCGTAACGCCAGTCTCTGGACACCGAAAGCCAATCCTGCATCAGCAATGCGACGCTTAAGCCGCGATGTCGACGGCATCTTACGCGCGCTGTGGCGGGATTTCGCGATTCCTCAGGCCAGCCTGATTGCAGTGGGCGGCTATGGCCGCGGCGCGCTGGCGCCTTTTTCGGATGTGGATCTGCTGATCCTCATGCCCGATGGCTATCGCGAGGAGGCGATCGCCCCGCAGGCCGAAGCGCTTGTAAGCGCATTTTGGGATATTGGTCTGGATGCCGGACACAGCATTCGTTCGCTTTCCGAATGCATGCAACATGCGCAAGATGACCTGACGATTGCTACGGCATTGCTGGAGTCCCGCTGGATTGCCGGACCCAAGCCGCCTTTTGCCACCCTGAGGCGCGCCTGGTTTGAGCAGATCAATGTAAAAGATTTTGCGCAGGGCAAACTTCTCGAGATGCAGCAGCGCCACGGCCGACACAATGAGTCTCCTTATAGCCTTGAGCCCAACTGCAAAGAAAGCCCTGGTGGCCTGCGGGATCTACAAATCCTGCGGTGGATCACCCAGGCCTTTGGACTGGGACACCGCTGGAAAGATCTCGCACGTGATGGCCTGATCACTGATCGCGAGGCCGCCGAGGTTCAACGGGCCCAACGGCTTTTGCAACTGATTCGTGGTCATTTGCATCTCGCAGCCGGCCGCCGCGAAGACCGACTGGTCTTTGATCTGCAAACTGAGGTCGCCAAACGGCTTGGGATTTCAGCCCGTGGCGGGCGTCGTGCCAGCGAGATGCTGATGCAGCGCTATTACCGTGCTGCGAAGGCGATCTTTCAGATCAGCTCCATGCTGCTGGCCAACTTTGAGCCGCGGCTCTTTCCATCTGCGCAGCTGCCCGAAGGCCAGCAGCCTCGGCGCATTGATGAGGAGTTTGACGAGATCTATGGCCTTCTGGAAGTCCGTGATGAGCAGCGCTTTGATGCCGAACCCGGCGCGATGCTGCGAGCCTTTTTGAGGGTGCAGCAGCATCCGGAATTGCGCGGCATGTCAGCCCGCACAATGCGGGCGCTATGGAACCATCGCGACCGAATCGATGCTGCATTTCGCAAAGAGTCTCGGCATCGCCAGCTCTTTTTGAGCCTATTTCAGCAGCCGCGCGGCATTGTGCATGGACTTAGGCTGATGAATAACCTGGGAATCCTTGGCCGTATGCTGCCCGTCTTTCGAAAGATTGTCGGCCAGATGCAGCACGATCTGTTTCATGTCTACACTGTCGATCAGCACATCCTGCAGGTCATTCGCAATCTGCGTCGGCTCACTATGGACGAGCACGCCCATGAGTTTCCGCTCTGCAGCCGGCTGATGGCGGAATTTCAATGGCCCTGGATTTTATATATCGCGGCCTTATTTCACGATATCGCCAAAGGCCGTGGCGGAGACCATTCCGCCTTGGGACGGCTCGAGGTGCGACGTTTCGCGCGGGACTATGAGTTAGATGCTGAGACTACGACGCTCTTAGTTTTCTTGGTGGAGCACCATCTGACCATGTCACAGGTGGCTCAAAAGCAAGATCTTGCTGATCCGGAAACGATTACGCAGTTTCACGCTATCGTCCGCACACCCCGCAGACTCACCGCGCTGTACCTGCTCACGGTGGCCGATATTCGCGGCACAAGCCCCAAAGCCTGGAGCAACTGGAAGGCCCGGCTGCTCGAGGAACTCTATCGGCGCACACTTGCCGCCATGGAATCTGCGGGCGGACGCAAGCGGACTGAAATGCAGCCCCCGCGTGATGCCTATCTGGCCAAGACTGCCGAGGCCGAGCGTCTGCTGCGACTGCATGGAAAAGATGTCGCGCCCGCTCAGGCCTTTTGGAAGACTCTCGAGTTGCAATACTTTTTGCGCCACGAAGCCAGTGAGATTGAATGGCACGCCCGGCTTTTGTCACAGCGGGCCCCGTCATCCGCGCCCACCGTGATTGCACGACGCGCACCCGACGAAGTCGGCTTACAGGTGGTCGTCTATCAGCCAGATGAGGCCGATCTATTTGCCCGAATTTGCGCCTACTTTGACGGCCAAAACATCAGCATTCTGGATGCAAAAATCCATACGACCTCGGATGGCCACGCGATGGATACCTTCGTTGTCGAGCCACAGAACCAAGAGGGCTTCCATCGAGAGATGCTCACCATCATCGAAGCTGGATTGGCCCAGATCTTGGCCGAGCGCGGCCCGCTGCCGGCGGCTAACCAGGGCCGGCAGTCACGCCAGTCCCGCTACTTTCCGATTCCACCGCGCATTGATCTGCAGCCCGATTCACGGGGCCAGTATCACGTTCTTAATGTTACGGCAGCCGATCGGACTGGCCTGCTCTATGCGATTGCCAAGACTCTGGCGAATCATCGGATTCGGCTTCAGACCGCCCGCATCATGACCCATGGCGAGCGGGCGGAGGATGTTTTTTTAATTCAGGGTGAATCGATTCGCGAAGAGAAAAAACAAATCGCCCTCGAGGCCGATTTGTTAAAAGCGGTCGCCGCCTAGCCAGCGTGTAAAGTCGGCACCGATTTCCGGATGCCGCTGAGCGAGCGTGACAGAAGCCTGCAGATAGCCAAGCTTTGCGCCGCAATCAAAACGGCGGCCCTCGAAACGATAGGCCAGCACAGCCTGCTCCTTTAGCAGACGCGCAATCGCATCCGTCAGTTGAATCTCCCCTCCCGCGCCTGCGGATTGCTGACGAATCAAATCGAAAATTCGGGCGGTCAGCAAATAGCGGCCCACGACGGCAAGCCGAGACGGTGCCGCCTCCGGCCGCGGTTTCTCCACGATGCCAGTCATGGTCTCGATGCTGGCACCGGCTGCACCTGCTGTGCTCACAATTCCGTATTTCGAGGTCTCTTGCAGCGGAACTTCTTCCACAGCAATCACACTACTGTGATGCTGCTCGAACTGCTCTACCATCTGGCGCATGACCGGCACGCCACTCTCGCCCGCATCCATCAAATCATCCGCCAATAGGATGGCAAAAGGCTCATCACCCACCACGGGCTCGGCACACAAGACCGCATGGCCCAGCCCGAGCGCCTCAGGCTGGCGGATATAAATACAGTTGATGCTGCCCGGCGCCACACCGCGCACGACTTCAAGCAGATGCTGTTTGTTTTTTGCCTCAAGCTCAGCCTCAAGCTCATAGGCTTTATCGAAATGATCCTCAATGGCGCGCTTGGAGCGGCCTGTGATGAAGATCATGTCGGTGATGCCTGCGGCGGCGGCCTCTTCGACCGCGTATTGGATTAGAGGCTTGTCCACAACCGGCAGCATCTCTTTCGGGCTGGCCTTCGTGGCTGGCAAAAACCGTGTGCCGAGTCCGGCGACTGGAAAGACTGCCTTGCGGACTTTTCCGGAAAACTTACTCATGATGCCCCTTGGTGTCGAAACGGCTGAATCAATTCAAGAAACGCGGTCTCATCCATAACCCGTACGCCCAGCTCCTGGGCGCGAGCAAGTTTACTTCCCGCCGCCTCTCCTGCAATGACCAAGGAAGTTTTAGCCGAAACCGAGCCGCTGGTCTTGCCACCCAGGGCGATGATCCAATTGGCAGCCTCATCACGGGCCATGCTCTCGAGAGTCCCAGTGAGCACCACAGTCATCCCCGCAAACGGCTGGGGAGCCTCAGTGCTCACGGCAGGCGCCACAGCAGGCCGATCATCAAGCCGCTCAAGCCGAATTGCAGCAAGCAGCCGATCCACAATTACAGACTGCTCAGGATTATCGAAAAATTCACGAATCGATGCGGCCACCACGGGTCCCACATCGGGTGCCTGAAGCAAATCCTCGGGGCCAGCATCACGGATCGCCTGCAGCGACTTGAAATGCAAGGCAAGATCGCGCGCCGTCCGCTCACCGACATGACGAATCCCCAGCCCGAATAAAAGCCGCGAAAGGCTTGCGGACCGAGACGCGTCGATTTGCGCAATCAGATTGCTTGCGGATTTCTCCGCCATTCGATCCAAGGCCGCGAGCCGATCGATGGTGAGCCCATACAAATCGGCAATTGTGCTCACTAGGTTTTTCTCAACCAGTTGATCGACAATTTTTTCTCCAAGGCCCTCGATATCCATCGCCCGACGCTGAGCGAAATGTAAAAACGCCTGCTTGCGCTGGGCGCCACAGGTCAAGCCAGCTGGGCATCGGCTTACCGCTTCTTCGGCCTCTCGTACTGCAGGCGTGCCACATGCAGGACAGGATGTCGGCATCACGAAGGGGCGCGCATCGGCTGGCCGCAAGGCAATAATCGGGCCCAATACTTCAGGAATCACATCACCGGCCCGCCTTACCCAGACGGTATCTCCGATCATGATGCCCTTACGAATGATCTCATCCACATTGTGAAGTGTTGCGTTCGTTACAGTGACGCCGCCAACAAATACGGGCTCAAGTCGGGCAACGGGTGTCAACGCACCGGTGCGACCCACCTGCACATCAATACCCAATAGCCGTGTGCTGGCCTCTTCAGCCGGAAACTTATGCGCGACCGCAAAGCGCGGCGCGCGTGAGACATAGCCCGCCTGCGCCTGCAGCGCAACTGACTCAAGCTTGTAGACCACGCCGTCGATCTCAAAAGGCAGCGAAGCTCGGCGCGAGAGAATTTCAGCGTAAAACTTCAATAGGCCCTCGCACGGCAGTGCTGCGGCCCGATCGCTGGCCACCGGCAGTCCCCAGCCGGCCAAGGCATCAAGCCACTCTGAATGTGTCGAGAGTTGCTTTTCTTTGCCTGCGGCCCATCGGGCCTCGCCCGTGGCATAAGCGTGAAAGCTTAAGTGCCGCTCGGCTGTGATCTTGGAATCAAGCTGGCGCAGGCTGCCCGCCGCCGCATTGCGTGGATTCACAAAGACCTTTTCACCGCGGGCCGCCTGGCGTGCATTGAGTGCATCAAAGTCCTGCCGACGCATGAGGACCTCTCCACGCACCTCCAGCACCTGCGGAATATTGTGTCCAGCCAGCTGCTTGGGAATATCCTGAATCACGCGAATGTTGGGAGTGATGTCCTCGCCCACGGATCCATCGCCGCGGGTCGCGGCCTCAATCAGCCTGCCCTGCTCATAGCGCAGACTTACAGCAATACCATCAAATTTAAGCTCAGCACTGAAACGCAAGGCCTCGGCCTTCAGGCCAAGATTTTGTGCTAACCGGCTCACGAACTGTCGAACCTCTTCATCGCCAAACGCATTATTTAGCGACAACATCGGCACGCGGTGCCGGACTTCGGAAAACTCGCGTTTTGGCGCAAAGCCCACCTGATCCACGGGCGAAGTCCCCGGCGCGAGCTCAGGGTAGCGTGATTCAAGGCCCTCCAACTCGCGCACCAATGCATCGTATTGCGCATCACTGATCACAGGTGCATCGAGCATATGGTAGGCCTGCTGATGTTTGAGCACCTCGGTGCGTAGGCTCAGAATTCGGCTACGGATCTCCTGAAGATCGCCAGAGGGCGGCAGAGCGCTGCGAGCCAAGGCCATGCCCGCCTAAAGAAAAAGCCGCTGCGCCATTGGCGTGCCTGGCGTAATACCCATTGCCAAAAGCCGCTGCTCTTTATCAGCGACCTGGGCTGCGATGCCCTCGAAATTCTGTGCCAAGAGCCGATGGCCGGCCTCATCCGTCACCTGCGCATCCAGTACGGAAGCCAAAAGCTCTGCAGTGGCAATCATTTCGCGGAAGGCTTCAACTGGCGCGACGGTGCGCGGCACATCCAGCAACAGAATGAGGCTTACACCTGACTCTCCAGGAAATACGGAAAAACGCTGCCGGTGTAACGGTCCTTTGGCGAATCGGGACTCGCCGCGGGGCTCCAGACCCGCCGCACTCGCAGCCGATGCAATCTTTGCAGCTGAAAGAATCTCGACGGAGGTCACTGCGAGTGTGAGCTGTGCATCGACTTCTGCGCAACGCTGATCGACCTGGCGCGCCTTACTCAATACATCGGACATCGAAGGCACTGTCAATCTTGCGCCCAGCGCACCTGCGATTCGGCCAAGCTGCTCTTGCCACTCGGAGTATTCCATCGCGTGCAGCGGCCCACTCCGTGTGGCGAGCAATAGGCCCACCTGAAGGGCAAACACTTCTTGGGACTGAGGCTGTGCCTGCGCGGCCTCACCCGGCCGACTCACCCAGCCAAATGCAAGTGGCTTTGATCCGACATGCCGCCAGCCACGCAACTCTTGTTGAAGCTTTGCCACTGAGGCTGGCAGTTGCCACTCGAGAATCGCAATCGCCTCAGAAATTTCCGAAGGCAGCACACCCTCGATAATCCGCTCCGCGGGCGGCGCAAGCAACGGCTCTTCAGTGACCGACGCGGACTGCGTGATCCGCTTTTTCGCCCGGGAGCTGTCCCGGAAGTTGACCACCAACACCCACAGCAGCACGATCGTAGCGCCCGCCACAACCGTCCACTGCAATTCGGTCATACCGTCTCTTGGGCCATCGCATTTGCTGCATCTAAATCGACCGCCACGATGCGTGACACACCCTGTTCTTGCATCGTAACGCCCATCAGATGCTGGGCCATCTCCATCGCGATCTTATTGTGAGTAATAAAGACGAACTGCGTTGAGGCCGACATATGGCGCACCAGATTGCAAAAACGCTCGGTGTTGGGATCGTCTAAGGGCGCATCGACCTCATCCAATAAGCAAAAAGGTGCAGGATTAAGCTGAAACAGCGCAAAGACCAACGCAATCGCTGTCAGGGCTTTCTCACCGCCGGAGAGCAAATGGATTGAGGTATTGCGCTTACCGGGTGGCTGGGCCATCACCTGCACGCCGCAATCAAGAATCTCCTCACCGGTCATTGCGAGCTTGGCCTCACCGCCGCCAAATAATCGCGGAAACAGCTGGCCGAAATTCTGGTTTACGGTGTCAAATGTCTCCTGCAGCAGGGATCGGGTCTCGCGATCAATCTTACGAATCGCATCCTCCAGGGTCTCGACTGCCGACATCAAATCGGCTGCCTGCGAATCCAAGAACGTCTTACGTTCCCGGGACTGCTCAAGCTCGGAAAGCGCTGCGAGATTGACGGCACCCATAGACTCAATTTCCTTGGTAAGCCGCTGAACTTCACTGTGCAGACTCGATGGCTTTGGCCAACGGCCCTCAGGAAATGCGGCTGAAAGCTGCTGAGAAATATCGCCAACTGCTAGGCCCTGGTCCGCCAGCTGCTGATCAATCTGCTCGATGCCCACGCGCGCGCCTGAGCTTTCGGCATCCGCCTGGGATAACGCAGCCCGCAGAGGCTCAAGGCTGCGTTCCACTACCAGCCGCTGTTCCTCGAGGGCCCGCAGTTTTTGGCCCAACTGATCGGCACGCTCACGAATCTCTGCCACCTCGGCCTCACGCGCAACGCGGCTCTCCAGCAGGGGCTGCAAGTCGCTGGAATCCAGTGCTTGTTGTAGTTCACCAAGCTCACGATCGGTCTCAGTAAGCCGATGGCGGGCCTGCTCAAGCCGATCAATCGATTCGCGCATGCGCTCCTCGAAGACTCGCCGCTGCTCTTGTGCAAGCCGCTGCGCGAGCAAAGCCTCCTGCACAGACTGTTCCGCCTGCGACAGCTGCAAACGGGCCTGTTCAACTTCGCGCGCCTGTGAGTCCTGCAGGCTCTTTTGCCGCTCTGATTCAGCAGTCTGCGTAAGCAGACGGCTCTCGGCCTCCTCCGTCGACTGCTCACAGTGCGATAGCTGCGTGCTGAGATCAGCAAGCTCCTGCCGCGACTGTCTGATCGCGGCAAGTAGCGCAGCATCCTGCGTACCAAGGCGTTGAATCTTCTCATCGAGCTTGACTTCCGCAAGCGCCAATTCGTGGGCTCGGGCCTGGGCACTCTGGGCGCGCTCCCGGAGACTTGCCAGCTCACTGCGCCGTGCGTTGAGATCGGATTCCGTCCGCTGCATCACTGAGTTGGCTTCCTCGAGCATCAGCTGCTGGGCTTTGGTGGCCGACTCGAGCTGCTCGATCTTGCTTCTGCGGGCCAATAATCCTGCCTGCGCGTTTTCCTCCGCATAAAACCGAATCAAGCCACGCTCAACAATATGGCCCTGGCGCGTAATCCAGCGGTCTTTGCTGCTTGAGGCCTGACGCAAGGCCAAAGAAAAATCATCCGCACATCGATAACTTGCAAGCCACTCGCGCACGACTGCTGCAATCGGGCCTTCGCCTTGGATCTGCTGCGCAAGGCTATCGGCGACAATCGGCTGACCCGATGCTGCTTCGCCTGAAAAAAGTGTCAACCGCGCCGGCGGCGCATCCGATGCGAGCTCACCGACACCCTCGAGGCCATCCAGCGCGACCGCAGAGAGCCGATCACCGAGAGCGGACTCGACTGCGGTCTGCCAGCCCTCACGTACGCGGATGCTTGACCAAAGACGCGGACGCTGCTCAAGCCCGCGCTTTTTGAGCCAAGGCACGAGCTGATCCTGCGACTCAAGCTGAGACTGCAGCCCTCGCAAGGCCTCGAGCTGGGCCTGCAAATGGGCCTGCTGGTCACGGGCCTCTTGCAATTGATTTTGAGCAGCTGCTCGGCTGCGCTCAGCAGCCACCACGGATTGCTCGGCAGACTCAAGTTGTGATGCTGCCGCCTGCGACTGCGCGAGGGCCTCCTGCCGCTGCGCGGAAATTAATCCTTTTGCGCTCGGGTCAACACGCTCCAACGCCGACTGCTCACGATCCTGCTCCTGCACTCGAGCCTCCAGCCGGCGGATACGACCCGAGAGATCAGCCTGCCGATCCGATAGGGCCCGCAGTTCGGTCTGCACTACCGCAGCATCGGCCTGCGCGGCGGCCAGCGTCTCATTGCGTGAGCTCAACGCTTGCTCTAGGGGCGCAAGTGTTGCGCGCAGCTGCTCTGCCTGTGCGCGCTTTTCTGCAAGGGCAAGCTCGGCCATTGTGGCCGCCTCAGAATCTGTAATGCGCTTGGACTCGCCCTCATGCTGTGCAGCCGTTTCAACCTCAATAATTTGGGCTGCGGCTTCTTTGGCAAGAATAGCGCGGTCTCGCAGTTCTCGAAGACGGCGCTGCTCGCCTTCAATTCGGGTGATCTCAGTGTTCACCTCATAAAGACGCTGCTGCGCATCATGGACCGCATCGCTAGCAGCGTGATATTCAGAACGTGTCTGCTCCAGATTGCGCTCAATGCCACGCAATTCAGCCGTCTGAGCATCGATTTGCAGCTCCGCCTCTCGCCTTCGGGCAGAGAGCTTCTCCAGGCTTTGCACAAACTCTTCACGCCGCGTCCACCAAAGCCAGCGTTGCTTCTCGTCACGACGGTCGCTGAGCTCACGATAGCGCTGTGCAAGCTCTGCCTGCTGCTCAAGCCGCGTGATCTGGGCATCAAGCTCAAGCCGAATATCTTCAATGCGCGCGAGATTCTCACGGGCATCGGACAAACGGCCTTCCGTTTCCTTTCGTCGCTCGCGGTATTTGGAGACGCCCGCTGCCTCCTCCAGAAACACGCGCAGCTCATCAGGCCGCGACTCGATCACACGGGAGATCATTCCCTGACCAATAATGGCGTAGGCCCGCGGCCCAAGGCCCGTGCCAAGAAACAAGTCATAGACGTCGCGCCGACGCACCGCCTGATTGTTAATCCAATAAGTCGACTGGCCGTCTCGGGTCAGGATTCGTTTGACCGCGATTTCAGAGTACTGCCCCCAGGGGCCGGTAATCCGCCCCTCGGTATTCTCAAAAACAAGCTCAACACTTGCCCGGCCCGAGGCCTTGCGGCTTCCCGAGCCCGAAAAGATCACATCCTGCATTGACTCGCCGCGCAGCTCACTGGCACGCGACTCTCCGAGCACCCAGCGCACCGCATCAATCACATTGGATTTGCCGCAGCCATTTGGGCCGACGATTCCGACCAGAACACTGGGAAAGTGGAGCGTAGTGGGGTCGACGAAGGACTTGAAACCAGAAAGCTTTAAATAGGACAGTCGCACGATAAACCCACGATGAAATAAGGCTGGAGGCAGGCCAGCGGCTATAATATCACCCAGTAAGACCCCGGTTTTTTGCTGAAAAATAGCCCTAAATTTATCTAACTTCGTTCATTTAACCCTCAATTTACCTCTTCATCTGGATTTGAAACCCCATGGCCAGCCGCCCCAGCAAAGCCCTCCAGACCTTCCCCAATCCCGAGCCTGGCCGGGACTACCTGGTCCACATCGAGATCCCCGAGTTCACCTGCCTCTGCCCACTCACCGGTCAGCCGGACTTTGCACACTTCACGCTTGATTACATTGCAGAAAAAAAGAATCTCGAACTGAAGGCGCTAAAACTCTACATGTGGTCCTACCGTGACCAAGGGGCCTTTCATGAAGCAGTCACCAACAAGATTCTGACCGACATGGTGAAGGCGGCCGCGCCCCGCTTTATGCGGCTAACGGCCCGCTGGTATGTTCGCGGCGGCATCTTCACCACAGTGGTCGCCGAACATCGTGCCAAAGGCTGGAAGCCCCAGCCCGCTGTGCAGCTGCAGACCTTCGAGCCGCAGCAGCCGATGCGCTGAACCATCCCGATATGATCTCTCGCTAACACCAATACAAAATGACATCTGCTCACCAAGAACACCAAAAACTTTTCTCTGTTATCGATGGCGCATGGGAAAACCGTACTGCGCTCTCGCCTGCGAACGCGCCCGCCGATATTCGGGCTGCGGTCGAGGAAGTCATTGAACAACTCGATCGCGGAACGCTGCGTGTTGCCGAGAAGATAAACGGCGAATGGGCCACCCACCAGTGGATCAAAAAGGCAGTGCTCTTAAGTTTTCGGCTTCGGGATAACGCGCCATTGGATTGTGGTGGGCTGCGTTTCTACGACAAGGTAGCCCCGAAATTCAACAGCTATTCCGAGGCTGACTTTAAAGCCGGGGGCTTTCGGGTCGTACCGCCAGCGGCAGCTCGCCGCGGCGCCTTCATTGGCAAGAACGTAGTGCTGATGCCCTCTTACGTGAATATTGGCGCCTACGTGGATGAAGGCACGATGGTCGATACCTGGGCCACTGTGGGGTCCTGCGCCCAGATCGGCAAGAATGTTCATCTCTCAGGCGGCGTTGGTATTGGCGGGGTCTTAGAACCTGTGCAGGCCAATCCCACGATTATTGGTGATAACTGCTTCATCGGTGCACGCTCAGAAGTCGTTGAGGGGGTGATCGTTGAAGATCATGCGGTGCTTTCGATGGGCGTCTTCATTGGCCAATCGACTAAGATTTTTGATCGCGAAACCGGCGAGATCACCTACGGCCGGGTGCCCTCGGGCGCAGTCGTTGTGCCAGGCAGCCTTCCCTCTGCCGATGGCCGCTATTCGCTGGCCTGTGCCGTAATCGTCAAACGCGTTGATGCCCAGACCCGCGCCAAGACTGGCATTAATGAATTGCTGCGTGGCGACTGAATCATGAACCCCGCCATGCATGCCGATCACAAGCCGCAGGTGCGGCTCTACGGCATCACCAACTGCGACCAGGTCCGGGCTGCCCGCGCCTGGCTGACGCAGCATGACTGTGGCATTGAATTCATTGACTTGAAAAAGACGGGCCTGGATGCCGCTACCCTCGATCGTTGGCTCACCCATCTGCCCTGGGATGCGCTTTTAAATCGTCGTGGCATGACCTGGCGGCAGCTCGATCCAGGCCTTCGGGCCCAAATCAACGATCAGCTCTCTGCATCAGAGCTCATGCTGGCCCATCCACTGTTAATCAAGCGGCCGGTGCTCGAAGTCGGAGAAAAGATGTCAGTTGGATTTTCTGATTCGCTTTATCGCAGTCTGTTTCCCAAGGCAACGAAATGAACGCGCCCACCCTTGCCCTTGCCAAGGAACTGATTCAGCGCGACTCGGTCACGCCCCGCGATAGCGGCTGCTGTGAGTTGATTGCGAATCGACTTTCCCCGCTTGGCTTTTCAACAGAGTTTCTGCGTTTTGGTGATGTCACCAACCTCTGGGCCGTCCGCGAAGGCGGCCAGCCCGGACCCACGCTGGTATTGGCCGGCCATACCGATGTCGTTCCGCCAGGACCACTTGACCAATGGAAGCACGGCCCATTCTCAGCACAGATCGATAACGAATTGCTCTACGGCCGGGGTGCATCGGATATGAAATCTTCGCTCGCAGCCTTTGTCGTGGCCTCGGAGCGCTTTATCAGCGCCTCGCCACGCTTTAATCGCCGGCTTGCCTACCTCATCACCTCCGACGAGGAAGGCCCGGCTAGCGATGGGACTGTGCAGGTGGTGCGCGAACTGGCCCCTCGCGGTGAGCTTCTCGATTACTGCATTGTGGGCGAGCCAACTTCGGTTAACTCACTAGGTGACATGATCAAAAATGGCCGCCGTGGCACGCTTTCAGGTGACCTATTGATTCATGGCCGGCAGGGCCACGTGGCCTACCCTCATCTCGCGATCAATCCGATCCATGAATTCGCACCCGCGCTCGCGGAGTTGGCAGCCATTCGATGGGATGACGGCAATCAATACTTTCCTCCTACCACCTGGCAGGTGTCCAACCTAAATTCGGGCACCGGTGCCAGCAATGTGGTTCCGGGTGTGCTGCGGGCCCAATTTAATTTCCGCTTCGGAAGCGTGAGCTCCCCAGAAGACCTCCGCAGTCGGCTGGAGTCCGTACTTTCCAAGTACGGACTGAAATTCGAGCTCAAATGGACTCTTGGTGGTGATCCTTACCTAACAGCCGCTGGCCGGCTCTGCGACACAGTCAGTCGCGTCATTGAACAGGTGATCGGTATTACGCCGGAACTCTCGACTACCGGCGGAACCTCAGACGGACGTTTTATCGCCAAGCACTGCCGTGAGGTCATTGAATTTGGCCCACCAAACGCGACCATTCATCAGATCAATGAGCGCATTGCGGTCAAAGATCTTGAGCCGCTCACCGAGGTCTATCACCAGGCGATCCGAAATCTGTTGCAGGCCGCCTAAACTGCGCTCCCCATCATGACGCTTGGCGAACTGATTGAGATCGGTGCGCAGCAGATGCATCAGGCCAAGATCCAGTTTGGCCAGGGTACGCTCAATGCATGGGATGAGGCCCGATGGCTCACGCTCGCAGTCTTGAATTATCCCGTCGACAGCCCGGACAGCGTAGCTGCGCAGCCGCTATCGGCTGCGCAGATCGCACAGGTGGAGTCAGCCCTTCACCAAAGAATTCAAGAACGTGTGCCCACGGCGTACATTACGGGGACGGCCTGGCTAAAAGGCTATGGGTTTACCGTTGATCCACGGGTGATCATTCCCCGGTCTTTTATCGCCGAGCTCCTGGTCCATCGTCTGGCGCCACTCTTACTATCGAAACAAGCCCCATCGCAAATTTTGGATATGTGCACGGGATCAGGCTGTCTGGCGATTATTGCGGCCGACATCTACCCCCAAGCGAAAATCGATGCCGCCGATTTATCGACGGATGCATTAGCGGTTGCCCAGACCAATGTGACTCGTTACGCGATGGCCGATCGAATTAGGCTGACGCAGTCTGATGTCTTCTCGGCGCTCAGCCCCGATCGCCATGGGCCCTATGACCTGATCATCGCAAATCCGCCCTATGTGCCTGCAACTAAAGGGCCACGGCTGCCCGATGAGTTCAAAGCAGAGCCGGCGATGGCCCTGATTGCCGAGGATCGGGGGATGGCGATCGTCCGCCGGCTGCTTAGTCAGGCGTACCGCTTTCTGGCGCCCGAGGGCCTACTCATTGTCGAGATCGGCCATGAGCGCCGCAGCACCGAGGCCCTACTGCGCAAGGAATTCTCAGGCCTTAAGGCCCAGTGGATTCGCACCCAGGAACAGTTTGATAATGTGTTCGTAATTCGCCAAGAGCAGCTGATTCAACACCCCTGGAGCCCACCCCAATGATTACTCTTTACACCTGGCCCACGCCAAACGGAAAGAAAGTCCAGATCATGCTGGAAGAGACTGGCCTGAAATATAAGGCTGTACCGATAAATATTTCGGCCAATGCCCAGTTTGCGCCCGACTTCTTAAAGATCAGCCCGAATAACAAAATCCCAGCCATCGTTGACAGTAAGGGCCCGAAGGGAAAGCCGTATTCCTTATTCGAATCCGGTGCGATCCTGATTTATCTCGCCGGAAAAACTAATACGCTGCTGGGTACAACAGAAACAGACCGCTACGATATTTTGCAGTGGCTGATGTTTCAGATGGGCGGTCTCGGGCCCATGCTCGGCCAGGCCCACCATTTTCGTATCTACGCGCCCCAAAAGATTGACTATGCAATTCAACGCTACACACAAGAGGCCCAGCGACTCTACGGCGTGATGGACCGACGGCTTGCGCAATCGCAATATCTGGGCTGCGATGAGTACTCGATTGCCGATATTGCTGCCTGGCCATGGATAGCCTCTTATGAGCGGCAAGGCATCGATATCGCGGCCTACCCCAATGTAAGCCGCTGGTTTGAATCGATCAGCAATCGGCCTGCTGTGACTCGTGGCTGCGCAGTGTTGGCAGACCTTCGAAAATAGCATCCAAACCACCAGCTTCTATGCACATCAAGATTCACGAAGCGATTCGCGACTTCGATCGTTTCGATGCGGTGATTGATGTGCGCAGCCCCGACGAATGGACGGCCGATCGCTTACCGGGCGCCATCAATCTCCCAGTGCTCTCTAATCAAGAGCGGGCCGAGATCGGAAAGCTACATGCAGAATCCTCCTTTGCAGCAAAAAAGCGGGGTGCCGTGCTGGTGGCGCGCAATATCGCCACGGCCTTAGAGACCAACCTTCTTGATATGCCGCGGCAGTGGCGGCCGCTGATCTACTGTTGGCGCGGCGGCAATCGCAGTCAGGCAATGGCCACAGTTCTGGAGCGTATTGGCTGGAAGCCGGCCCTTTTAACGGGCGGCTACACTGCGTTTCGGCGCTATGTTGTCGAGGATCTCACTTTTCATGCACAGCGCCTGCGCTATCAGATCGTCTGCGGCGTAACAGGATCAGGAAAGAGCCTTTTTCTGCGTCAAGCACAGCGCGATGGCCGTCAGGTTCTTGATCTTGAGGCGCTGGCCCACCACCGCGGCTCGCTGCTCGGCTCCGAGCCGACAGGTACTCAGCCCTCACAGAAGGCCTTTGAGACCAAGATCTGGGATCAGTTGCGGAAAATGAATGCAAATGAGTCGGTACTGGTCGAATCAGAAAGTAAAAAGATCGGCGCCCTGCAGGTGCCCGCCGCGCTTATCTCCCAAATGCGGACTTCGGAATGTATCGAGCTCTGCCCCGGCCTCGAAGACCGTGTCGCGTATCTACTAGAGGACTATGCTCATTTCTTTGATCAGCCCGATGTGCTCATGGCGCAGTTAGAGCGGCTTGCTCCACTGGTGGGGCTTGATCGCATCTCGCAATGGCAAGACAGCATTCGCCGCAAGTGCTGGGCCGAGCTCGTGACGTCACTGCTCACGCACCACTATGATCCGACTTATCACCGGTCAATGCGCAAAAATTATTCGGGCTACGCCCAGGCTAAAAAACTCGCTGGCCATCCGATGCATCAGGCGCTGCAGACTGCAGCAGCCTAAGCCCGCCGATTTTCCTTAGCGGCTATCGGTCTTGGCGAGTTTTTCGGGAAAGGTTTTTACGCCGATCGCCTGACGATGAAAGCTAATCCAGCGCTCGAGCGCATCCTGGGTGGAGGCCATCTCAAGCCGCTGTAATTCGCGGGCAACCGCCTCTTTCACAGCGGGGCTATCCACTGCAGGCACCTGTGCAGACTCAATGACAACGAGCCAGGCGGCGGCAGTTTTAGTCGATGCCGGCACACTGATTGCGGCAGGCAGGGACTTCACATCGGCACTAAAGACTGCCGCTATCACCTCCGAGGGGATATCGGCTGCGCCAGCAGGCTTTTGGCTGTCTGCACGGCTCAGCGTCTTGGCAGCAGTCAGCCCCGTTGTGGCGGCACCTGGCGTGAGCGCTTTCGCTGCTGTCTGAGCGAGGTCCGTGACACGCTCTGCCGCCTTTTGCTCTTTCAGCTGACGCTCAATCTGCGCACGAACACGATCCAGAGGAATGGGGGCGGCTGGCCGATGGGCAATCACCCGGGCACTGGCTAAAACACCGGGTGCAATCTCGACGGCTTCGGTATTTCTTTTGTTGACCAATACATCCGTTGAGAATAAGGCCTGCAACATTTTCGGGTGACCCACGATGCGCTGGAGCTCAGCAGGCCGGGCTTCATCCGGGCCCTGTCGGCGAACAGACTTCACCGTTTGAATGGCCAGATTAAATTTCCGTGCCGCAGGCTCAAGGCTATCCGACTGCTCGTAAACCAGATTGGAGAATTGCTCGACCTGATCCGCCGAGGCGGGCTTTGAAAATCCCACTAAGGCGATATCCACTTCCTCTGGGGTCTGAAAGGTTTTCGCATTGGCCTGATAAAAGGCCTGAAGCTCCGCATCGGAGACCTGAATGCCTGCAAGGGCCTCTGCAATCGGGAATTTTTTCACGCGCACGACACGCGTCTCCAGGCCAGACTGGGTCAGCCGGCGGGCCACCGACCGCGGCACCATCGTGGAGCGGCCGATTGCCGCGGGTACCGACTCCAAGGCAAGATCAGCACGCACCCGCTGCTCAAAGCCTTCGGCAGTCAGGCCCTGGGCTTTCAATGCCTGCTGATACAGACCCATATCGAATCGGCCGTCTTTTTGCACCGCTGGAATCGCCGAGATGGTTCTTCGCATCTGTTCATCAGAGATGCGAACCCGCAGGGACTCGGCAGCGTGAAGCAGGACCTGCTGAGTAACCAGATCTTCAAGTGTGGAGAGCCGTGAGGCCTGCGTATCCAGTAGGCTCGGATCAATACGACCGCCCAATTGGGCGCGTATCTGATCAATACGCTGCTGATGGGATCGCTCCCATTCAAACTTCTGAATCTTCTGTCGGCCAACGGTGGCAACCGTGCCCGCATCCGAACCCGGCGCAATGAGGTCCCAGGCGCCGACCACAACGAATGAAGGAATGATCAGAACAAGAATCAGACCAAGAAAAATTCTCTGGTGGCGGCGGACCGATTCAAACATGATGGGGACTCAACAGTAAGCAACCACAGGGGCCCGGCATACCCGGGGCCGGGAAAGATGGCGGAGTGGACGGGGCTCGAACCCGCGACCCCCGGCGTGACAGGCCGGTATTCTAACCAACTGAACTACCACTCCTTAAAATCAACCAATGCAAAAAAGTTTTGGTGGGTGCTGAGAGGGTCGAACTCCCGACCTACGCCTTGTAAGGGCGCCGCTCTACCAACTGAGCTAAGCACCCAAAACCTCGAATCGGCAAGCCCAAGGCCTGCTTTTTGCAAGCCCACGAGTATAAAAAAAAAGGGCTGCTTCTTCAAGCGCGCCCTCTTTCTGCTCAGGCCCTGTAAAGCTTACCTCGGGGCCAGACGGTCTCACGATGCCTTAGCGGTTAATGGCGTCCTTCAGGGCCTTTCCTGCACGAAACTTGGGCACCTTCGCGGCTTTGATCTTGATGGCTGCGCCGGTCTGCGGATTGCGGCCTGTGCGCGCGGCGCGCTTACCGACTGCAAATGTTCCGAAACCGACCAAGGTGACCGAGCTGCCTTTTTTGAGTGTGTTCTTTACGCCGCCGATAACTGCCTCAAGTGCTCGGCCCGCGGCCGCCTTTGAGATATCTGCCTGCTTGGCGATGTGCTCGATCATTTCATTTTTATTCACTGACGGCTCCCCGCGAAAAAGAGCACGAATTATTTCGATTCGCCGAGACAGTGTCAAGGCGAATCGAATTCGGGAAACTCTTAATGCGGCAGCGGATCCGATTTGGTGGCTTTGCGACCGCGCGAGGACTCCTTGACGGCGGATTCTGCTGCAGGGACAGCAAGCGGAACCTCCTCGTCTGGCAGCGGAACCGGTGCCTTTGCTAACGCAAGGTCCAGCACCTGATCGATCCACTTCACGGGGACGATTTCCAAGGCGCCCTTCACATTGGCAGGAATCTCAGCGAGGTCTCGGACATTCTGCTCCGGGATTAAGACCTTCTTAATGCCACCCCGGTGGGCTGCCAGCAGCTTTTCTTTTAAGCCACCGATCTGAAGCACCTCGCCA
>JACCED011450767.1_pt1 | contig 22465 bp, 12 predicted proteins | sample 7455021 | NCBI WGS metagenome assembly JACCED01 (sample SAMN15323456, study PRJNA562643) | freshwater metagenome | isolation source: river surface water | place: USA:Blue River Watershed | collected 2017-08-19
CGGCACCGGCTGGGCTCTGGCGAAAAAACCCGCGCTCGGCTTCCTCGGCGCGTGGTTCTTCCTGATCCTCGCCCCGAGCTCGAGCGTTGTGCCCGTGGCCACGCAGACCATGGCGGAGCACCGCATGTATCTCCCGCTGGCGCTCGTCGTCACGGTGGTCGTGCTGGCCGGCTTCCGCTGGTTGGGGCGCGTGGCGCTGCCGGCCAGTGTGGCGGCGGCGCTCGGACTGGCGCTGACGACGGCGGCGCGGAATCACGACTACCGCAGCGAAATCGCGCTCTGGCAGGACACGGCGAGAAAGTATCCGGGCAACGCGCGGGCCCACAACAATCTCGGTCAGGCCCTGCAGCGGGCGGGCCGGCTCGATGCTGCGCTGGCGAGCTACCGGCGCGCGCTGGCGCTGCAGCCGCGTTATCCGGAAACGCACTACAATCTCGGTGCGGCGCTCGCCGGACGGGGCGAGTGGGCGGCGGCGATCGGCCACTACGAGACGGCGCTCGGAATCGAGCCCGATTACCCGGAGGCGTTGAACAATCTCGGGAATGCGCTGGCGCAGACCGGGCGGCTCGAGGCCGCGGTCGCCCGCTACGAGGAGGCGATCCGTCGGCGTCCGAGTTTTCCGGAGGCGCACAACAACCTCGGCAATGCGCTGCTCCAGGCGGGGCGCGCGGCGGAGGCTCGGACCCGGTTCGAGCGGGCGCTGGCGCTGCGGCCCGCTTATGCGGAGGCGCTCTACAATCTGGGCAATGCGCTCGCCGCTGCGGGTGACATGCCGGGAGCCCTGGCGCGTTACGAGGCCGCGCTGGCGGCGGATACACGTTACGCCGCGGCGCACGTGAACGCCGGCAATGCGTTGCTCGAACTGCGGCGTCCGGCGGAGGCGCTGCGGCACTACGAGCAGGCGGCGGCGATCGACCCCCTGCTATTTGATGCCCATTTCAACCGCGGCTCGGTGCTGCTGGAATTGGAGCGCGCGCGGGAGGCGGTGCCGGCGCTTGAGGCGGCGGCGCGCCTGCGGCCGGAGCACGCGGATGCGTTGCGCGCGCTCGGATTTGCGCTGGCGCACAGCGGACAGGCGGCCGCGGCCGTGCCGGTGTATGAGCGCTATCTCGCTTTGCGGCCGAGCGATGCCGTCGCGCGTGAGGAGCTGGCTTCCCTGCGCGGCGCACCGGCGCGGTGAGCGCAGTCGCCGGCTGGGTTACTGGCCGGCGAGGGCGGGGTAGGTGGCGTCGAGGGCGAGGGTGTCGCGGAGGGAGGACTGCTCGGCGCGGAGGCGCGCGAAGAGGGCGCGGGCGACCGGCGCGTGGGCGGCGGAGGCGGCGAGGTCGTGTTGTTCGAGCGGATCCTGCGCGAGGTGGTAGAGGCGGGCGACTTTGGCCGCGGGGTAGAGGATGAGCTTGTAGCCGTCGTGGATCACGGCGCGCTGCAGGTCGAGGTAGGCGCCGTAGATCGACGCGTAGCGGGATTTCGCGGCGGGCTCGCGGAGCAGCGGGAGGACGCTCTGGAAATACACGTGCGCGGGCTTGGGGGCGCCGGCGAGCTCGAGGGTGGTGGCCATCACATCCTGCAGGTAGATCGGCGCGGCGATGCGGCGGTTGGCGGCGACGCCCGGGCCGTTGACGATGAAGGGCACGCGCAGGCTGTGCTCATACATGTTCTGTTTGCCGAAGAGTCCGTGGCGACCGACGGCGAGGCCGTGGTCGGCGGTGAAGAAGATCCACGTGTTGGCCGCCTGACCGGAGGCTTCGAGGGCGTCGAGCACGCGGCCGATCTGCGCATCGAGGTGCGTGATGAGGGCGAAGTATTCGCGGCGGTGCACCTGCACGGCGTGCTCGGTGCGCGGGAAGGGCGCGAGTTTCTCGTCGCGGAGCGAGGGGCCGGAGCCGATCGCGTCCTTGTGCGGATAGAGCGGCAGGAAATTCTTCGGCACCGCCATGCGCTCGACGGGATAGCGGTCGAGATAGGCCTGCGGGGACTGGCGGGGGTCGTGGGGCGCGTTGAACGCGACATACATGAAGAACGGCTTTGCGCCGCGTTGTTTGTCGCCGAGGAAGTCGACGGCGTCGTCCGCGGTGACCTCGCTCCAGTGTTTCCCGCCTTCCCAGAAACCGCCGAGGGCCGGATCCGCGGCGTTCCAGCCGTCGGGCTTGCCGGCGAGCGGACGATTGTAGGCGGAGGGCGTGTCCTTGGGCATGCCGCCGCGGACGTGGCGGGTGACGGCGAAGGCGAGCTCGGGCTTGGCGCGGATGTGCCACTTGCCGGTGAAGTAGGTCGCGTAGCCCTGGGCGGCGAGGAGTTGCGGCCAGAGGCGGCCGGCTTCGCGCTCCTGGTCGGTCCGGTCGTAGGTGGCGCGTGCATCCCACAGGCTGCGGCCGGTGATGAGCATCGTGCGGCTGGCGACGCAGACGGCGCCCTGCCAGGAGCCCATGTTGTAGGCGTGGGTGAACGTGGTGCCGCGGGCGACGAGGCGGTCGAGGTTGGGGGTCTCGATGCCGGATTCACCGAGCGCGCGGATGGCGTCGAAGGTGTAATCGTCGGCAAAGAGGAACAGGACGTTGGGGCGTGACGCCGGGGCGGCGGAGGCGAGTCCGGCGACGAGGGCGACACTCAGCAGGGCGAACAGGGAGCGCAGGCGCATACGAGGTAGGGGTGGGCGCGGGCGAGGGCACCGCGGGCCGAAATTCGTGGCGGGCGCGCGCGCGGCTGGCGAGTGCGGTTTTGGGGCGCGGCGTGACGGCGAACCGGATACGGCGCGCGGGCCGGAAGCCCGGCTCGTCGCTCGACTCGGCCGGGCGGGGACGTTTCGCTCGGGGCCGTCTTTCCCCGCCCCATGAGTCCCCGCGTCCTGTTCGTGCTGGTCCTGTTGTGTCCGTGGCTGCCCGGCCGGGCCGCGCCGCGGGTGGCGTGGGAAGGTTCGCGCTTTGCCGGGACGCCGGAGGCGGCGAAGCCGTTTGGGGCGGAGCGGGTGCGGGCGGGCACGCGCTTCGAGGAGGCGTTGGAGCTGGTGCGCGTGCCGGAGGCGGGGCGTTTCCTCGCGGTGGAGCGGCGGGGGCGCGTGTTCTCGTTTCCGATGACCGGCGAAGGCGGCGAGGAGGAGGTGATCGACCTGCGCGCGCGGCAGGAGCGGCTGAGCATCGCCTTCAGCGCGGCCCTGGCGCCGCGGTATCGGGAGACGCGCGAGATCTATGTGATGTATGCGCTGCGCGAAGGGGATCGGGAGGGGAGCCGCGTCGCGCGGTTCCGGTTGAGCTCGCTCGAGCCGCTGCGCGCGGATCCGGCGAGCGAGGAAGTGCTGATCACCTGGCGGGCGGGCGGGCACAACGGCTGCAGCCTGCAGTTCGGGCCGGACGGGCTGCTCTACATTTCCACCGGAGATTCGGGGCCGTCGGAGCCGCCGGACCTCTACGACACGGGACAGGACGTGCGCGACCTCGAGGGCGGGATTCTGCGGATCGACGTGACGCGGCGGGAGGGCGGCAAGGCCTACGCCGTGCCGGCGGACAATCCGTGGGTGGGGCGGGCGGACGTGCGGCCGGAGCTCTGGTGCTACGGGCTGCGGAACCCGTGGCGGATGAGTTTCGATCCGGTGACGGGCAATCTGTGGTGCGGCGACATCGGTTGGGAGCGCTGGGAGATGGTGCACCTGATCCGGCGGGGCGCGAATTACGGCTGGGGCGCGTATGAGGCCAGCCAGGCGATCAAGCCGCACCTGTTCAACCCGCTCGCGCCGATCACGCCGCCGGTGGTGGCGCACCCGCATTCGGAAGCGGCGTCGATCACGGGCGGCTTCGTGTATCGCGGGCGGGCGTTTCCCGAACTGGTGGGGGCGTATCTGTATGGCGACTACGCGACGGGCAGGATCTGGGCGCTGTGGCATGACGGCGAGCGGGTGACGCGGCACGAGGAGATTGCGGACACGCCGCACGCGATCCTGGCGTTTGCGCCCGACGACGCGGGCGAGCCGCACTACCTGCATTATGCGGGGCAGGGCTCGCTGCACCGGTTGGTGCGGAATCCGAAGGCGGGGCAGGCGGGGAAGTTTCCGCGACGGCTGAGCGAAACGGGACTGTTTGCGGACGTGCGGGCGCAGGTGCCCGCCGCGGGGGTGGCGCCGTATGCGGTGGGCACGCCGCTGTGGCAGGACGGGGCGAGCGCCCGGCGCTGGATCGCGCTGCCGGGCGAGTGTGCGCTCGAGACGAGCGTGCGCCGGCGGCGTGACCGGGAACGCAACACGACGGTGCCCGTTTACACGACGCGCTGGCCGCATGGCGCGGTGCTGGCGCGGACGGTGACGCTCGGCGCGCTGGCCCTCACGGACGCGGAGCGCGCGCGGCCGGTCGAGACGCAGGTGCTGCACTATGACGGCGAGGCGTGGCAGGCGTATGCTTATCGTTGGAACGAGGCGGGCACGGATGCGGAACTCGTGCCGGCGGCCGGGGCGGAGATGACGCTGCGCGTGGCCGCGGATCCGCTGGCGGGCGGAGGCGGGGCGCGGGACTACGTGTGGCGGTTCGCGAGCCGGGCCGAGTGCCTGCGGTGCCACAACAGCTGGCACCAGGGCGTGCTGGGCTTCACGGCGCTGCAGCTGCACGGCGCGGGCGAGGCACAGCTGACGCGGCTGCTGGCCGACGGGGTGGTGAACGAGAATTTCGCGGCGCAGGTGCGCGAGGTGGCGGAGCGGCCGAAGGAAGACTGGAATCCGGCGCGCGCGTGGCTGCACGCCAACTGCGCGACGTGCCATTCGTTGCACGCGGGCGGTTCGGCGAACATCACGCTCAACGGCGCGGTGCCGACGGCGAAGATGGCGGTGCTCGGCGAGGCGCCGATGCAGGGCGCGCTGGGCCTGCGGCAGCCGAAGATCGTGGATCCCGGCGCGCCTTGGAACTCGGTTTTGGCGGTGCGGCTGGCGAAGCTGGGCAGCGGGCACATGCCGGCGGTGGGCGCGCGCGACGTCGACGTGCAGGGGCTGCATACGATCGAGGATTGGATTGCCGGACTCGCGTCCGCTGCGGCCGGCGAAGCCGCACCGCAGAACTGGGATCGCGCGACGGTCGAACACGCGTTGGCGAGCGTCGAAGGCGCGATGCGGCTGCGACGCGCGATCGAGGACGGCGTGGTGGCGCGGGAGCTGCGCGAGGAGGCGTTTCAACGCGCCTGGGAATCGGGCAACGCGGTGGTGCGGGATCTGTTCGAGCGGTTCAAGCCGGCGGAGCGCCGCGAGCGGACGCTCGGCGCCACCGTGGATACGGCGGCGGTGTTGCGTCTCGGCGGCGACGCGGAGCGCGGGGCGAAGCTGCTGGGCAGCGAGGGCAAGCTCGCGAGCTGCCTGGCCTGCCACGTGGTGCGCGGCGAGGGGCGGCACGTCGGGCCGGAGCTGACGCGCATCGGCGCGCAGCAGCCGGCGGCGCAGATCCTCGCGAGCATCGTCGCGCCGTCGCAGGCGGTGGCGCCGCTCTACCGCACCACGGTGGTCACGACGCGGGACGGCGTGTCGCATGCCGGGTTTGTGCGGGCGCGTGGGGCCAAGGAGCTCGTGCTCGCCACGGCGGGCGGCGGCACGGAGCGGGTGGCGCTCGCGGAGCTGGTGCGGGAGGAGACGTCGCTGACGTCGCTCATGCCCGAGGGCCTGCTGGCCGGCGTGACGGCGCAGGAGGCGGCGGACCTGGTGGCGTTTCTCGCGAGTCTGCGGTGAGGGCCGCGGCGAGGTCGCAGCGGCCGCGGCAGGTTTCCGGGGCGGGTCACCGAATTGTAACCTTGGGTCGGTTGCGCGGCGCCCGGGCGGGGGTGAAATGGCGGGATGACCTCTCGAGCGTTTTCACGCGTTTTGCTGGCCGTGGCGGTGCTGGCGGGTGGAGTGCTGCGGGCGAAGCCCGGCCGGACGGAGCCGGCGCCGCAGGCGGTGAAGCCGCGCGTGGTCACCGAGCCCGTGAAGCACGACACGGACGATCCGGCGATCTGGATCAACCGCGCGAATCCCGCGGAGAGCCTGATCCTCGGCACCGACAAGCACGCGGACGGGGCGCTGTATGTATTTGGCTTGGACGGGAAGATCCGGACGGACCGCGTGGTGCGCGGGCTGGTGCGGCCGAACAACGTCGATGTGGCCTACGGATTGATGGTCGGTGGAAAGCCGACGGATGTGGCGGTCGTGACCGAGCGCTTCGCGCAGCGGATTCGCGTGTATCGGCTGCCGGACATGGCGCCGCTGGACGGCGGCGGGCTGCCGGTGTTTGCGGGCGAGGCGGCGCGCGACTGCATGGGCGTGGCGCTCTACACCCGGCCGGGCGACGGGGCCTTGTTCGCCATCGTGAGCCGCTCGGAGTTCCGGGCGCCGAAGGAGGGTTACCTGCACCAGTATCGGCTGGTGGACGACGGCACCGGAACGGTGCGGGCGGTGTTTACGCGGGCGTTTGGCACGTGGAGCGGGCGGAAGGAGATCGAGGCCATCGCGGTCGATCAGGAACTCGGCTACGTCTACTACAGCGACGAGAACCACGGGGTGCGGAAGTATCACGCGGATCCGGCGGCGGAGGATGCGGAGGATGAACTCGCGGTGTTCGGCACGGACGGATTTGCCGAGGATCGCGAGGGGATCTCGATCTACCGGACCGGACCGGGCACGGGCTTCATCCTGGTGTCGGATCAGCAGAACAACGCCTTCCGCGTCTTCCCGCGCGAAGGCGGAGCAGGGCGGCCGCACGAGCATCCGCTGCTTGCGAGCATCGACGTGGCGGCGATCGAGAGCGATGGCAGCGAGGTCACGCACGAGGCGCTGCCGGGATTTCCCGGCGGACTCCTCGTCGCGATGACGAACGGCAAGGTGTTTCACTACTACGCGTGGGCCGACCTCGCGCGGGCGTTGCCGGCGGCGGGAAAACCCGGCTTGCGTTGAGGGCGGGGATGTCCGGCGTTCGGGCATGATGAAGCGCAAGGGGGCGGGTCTGGTGGCGTGGGGCATGATCGCGTTGGCGTGGCAGCTGGCGGCGGGCGCGGAGCCGCGGACGGAGATGGCGCCGCTCGTGGCGGCGCATGCGCATAACGATTACGAGCACGCACGGCCGCTGTTCGATGCGTTGGACCGCGGCTTCTGCAGCATCGAGGCCGATGTGTGGCTCGTGGACGGACGGTTGCGGGTGGCGCACGATCTGAAGCAGGTGCGACCGGAGCGGACGCTGGAGGCGCTTTACCTCGAGCCGTTGCGCGAGCGGGTGCGGGCGACGGGCGGGCGGGTGTATCGCGCCGGTCCCGGGATCACGTTGCTCGTCGACGTGAAATCGGAGGCGAAGGCGACCTACGCGGCGCTGGAAGCGGTGCTGGCGCGTTACCCGGAGCTGTTCACGACGTGGGAAGCGGGGCGCGAACAGCCGGGGCCGGTGACGGTGATTCTTTCGGGGAACCGTGCGGCGGACGACGTGCGGGCGCGGGCGGTCCGGCGGGTGGCGATCGACGGCCGGAGCACCGATCTCGATGCGCCGGCGCCGGCGGCGTTGTATCCGTGGATCAGCGACAACTGGACAAAGCTCTCCGCGTGGCGCGGGCAGGGACCGATGCCGGAGGGGGATCGGGCGAAGCTGCGCGACTGGGTGCGGCGGGCGCACGAGCGGGGGCGGAAGCTCCGGTTCTGGAACACGCCGGAATCGCCCGCTGTCTGGCGGATCCTGCGCGAGGAGGGCGTGGATCTCATCGGCACGGACCGGCTCGACGAGCTGGCGGCGTTTCTGCGCGCCGGGCGCTGACAGGTGGCGCGCGGGGTGGCGCCGCAAGCCGGGTTTTACCTGGCGCGGATCGAAGCGAGCTCGGCGGCGAGTTCCGCGAGTTTCTCCGGATGGCGCGGGGCGAGGTTGCGCGTCTCGCCCGGATCCTCGGCGAGATTGAAGAGCAGCGGCTCGGGGATGCGCGCCTCGGCGAAGCGGGTGTCGGCGGGATTGGCACCGCGGCCGATGCCGGTCGCGGTGTCGGGATTGGCCGGGATGTATTTCCAGTCGCCGCTGCGGAGCGCGAGCGTGTTGCCGATGCCGTGCTGCACGACCTGCGTGCGCACGGGAGCGCGGGCTTCGCCGAGGAGGACGGGCAGGAGATTGAGGCTGTCGCGGCCGGCGTCGGGCGGCAGCTTGCGGCCGGTCAGCGCGGCGGCGGTGGCGAGGAGATCGACGAGGCTGAAGAGCTGGTCGGTGGTGCCGGGGCGGATACGCGCGGGCCAGGTGAAGATCATGGGCACGCGGGTGCCGGCCTCGAAGCGCAGGTATTTCCAGCCGCGCAGGCCGCCGCCGGGGCGGTGGTCGCCGTTGTCCTCGGCGGCGCGGTCGAAGTAGCCGTCGAAGAGGACGGGGCCGTTGTCGCTGGTGAAGAGGACGAGGGTGTTGTCGGCGAGTTTCAGACGTTCGAGCGCCTGCACGATTTCGCCGACGGACCAGTCGAGCTCGAGGATGGTGTCGCCGCGGATGCCGAGCCGCGACTGGCCGCGGAAACGCGGGTGCGGGGCGCGCGGCACGTGCGGATCGTGGAGGCCGAAGAGGAGGAAAAACGGGCGGGCCTTGTGCTGCTCGATGAACGACACGGCGCGGCGGGTGATGGTGTCGGCGATGTCCTCGTCGACCCAGCGGGCGGCGCGGCCGCCGCTCATGTGGCCGATGCGGCTGATGCCGTTGACGATGGTGTCGGCGTGCTGCCGGTCGGCGGGCACCTTGAGGAGTTCGGGGCGTTCGTGGCCGACGGGCTCGGTGCCGATGCGGGAGGTGTAGCTGACGGCGATGGGGTCGCTGCGATCGAGACCGTGGACGCGGTGGTTCTCGATGAAGACGGTGGGCACGCGGTCGACGGTGGCGGGAATATAGAACGCGGAGTCGAAGCCGACCTCGAGGGGGCCGGGCTTGATCTCGCCATTGAAGTCGATGGCGGTGCGACCGTCGCCGTAACCGAGGTGCCATTTGCCGACGAGGCCGGTGGTGTAGCCGGACTGGCGGAGGAGGGCGGGCAGCGTGAGCGTGCCGGGGTTGAGGGCGAGGGGGGCGTCGCCGTCGAGAATGGCGGTCTGTTTCGGCGGCTGGCGCCAGCCGTATTCGCCGGTGAGCATCGCGTAGCGCGACGGCGTGCAGGTGGAGGACGGCGCGTAGCCCTGGGTGAAACGCAGGCCGCGGGCGGCGAGCCGGTCGATGTGGGGCGTGGCGAGGTTTTTCGCGCCGTAGCAGCCGACGTCGCCGTAGCCGAGGTCGTCGGCGATGATGATGACGATGTTGGGCGGAGTTGCCGGCGCGGCGGACGCGGAGAGCGGCAGGGCGAGCGCGAGGCAGACGAGGGCAGCAGGGAGCAGACGCATGGGGAACGCGGTGGAGTTACGGACGTGGATCCTGGGCCGCAAGGGTCGGGCGGGGGAATGGGGCAACTCTTTTGGGGGAGGTGACGAGGGAAGGCGTTGAGAGTTGAGGGTTGAGAGTTGGGGTGGGGGACGGATCAAGGCACCGGAGTTGGGTTCCCGCAGATTCAGACAGGAAACGATGCGGAGAATCGGATCCTTGGTGGTTCCGAATCTGCGCGAAAACTCGGGCGGTTGTGGGGAGATCTGTTGTCGGGGGGCTTGGAATTCCGGAGTAACCAAGGCGGGGGGGAGTCCGATGGCGCGTGCCGGCGCGCGGCGGCCCGACTGGAGGCGGTCAGGGCTTCAGGTGGGAGAGCAGGAACTTGAGCAGGTGCTGCTGGTAGTCGCCGCCGAGACGCGGTTCTTCGAGGGCAAAGGCCATCTGCGCGGGAATGCCGAGTTCGTCGGCGCGGCGTTTCACGGCGCGGGCGTGGTCGGGGTGATGCAGGAGGTGGCCGCGATTGCCGATCGCGCCCGACGGGTGGCTGGTGAAAAGGAAGAGGGGCGGGTCGTCCTTGGTCATGTGCGCGAGCATGTCGACGTCGTGCATCGCGGCCTGGATTTCCGGGCGTTTCAGGTCCTCGGGCGAAGCGGCGCCGTAGAAGGCGGCGGTCTCGCCGGGGCGTTCGTAGCTCTCGAGACCGGGACCGAGAATCTCCGCCCAGCGGTCGAGCCGGTAGGTGGCCTGACCGTTGATGGCGCCGGCGGCGAGGATGCGGGAGGACTGCCGGAGGACGGGATCGGGCGACGCGGGATCGGCGAGGTCGTCGTGGACGGCGAGCCAGAGGGAGCTGCCGGCGCCGGCGGAGCCGCCGTAGGAGGCGATGCGTTTCGGGTCGAGGTTGTAGCGGGTGGCGTGGGCGCGGACGAATTGGATGGAGCGGGCGCAGTCGCGGAGGATGTCCTGGATCGGCGCGCCGGGGCGGAAGCGGTAGTTGATCGCCATGAACGACACGCCTCGGGCGAGGCAGCCGTTGATCATCTCGGCGCTGGCGCCGGCCTTGCTGCCGCCGACGAAGCCGCCGCCGTGGATGTAGACAACGAGGGGCGTGGGAGTGGCGGAGGGCGCGAGCCAGAGATCGAGCTTGTTGCGCTCGTGCGGGCCGTAGGCGACGTCGGCGTGCGTGGGCGTGGGTTTCCCGGGGCTGTTGCGCGCGGAGCCGGAGTCCTCGGCGGCGGTGCCGTCGGCCGGGGCGGCGGACTTGCCGCCTTTGCCTTTGCGGACGGACTTCGCGTAGGCCTGCGCCTCCTCGAGCGTGAGCACGCCGTCGCGGTCGGTGTCGGCGGCGGGAAACTGGCGGAGGGCTTCGGCGAGGCGCGGTTCGGTGCGGGAGTCGGCGCCGGAGGCGACGAGCGCGGCGCAGGCGGTCAGCGCGCCGACGAAGGCGCGGAGAAGGCAGGACGGAGCGGGCATGGGCGACGGGTGGGAAAGATGGGACGATGCTCAGCGCGGGAGTTGGCGCAGGAGTTTCTTCATCTCGGCGACGGTCGTGGCGTGGGCGGGATCCGCGGCGAGATTGGTGAGCTCGTGCGGGTCGTTTTTCGTGTCGATCAGGAGCGCGCCTTCGCGTCCCTCGGCCCACTCGGCGTAGCGCCAGCGCTCGGTGCGGACGGCAAGACCGAGGGTGTTTTGAAATTTGGTCACGGTGTAGGCGGGGCGGTCCCAGGGCGCGGCGGGATTGCGCAGGAGCGGGGCGAGGCTCGCGCCCTGCAGGCCGGGGTTGGCGGGGAGGCCGCACAGCTCGAGGAGGGTGGGGTAGAGGCTGAGGGTTTCGACCACGCGGGAGCAGGCCTGGCCGTTGCCGGGGCTGCGCGGGACGGAGATGAAGAGCGGGACGCGCGTGCCGATTTCGAGGAGCGAGTTGTGTTTCGACCACTTGCCCTTTTCGCCGAGGTGGTAGCCGTGATCGCCCCAGAAGATGACGATGGTGTTGTCGCGCAGGCCGAGTTCGTCGAGGGCGGCAAGCACGCGGCCGACCTGGGCATCGACGAAGGAGATGCTGGCCCAGTAGGCGCGTTTGACCTCGCGGGCTTCCTGCTCGGAGGCGTCGCGGCCGATGAAGAGGTCGCCGTTGCGGGCCGGCACGCTTTTCTCGGGAAAACCGCGGGGTGCGGCGGGGCGCGGGCCGAAGTCGGCCGGCAGGGGAATCTGCGTGACGTCGTAGAGGTCGAAGAATTTCCGCGGTGCGGTGGGCGGGCTGTGCGGTTTGCTGAAGCCGCAGGCGAGGAAGAACGGTTGGGTGGCCGAGGCGGGTCCGTGCTGGCGGAGGTATTCGATGGCGCGGGAGGCGGACCGGTAGTCGCCGTGGGATTCGCCGTCGCCTTCGAGAATCACGATGCGGTCGGACTGTTTGGGGTCCTGCTTGCTCTGGCCGGTGCGGTCCTGGTTGCCGAGCGGGCGGGATTCGCCGCCCTCGTGCCAGGCCGCGGTGTCGTCGAAGCCGCCGTGGAAGATCTTGCCGGTGCGGAGCGTGCGGTAGCCGTGCTGTTTGAAATACGCGGGCAGCGTGAGCCAGTCGGGGTGCACGCGGCCGAGGAAGGTGTTGTTGTCGAGCACGCCGGTCGACGTCGGATAGCGGCCGCTGAGCAGCGAGGCGCGCGAGGGGTTGCAGAGCGGATACTGCACGTAGGCGCGGTCGAAGCGGACGCTGCGGGCGGCGAGCCGGTCGAGGTGCGGGGTGCGGATGCCGGCGACGCCGTAGCAGCCGAGCTCGGGGCGCATGTCGTCGGAGAAGAGGAAGAGGACATTGGGGCGCGCGGGCGTGCCCGCGGCGGAGCCGAGCACGGGGAGAAGGGCGGAGACGAGGAGCAGGGCGAGGCGGCAGAAGGGCATGGCGGAAGCGGCGAGGGGTGAAGACGGACGGGGAGCGAGACGATGGCGGCACGCTACGGTTGCACCGGAGGAGGGCGAGCCGCCGTGCGAGGCAGGGTCGATGCAACAAATCCCGGCGTTTGTCGTCCGAAGAGAACGGATCACCTTTCGCCCATGAAAATCTCCGGAGTCACCGTGTTGTCGCTGGCTGTGCTGCTCTTGGCGGCCGGCTGTTCAAGTTCGCCGATGTCGCGCATCGACGCCAACCGCGCCCGATACGAGTCGTGGCCGCTGGAGGTGCAGCAGGCGGTGCTGAACGGGCAGGCGATCAAGGGAATGACGCCGGAGCAGGTGGAGATGTCGCTGGGCAAGCCGACCGAGGTCGTGTCGCGCTCGGCCAAGGGCGGGGACGACGAGGTGTGGGTTTATCGGAAGGGCGGCGGCTTGGGTGGATTGGGCGGGGCGCTGTCGGGCGTCTCGGTGGGCGCCGGCACGGGCGGCGTCGCGGTCGGCACGAGCACGTCGGTGGGCGGCGGCCGGAGCCGGGGCAACGCGGAGGAGACCGAGGTGGTGTTCCGCAACGGGGTCGTCTCGCGCAGCACGGTGGAAAAGTGACACCGGCGGGCGCGCGCGAGGCGCGACTCAGCGTGAGCGGGCGGAGGCTGCGTTTTCGGCCGTCGGCGGCGCGGCGAGCAGGTGGCGGACGAAGAATTCCATGCGCCGGCGGGCGGGGTAGGGAAGTTCGCCCGCGCCGTGGCCGGCGCCGGGGACGACGAGCAGGTCGAAGTCCTTGCCGGCCTTGATGAGCGCGTGGGCGACCTGGAGCGTGGAGGCAGGGTCGACGTTGCGGTCGAGTTCGCCGACGGTGAGGAGAAGTTTGCCGCGGAGCTTTGCGGCGTGGGTGACGTTGGAGTTCTCGGCGTAGTGGGGGCCGAGGCGGCCGAGCCACGCCTCGTTCCACCAGATCTTGTCCATGCGGTTATCGTGGCAGCCGCAGTCGGCCGCGGCGGCGCGGTAGAAGTCGCCGTGGTGAAGGAGGGCGGCGAGGGCGTTCTGCCCGCCGGCGCTGCCGCCGAAGATGCCGACGCGCGTGAGGTCGAGCCAGGGACGCGTGGCGGCGGCGGCGCGGAGCCAGGCGATGCGGTCGGGCAGGCCGGCGTCCTTGAGATTGCGCCAGGCGACATCGTGGAACGCGCGGCTGCGCCAGTTGGTGCCCATGCCGTCGATCTTCACGACGACGAAGCCGAGTTCGGCGAAGGCGCGGAGATTGGCGTGCACGCCCCAGGCCTTGGGCACGAAGAAATCGTGCGGCCCGGCGTAGATGTGTTCGAGAACCGGATACGAACGCGCGGGATCGAAACCGGGCGGAGTCACGATGAGGCCGTGGATCGCGGTCCGGCCGTCGCGGCCGGGCGCGACGAAACGCTCGGGCGGGCGCCAGCCCGTCGCGAGGAGAGCGGAGACATCGGCCCGCTCGAGTTCGCAGATGAGTTTCCCGTCGTCGGCCCGGCGCACCTCGGTGACGGGCGGATGATCGACGCGGCTCCACGTGGCGATGATGTGCCGGCGATCGGGCGACCATTCGAAGCGGTGCGTGCCGTCGCCCTCGGTGAGCCGGGTGAAGCCGGAGCCGTCGAGGTGCACGCGGGCGAGGTGCGTGTGGTAGGGGTCCTCGCCGGGGCGGTGGCCGAGCACGCGGAGCCAGAGCGTCTGGCTGCGCTCGTCGAGATACTCGAGGCCGCGCACGACCCAGGCGCCCGCCGTGACGCGGTTCTTCAACGCGCCGGTGCGGGCATCGTGGCGGTAGAGGTGATTCCAGCCGTCGCGTTCGCTGGCCCAGAGGAAGTCGCCGGTGCGGTCGAGCCAGCGGAGCAGGGTCTTCTGCGAGTAGTCGATGAAGGTGGCGCTGCGTTCCTCGAGCAGCGGGCGTGCGGCGCCGTCGGTGGCGTCGATCGCCACGAGGCGCAGGAGCTGGTGGCCGCGCTCGTTGTAGAGAAACGCGAACTGCGAGCTGTCGGGCAGCCAGTGGAACTGCGTGATCGACCACGGCTCGGGAAACAACGCGTCGTCGATCGGGATCGCGGTGCGGCGCGCGACGTCGAACAGCCGTGGACGCGGATGGGCGATGCGGTCGCCGGGCTTCAGGTAATCGAGGGTGTGAAGTTTGGGCTGCACCTGATCGGCGGGCGACGACTCGATGAGGTGGAGCTTCCGCTCCTGCGCCGGCACGGTCCGGAGGACGACGAGCCGCGAGTGGTCGGGCGACCAGTGGAAGGGCTCGCGGTAGGCGTTCTGCGCGGAGCCGTCGGTGGAGAGCGCGTGTTCGGCGCCGGTGGCCTGGTCGCGCAGCCAGACGTTGTGGTCGCGGATGAAGGCGCGCCACGGGCGGCCGGAGCGATCGGGGGCGGCGGCGTTGCGGGCGGTGTTGGTGTCCGGGTCGGCCGCAGGGGCGCGGAGGCGGATGGCTTGCTGCGCGGTGCGCACCGTGAAGGTGCCGTAGGACACGCCGCCGTCGGTCTCGGCGAGCCAGCGGTGGCCGAAGATGGTGTGCTGCGTGTGCCGCTCCCCGGGCGCGAGCGTGCGATACCGGCGGCGGGGTTCGCCGCCGGCGGGGAGCCAGTAGAGGGTGAGCGGGACGGCGGCGTCGTTGTGGAAGACGACTTCGGTTTCGCCGGTCGGCGGCGAACCTTCGCCGGGGAGGCTGGGCGCGCCGGGCAGCTTCTCCGGGTCGACGGTTATGCCGAGGTGCGCGGAGAGTTTGGCGGCGAGGCCCGGGGCGTCGAAGCCGCCGGTGCGTTCGCCGCGCGTCAGATCGACGAAGACGTGCTCGCTGCGGCCGGGCGCGGTCTCGATGCGATACCAGAAAGCGTTGCCGTCGGGCAGCCAGCGGGCGGCGACGCGGTCGCGGAAGACCTTGCCGGAGATGCGCCGGCCGACTTCGAGGGCGCGCGCGTAGTCGGCGTCGGTGGGCGCGGCGGTATAAGCGGCGGTGGAAGCGGCGCCGGGAACGATGGTCGCGAGAGCGACGCCAAGCAGGAGACCGGCGAAACGCCGGGGCGGGGCAGGGAAACGCATGGACGATGCGGGAGCCCCGAAGGCATCCGCGAACCCGCGGGTGGACTCAACCGGGAAACCGGTGCGCGCGGGCTGCGGCGGTGAATTTTGCGCCCGACATTTCGGGCGGAGGTGTTTTGGTCGGGAGCCTTTCCGACCCATGCGAACCCCACTCCTTGGTTTTCTTCTTACATCGGCTGTCGGTGCGGCGGCCGAGTTGCCGGCCCTGAAGATGCGCGCCGAGACGATCGATGCCGCGATCCAGATCGGCTACGGCCTCGCGATCGCGGACATCGACGGCGACGGGCGCGACGACATCGCCCTCGCGGACGCGAAGCAGATCGTGTGGTATCGCGCCCCCAAGTGGGAGAAATTCGTCATCGCCGAGAATCTCACGGAGAAGGACAACGTCTGCATCGCGGCCCGCGACCTCGACGGCGACAAGAAGGCGGAGATCGCGGTCGGGGCGGAGTGGAATCCGAACGACACGGTGAACAGCGGCGCGATCTTCCTGCTGGAGCCGCCGGCCGACCGCACGCAGAAGTGGACGCCGCGGCGGCTGCCGCACGAACCGACGACGCACCGGATGGCGTGGGTGCGCGGCGCGGATCGCGGTTACTATCTCGCGGTGCTGCCGCTGCACGGGCGCGGCAACAAGAACAACGCGGGCGCCGGCGTGGAGTTTCACGCCTATGCGTGGCCGTGGCGCGAGGACAGCCGACCCGTTCCGCTTTGGTCTTCCGTCCCGCCGCTGCACGCGACGCACAACTTCGACGTGCTGGGCGGGAACAACGCCGAGACGATGCTCGTCGCGACCAAGGAAGGCGTGCGCTCGATCGACGCACCCTCGATGCGCGCCGTGCCGATGACGATCACCACCGTCGGGGCCGGCGAAGTGCGGAGCGGCTCGCTGCCGGGTGGAGGGCGCTTTGTGGCCACGATCGAGCCGATGCACGGCAACGAACTCGCGGTGTATCGCGCGCCGGATACGCCGGCGTCGAGTCCGTCGGACTGGACGGCCTCGCGCGTCGTGCTCGACGACAAGCTGGTGCAGGGCCACGCGCTGGCGACCGCGGATCTGCTCGGCACGGGCAGCGACCAGATCGTGGTCGGCTGGCGCGGAGCCGGTCGACCGGGGTCGTCGGTCGGGATCAAACTTTACGCGCCGGCGGATGCGGCGGGGACGGCGTGGAAGCAGCACGCCGTGATCGACGACAAGGCGATGGCCTGTGAGGACCTCAAGGTCGTCGACCTGAATCGCGATGGCCGGCCCGACATCGTCGCGGCGGGCCGGACGACGAAGAACGTCGTCATCTACTGGAACGAGTCGGCGCGGCCGCCGGGCAAGGCGAAGGCCAAGGGCAAGCAGTGATCCCGGCACCGGGCGGTTGACGCGCCGCCCGGCGGCCCCGCGATTGCCGCTTGCGGCAAGGTCGGGGGGCGTGCGTTATCGCGCGAAATGGCGCGCGCGGAAAACCGGCCGGTCACGGTGCACACGATTGCCGAGCATGTGGGAGTTTCCCCGGCGGCGGTATCGACCGTGCTCGCCAACCGGCACGAGGAGCGGCGGCTCGCGCCGGCGACGGTGGAGCGCATCCGGCAGGCGGTGCGCGAACTGGGCTACGTGCCCAACGTCGCGGCGCGCCGGCTGCGGGCGCACGATCCCGAGGTGCGGCACGTCGAGCTGGGGATCCTGACCTCGTTCGAGGCGCCGCTGTTTCTTGTGAGCCGCGCGCTGCGGCAGGTGCAGGAGGCGGTCGACACCCGCCGCGGTCCGGACCGGAAATTCTCGGTCACGATCGACATGTTTCACGCCGGCCGGCTGCGCGAGATGCCCGGCCTGCTCAGCGCGAGCCGTTTCAACGGCGCGATCATCACCAACACGCTGCCGGAGGATGATGCGTTTCTGCGCGAGATGACGCTGCCGTATGCCGTGGTGGTGCAGGGTCGGCGGCTGGCCAATTACTGCTGCGTGCTCGAGACGCCGGGCGCGGTGGGGCGGCGGGCGGCGGAGATTCTGCTCGCGCGCGGCTGCCGGCGGCTGGCGGTCGTCACGCCCGCGTTGCTCACGGAGACGACGGCGGACCGCGCGGCGGCGTTTTCCGCGGCGATTCTGGAAAACGGACTCGAGCCGGCGACGGTGCGGGCGGAGGCGTTGACGGCGGCGAGCGGATCCGACGCCGTGGCGCGTTATCTGAAGATGGACGGGCGCTGCGACGGCTTGTTCATGGTGACCGACTCGCTGGCGCTCGGCGCGTATCATGCGATCAAGGGAGCGGGGCGGCGGGTGCCGGACGACATCGCGATGGTGGGCGTGGGCGACACGGAGCACGCGGACTACTTCGATCCGCCGCTCACGACGGTCGGGCCGGTCTACGAGCGCGTGGTGGAGGAGATCGTCGCGCTGTTGTTCAATCTCATGACGCGCCGGCGGGTGAAGCCGGTGGAAGTCTTCGTGCCCCCGGCGACGGTGCGGCGCGCCTCGGCCTGACCTGGTCGACGGGCGGGCAGGGTGGTCGGCGGCGAAAAGCCTGCATGTTTTCGCTTGAGCCTAAATCGATTTAGCATTTCAGCTGCTCCCCGCAGAACCCCTGCAGATCCCGTCCGTCGCCCGACCCGCGGCGGGTGGTGTCCCGCAATCCCCGACCACAAACCCTGCCATGAACACGTGTTCCCTTCTTCCCTGTCTTCGTCGTCTGCGGCTGCCCGCGGCGGGCTTAATTCTCGCGATCCTCGGGGCGTTGCTGGCGCCCCGGGCGGCGGCCGCGGAGAGCACCGGCACCGTCAGCGGCACGGTGAGCAACACGGCCACGGGAAATTTGCTGCCCGGCGCGGCGATCGAGGTCCCGAAGCTCGGCCTTTCGACCGTAACCGACAACACCGGCCGCTACACGCTGGCGCTGCCGGCCGGCGCGCATGAGCTCGTCGTATCCTATACCGGCCTCGATCCGATGCGTGCCACGGTGCAGGTGGCGACCGGCCAGCGCGCGGCGCGCAACTTCGATCTCACGAGCAGCATCTACCAGCTGCCGCAGTTCAAGGTCACCGGCGAGCGCGAGGGCAGCGCCGCGGCGATCACGGCGCAGCGCAACGCCGACAATGTGAAGAACATCGTGTCGATGGATTCCTTCGGCAACCTGCCCAACATGAGCGCCGGCGAACTCGCGATCCGGCTGCCGGGCGTCGCGGGCAACCTCGACGACGAGGGCAACGTGACCGGTCTGACCGTGCGCGGCATGGGTCCGACCTTGAACCGGATCACGGTCGACGGCGGCCTGATCTCCAATGTCGGCGGCCTCAACCGCCAGTTCCAGACGCACAGCCTCACGGGCGCGATGTTCGACCAGCTCGAGGTCATCAAGGGCCATACGCCCGACAAGGGCGCGGACTCGCTTGGCGGCACGATCAATCTCAAGACCCGCTCGCCCCTGAGCATGCGCGAGAAGCGCCGTCTTACCTACAGCGCTTCGGCGCGCTGGGCGCCGCCGTTCACGGAGCAGATTCCGCTGCGTGAGAATCACCGGATCCACCCGCTCGTGAACTTCTCCTATCAGGAGGTCTTCGGTGTCCTCGGCGGCGACCGCAATCTCGGCGTCGCGCTCAATCTGTTCTACAGCGAAAACGTGGCCGGCTATTTCCGCACGATCCGCGACTTTGAGAATACCACGAGCCAGCCGGCGTATCTCTGGGATTACCGCACGCAGGATGCCTACAACAACCGCAAGCAGGGCAGCGTGAACCTGAAGGTCGACTACCGCTTCTCGCCCGAGACCAAGATCACGCTCAACACGATCTACAACGACGCCAACGAGCCCTTCAACCGGCTCTACGAGACCCGTGCGTTCACCAACCAGACGGCGCCCAACGCCACCACGTCCGGCGTGGTCCCGGGCTATACCGCCACCGTGACCAACGTCCGCCCCGTCGCCGCCTCGGTGATCGATGTGACCGAGACGATGTTCAGCTTCTTCAACCGCACGCGGCAGGTGGATCTCGGCGTCGAGCACACGTTCGACCGGCTGGAGATCGACTACAACGCGAACTACAGCCGCACCCACAACAACCTCGGCAGCGGCAAGGGCGGCACGTTGACCAACCGGCTCGGCGGCATCGGCTGGACGCTCGATCGCACCGCGTCGGACCTCTACCCGCGCTTTGTGCAGACGGCCGGTCCCGACATGAGCAACCCGGCGAACTATCGTCCCAACGGCCAGCTCAACACCCGCAACAACGACCGCGACGTCGACATCAAGGAACTGCGCGGAAACGTCCGTTACCAGCTGCCGACGACCATTCCACTCTTCGCCAAGACCGGCGTGCACTGGCGCGAGCATGAAGTGAAGGAAGTCAGCCGCACGCGGCGTTGGAACTACCGTGGCGCGTCGGCGCTGCCCGCCGATCCGTCGATCGTGACCTGGGACCAGGTCCGCACCGGCCGCGTGATTCCGCAGTGGGAGGCGGCGCAGTTCATCCGCGAGGAAGTGCCCGTCGATGCGACGCTGTGGGGCGAGGACATCTACTTCCGCGAGTCGAGCAAGTATACCGGCACGCGCGGCATCACGGAGACGGTCAGCGCGGCCTACCTGATGGCCCAGGCCAAGATTCAGAAGCTCGGCATCCTTTCCGGCGTGCGCGTCGAGAAAACCGAGGACGAGAGCTGGGGCTGGGTGCGCCAGCGCTTCGGCAGCACGGCCGCGCAGCAGGCGGCGGATCCGGTCGGCTCCGCGGAGCGCGACTACGCCAACACGAAACGCGAGATCAAAGGCGACTACACCAAGTCCTTCCCGAGCGCGCACCTCACCTACGACGTCACGCAGAATTTCAAGGCCCGCGTGAGCTGGTCCACCAGCTTCGGCCGGCCGCCGATGACCAATCTGCTGCCCAACGAATCGATCAGCGAAGCCAACCAGACGCTCACCATCAGCAATCCCAGCCTCCGGCCGCAGACGGCGAAAAACTGGGACGTGACGCTCGAGTATTACTTCGAGCCGGTCGGCAATCTGTCCGTCGGCTGGTTCCGCAAGGACATCGCCGACTACATCGTGTCCGGCACCATCGCGGGCACCGTGGGCAACGGCACCGGCAACGGCTACAACGGCGAATACGCCGGTTGGACGATCCTCACCACGAGCAACGCCGGCGCCGCCAAGGTCGACGGCTGGGAGCTGAGCTACGGCCAGCAGTTCACCTTCCTGCCCGGCCTCCTGAAGGGCCTCGGCCTTTCGGCCAACTACACCAAAATCGAGACCGAGGGTAACTTCGGCGGCACCGCCACGCGCAGCACCAACGAGGTGCCCGGCTTCATCCCCGAGACCGCCAACCTCAGCCTTTCCTGGCGTTATCTGAACTTCAGCGCGCGCGTGCTCGTGAATTACACCGGCGACTACATCAACGCCTTCACCGCCGGCAGCCCCGGCCGGAATCAATACCGCGAGGCCCGCACGATCACCAATATCGGCGCCTCCTATCAGCTGCGCCCCTCGCTCAGCCTCACCGTCGACGTCTCCAATCTCACCAACGAGCCCGTCGTCTTCTACCGCGGCGTGCCGTCGCAGATGGAGCGCACCCTCCTCACCGGCACCACCGTGAACTTCGGTGTCACGGGCCGCTTCTGATCCCCCGCTTCCCCGCACCATGAAACGCCTTCGTTTTCTCGCCGGCCTCCTCGGCGTCACGTCCGTCGCGCTGGCGCAGGCCGCCGCGCCCGCTTCGCCCGCGACCCTCCCGCGGCTCCCGCACAACAACCCCGGCACGCTCGCGGACCTCGGCGTCGGCCTGTGGGCGTGGCCGCTGCCGATGGATTACAACGGCGACGGGCTGATGGACCTTGTCGTCGTCTGCACCGACAAGCCCTACAACGGCACGTATTTCTTCGAGAACTCCGGGGAGGTCGATCCGCAGCTCAAGCTGCCGATCTTCAAGCCCGCGAAACTCATCGGCAAATCCGCGCCCTCGGTCGGCATTTCCTACGCGACCGGCAAGCCGATCGTGACCGCCACCGCTTCGGCGATGAACCGCGACACGCAGGTCTATGCGTTTCGCGGCAACGTTTACCCCGACTTCCTGAAGAGTCAGTTCGACAACCCGGTGAAGATTCCGGTGCCGGAGACGATCCATGCGCAGCCCGGCAGCATCCGGCAGAACCAGTGGAAATTCGTCGACTACGACGGCGACGGTGCGGTCGACGTGACGGTCGGCATCGATTTCTGGGGCGACTTCGGGCCGCTCAACGGCGGCGAGGGCGCCTTCAACGCGAAGGGCGAGTGGACGCGCGGGAAGCTCCGCGGCTACGTCTATCTCCTGCGCAACACCGGCACGACGGAGAAGCCCGTCTACGCTGCACCGGAGAAAGTCATGGCCGGCGGCCAGCCCGTCGATCCGTGGGGCATGCCTTCGCCGAGCTGGGGGGACTTCGACGGCGACGGCGACCTCGACCTGCTCTGCGGCGAGTTCCGCGACAGCTTCACCTACTACGAGAACACCGGCACGCGCACCAAGCCCGTCTATGCCGCGGGCCGCGCGCTCACGGTCGCCGGCGGCAAGGAGCCGCTCGTGATGGATCTCTGCATGATCACGCCGACCGCGGTCGATTTCGACGGCGACGGCGATCTCGACCTCGTGGTGGGCGATGAGGACGGCCGCGTGGCCTTCATCGAGAATACCGGCAAGGTCGCCAACGGCACGCCGCAGTTCCTCCCGCCGCGCTATTTCCGGCAGTTTGCCGCCGACGTAAAATTCGGCGCGCTCTCCACGCCCTACGCGGTCGATTGGGACGGCGACGGCGACCAGGACCTCATCAGCGGCAACACCGCCGGCTACATCGCGTTCATCGAGAATCTGGGCGGCGGCGCCAAGCCGCGCTGGGCGGCGCCGCGTTACCTCGCGGCCGACGGCAAGCTGATCCGCGAGATGGCCGGCCCCAACGGCTCGATCCAGGGCCCCGCCGAAGTGAAGTGGGGCTACTCGATCCTCAGCGTCGCCGACTGGGATGGCGACGGGCTGCACGACATCATGACCAACGGTATCTGGGGCAAGGTCGTCTGGTATAAAAATATCGGCACCAAACGCGCCCCGAAACTCGCCGCCGGCAAACCGGTCGAGCTCACGCTGCCGCCCGGCGCCAAGGCCCCGCACCCGGCGTGGAACTGGTGGAAGCCGCAGGGCAACGAACTCGTTTCCCAGTGGCGCACCACGCCGCAGATGATCGACTGGAACGGTGACGGCCTCATGGACCTCGTGATGTC
>JACCED011544348.1_pt1 | contig 22464 bp, 25 predicted proteins | sample 7455021 | NCBI WGS metagenome assembly JACCED01 (sample SAMN15323456, study PRJNA562643) | freshwater metagenome | isolation source: river surface water | place: USA:Blue River Watershed | collected 2017-08-19
CAATAGTTTCAATTGATTCCATTCAAGTAAACGGAAATTACCACAGGGTTTTTCATTTCCAAGGCAGTTGCACCGGCCCCAATGGGGGTAGCTATATCGAAGGAATTGGCAGTGATTTTGGTTTGCTTTTTCCAAATCGAATGGACGAAACTGAATCACATTTATCTTGTCTTAAAATAAACAATCAAACGTATTATCCTAATTCATCAGGCCCTTGTGAATTAGTAGTATCAATTAATAGTCTGGAAGAAAATAATCAATTCGACATCTTCCCCAACCCTGCTTCAGAAATAATTACTATTTCTTTACCTAAAAATAGTTCAACAACGGAGTGTTATGTATTCGACAATACTGGTAAGGAGTTGAAACGATTCATTGTAGTTGCCGGAGAGAATTTGCTTGATATTTCCGTTTTAAAACAAGGAAGTTACCTCGTGCAAGTAGAAAATTCGTACGTTAGAATTCAGAAACAATAACTACTTTTCTTAATTACCCCTAGTCAAGATTATTAAACGTAATTCTCCAGCCATTTACCCGCATTTAGTATCGGTATAAAAATCCAAATGCCTAATTACATACAAGCCTTTAAGTTCCTCCAACAAAAAGAAAAAGAAAACGCCAATCTCACCCAGTCCATCGACCATCTCAAAATCGCAATAGGTCATCAAATGATCAGATAAATCACCACTTGATGAGGCGCCATTCAAATCAAAAAAACAATTAGTATATGTACTATATATTTTAGTACAAATACTATTTTTTCATATCAAAACTATTACCCATTATTCCTCCAAAAAATAGGCAACTCCCTTAAACCCATTATTAAACAAACCTTACATTATTTATTTCTCCATCCTTTATCTCAATCCGAACATTTCTTACAAAAATCCCATGTATATATTGTTTGTAATATTAGCGAACAGCTAATGAGCTTCGCTTATACAAATAGGATTGTAAGTATATGCGAATGTTGTAGCATATATAAATCAATTATTGACTAGGCTAACAACAAACTTAAAAACAAATACATAAAATAATTTAACATGGAACTAATTACAAAAAGTCAACTACGCAACGTTCGTAACATTTTCGAAAAGGCGCAGGGTATTCGAACATTTTCTGAATTCATTAATGAAAGTAAAACCAGAAAAAGCACCTTGACAGAAGTTACCGTTTTCCTTTCTCACAAGCATGATGAAGTGGAAGAACTAAAAGATGCAATTGCATTACTCAAAAAGTTTGGTGTAAATGTTTACATTGACCATAACGATGAAGAAATGCCCCAACACACAAGTGGTGTAACTGCTGATAAATTGAAAAAGAAGATAAAAGAGAATAAAAAATTTATTTTACTGGCAACTGAAAAAGCAATTGCCTCAAAGTGGTGCAATTGGGAATTGGGTTTTGGAGATGCACACAAATATATAAAAGATATCGCTCTGCTTGTAATTAAAGAGGATAATACCCGTTGGAGTGGTAGCGAGTACTTACAGATATATCCTGTAATTGGTAAGAAGTTCTCATGGAGTGACGATTATTACGAGGTTGAATTTCCAGACAAAAAGACTATTGACTTAAAAACTTGGCTTAATTCATAGTTTATGGCAGTTAATGAAAAATATTTAGACAATATACAAGCTGTAATAACCCGACACAACAATAATTCCTTTATGATTAAAGGTTGGGCTATTACTATATGTACTGCAATTTTTGCTTTAGCTGGTACTTGGAAAGAATCAATATTGGCTTTGGTTGCTTTTGTGCCAATAACTGTTCTTTGGTTATTAGATTCATTCTATCTAGCAAATGAAAGGTGTTTTGTAAGCTTATATTCGGCTGCAATTAACAACTATTCGTTAAAAATAAAGAATAAGAAATTGCATACTAAGTATAGAGAGAAATCTGCTGATGGGAAAATTCATCCTAATTACGAAGTTGAAATAAAATCAGCTGAATATTCTATGAATTTTATTCCATTTAGAATTATTGCTCGTAACAACTGGCATTATGTTTTAAAATCAAGAACAATTGCTTGGTTCTACCTAATGTTGTTGTTTTTCTCAATTGCCTTATTTATAGGTCTCATTCGTGTAAATAAAAAATCTTCAAATGACCCAATAAAGGTTTCGACTAAAATTGATACTGATAGCTTATTTATTAGAACTACACCCCAGCCAAAATAAGAAATAATTTAATCACAAACGATTCTTTACTAAAAGTAAATTCAACTACAAAAAAAGAAAAGTAATGGGAAAGAAAATTTTCACATCCTACAAGTATGCCGACCCAAATGTGCGTGCAATTCAAGGAATCAATCCGACAACAGCAAGAGACTATGTTGATATTTTGCAAACAAAAATAGATGCAAGCGACCATATCAATAAAGGTGAAGATGACGGAGAGGACATGGGAACTTTGGCAGATTCAACTATTGCATCTAAACTCGGAGACAAAATTTTTGACAGCACAGTGACAATAGTGTTTATATCCAAAGGCATGAAAAACAATACTCCTGAAAATGACCAATGGATTCCATGGGAAATATCATACTCTTTACGCGAACAATCAAGAAATGGTATAAATAGTAAAACAAACGCAATGCTTGGTATAGTTTTGCCAGATCAATTAGGCTCCTATGACTGGTATTACAGACACAATCCCGACTGTAATAGCACAACACATATGACAAATCAGCTTTTTACAATACTTCGAGAAAACATGTTCAACATTAAAACTCCACAAACACGGACTTGTAATGGAACGACTATTTATGAGGGTGAAAGCTCATATATTAAGACTGCAAAGTGGGACGAATTTATTGGGAACATCAATTGGTATATTGAAAAGGCGCTTGAAATCTGGAGAATTCGAGATCAATTCAATATTAGAAAGTCGGTATGACATTAACCCAGCCCATAATAGAGTCTATCCAAAATAAAATTTCGTGTACCAAAGATAGTTTTGGGGTTAATGATCCTTTAGTTTTAAAATTAAGTTTTGAGTTAAAAGTCACGCCCTTCTAGCAGCCGCAAAACGTTAAACTCATTAGTATAATTGACGAACTTTGCAACACTTCATTTTAACTTGAATAAAAATAAATGCAAATGTAGGGCAACTACATTCGTTCATTCAAGGTCAAGCCCTACGGGTTTTGATAAAATAATCTCCACCCTTTCATTTCTCTCATTTCCTACTATACTTTAATAAAATACCATTTATTGGTTTTTCTTCTTAATCCTTGTATGTAGTCGGGTAGTATTTTTTTTTACCCAAAACCTTGCATTACCTCATTCCGTGCCCTCTGTCAGCACTTTCTTTTTTTTTCCTTTTTTTCTTTTGGAATTATTAGTGTGCGCGAAGCGCTAAACCCGCTGAGCATAATTTTTAACCCTAAATTATGTTCAGTTTTCAACTCAAATCGTTTCGCCCGGAGAAGAGTATTTCCGAGCCTCATTTTTTCATCCTTTGCAAAGGTCTTAACAGCGGAAAACCACTTTCAGAACCTTGCCCGAATTGCTTTGTTTGCATTTGCCAAACAGAACAAGAAAAAGAAAGCTTGTATTGGATCCTCTTTGCCCTATGGCAAGGTCGCAGATTTTACCAAGTTTTGTGCGGTTCAGTTATTCCCTTCATTCGCAAAAAAGAACTTTCCAACCTCATCCATCAGGGTTTAAATTACGCCAATCATTTTCCGGTTAAATTCCGCAAAAATGTTCAAGCCCTGCAACTCCTCCAACAAAAAGAAAAAGAATACGCCAATCTTACCCAATCCATCAAACAACTCAAAATCGCAATCGGTCATCAAATGATCAGATAAAAACACCACCCGATGAGGTGCCATTCAAATCAAAAAACCAATTAGTATATGTACTAATATTTATAGTACATATACTATTTTTTCATATCAAAACTATTACCCATTATTCCCTCAAAAAATAGGCAAATCCCTTAAATCCATTATTAAACAAGCCTTACATTATTTATTTCTCCATCCTTTACATCAATCCGAACATTTCTTACAAAAATCCCATGTTTGTATTGCTAGTAATATTAACGAACAGCTAATAAGCTTCGCTTATACAAATAAAATTGAATGTATATGCGAATGTTTGTAGCGTATATAAACAAGTTACAAGCAACCCTAAAAAACGACAGTAGTAAACATGAACAGACAGAAATGACAAATAAAAACTTATGAAATTAACTAATACACAACTACAGAATTTTATTGGTCGCATAAAGCTCAAAGAAGAGAATATGCAGAAATATCGAGACCAAATTAATAACCTCAAGGAAAGTTTAGAAAAGAAAATCAAAGAAGATAAAAGAACTGGGATGAAGGTTACAAAATATCTTCTAGCAGGTTCTTGGAAAAAACGAACTATTTTAAGACCTACAGGTGAGAACCCAATTGATATTGATTTAGTTCTTTATGTTGAGGGTGATGAAAGTTTAAAAGACGACCTAAAAAAACTACATGATTTCATAGTTGAATACCTCAAAGACATTTATCCAAACAAAGATATTGACAGAGATGTCGATGCTGAAGGAAATACAAAATCAATTAAAATTACATTTAGTGGTACAGGACTAGAACTTGACATTGTTCCAGTTGTTCCAATTTCAAATACAAGCGAGTATGTTTGGCAACCTCAAAGAGGAGGAGGAGGAAAACGATATGTTACAAGTGTTACGAAACAATTAGACTTTGCTAGAGAGAGAAAAGAAAAAAATACATCATTTACATCAATTGTTAGAGCAATAAAGTGGTGGAAAAATTATAAAGAATTGAAGCCAGTTGGTGATGAACCTGGCCTTTCTTCATTTGTGATTGAATTAATCGTTTCTCATTTAGAACTAGTAGAAGGAATTGAGAATGATATTGAGTCGGGTATTATTAGATTTTTTCGTTTCGTAAGTGACCCCAATTTTCCAATCATCAAATTTAAAGATGCAATAAATTCAGTACCAACAACCTTCGACACTCCTATCTATGTCGCAGACCCAACGAATAATGATAACAACGCTGCCAAAAAGCTTGATAATACAATTTGGAAAGAGATAATTAATGAAGCAAATGATGCTTTTGATTCTTTGTTTATTGCACAGTCAAAAATTGGTGAAGGTGACACAATTGAAGAATGGAAACATATATTCGGACCTAAATTTAACATAACTAAAGAAGACTAATTATGTACAATACTTATACAAATACAGGCACATACACTGTTACAGACATTAGAAAAACTTTTGAAGGCTTTAGTGCAGATTTCAGAATGATTGCTGCAAGGACAGGAAAAAGAACAATTAATGAAGTTGAAGCCTTTATAAATGATATTTTAATTTGGGCAGAAACCCAAAATCTGGACTACGTTGATATTGCATTAGTTGATTCTAATAAAAAACCATTGAAAGCAGTCAGATATAGAGTTGATGAAAATGGCAAGGCAAATCAAAGTGATAGAGCAGGAAATAATAATGATTGGCAAAATATACCGAATACCGAATTAAGAGTTGTTATAAACTTCACAAAAAACTGGACAAATCAAACCGAAGAACAACGTAATAATTTTATGACAGTTAACAATTTTAGGTGCGGTTGGGGAAGATTAGATTTCGACAATTCATATAGTCATTTATCAAAGGATGATGCCCAGTTATATGCAAGTAAAGGATATGAACTCAAAAAAGAAAACTATAAATAATGGCTTCAATATTTGATAATACAATTGACCTTCCAAATACTAGAATAAAAGAACGTACAGCTAATTTAATTGGTTTTGAAGCTAAGTTTCAAAGAATATATGGAAACTTAAAGTTGCTTCTTGACCAGGAAGGCTTAAAAGCTTGGAGCCAAAAATACCATAAACATGAATTGCCAGTAATTGAACAGCTTACCGAACGTTATCCTTTGATAATTTTAGCAGGTGATGCTGGTACTGGTAAGACGGTTTCTGCCGAAGCAATTGCAGACCGAATGGTTAGAGAGTTGAAAAGGGAAGGTTTTTTTCTAAAATTAAGCACAAGGGTCAGAGGAGAAGGTCTTCATGGGCAAATGGGTAATTTGGTAAATGACGCATTTGCCGAATTGAAAAAGCAAGCAGGAAAAAACAGACTTGCTTTTTTACTAATTGACGAAGCCGATGCAATTGCGACCACTCGTTCAACTATGCAAATGCATCAAGAAGAGAAAGCAGCTGTAAACACTTTGATTCAAAAAATTGATGAAATTCGTGATTTAAAAGGCAGAGCCGTTATTTTCATGTCTACTAATCGACTCCATTTTATTGACGAAGCAATTGTAAGGAGAGCAGCTGTAATTTTAGAATTTGAACGTCCGAATGAACAAGAACGTAAAGATCTCTTTGAAAAAAGTTTGGAAGGTATAGAATTTACAGAAAAGGAATTGCAAGAACTTGCAGACTTAACTAGTCCAAAAAACAATGAGAATTTAGGGCATTCATTTTCCGACATAAGATTAAAGGTGTTACCCGAGGCAATAGCAAAATGTTTTCCTGATAGTCCATTGACATTTGAAATTCTTTGTGAAACTATAAAACAAATTAATCCAAGTCCGCAAATCAAATGACGACAAGATTATCAAACATAGTTGTACTTGTGATTTTCGGTGGCTTTATTGCATACCGAACAATATTTCCTGCACAAGAAAATGACAGCTTTTCTAGTACTCTTTTCAATGTCTCAATTGAAATGGTTGGAGGTATTTTGCTTTATGGACTATTACAAGTATTACAAAACATTAAGCAACTTAAATTTTATTTTCAAACACAATTTCTTTATCGTAAAAAGGAGATAAGACTCTCAATCGCTTACCTCTTTAGAATAAATGTAGACGGAAAGTACTTGTTGGTAAAAAGCAGACTAAAACCCGTATATCAGCCTGTAGGTGGTGTTTTCAAAACATTACCTGGTTCAGAAAAGGTATTTGAAAGGTTGCAAGTCAGACCTGATAGACTTATCGAAACAGAATACGGTATTGCTAAAGAAGATTTAAGGGTATACGTTAAAGGAATCAATGTTATTGAATTCTTGGAGTGGTTCAAATCCAAAGAAGACAGAGAGCTTTCTCCTTGGAGAGAGTTTTGTGAAGAACTTATTTCAACTGGAATTTTACCAATGAGACAATTCAGATATATCAATTACAAATTTAAAGGTACTGTTCAATCACCTATAATTACAATGGACAGTGGTGGAAAAGGTATGTTCCTATTTGAAATTTACGACCTTGTAATTAATGATGAGCAAAAACCTATTCTTCAAGAACTACTTAGAAATGGAAATAAAGAAGAATACATTTGGGTGGACGACTATTTAATACAAAGATTAGGACATGATGAGAGAAGCAAAACTTTCATTCAGATTTCTCCACAAACAAGGTATGCACAGAATTTAAAATGGGACAAATAATTAATTGAAATCCATTGAATTTGGTAGCACATTTTTATTTTTTTAGAGCGATTAACCTTAGGGAAGTAATGCCAAAAAGCATGATTGAATAAAAATTCACTTTTTGAAATAAGAATTAGAATTATAACCTATTGGTGCTGTGAATACATTCCCCGTTTTTTCCAAAAGGTCATGTATCACATCAATCCAGAAAAAGCACGGCTTTTGAAGACTGAGGATAGTCCTGGAAAGGACGTAATCCGAAGGAATCAAGTCCATCCTCGCTTCCATGTCCAAAGAGGAGTTTTATCGCCATGCGCGTTATATCCATTCCCAGTCTCTTTCGTTGCCTGAAGGCTCCAATCGTCAAGTCATGTTTTTCAATCTCTGGCAGTGGTGTCTTCGTCTCCATCGGGAGCGGTTTGGCTGGTAGTTATCGGCCATAATTCAACTAAAAAAAGGTCTAAAACCCGAAAAAAGAAATAGTATAAACCCCTAATTTTATTAGTATAAATACTATTTTTTTAAACAATTCAAAAACCACCAAAACGAACCAAATCCTTTACTCAATAAGCAATTCAGCATTTCTTTTGCTTCATTTTACATCAAGTTGACCATTTCTTACAAAAATCCCATGTTTGTATTGTTTGTAATTTAGGCGAACTAGCAAAAAGTTTCGCTAGTAAAATAAAGAATAAATGTATTTGCGAATGTTTATAGCTTATATAAACAAGTATGAGCAATATTGAAGACGAACAAACTCGGTAAAGAAAAGCCAACTTTAGGCAAAAAAAATACGGGATATCGATGTTTAAAAGTGAAAAATTGTGATTAACGGGGAGAAAATGGCAATAGTGCAAGTTTTTGATACTCCTAAATTTATCAAAAGCGATGTTCATCAAAAAAATAGAAAAAGATGAAAAAATTAATTATTGGAACTGTGTTTATAAGCACAATGGGTATTTTTAATGCTCAAACAATTACTAAAAATGTTAAAGTTCTAGGGTCATTTGACTATGGACAAAAAGAAATCACATCATTTTTGGAAGAACCAACTGGTTGTATTCGTAAATCAAATCCTCATGACAAAGGTTTATTCGTGGTTAATGAAACAGTACAGATTGAAATTCAAGAAAACAAACAGCAAGCTGAGGTAATAAAACCGAATCTAATTGAAAGGGTTTTTGTTGATAAAAATTGTGGCAACAATAATTTTGATTATTCTGTTTTGAGTGCAGAGCAAAAAATCATTGAATTTGACAAAATTGGACAAATACACAATGATGGCTTGAAATATACTTATGATTACATTGTGTTAAAAAAGACAACAAACACCACCCCTCAACAAGTAAAAATATTTGCAGAGCAAGGAGTGAATCTTTATTTGGTAAAGCTTGGACTCACTTCTAATTATAGTGATACAAAAAAATTCATTGATGAAGTGTTTAAATCAAGTAACTTACAAAGTTTATTGGATTCAAAAATTAATCAACTAAACCTTACTGATAATCAAAAAAGTTATGTGGATAGTATTCAAACAGAATTCAATAATTTATCTATTTCACAAAACCCTAGCACGTTTAACCAACGTTTACTTCAATTAGAATATTCTGCAATTAATAAACTTTCAGATGCAGAAGAACTATCGATTTTGAGTTATCTAGCAGTTTCAAGAGCATCTGTTGATTATTGGGTTGTTAATGGTGATACTTGGATTGACAATGTTCCTCATGCAAAAAAACCAAGTTATTGGGGTAATGTTGGAAAAGCTGATGGAAAAGGTGCCGCTGCTGGAGCAGGAGCTTGGGGAGTTGGAGCACTTTTTGGTGGACCAGTTACATGGGGTGCATTTGGTATATCTGTCGGTGGCTGGGCCGTAGGATGTAGCATTTATGAAATGTTCTAATAATGAAGAAGTTAATTGTATATTATGGGCTAACTTTTATGTTTTTTAGTGCCTTTTTATTTTTTTTATTTGATAAAAATTTGCTAAAATCATTAATAGTTGGACTTCTCACCGTTGGAATTATTTTCATCTTAAATCAATTAAGTGGTGTAAATAATTGGTTTAACAAAAAATAATGCTCATAACAACAAATAAAAGCAAGCGGCGATACGTTCATTCGTATTAGTCGCCTGCTTCTATTTGAGAACCGTTATACAAAATAAAAAACGCCACCTCATCGGGTGGCGTTCTGCTTTCCAATACACTTACTTCGAACATCGTTCCGACTTCAGAACTAGCGTGATTTTCAACTCATGTGCTTCGTCAGTGATATCCTCATTGACATCCACATCCATACGATTTACACTTGAACTCAATTACAATACGTTTCTCTTAAATCAAAATAATAGACCTTTTTTCAGATCCAAACAAAATCATCCCGAGTAAACTACTCCCTATTAATAAGAAGATAAGCCAAATAAATTTCCATCTCTTCGGTTGTACTAACAATTCTTCCATCGGTACCAATTGTGACGTTTGCGCTAGCAGGATATGCTACAATTCTACCATCTACCCCTATTGCGGTTCTCCATGATTTAGGATGCGCAATAATGCGTCCATCTACTCCAATACTCGTCGTCCATGATTTAGGGTAAGCAATAATGCGTCCATCAGCACCAAAACTGGTCGTCCAATCAGAAGGGTATGCAATAATTCTACCATCAGCACCAAAACTCGTTTTCCAATTAGAAGGATGCGCAACAGCACGCCCATCCGAACCAAAACTCGTTGTCCATTTTACAACTGTAGAATCTTTCATTTGAGTTTGAGCAAACAAAGTCAAGTTGCACATTAATAATAATCCAAAAATCAACATAATGAGGTTTTTCATAACATAAGATTTTAGTAAATATTTATAGGCATTTTAAAAACACCTCTTTAACACTAAAAATACATCAAAAAATGTTCCACGAACCAAACAACTTACCACTTTATTAGGTTAAGTAATTAAGAGTTATAATGAATATTGTATTTGGGTTTATATCGTTTAATTCGATATTGCTCTAATTTTCTTGCTTGAATTGATGTTTTGGCAACATCGAGAATCACCTCGTCAAAGATTTTTCCATTTGCTTTATGTTCATTTATCCGAGTATTAATTCGATATTCCTTTGAAATACCATCATATACTCTTTTACCTTTATTATTTAAAGTATAGTTAACAGTATCATTTTGGTTATCCAAAACAAAAGTTAAACTCAAAGTCCCTAGTCCACCAATCCATCTTCCTTTTCGAGATAATTCTTCCTTTTCTTCTTCCGTTTTTCCCAAAATTCGACCAACTAAATGACCAGTACCAACTCCTAAAGGTGTAATAAGTATTCTATGTTTTATTTCCATTTCCTTAATTTTTAAAAGTATTTTCAAGGTCTTTAAAAGCCTTGTTTATATCTCTGATTGCTTTTTCATTTGTTCTATTACTGTCCCGTAATTGTAATTCAAGTCCACACGTACACTTTATCAATTCTTCATCAGCAACTTGTTTAATAGTGAGAGATACAGATCGCATACATTCTGGACATTTTAATTTAACGGATTGTTTACTAATGTCTATCATTTCCTAATATTTTTTATCTCGTGGTGGAAATGGATCATTTCCAAAACTGTTTTTGTTCTGAATTTTAAAATTCTTTCCCATTACGATTAACTCGGCTTGCTGATTTTTAGCAATAGCTTTCCCTATTTCCATAGCTTCAGCTTTGGTTTTGGTTTTTTTTGTTAACTTATTATTTCCTTCTCCATGTATGCCCCAACCACCTTGGATCGGAACGATATATTGATTTTTCCCTTTAGCCATTTTTTTCTACTTAAAATGATTCATTATTCTATTTCTGTCTTCATTTTCCTTATCATTCTTATGATACAATTCAATGAAAGTAATTTTTTGTTCATTTTGAAAATGAGCATAAATTAATCTCAATCCTGTGTTAACACCTTTGCCTTTTAAAGCCTTACATGCTATCTTTTTTACTTTGATAATGCAAGTCTCCAAGCCCAAATTATCAATTTGAAAACTAAAGGGTGGTCTTTGATCAGGAGTTACCTCTAAAACCTTTTTAACCACTTCTAAATCTTCGTTTAGCGTTCTGTATTTTTTTAAAAGGGTTTTCATGTCCTTTTTAAATTCGGATAATTCTTCAAAGGTCATTTTTGTTCAATTTCATCTCCATAATTTCTAACAGAGAAGGGAGCCTCCCTGTAAAAAGCCAATTCATAATTTATTTCCTCTCCTTCTTTTGAGGCTATCCATGGCAGATCTTTATGCGAGTAATTGCTGATTGTGGCTGCCGACCAATCACTCATTTGTTCAATCACTCGATCTATTACTTCTTTCTCGCTGGCTTTTAATTCGGTTAAGTCAGCTTTTTCCAAAGGTAAATAACGTGTTTGAGGAAAACTATGATACTCAGTTTTAACCCTTTGTAATTGTCCATTATCAATCATCTGATTAATAATTGCATCTAATTTTTGGGGGACAGGGCCATAGGGTAGTTTACGATAATTAGCACCTGTTAAATGTTCTTCATACAATTCATAATAGTTGAAATCAGAAAAATAAAGCAGTTTATAAAGAACCGTTTCTCCAACATTTGGCTTTCCTGCACAACGTTCAAGGATGTATAGAAGTACATTTTTAAACTTACCAACGTTTAGCGATGGTACAGAAATACGTTCTTCTTCCTTCTTCACCTTATCTTCTTCTTTATGATATAATTCATACACCGTTGAAAAATCTTTAGTCATAAAATCATCTAAAGAAAAAACCAATATTTTGGAAAGCTTTAGTAATTCAAAAACATCAACACTTCTATTTCCTAATTCCATTTGAGCTATGGAAGATCGAGATATACCAATAGTTCTAGCCAGGTCATCTTGAGAAAGCCCTTTCAATTTCCTGAGCTCTGCTATTCTTGATCCAATTTCCTTTTGTGATAAATTAAAATACATTTCGTTATGTTTTATCCGTTAAAAACTCAAATTTAAAAAATGTTTTAAAATAAAACAAGTATATGTTCTAAAATAAAACAAAGAAAAAATATTACAAGCCAAACAACAACCTCATCACATGAAACCTTAAACGGATTATCCTTGATCTGCCATTTCTGTGAATACATTCCCCGTTTTTTCCAAAAGGTCATGTATCACATCAATCCAGAAAAAGCACGGCTTTTGAAGACTGAGGATAGTCCGGGAAAGGACGTAATCCGAAGGAATCAAGTCCATCCTCGCTTCCATGCCCAAAGAGGAGTTTTATCGCCATGCGCGTTATATCCATTCCCAGTCTCTTTCGTTGCCTGAAGGCTCCAATCGTCAAGTCATGTTTTTCAATCTCTGGCGGTGGTGTCTTCGTCTCCAAAGGGAGTGTTTCGACGGGTAGTTTCCCGTCAAAACATTCTAAAAAACAGATTATTTACTAAAACAAAAAATAGCACAATTACTATTTTTTCATAGTATAAGTACTAATTTTTCAATTTCCAAAAAAACACCAAAACGAATTATACTCTCCATTAATTAAGCAATTCAGCTTTATTTTGATTCATTTTTCACCAAATTGACCATTTCTTGCAAAATACCACGAATTTTTTCAAGCTAATTTTACTCTTAACATAATTTCTCCTTCAGTAGTACATTTTAGATTTACATACCTATTTGTTGATGATTATGTATAAATAGTATTTTGAAATTTTTATTAAACATGAAACACTTTTCTTTTTTATTTGGAATGATTTTCCTTAACTTATTTTCGCTTTTATCACAAATTGGTAATGGACAAAGTAATACTCAATGGAAAACAAATGGAAACATTGTAGACTCAAATCATTTTATTGGAACTAAAAACAATTACCCTATAAAATTTCGTTCTAATGATATTGAACGTCTGCGCATAAGCTCTGAAGGTAACATTGGAATAGGTACTTCTACACCTCAGGCAAAACTAGATGTAATGGGTAATGTAATTTTAAGAAATGACGTCAGCTTATCTGGTATTCAATTTTCAAATGGTTTAATTGGAAATTTCTTATTAATTGAAGGCAATGGTAAAATCTTTAAAAGTTCTATTCAGGAATTACAAAATTTAATTTACTCAAAACAATGTGGTTCTGACCCAGGTGCTGATGTATTGTCACCAGTTTGGGTAAACGGATTAAACAAAATTTATATTGACTGTCCTCCAGTCTTTGTTGGTATTGGGACAAGTCAACCAATTGCGAAATTAGATGTTCGTGGAAATAATTATATCTCTGGTTCTGTTGGAATTGGTATCCAACCAGGTAATTCTGCACAATTACACATAAAATCACTTTCAGGTAATCGCACAGGATTAAGTGTTGATGTTCCGAATGCCTCCGATTATTCATATGCGGTAAAAGTTAACACTCAAAACAATAATAATAAAGCATTTGCTATTAGTAGAATTGATACAGGAATTGATGCGTTTGTAGTATATGGAAACGGTGAATTATGGTCGACAGGCGTTCACGTTCGATCAATTGGCAATTTTCCAGACTATGTTTTTGAAAATAATTATCCGCTTATGCCATTAAATCAATTAAAGACTTATATTGAAATCGAAAGGCATCTACCTAATATGCCAACTGCTTTGGATGTGAAGACTAATGGTGCTGATTTAACGGAATTAAACCGTTTGTTAGTTGAAAAAGTTGAAGAATTGACTTTGTATATTATAAACCAGGAGGAAAAAATTCAAGAATTAAAAAAAGACACTGATAAAATCAAAGAATTGACAAAGGAAATTGAAAAATTAAAACAATTATTGCTGACACTAAAAAACTAAAAAATGAGATTTTTTATTCTTTTCATTTCAATATTTGTTAGCTTTCAAATATTGATAGGTCAGACAATTTCTAGCATTTCAGCAGCAAATGCAGCGCAATTTATTGTTGGTAATGGCATTACCATTTCAAATGCTCAATTCACGGGGGATCCAAGCCAATTGTCAAAGATTGAAAATGGACCTAGCCCATTAGGAATAAATAATGGCATTGTATTAACGACAAATAAAAGATCATATCTTCAAAGCGGAAACACGAGTGAAACTGCAGGAGCATATCAAGTATCTTCTCAAGCAATTGATTCAGATTTGTCACAATTAAGCGGTAATAGCAACATGCATGCCAGAGCATATTTAGAATTTGATTTTATACCAAATGGTTCCGAGATTTCATTTGAATTTGTGTTTTCTTCAAATGAATATCCTGGATATAATTGTTGCATATATAATGACGTTTTTGGATTTTTTCTTTCAGGCCCAGGAATCTCTAATCAGAACATTGCGGTTGTACCTAGCACAAATATTCCTTTTTCAATTAATACAGTAAACAATGGGGTTCCTGGTTCAGCATGCCTCAACCCTATTTATTGTAACACAGTATATACAAATTATTACAACAATTCTGCTTGGTTTTATGGTGGTTCAACGAAGGTTATTGCTACAACAAAAGAATTACAATGTCAACAGACATATCATTTAAAAATAGCTATTTGTAATATTGGTGATAATTGGTTCAATTCTGCTATTTTTATTAAAGGTCAAAGTCTAAAATCAGATTTTAATTTAGGACCCATCCTATCAAACGTTCAACCAATTTGTGAAGGACAAGATTTAACATTGACCACAACAGGTTCCGATGGTTATACATATTCTTGGAGTAATGAAACGGGTCCTATTCAATCAAATATTGATTTAAAGCAAATCACAATCCCTGCTTCCACCGTTAATTCACAATATTCTGTATCTATAACGAATCCAGAAGGATGTACTTTAACTCAAAATGTCAATGTAGTTGTACATTCTTTAGCAAATAATCCTCCTCATATTAATGGGATGAACAACATGGGTGAATATACCGCATATGTAAATGCAGGGCAACAGATTTGCTTTGATATTCCTTCTTTTGATGATAATCCTGAAATGGTCTCTATGAATTGGAATAATGGAATCCCAGACGCGATCTTTACTGCAAATGGTTCGCCATTTGAAGAAGGTCATTTTTGCTGGACTCCCACACAAGATCAAGTCGGGTGGCATTCTTTTATCATTACAGTAACAGATAATAATGTTTGTAATGTTAAGTTTGCGACCTATACTTTTAGAATAAAAGTTATTTGTTCATGGGAATTATTGTGCATTGATTATGAGAATTATAATCCCATTTCTAATCCATTGCCCTTTTATACAAGCACGGGGAAATGTATTAATGCAGGTCTAACTGAACCAACTTTAGTGGGTTCTTCAAATGTTACCTTCGAAGCACCAGAAATTAATTTGAGGGCATTTTTTGATGGAAATCCTCCTTTTTTTGATGCTATTATTAACGCGAATACAGCTATTATAGGCTGTGAGTCATGTTGTGATGATTTTAATGGATTTACAGTAGATACTCCGTTACCAAATGTATTTACTCCTAATGGTGATGATATTAACGATATATGGTTTGCCTCCGATTTGGATAATCCGAAATGTGCCTTTAATGCAAAAGGGTTTGAGTTTTATGTTGTCGATAGGTGGGGAATATTAGTATATTCCCAAGTTGATAATGAAGATTTAAGGGATGACCATTGCTGTCCATATCGATCGCCCGATGCGCCAAATTCAACTGACCATTCTTCAATTTATTGGGATGGAATAGCAAATCATGATGTGATTCATACATGGTGGCAAATTTTCTTCGAAGGGGCAGATAATTTTTATAATGGAGATTTAGTAAATCCTGATTACTATTTTTATAAACTTACATTGTTTGGTTGTGAACATGAAGAGGTGTATCAAGGTTTTATTTATGTCAATTCTTCTTCTGGTTTAGTTCAAAATGATAACCCACCACAAATATTGAATTCAGAATTTAAGGATTTTCAGGTTTCAAATGAAGTCGAGATGCTTGGAATTAATCAAACCCAATCTTTTGATAATGAATGGCAAATAACTGTCTATCCCAATCCAACCGTAGACGAATTTGTTATTAATTCATCAATTGAAAATTGTCGATTAACAATTTATAATGCTGAGGGAAAAAAAATGTTTTCAAAATCGAGAATTAAAAAAAATGAACTTTTTAATATTTCTAATTTTAGTTCCGGAAACTACAAAGTTTTAATAAATTCACCTGCTGGTATGTCAAGAGAAATTATAATTATTAAAAACTAATTAATGAGAAAATGTTTATTTTATTTCTTTTCGGTCTTTCTGATTTCTTGTTCTAAGGATAAAATACCTAAAATTGATTCACCCCAAACTGAGCAATGGATGAAGTATATAGGGAATTATAAAGTATATGATACATTAGGTACTTTTCTTTATGATGCAGAAATAATTCATTTTTCTTCATTTAATGAGTTCGGAGTTGAAGTTGACAGCATTGTTATTCAAAATTTCGCAGACAAAATGAATTTGAAGTTTGAATATAGTTTTAAAGAAAATGATTATTATTTTGATTTAAGGTTTCACGATTCAGTATCAGATTATTATGGTAAATCATGGCATATATCAAGGATTAGTGATGATCCTATTACCCCTATTGTTGAAAATGAATTACATGATGATTCAATGGTGCTTTATTTTAAAATGACTAATCTTCCTTATTACATATATGAATCAGTTCCTTATTTTGATTGTAATTGTAAACACGTCTATAAGAAACAATAAATCATATGTTAAGAAAATTAATTTGGGAGGTACACGGTATAATATATAATCTTCGTTATACAAATTTCAACATAAAAAACATTAGGCGAATAGTTTAAAATATAACAAATAAAACATATGAAAAGATTAGCAATACTTATTGGTAGCCCCTCTCATCCCAATACTCCAAATGCAGGCAAATATTTGGAAGGTGTTAAGACTGATATAGAAAATATTTATGGATTTCTTTCTTCCTCAATTGGAGGAGGTTGGAAACAAAATGAGATTAAAACATTTACTGCAAATCCAAATTATGAAACAATTTTGCCATATTTAGAGCTTTGCGAAAGTGTAGATTTTGCTTTTGTATATTTTTCAGGCCATGGATTTACTGATAAAGAGGATATTGCAAGAGTTTCATTTAATGAAAATGATACCCCCGAAGTAGTAAAACATTTAGCAAATAGAGCAAAACGACAAGTAACAATTATAGATGCTTGTAGGAGTTTTCATGATTTTATTGGATTCGAAGGAACAACTTTAAGTGAAGGGATTAGTTTTCCAAATCATAATCCTCAATACACACGAAAACTTTTTGATAGTTACATATTAAATCTTCCTGAAACTAGAGTGCTGCTTTGCGCTACATCAAAAGGATATGCCTCTATGGATTATGGAAAAAATTATGGTGGAATATTTTCTTCAAGTTTACTAAGTGTTGTAAAGTCTAATTTGAAAAAAGAAAATAAACTTATTTTAAACATTGCAGAAATTTTTAAATGGGCAAAAGTCAATACACAAATAAACGAGCCTAATCAACGACCGGAAATTTTCATATCTGATGAAAACGCTTATAAATTGCCATTTGCTGTAAATCCGTATTCCCAACATCAAAAAAGATTGAGATTTGACCAATTTGAGAATGAGAACATTTACGAGGAGATTGCAAAAGGATTATTAGTTGGAGCTGGAATAGTAATGACAGGAGTTTTAATTGGTTCATTATTATCAAACAAAAAATAATATTACCTAACTGTCACAATTCTTCTTATTGAAGCACATTTATATCCATTCCCAGTCTATTTCGTTGTCTGAAGGCTCCAATCGTCAGGCCATGTTTTTCAATCTTTGGCAGTGGTGTCTTCGTCTCCATCGGGAGCGGTTCGGCGGGTAGTAATTTCTTTTTCATAACTTTACAATTACGAACTTTTGACTGAATAAACATCAATTGTATTGTGGTTTTTACAATATCTTAAGAAGTTTAATCGTTCTGAATAAATAGGGTAAAAACCAATTGTAATTAAATGATTCAAAAACTAATTCTATTCTTCGCTATAATTTTTTCATTAAGTTGTTTTGGATTAAAACCGGATAGTTTATACATATCAACGCCTGAAGCACTTGGATTGAAATATGAATCGACAACAATTAAAACAACCGATTCTGTGAACATCCAAGTTTGGAAAATCCCAGCAGATAGTGCGGTTCGAACAAATACTACCATTATTCTCGCCTATGGTGATTCTGGCAACATGTCTTATTGGTTAAATCATGCGGCAATAATGAGCCAAAAAGGGTTTGATTTGGTTCTTTTTGATTACAGAGGCTTTGGCAAAAGTGATCCGTTTGAAATGAATCCGAATCAATTGTACTACAATGAGTTCGTAACCGATTTAACAAGCGTTATTAAATGGACAAAAGAACAATACCTTGAAAGTAAAACAGGTATTTGGGCCCTTTCAATGGGCACAATTATGTCTACGATAGCCCTTCAAAATGAAACCGTAGATTTTCTAATCGGAGAAGGTTTTGTTTCAAATCCCTCAGTTATTCAAAAGAAAATATATGAAGTAAAATCCAAAGAAATTGTTCTTCCTACAGGCTATGAAAACTACCAAGATCAAGTAAAAAATCTAAAAGTCCCCATTTTATTATTTGCTGGTTCTCAAGATGTATTCACAACTCAAGCAGGTAGTAAACTGATTGCTAAACAACGAAAAAACCGTTCTTTATCCGTATTTAACGGAGGTCACTTGCAAGGCTTTCAAACCATGACGAAAGCATTTTTTGGAGATCTGTATATTGCCAAAATAGAACAGTTTATATCGAAAATTTGAACTTATAATAAAGATTGAACATGAACTTCAAAACACTTCTTATCTGCATATCACTGACTGTAAACTTTATTTTATACGGACAATCTTCAAACCAAATAATAGCTAAAGGCTACACCCACTTTCAAACTAAGTTAAAGAAAGATACCATTGATTTCGTTGTAGCTGAAACGGATTTCTCAGTTAAAAAACCGATATTACTTTTTTGTCAAGGTTCTCAACCCGTTCCATTGTTTTTTGACTTTCCAGATCAAGGAATTATTCCCGTTACGCTGAACAATTTCGATGTGAATGAAATGAAAAAGCACTATCACATCGTTGTAATATCAATGCCAAAAACACCAGTTACGGTTGGTTGGGATCACCTCAACAAACAATACAATTATATTTTAGATACTGCAAACGAATACAGTTATGATCCTGAATTCGTAAAAGCTGATTACCTTGAAAATTACGTTGCGAGGGCTAATCAAGTACTAAAGTATTTATGCAAACAGAAATGGGTCGATAATAAACAATTGGTGGTAGCCGGTCATTCACAAGGGTCGCATGTCGCCCTAGGAATTGCTCATTCAAACAAGAAAGTAACGCAACTAGGTCTTTTTGGTTTTAATCCATTAGGCAGAATTGATCAATACATTCGTTCGGCAAGAAAACAAGCTGAGGCAGGTGAAATAACATGGAAAGAAGCTGATTCTATCCAAAAGTCCCGTTTAAATGAATATAAAATGTATTATGAACCTGATAGTGATAAGAAAGGTGCTTTCGCTAACTCATGGAAGTCATTCTCTAAAAGTCAGTTGAACGAACTTATTAATCTGAAAATACCTGTTTATGTGGCTTATGGTTCAAACGACATCAATACCGATTTCTGTGATTTACTGCCACTATATTTCATTGAAAAAGGTAAATCCGATTATAAAGTCATTCTTTATCCGAATTTAGAACACAACTTCTTTCCAATAAACGAAAATGGAATTCCAGATTATCAAAATGGAAAATGGTATTGGGTAATGAATTCATTCGTGAATTGGTCCATTTCAACAAACAACGACAGTGAATAGATGAAAAGTAATGTCAATAGAAGAAAAGAAATATTTGAAGGTGTTTTACCTTCGAGTGATTCTAGAGAATATTATGAGTTTGTAGATAAAGTACAAAAGAGGTTTGGTAACGATAAGAAGCGTCAAGAATTTCAAAAGAAATCTTGGGAAAAAGTAACAAAATCACTAGAAGCTCAATACTTATCAAATTGTGACTTAATTACTGAACTCTCTTTACGAAATTACCTAACTGAATTTAATAATAGGGCATGGAAATATGGCTTGAGAAGTATGCCAGTAATGTTCAATGTTCTGGAAGCATTTTTTAATTACCGAAAACCTGAAATTTACTTTGAACTAATAGAGGAAGAAAACTATTTAATATCCTTTTTTGATTTTATTGATTTCGTTACTTCAAATGAATTTAGTGAAAATAAAACATTAATAGAGGATAATATTACTTCTGATATAATTTACAATTTCAACATTGGAAAAGACATTGATGAAATCAAATTTAAAAGTGTTGACGGAGAAGAATTTATCGTAGCTGGTGTTTCAATTGTAAGAAGAGATGAAGAAGTAACAATACTAATGACAACAGGAAGAAAAAAAACTTCCGACCTTTCAATTGATAAGACCTCTATTAATTTTTCTAACGAAAATCCAAACAAGACTAAAATAATTAACGAAATAAAAGAAACTCTAGCAAATGAGGACTTTGAATACGAATATTTGGATGAAGACAAAAAGTACATAAAGGTTTTAGTAGCTTGTAGAATAGACCTTGAGACAATGACGATTGATGCTCGATATGTAGCGGAAGAAACCAACTTAATGTTTAATGTAATAACTGATGACATAGATGGCTTCATAAACACAAAAGGAGAATTTATAACTAATGAGTTAGAAGATGCGTTTAAAGTTAGTGTTGATAAGATTTCCATATATAATCCTATTTTTGAAGCAATTAAGCTATCAATGTATCTTCCATATTTTTTCAATCAGAATGAGGAAATAATAATTGAAGAAATTTTAAATACAGATTTTAAAAGCAAATACAATAACCCTATTTCAAAGCGTAAATACAGTAATGTTTTTGGTTACAAATGTTCGTCAAAGGTACTTTACTCTTTAGATATTAACAATGTACTATCTCCAGATAATATAAAAGTAAGAGATGATTTATTCAAGGTTCAATCTTCGGGTTATTGGAAAAAATTGCAAATGGACGAAGTTGGGCTAGACAAAAAGGGAAATAGGATACATGGGAGAACTTGGGTTAACCAAAATTTAAGTTGGTTTGAAGTTAAAGAAAAGGATTTGATAGTTGAAAAAGAATCTGAACAATTCATAGGAAAAAACTCTGGTTTTATATATATTCTAAGAAACCCAACTATGGGAAGTAATATTTTTAAAATTGGATTAACCAGAAATAAAGTTGATTCTCGAGTCGACCAGCTTTCGAAGACAAGTGTGCCGGACAAATTCTATAAGTCACATGAATGGAATGTAAAAGATTGTGTAATAGCTGAGAGAGAAATACATAGCAGACTCAATGATTACAGAATTGATCCAAGAAGAGAGTTTTTCAAAATAGATTATGATAAAGCTATTAGAGTGATAAGAGAAGTTATAGACGAAATAAACGAAAAATAACGAACCACTAACACGGGTTTTGTGTAAGGTGAGGACGTGCAAACCCAGAACTTGTTGCTCCTATTTATGTTAGGTGCTCCGAAACCCACCCGAACGCAAAGACCGAAAAACGATAATCTAATAAGTATCATTGCAAACGTTGAAACACCTTATTTGAATTGAAATAAATAAAAAATAAATGCAAATGTAGGGCATCTACATTCGTTCATTCAAGGTCATGCCCTTCGGGTTTTGATAAAATAATCTCCACCCTTTCATTTCTCTAATTTGTTGCTATTCATTAATAAGAAACCAAATTTTGGTTTTTCTTCTAATCCTTTGTAGAAAGTCGGGTAGTATTTTTTTGCCAAAAACCTTGCATTACCTCATTCCGTGCCCTCTGTCAGCACTTTCTTTTTTTTTCCTTTTTTTCTTTTGGAATTATTAGTGTTCGCGAAGCGCTAAACCCACAGAGCATAATTTTTAACCCTAAATTATGTTCAGTTTTCAACTCAAATCGTTTCGCCCGGAGAACAGTATTTCCGAGCCTCATTTCTTCATCCTTTGCAAAGGTCTTAACAGCGGAAAACCACTTTCAGAGCCTTGCCCGAATTG
>JACCED012373007.1_pt1 | contig 22452 bp, 17 predicted proteins | sample 7455021 | NCBI WGS metagenome assembly JACCED01 (sample SAMN15323456, study PRJNA562643) | freshwater metagenome | isolation source: river surface water | place: USA:Blue River Watershed | collected 2017-08-19
CAGTCAGATGATTGATAACCTGGCTAGGCAAACAGACCGGAAAAATGTGCTAGTATTCTGTAATAATGGATATCAGAGGTCATTACCACTGTTAGTTTATTACCTGACCCAATTTCATAAAGATGAAATCCCTACCATTGAGAAGGCATTAAGTATTATCCTAGCACAAGTTGATAAACCTGATTATATTAGGATATCAGAGATGACAGAAAGCATATCTAGGTTATTTAACCAGAATTAATAAGTATTAATTAATTCCATTAGGTCCGGTAAAAGTTGGTCGGCCATTACACGGGCATTAGTTGCGTGTATCACTAGATTTATTAAATCAGACCAGAATTGGCGTTCAGTGGAATTCCAGAACCACCAATAGGTCGGGGCTTGAAGTATTTTATCAACCGGGTGAGGTGTGCGCGGTATTTCATTTTGTGCTTCATGTATCTTGGTTATTATCTGGTCTAATGTATCTGTATGTGCCGAGATACCTAGCTGTTGAAGCGTCGGTGCAGCAACCAGGCCTTCCGTAAAAACAAGATGATGATGCAGATTAATAGTTCTTTCCCACACCGGTGTTAATTTAGGTAAAGGTATCGATTGCTTATAATACTTATCTTCCAAGAAATCACAAATTGCTGCGATTAGTCTTGTAAACCTGGCGAGGGTTAGAGTATTGGCTTTTTGTGGTGTCCAATCCCCTGTAGCTAGGTCAATATGTTGTAATTGGCTCATATTTTGGGGTTATTAAAAATAAATATCGTTTGAAAGGATGTGTTGTATCCTATTTTGTTTTAGAATATACATATGTTTTGTTTATCAAAACCATTTCCGGCGTTTGATTTTAACCAGTTTGTTTTTCACTACATATCTTTCTTCATCAATCATTTTATTTATATATTGCTCTTTATCGATTACTTTATTAATAGTCGTCGCTATAACAACCGCTGAACCAATAAATATAGGGATTGGCCATAATATACCATAAATAACGAGTCGTTCATCTTTATTAAGCTTGGGTAGTCCGCATTCACTAAATATTGGCGCTACATACTTATATGACACACAACCAATTAACATATATACTAGGAGATCTAGGAACATTGCCGATGTTATTATTTGTTTTTGCCAGAATTTGTATTATGATTTGCAAAATGTGAATTGCCTGCAATTAAAACAATTTTTATATTATATATATTTGTGGAAAATGGGTAAAAATTAATTGTCACGACTCGCGTTAGACGGCTTTTACAGGGCAACACCTAAATATCCGCCTACTTTGCTTTTAATATCGGCCAGATTAGCACCAACAGTCCTTTCCACAACTTGATTTCCACCCGCCAAATATAGAATAGTTGGCATAGCAGTTATCTTGAATGTAGAGACTGTATCCTCATGATCCGGGTCTTCGACATCAAGCTCCATAAACTTGACATTAGGTAATGCGTTGGCTAGTTCAACCAGCTTCGGGTGTAGCACCTTACATGGACCACACCATGAAGCTTTACAGTCTAGCACCACTAACTGAGTCGGATGCGACCGGCTGTAAGTAATAATTTCTTGGAGGTTCGCCGGTTTCGCAATTGGCATTTTGTGATGGTTAGGGTTATGCTTTGGTTTTCTTACTATACCGGGAGAAAATATTTTTAAGCTGATTTAATCAGACTATCAATTTCACGCAGGCTTAGTTTTTGCTGATAAGTAGTCCGCATATAGTGCTGAATTGCTTTTAACTTTTTACCTTGTTTATGTTGTCCTAGAATAGCTTCCCTGATTGCAACCGTTGGCTGAGTCTGGCTATTAGTTTGTTGGGTGCTAGGTGGACTATACGGTGGCGGTGATTGGTCTGATACTGATTGAGATTCTTGTGCTAGGTTAGTATAATCAGCTGGTTGTTCTTCGTGGTAATAACCTAGCTTAGCTCCTTGACTTGTTTCTTGATATCCTGTAATTATTAGGACACGACCGCTTGCTGATTTTCCGTGAGCCTGTAGGTGACATTCTTCACATAGATTTACCAGGTTCCATGTATTATTTTTATGATATTTAGTTCGTGTAGTAGGGTCAGTAATAATACCAAGTTTGTCAGCTGAACATTGGTTATCAATATGATGAACGTCAATTTGCCCTTTAGAACCACATACTTCACACAAATCCACTAGTTTTTCAGAGTTGAAATGGCTCGCTTTCTGAGGGGCTAGATTAGTAGATAGTGTTGAATTAGTGGATTGGAGCCGACCACTAAACCTGCCTAGAATATCACCACGTTCAATACCTAGACGGATGCGCTCGGCTTCACGGATAAATTCAAGGTCTAGGTTCATACTACGGCATACTATAATGCCATAACTTTGCGGACCATTACCCGGACGGAGTTCGCGGTCATAGATTAGCACCGAAGGGTCCTTAGCATCTAGCCGGACAGCCAAGTGATAGAATTTGAGATTCTCCAGGGCACAAACTTCAGGGATTTCACTCAGAAAGTGAAGATGTGTTGCGAAGATGAAATTAGCCCGGCGTTGTGACAAGAGTTTCAACCCGCTTGCGACAATGGCAGTTGCATCTAGGGTTTCCGTTCCACTACATAATTCATCACCTAGAATCATACTTCGTTCATTCGCATATTTCAGGATAACCTTGAATTCACGCATTTCCACCTCGAAACTACTTAGCCCGGCATAGATATCATCATTATTGCGGATACGGGTAAAAAGATATGAATACGGCGCAAACACGAACTCAGTTGCAGGAACCCAAAATCCGGCTTGAGCCATTACTAGGGCGCAACCAACTGCTTTCATAGTTGTGCTCTTACCACTAGCATTAACACCGAATAAGAGCATCCCATCTTGACCTGGAATACCGAATTCTAGGTTATTTGATACATACCGGGTCTTACGATGGATTTGTTCTACTATTGGATGGCGAAGAGCTGTTGCTTTAAGGAATGATTTTTGTTCGCCCATGGATTCCGGTGCTTGGTTACTAATCACTGGTTTAGTATATCCATAACGGCTGGCAACATAAGCCGCAGCTTGGACCACATCTATTTCACCTACGAAAGCACACACACGGTTGATAAGTGTATGATTACTACGATAAAACTTTTGTTGCCATTCTTGGAATTCAGTTTTCAAAATCCGGCGGAGGATTTCAACACCTGCTGAAAGATTTTTACTGGATAGGTGGAGATATTCTGTCCGGATTTGCCACGCATTTTTACGCAAGAATTCAAACCGGATATCAGACATAGGAATTTGATACGATCCAATACTAATCACAGTCGATTTGGGGACTGAATCTAGGATGTCCTTATTCTTATCATTCAGGTAAAGATATGTCCCTAGCCTAGTATTGTTATCCGACTTAATATACTCATTAGGGTTTTCTTCATTCCCTTCTGAATCGCCGGCGATAGATGGTTTCTTCTTGGATTTAGTGATTTTAGATGTAGCAGTGGCATCCGTTTCAGCAAGTTTCTTGATAATCATATTAGTGAGTTCCGCAGTAAGTTTACTAACGAAATCCCGGTCAAGTGCGATGGCTCTAGCAGTATCATCCGCCTGCTTACTAACACCTGATTGGAAAATATTATCAGTTATCATAGACCAATGATTGGCACAAACCTGGTAATCGAATGTTTTAGGTAGTGAAGTATATAGCGCGGAAAGTTGCTGGCGTTCGTTTTGTGTAATTTGATTTGCAGCAGGTAGTTGGATACCTAGCTCAGCAACTAGGCTATCAAGTTCACCGGCACATTGGAGCGACCCGGCAAATAATTCAACATCGGCGGGGACTAGTTTATTGGTCGCGATTTTACGCATGAATTTAGGGATATCTCGGATTTGGCCTAGCGTGTGTCTCAGCTGCGAGAATGGGGTATTAATTTGTTCAGCACCCGGCTGGGAAAGGAACCTGGTTTGAATGTCAATTACTTGTCCAACTAGGTCATAACGCGCTCGAAGTTCGCTCGCGTCCGTAATAGGTGTGCTGAGACGCTGACGGAAAAGCCGGCGCCCAATAACTGATTTGGTTTTATCAAGTAGATCTAGAAGGCTAATTTTACGCCGGGTATTATTAAGTTGATTGTCTGCGATTAGTTCACTGTCCCGGCTCATTTGACTTACCCGTGTATTCTCGGTTTGGTCAATGATATCTAGTTGTTGGAGGCAGTTATTAGCCAGCATTAGGTATTGGCCGCTTGAGCGGTGGATTTCCGGGCGCTCTAGAAGAGTTAAAATAGTTGTGTCGTGTTGGAAAATATATTCCAGTGCTAGGACAAGAGCCATGCGCCCGAATTCCATTTGTTCTGCTAATCCTAGCTCTTCTAGGATACATCCACGACCCTGATAATCCGCAAAGGCTTTACTAATAATAGCAGATTGAATCGGTTTCTGCTTATACTTATCTTGCGGCGCTGTGCGAATAAATCGACAAGTCCGGTTTTGGAGTCCTAGACCAGTAGTTAATTCTTGGTCGCTGAATTGCTTATAATCCGTGCCGGGGACAAAATCGCAATGGACGATTACTTCTGCCGGGTTGCGTATAGTAATAAGCTTAACCAGCTCACTAAAGAGAACGCTAGGTTCCTGAATATTACCGCAATTCAATTCTTGGACGCCATTGTTGCCATTAATACAATCTGCATAATATACACCACAATTAAGACTAGTGCCACCATTAAGACGGCTAGGTGTGGCACGGAAGTAAATATACATGAGGACATTTGAAATACTATCACTCTCGAAATTAATACCCGGGCTAATAATGGTTTTCAGGACTCGTTTGAATTCATCCACACCGGCTGCCATCTTTTCCTGGACGTAAATGGCAACAGTCCATCCATGTTGGTCGACTAGGCGTTCTAGGTATGGGTCGGCATATTCTTCTTTAACTCCAGCCATATAAACTTCCACTGCTGGGTCATTCATAACCAGCATTTTCTTCCTGGCAATTTTGATATCTAGGTCAGCGGCAACATCCCAGACATTACCAAATGTGCGGCCATCAGGCCATTTGAAGCCATATACCTCAAAAAATGACCCAACCTGCATCCAAACTGTAAGCCGTTGTTTACCTAGTTCTTCTTGATGTCTATGGAGGACTTCCATATAAAATTCAGTTGTCTTCTGTTCTTTTCCATTATCCGAAGAATATTGTTCGGCAGCTGGTTTAAGTGCGGCCATAACTTGGGCTAATTTATCAGTGCGTTTGACTTTTGCGGGCATTCTAGATGATTTATAGTTTATTGAAAAATTGGGTTTAAATTGTCTGTTTGCTTATTTGCTGTGTTGACTTACCTAGTTGTGCTAGGATATGTTTAAGCCGATTGGTGGCTAGGCCTAGTGGTGCTAGGCTGACATGATTACTCACAAACAAATATCTAATGTTATCATAAAAAAGTAAAAGTCAATCTTACAAACAGAAATCAAGAAATATGGCAATGTCAGGAATGGGAGCAGGATGTGGCTCATGTGCCACCCTAGATGACGCATTCGGTGGCGGTATGAGTAACGTATGGGGTAGCAATCAATCAGCGTCCCTAGCCAATAGTGTCATGCCCGGGAGTGTTGCAATGACACCTCAACAAACCGATTTTTTATCTCCACCTGCAATTAATAATAATCCAGCAGTTATGTCAGGTGCTTATCAAGCAGGTGCAGCCCAAGCTGCCATGCAACAAATGGTTAGGTCGGTTAACCCTCAAATGGTCGCAAGTGCTGTTCAAGCACCAGCCGTCAATCAAATGGCCGCAGCTAAGAAAGTCGAAACCTTCGTTAACCAAAACGGTCAAACAGTTACAGTAAGCACTACTACCCAAGGTGCAGCAACACCATCAGCAAATACTCCAGCCGGAACCGTTGTCGGAGCAACCAAAGGTATTAATAATAATTTAGTCCCTAAGGATTTACGTGTGTTCATGTTCAATCTTGGTTTCCTAGTCCTAGCTGCGCTTGCGGTTAATGAAGCAGCCAAATATTATATTAATAAGTCACTTCAAACTGCAGAAACAAGTGTGCCTTATTATATGGTTTATGCTTTATTAGCACTTCTAGTCCTTGCCGGATTTAGCTTTTTAACCAAACACTATTTTTAAATGACCAGCTACAACAGGTGTATTGTTTCATGTAGGTTTTTGTATTTTATTTTTTCAAATATAGTATTAAAATATTATGCATAAGTCTGCCAGAAATATTAATAACACGCGTTCTGCCAAAACACGCCCAAAGATGCGAATACACAAGAAACGAACACATCGTAAAGGGATTATACTAAGAAAAGCTAACAAAACACTTAAGGCAATTAAAGGTGGTAGTTCAGATAATGATGCAATAAGCGACGAACAGATACATAGAGCGATAGAAGAAATAATACTGCCAACTAATAATTTTAAAGAAAATTTTAATGACATATGTCGTAATAATAATGATATTAAGTTTTTATTTCAAAATTCTAACTATTGTGAAATAGCTGGTGTTAATCAGCTTAATCGGGTTGCTGTATTAAAATCATTGTATAAGTTTATTAAACTGTATAACGATTCAAATAATTGGAATGATATTGATGATAGCCAAATAGAGCAAAAATCTAATGAACTTGCAGATTATAGATGTGGTAATTATCCAACAAAGCAAGACCATATTACTATATTGGAAGACATTGTCGCAAAAATTACCAGGGATAATACACAAATTTCATCAGTAATTGATGGATTGATGAATAGTATTCCAGAAGAGTTATTAACTACCTACCCGATTTCTGATGAGACTAAATCTAAAATTAGAGATATTTCCAAGAATGTCACAACCCGAATTTTTAGAATTTATTTTGGATTAGAAAAGTATAATGATTGTGACCTGATATATAAGTTATTTAATTTAATTGAACTGTTAAATTTCTTTACAAACGAAAACAAACGTCAGCCTAGTGATAAAAATAAAAATATAATTAGTGGAATTGCAGAGATATTTATAAAATTAGCTACAAAGTTTATTGAAAACGAAATAAGTCACAGTAATTCTGAATTACCAATGACTGGTGGTGCAATGACTGGGAAAGAAATAGCAATAAATGCAGGAATAATAATAGTTTGTGGCGTTATTATTGTTGGTATTCTAGCAGCTTGTATATATTTTAATATTAAAATAGATCCATCAATCTTTTGGTATAGAAGGAGATATACACAAGTCAATATTATTTTTTAGTTTTTAATTTTTTTATCAATATTTTTCATAGATTTTCTAAATAAGTATTAAAACACTATGCCTAAAACACAAAAACTCACAAGGAAATCAGTCCGTAGGAGCAAACAAACCCTTACACAAATTCGTGGCACTGGACCGCAATATATACTTTTCGACCTGGATGGAACCCTAGTGGATGTCGAACTTGTTAATGACCCCGACCATCCTGCACCACCTGGATTACCAAAATCACATTGCAAAGTAAATCATTTTATAGATTCAAAGGGTGACAAGATGTCATATCCAATGTATTTACGCCCAGGATGTCATAAATTACTTACTTATCTTTTTAGTCATCCTACCAAATACCATGTCGGAGTTTGGACGACTAGTTTTAAAAACTATGCCGAAGGAATCGTCCAAGAGTTATTTGGCCCGGATTACCTATCTAGGCTATATTGCTTTCTTTGCACTGATGAGATTATTGATTCAAAAACCGGGCAACCTTCTAGGGTAATATTAGACATTAAGGCCAACCGACACTTACCTAGCCGGGCTATTAATAAGAAGGTGGTAAAAGATTTAACAACATTAATGTCTGTATATTCAGATATGAATCCGGATAATACATTACTTATAGATGACACTCCACTACATAAAATGGAAAACCCATCGCAAACTAAGAATAATGTTTATACAATTCCGACTTATGACCCTAATAAAGGAATGAATGACAGTGAATTACCCAAGTTACTCAAACTTGCTAAAAAGAATAAATTACTAACTATTGGGTATTAATTTTATAAAAAAAAATAAAATCATGTAAAATAATAAAATACAGAAATAAAAATGGTATTATCACCGGCGGCACAAGCTAAAAAAACTAAAACACAAAAAACAATACCAAATCAAAATAAAATAAATATAATTTTTGACCTGGATGCAACACTTATAAATTCAATGTCAACATTTACAAAATATGGTGATGAAAATCCAGAATGGTTCATACAATCTATAGGCCCACATCAACATGTTAATATTCAGGGACCTAAGACACCAAACGGTCAAGATAATAATTTAATGTATTTCCGGCCATACGCACCCGAATTATTGCAATATCTTGCCAAACATCCACTTGTGAATATTTCAGTTTGGTCTGCTGGAACACAAAAATATGTCGAGGGAATATGCAAAGTATTATTTGGTGTAGACTGGAAGAAAACACTCAAAATAGTTATATCCCGAAAAGATAGTGAGCCTAAATATACATCAATTATTAGCCAAACTGGTGAGGTATTTGATAGTGATTTTGAAAATCGGTCAATTAAAGACCTAGATGTTCTTTTTACTCATAAGCGATGGGGTAAAATATTTACCCGGAAAAATACATTGCTAATCGATGACGCTTTCGATCATTATGTTAAGAATAAAGGGCAGAATATAGTTCATGTGCCTGCATGGGATGGTATTAATAGTTGTGATACTGTTTTATGGGAATTACAACAATGGTTCAAGCACATACTTGCCAAACCACCTCATGATATAACCCGGGTCCCTACATTTGAGATAAAGAGCCATCTAGGCATGACAACAGGTAGTCAGTCAAAAGCATGTAGTAAAATTAGCATGCTGCTACAGAAAATAGATAAAAATAACAAGGTATGTGCACCAAAACTAATTAATTATTATAAATGCCGTGACGCAATGCGAAAACCTGATATGACATTCGAACAAAGGGATGATATGACTACAAAATGCACACAAGACCATATGATTGATATGAAACCATTTCACAATTCTTCTAAACACCCTACTAAACATTCTTCTAAACATTCTTCCAAAAAAACAAAAAATTCTATGAAATCGGCTGTGATAAGCAAAGGCAAACTGACTATGAAACTCACTACCAAGAAAAAACAATAACAAGAACGTCCTTGATTAAATTAATTACTTTTTATAAAATAAATATCATATCGCCTTTTTGGCATCAATATACTATCATAAATAATAACAAATACAAACAGGGTGGCAAAGATATGTCATCTAATGCAAGTGATGAAATACCATCAGAATTAAAGAAATATATAAATCAATGTTTCAAAGAATATCATATCAAAGATTGTCTAGTTGTCTTACCTGCTAATATATCATCAGATGACCGGCAGTTATTTTTATCAAAAACAGATACAGCAACCAAATATATTATTAAACATATTGCATCTGCACCAAGTTCAGACGGCCTATGCATAAATATATCATCACATGATACTAATTCATCTGCATCATCAACACAAGTTGGTAATGACCAGTTACATGAATTAATTGGTGAATATATGTCACGGCTTGCGACACTGGTAGAACAAAGCACATCTAGGGAGCCCAAACCAGCTGCAGTATGGAAACACCGGAATTTTCTGAGCTCAATTAGTCACCAGATTAAAACGCCCCTAAGTGCGATTTTTTCGGGGACTAAATTAATTAAACACTATACTAATAATGAATATATAGACCGTATTTGTGAATATATGAACCAATCATGTGTCGAACTAACCCGGTATATGAATGATATTATAGACTTTTACTATCTAAAACAAGGTGTGTTAGTCCTAGATGACAATCGGGTATCATTGAGCGATACAGTAGATTATGTGTATGAAAATTACAAACTACAAATGCAAGATGCCGAAATACAATTTATTAAACATATTGACACTGGATTTCCTAATTTTATTAATTGTGATGAGCTCCGTCTCACTCAAATACTTATGAACATTATGGATAACGCAGTGAAATTCTCATGTCACCCCGACATTGAAAGTAATGCGTCAAGTATTACAGATACTGTTAGTGACAAAAAAATTCTTATTCATGCATTCAAATCTATACCCCATGATAATAATAATCATAATACCGAAACTATAACTATTCAAATAGCAGATACAGGTTTGGGTAAAATAGATGTGCATAACCAGGAAGTATATTTTCAACCATTTAATCAAACAACCAGGAATTGGTTATCTGCACCAGACGGAATTGGTCTCGGGTTATGTTTGAGCCGCGACTTTGCCCGGCAAATGGGTGGTGATTTAAGATTCATTAATCCGGCAAATCTTTTACTACCACATAGTAATTCTGGTGATTCACCATTAAATCAGGGATGGCATACATGTATTGAATTAACCATGCCTGTATCTAGGCAAAAAAACCGTGAAATATCAAGTAAGTCAACCCCGAAACATTTGCCAACAACTCCGAACTCTCATTCTAGGCCAGATGTAGAATCCCAAATCACCAAATCCATTACAGCTGCAAATCAAATAGTCCTAATAGATGATAATCAAACAAATATAGAATTACTTACACTTATACTTCAACAGCTAGGACACCAAAATATTAAATCATTTACAAATAGTATAACTGGGCAAGATTATATTATGAAACACGCAGAAGTAATATCACATGCAATTATTGACATTAGAATGCCACGGAAAAATGGCCTAGATTTGTTAACGGAATTAGCACCATTGCATAAGCACATTAATTTTATACTATTAACAGCGCTTAATCATGATGATATACGAGTTGCATATAACCAAATTAGAGCAAATAATCCTAGCTGCCGGATTTCATTATTATTTAAGCCAATTGATTGTGCCGAATTGAAAAAATTAATAACTCATAATGTTGTCACCAGATCGTGCACGAATCCTATTAATAAACCGTCGTTGCGGGTTTCATTCGTTTGATCATGTAATTCGCGCTGTTTGATATCGCATTTGTGCATCATATTTACTAGACCTACGTTTAGGTAATTTAGAACTTGAATCACTATCCCTAGGTGATGTAGGTGGGGAATTAGGTAATGCTATAGGCTTAATCATATCTTGTAGTTGTTTAGTGCATAGATTATCACCAATCATATTTTCTATAAACTCATCATCACTTGGAACAGTGCTTGGTGGTCTAGGTTTTTGTTTTGCTGATGTGGTGTCTATTTCTCGTGATATTTGTGCGGTTTGGCGCATATTTGGTGGAATAGATGCATATGCCATTTGTGCGGTTTGGCTTGTATTAACTACTACCGGATTAATTATGTTTGGGGTAACAGTTTGTAACCTAGCTGTGCTAATATTCATGTTAACACTAGTTGTAGTTGCAACTGCACTTTCTAATTCACTTATTTGTTCACTAATTGATATATATTCTTGTTCTAATTGATTTTTCCGTTCATTAATTTCTAATAGTTGTAATTCCAATTTTTTCCTTAATTCAGTATCTGTGTTAGAAGATTCAATGCTGGTGGTAATTCGTTGTAATTCTAGTGTTATTTCATCTATATATGATTTAATTACCTGACGAGTAGAATATAATTCATCTAGTTTATTTAGTATAGTATTATCATATGCATTAAATGACCTAGATATGTAATTTGTATTAGTATTATTAGCATGTATTATATTACTATAATTAGCCCGGAATGGGTATCTTAATTCAGTTTCTGATAAAGTTTGTTGTGCAGATTTTTCAGCATCTGCGACCTTCATATATTCTATTCTAGAACGTGTTTTATTTATTAGATCATGTATCTTGTTTTCATACGCAAATGTTTCTTTATCTATTTCCATTAAATCTAGTTGAATTATTCGAAATAATTCAGGCTCAGTGAGATTTCCATCCCGGTAAGCCTTAATTATTCGCGCTACACGTGTGCAATCCATATTAATGATACCGCTATGATCAGCGATATTGTCATTAATTATTTTTTGATATGTTTCACGATATACGCGTGCTTTGTCTCGTAAACTTGTAATTTGCTGCCGGTCTTTATTTTTTAGTTCCCCTGTTTTGCTAAGTAATCTTTCAAGCTCATATTGATTTTCTAGAATAGCTTTCCTAGCTGCACATCTAGGTTGTATATTCTCAATTTCCTTTTCAATTGTCTTCAAATCATCAGGTGTTGGATCTGCTGGTGTAATAGGGATAACCTGTAATCGCATACCACCATAAAATACCAATTTATCTGATAACCCAGCACGTTTATGTAGAGTGTGATTATCTGATGGTGGTATATCTATTGCTACAGAACCTATTTTATTATCTATTGAACTAGGAACATCTAAATACCCTGATTGGTTGCCAGTTGAATTATTAGATGGTGTGCCATAATCTATTAAGCTAGTATTATTAACTAACGCTCCAGATACAGTGTTTCCAATACCTGCACCAAATTGTAATTTATTGATATCCACTGATTGTTCTAAGTATTCATTGAAGACCTCACGGTTAAGGAAACCAAGTTGTTCTTTGGATTGTATTTTTTTATGCACTTGTTTCCATTGCCGGCTAGGAATAATTGGGCCATTTTGAATCAAACTATTTTTGCGGTCTTTTATAGATTTCAGAAAGTCTCGGCCATCTATGCGGTCAGCGCGGTCCATGTTTAGTTGTTCATCAATATCCATAACTATGCTACTATTTTCGCGTGCAGCATTAGTATTTTGGGTTATAAGTGAATTCAAATCTAATAGCTCTTTTAACCCACTCAGAATGGTAGATGCTATACTACTAACTCCCAACCCAATAAGAATATTTGAACTAGTGGCATCTGGATCACTTGCACTTTGATTAAATAATGTGGTCCCCGTAATTGCACTTAATGCTATGCTAGCTATTCCCAGAGTCCTATTTAACCGTGAATAATACGTTACATTTTGTTCATATATCCATGCATATAGACGGCATTCTTCTTGCCAATAACGCACTAGTTTTTCACCACGACTTGACCATCCATTATTTTGATGATGCTGATGTTGTCCTTGTTGATCTTGGTTAGTTCCAGACATATTTATTATTTCTAGTTATTGAAAAACTTGTTAAAAACAAACAATTTGATGGTTGGGTGCTAGAAATTCCATGAAGCACCTAGCGGTGCTAGGAATTCCATGAAGCACCTAGCGGTGCTAGGAATGGGTAATTTCTGCCTAGAAATTCCATGAAGCACCTAGCGGTGCTAGGAATGGGTAATTTCTGCCTAGAAATTCCATGAAGCTGGTAAGCCATAATCACATGCCTTGAAAGTAGTCTGGTTATATAACATATATATATCTAGACACACTGCAGCTACACCTAGCCAACTATATGTAAAACTGGTTAAATTTCCTGGATCAGCTCCACCAAACCTATTTAGAACAAATTGGTGTAACACGGTGGTCTTGAATTGTGGACTCACCCCAGAATAAATAAACCCCTGTAAGAAACAAATTATATCAAATATTAAGATACCCCAAAAAATCAGGCCACGATATTGTTTAGACCACATATAGCTAGGTGGTGGATTGAATTTTTTACCATCATCCTTTGCAACAGGAGAATCAATAGTTAATTGAGTTATATATGCATAACCGATTATAATTATTGGAATATACCATAAATACGGAAAACTTTTGGTAAATGGAATAGTATACCATAAACCTAGGAATGCAATTGCCGCGATTGACATATTCAGAATTTGTATCACAAAATATTGATATTTATAATTCAAACCTAGACCTGATTCTTCATCACTAAACCGGATTGGCTCTTGGACATAACCCAAAATAGTTAGTATAGTAAGTGCTAAAAAAGATAACCACCTAAACCATGGGTTTAAAAGGAAATCCATAAGTGCACTACCTAGACTTGCTCCTCCGGTTACACCACCATTGATAGTATCCGACATTTATTTTATGCCTTGAATTTAAAAATATGTCTGTCACAAATTCAGCTAGTAAAACAAATATTAGTGGCTCACCAGCGAATGGGTTAGTTAAACCTTCATCAGCCATTATAAACTCACTTAGTTCAATGTTTAATTCCCTATTCTTTTCATCAGACTATGGACTATTAATATTCCTAGTTTTGCTTTTCCTAGTTGCCGGTTTGGGTTTTGTAATTCTATTTGAAATCGGCATCCCTAATATACGTGGACAAATGGTAAATAATGTTCTAGGAGTAGCACTAGGTATCGGATTAATCATGGTTATATTCCAACAAATGGGAAATACCATTGATTTATTTGGCAGGAAATTAGATGTGGGTATGATTTACTACCTAGTTGCCCTCATGATAGTTATGTTAATATTTAGTAGCTAATAGGTAGTAATTAGTCAACTTGACTAATAATTAGTCTATATGTAATATTATTTAATAATCCGGTTAGCATATCAAGTAGTTTACCACGAGCACCAGGTTGATTATTTATGGTGGTAGAGCCAGTTTCTAATTTATCTACTATAAAATCGAGCCCTTTTGCAATAAGAATAGTATCCGTGCTACCTAGCTGTGCAGATAATTGACCTATTTGTTCAACAACAGGTTTCGGGTTCTGGTCATTTTGTGTTATTAGGTCATTAGTAATACATGATTTAATATTTATTGCAACTTGACCATTGCCAATATAACAATCATGCCAATCACCTGCTTTCCCTAGTTGTGTATTAGTGTTACTTAGTTGTTCTGTTTGTTCCTCCCAAGCAGTGCTAGGTAGTTCAACATTATAATAATGATAACCTGTAATAGCTTTTTGTGATTCTAATATTTTTTGCGAACCTAGTGTTACTTCTTTGAATGATTCAGCTTCATATTTTTTGTTACCTGATGATTTACCTGACCCCATGAATCCAGCAAACCAATCCACTAACCGGAATTGAGTTACTTTATCCGATGGAGGAGTATTAACTGGGCTAATTGAGGTCGTTCTGGTTCCTTGTTTAGAATTATCACCGGAAAGTTGTTGTTTCAGCGAGTAGAATTCGCCAACGTCTTTGTTATTATTCCTGGAAATAGCCTGTAAATTTACTATATTAATAGTTTGTAATTCTTTACGGAGTCGCTGTTGTTCTTCCCATTGTTCTTTATCTAGGCGTTTTAGTTTCTGTTCCATTTCATAAATCTTACGGCGTTCTTGTTCTAGGGCTGATAATTTTGTCATTTCTTCTTTTTGTGTTCGCATACGTTCAATTTGTTTCATTTTATGTGCATATTGCTCTTCTAATTTCTTATGTTGTTGCTCTAAATGACGTTGTTTTTCACGTAGGGTTTCTATATTATTACTAACATTGAATAGAGATTGAACTTCTTTTGGCCGTGCTGGGTTTTTACCCATCCCACTATTCCCATTTGAGTTTTTAGGTGCATCCGGAAATAATTCGCGGATTCTGGCTAATTCTTGGTCAGTTGCTAAACGCTCATCTTGGGCTAATTTCTTATGATTAGTAATTAATGGTTGAGGTGATTTGGGTTTTTCAGGGATTGGACTTGTTCTAGGACTTGGGATCGGATTTGTTGATAGATTAGCATTTAATTTGGTTGGCGTGCTTAGCAGTGATTCTGTATAGGTAGGTGGCGGATATGCCGGTTGCGGTGATGAAGATTTAGTGCTTGTAGCTAACCGACCCTCATATTTCTGTTTCTGTTTTTCTAAATCTTTAAGCATAACTGCATATTTCTCTTTTGCGCCTTTTTCATTTATTTTCTGTTGTATTTTGGCAATATTTCGGTTAACACTTTCTAATTTCTGCCTGGTTAATTCTATATCTCCAGAGGTGGCTGTTGGAGCCATGATTGCAGATTTAGGTGCAATTGGTAAAGGACTTGACCCTGCTGGCCTAATTACTTTGATTTCGGATTGATGATTTTGTAAGGTAGATGGGATCGGCGATGTGATCGCCAATGGAATCGGCGATGTGATCGCCAATGGAATCGGCGATGGGTCATGTGCTTGTATTTGCCGGTTTGGAATAATACTAATTGGTGAAGGGCTTTTACGTGGTTGCGCAGATGTTGGTGCTAATTCATTGAAAACAAAATCTAATGGATCAGTTGATTTTGGTTTTGATTTTTGTGCAGGTGAGCCTAGACTAGCACCTGGGTCGTCTGTAGGTATTGGGCTAGGCGTAGACCTAAGAAAAACTGCATCTAGGGCCTGTAATTTATTCATTTTTTCACGACTCACAACCGAGTTCCCTAATGCACCAGCTGGCGTAGCAGGACTTGTGGACCTGCGCCCACCTGATTTCCCAGTTACCAAACCGGGTCCTGCAGAAACATCATCAATATTCATAGGTTCATCACCAAAATCTTCATCAGCTAGGTTTGTTGACTTAGATTTAGATTTAGATTTATTTGACCCAAATTCGGTGGGGTCAATATCAATAATTACCGGGTCAATAGCCTTGCTAACTAACGGTTTAATTGCTTGTGGTTTATTTATATTTGGACCCGAAGGTTTAGCATCTGTAAGTATGAAATTATCTTTGGCCAAGTCAATAATTAGTTTTTTTCCTGGTGAATTTGTGCCAGTAGAGGCTGCACGCTCTTTCAGGATATTATCAATAATTGATGTGCTTTGTGATGTGCTGGCAGAACCTTGTTTGGTAGTCGGGGATGCGGATTTGGCGCGTTTACCAGTTTTTTTGTCCGGAGTTATATTAATAACTTTAGATGCCATCCAGGTTTTTCAGGGATTATTGATTTGTTTATTCTATTTCTAATAGATTTTTGATATGTTGGTAACCGCGTTATATACAAGGCCAAAACACAAAAATAAATATAACAAAATGAAAATTATTGCACCGATAATATATCAGGTTCGGTCCTAGAATCTGTTCGTGGGATATTTAATGTTAATTCTTTTAATTTGTCACGTAGTTCATTGTTTATTTTGTGTTCAAAATCTTTTATTTTATCAAGACTTGAATTTGTAATATTTAATAATCTATTATACAAATGTGTATTATACTTATCAAGTTGTGGGTTTTCTTCACTTGAATGTAGTTCTTTTAATTGTTTAATAATAGGTAAATATTGTTTTTTTATTTCAATATCTACTCTATCTAAATATGTATCTAAATAATCAACTAAATTCATTAATACTGAAGACATTACACATGGGAGTGAATCTATTTTTACTTCTCCAGATTTATGAACATATTTTACTAATTTTTCGCGTTTATTAAACAATGCAATGTTATGGTTAAGCTTATTTTGATAAACTAAGTTAATAAATTCAACAAAACAATTCAACCCATATGAATGTATTCTATCGGCTGCTTCTTGTGTTTCTAATCCTGATAAATCCTCAAATCCCATCGGTCTTATATTGGCTTGGTTCCAAAAACTATTAAACACTTCGTCAGGTGCAATTTCAATATTATTTACAACATTTGCTGTATTATTAGTTATATTTTGTTGGATATTTTGTTGAATATTTATAGTTATATTTGGTACACTTGAATTAGATAAAAGTTTAATATTATTGTGTTCTAATTTATTATTGTCTATATCAAAATCAATCTCTTTTTCTATTATTTTATCAATATTTTTTATGTATTTATCTTTTAATTCAATTAATTTAACACATGACTTTTTATGTCTAGTTAGATTTCCTTTGTTACAATATGATTTATTACAATATTTACAATTATATTCATCAGATTTTATTTGTGATGCTAATTTAGTTGTTTTCTGATTATGGATTGTTAATGCTTTTAAATGAGCTTGGGAACTACAATGATTTCTATAGGAAGTTAATGAACATAAACTTACATTACAAATTATACAATTGAAATCTGACATTTTGATTTTATTTTATGTATTATATTTTGATTTTATTTAAATTATTAAATACATTAATAATACCACATATATCAACTGTAATGGAAATAAATATACTACTTTTGATAATATTCGGCTACCATTTTTCTCTCATTTGGAGATATTTTATATACATTGTGCAAATGTCTCAGAAATTATGCAAAACTCGTTAAGTTGTAAAAACACATCTTTAGGTGTATATGTGTTTTCTTGGTAAAACATGTATTGCATAATTTTGAGCTGGGAACATCTCTATTTGACTGTGTTTTGCGTAAATTAGCCATAAATTATGCATTGCAAAGCACCTGGCAGCCAATTTGGGATTTTTTTTGAATCCAAAAAATTCGAATTCCGAAAAATGATTTTTGATTTTTAATCTGGCCGTAAAATCATTGTGTTTGTTTGTATAATAATTTTTTTAGATTTTTTACGTTTTTGGAGATTGTTTTATTTTTGACGTATGGGATCGACATGTTCCGGAAATTAAGGATTAATCCGCATGATGCCTACAATATTTTTTACTTACTGTGACCAGGGTGGAAAATTGTTTATTTAGGAATAAATGGTTATCCGGTAACATTAAAATAACTACCTAACATACCAAAATACAAGTTAGCATTTAGCCATCATGCCACCTAAACCTAAAAAATATTATGCAGTCCGTGTAGGAAAACACCCAGGAATATATATAACTTGGCCAGAAGCGCAAAAAGAAGTTAGTGGATTCGTAGGTGCTTTATATAAAAGTTTTACAACTTTACCTGAAGCCCAGGAATATATGCATACTGGAATTGATAAATTGCGCGGGCATTTAGCAAGTGATGCAGATATGGGTAAAGGTAAATCTAAAGACCTAGATGAGCTTTTATCTGCGGATGCTACTGGCATGAATCCGAGTGGGGAAAATCCACAATCAGCAGCAGATGAAATACTCCGAACATGTAAAACGATACAAGCCGATACACCTAATGCCATCGAGAGAAGCCCTCCAGATACTTGGACATATCATCATGGTGAATTCTATTTGGCAACCGACGGGAGTTTTAATACTCGGTCACGGCGAAGTGGTTGGGCTGTATATCTAGGTCCATCCGCAACTAATCTGATTCAACCTATGCCATTGGATACTACTAACAACCGATGTGAATTACTTGCTATACAAGCTGCACTTAAATGTATCCTAGCACATATTGGACATCCTAAACTCCAGTCTGGGCAAATAATTAATATAGTTTCTGATAGCCAATTATGTGTTAATACATTTACAAAGTGGTTGCCAAATTGGAAAAAAAAAGGTTGGAAACTAGCATCCGGGGATACGCCGAAAAATCTAGAAGAAGTGCAGGCAATTGATCGGATATTAGATGACTTGCAGAAACCCGGACGTGAATTAGATATTCGGTTTATACATCAACGCGCACATACAAGTGGGCAGACCACAAAATTTAAAACACATAAAGATGAATTACTTTGGCAAATTAATTATATTGTTGACATCCTAGCCCAGCAATTGACAAATTGATGACTCAACCAAAAAAATATATTTTTCTAAAAGTTCATTTTCTCTCTCGATAAACTCTCTCTCGAAAAACATTTTTTTATTTTTTAAGATTTCTTACTCTCTCACACTCTCTCACTCTCTCACGTCATCACTCACTGTGAATGCTCGACACCTGAGTGGTCGCGAAGGCAACCAGGAGTCCTGCACTTCTTGCCAAACCTGCAAGTCTCTGGGTGACGGCTCATGCATTGCTTGTTGGAACAGTTTCCCCAATTGGGACAGTTGTTCTCATGCAAATGCAAGCAACCCTTGCGGGTGCAACCGTTGTAGAACTTGCAGAAATCCTGTCCAGAGAACTGAACTGATGTCCTAGGTGCTGCCGCCATGGGCATTTCTACCTCAGTTGGCTTCTTAGCTGCCATCCTCTCCCTCCAAGAACCCTTGGGGACTTCTGTCCTTGGCAATGAAATACCAGGGACCTCAGGAGCCCTTGCGGTGTCCTTTGGAGCCCTTGCGGTGTCCTTTGGAGCCCTTGCGGGGACCTCAGGAGCCCTTGCGGTGTCCTTGGGAGCCCTTGCGGTGTCCTTTGGAGCCCTTGCGGGGACTTCAGGAGCCCTTGCGGGGACCTCAGGAGCCCTTGCGGGTGCCTTTGACTGATTCTTGTGAATAGGATGCTGCTGTGCTTGTGAAGGCATCATGACGAATGAGTCCTCATCCTCCTCTCCAGATGACTCATCCATCTCTGCAAGCTCAATGTTCTCAATCATGTCAGCAAGGCTTGCATCCTCCTCTGCAATAAAGTCCTCAATAGCCTTCATGTCATCGTCCTCCTCGAACATTAAGTTCTTGAGAAACTCGACAAAGTCAGGATAGCCACGAAGGCACTTCACCAAGTCAGACTTGCGATCGATGTTGATGCCGTCCAGATGGAAAACACCACAACGAAGCTTCTCCTGAAAGAAGGAGACAACCTCGTCATCAATGTAATTCTTGCTTGCTGATGCAGACGCCATTCTTTACAATTGATGTGTAAGAAATTGGAAGCTGATTTTAAAGCTAGAAGTTTGTTGTTGGTAGTTGTTGGGGTTTAGAAAATCTTTATCTTAGATATTAGCTGTATATTATGCTATTATATAATCCAATAACAACATTTTTTGTTAAAAATAATATTTTATGACCAAAAAATATGGATACCGTCTACAATAAATTGTGATTGATTTATAAAATAAAAAAAAGGTTTTTTCTTATTCTCTTTTCGAAAAAGCTTTCTCTCTCTCCATCACAGAGTCTCCCTCACATAGTCTCCTCTCACTTCCTTGGTTGAAACACACGTGCAACGAATTCCTGGCTTACATACGGTTGCTCACGGTTTGCCGTCACCCTTTTGGTAGTGTTGAATTTGTCCATCGAAATGATCTCGAACTCGCATTCGATTCCATCGTACAGGTCAATGAATTCAAAATCACCGCTGAGCAACGTTTCCTTCTCCTCCGTCTGCTTGACGTTCTGTGTTGTCTTCTTCAGACTCATCGCCAGAGCCGTTGTTGCAGTCGACATCTTTGTTGTTGCTGTTGAGTAAAGCGAAATCTTGTTGGAAGATATGTTGTCGTATACTATCCCAATAAACAAAAAATAAATTTTCAATTTTTGAAAAAAATGATATTTATACCAAAAACCAAATGCTATTTTTTTTTTATTTTTGCCAAGCCAAATTATTTATTAGAACTGCACCATCAATAATGCAATGGTCTTCAGCAACATGTCCACATGACCTAGCAATCAATGTCGCACTCTTATTAATACGTCTTAGAAGACCATTGGCAACTACTGATTTATTATCGCGGATTTGTGTAGCATAAATAAGCATACCTGCATTTACCATTGACCATCTGAATAACATTTCGCCTTGAACTGGGTAAATATTCAAGCCTAGCTGATGTTCAGGTGGTGTTAAGTGAGTCCGGTAATCTTCTGCAATTTCACTTAGTGTTGCGAATCGTTTGCGCTTAGAAAAAGACTGAGTATCCGGCGTTAAGTCAATTAGCACATGAGTCCGGCATTCTGAAAGAATGTGATTCCCGGATTCGGCGCCCAATAGGTCATAAATTGGTTTGTGTTCACTAATATATTTATTTTGACTTTCATCTTGTAATTCCATTTCAGTGTTTTCCCGGGCCATTGTTGATTTACCTGTAATATCAGTGCATGCTTGGGTATCCGCATGTGGTCGGATTTGGTGGAAATCCATTATTGCCATCACATGGTTTCCATGATATTTATTGAGTAATTCTGCAGCTTTTTCATCATCTACTACTATCTGACGTTTAAGAACTGCAATGTCGTCTGGTGTTGCTTGATAAACAGGTGGCGATTCCACAGGTGGCGATTCCACAGGTGGTGATTCCACAGGTGGCGATTCCACAGGTTGCTCTAGGTTTATGTTACCTGTTAGAGCATCTGTATTAGTGAGTTCTGTAGCCATTGTTATTATAGGTATTAATTTGTTTTTGCTAGTTTTAGTGAGTTATTGAATTTGTTTATTATGCAAGTTATAAAAATTGTTTTTTAAACTGGATAACTATTCACGGTATAAACAAACTTATAACTAAACGTCTAATCAACTTATTTATACATTCACAATTAACTAACTATAAAATGGAAGGCTTTTATGCAAAAATCAACCAACAATTTGCAAGTGTAATTTACAAAAATGAAGCAATTATTAGTGAAATCGAATCTGTTAAAGAAAAAATTACAAAAATGCTAGAGGATCTTACTATCCGAAATGATGCAATTATTGATGAAGTCCAGCTTTATCAACAATCGGCTAATAAGGAATTCAAACAACTTTACGCAGAATTGGTTCCTAAAGTAACGCTAGGTTCTCTAGAGCAACGTGCCGCTACTGCTGAAGAAGCTGCTACAAAACTTCGTAATGACCAAACACGTTATCTTAAACAAATTGAAGACCTAGAATTTGAGGTTAAGAATTTGAAGAGTGTAAGTCTACTTTCTCAGAAAGATAAATATAACCGGACTTTGCAAATTGAAGTAGAAAGCCTAGAGAAGAAACTCAAGGCTGCAGATGCTAGGTATAAAGCACTTGAAGAGCGCATTGCATCTGCAAATAATCAACCTAGC
>JACCED010048464.1_pt1 | contig 22450 bp, 12 predicted proteins | sample 7455021 | NCBI WGS metagenome assembly JACCED01 (sample SAMN15323456, study PRJNA562643) | freshwater metagenome | isolation source: river surface water | place: USA:Blue River Watershed | collected 2017-08-19
CTGTCTCACGACGTTCTAAACCCAGCTCACGTACCATTTTAACGGCAGAACAGGCCGACCCTTGGAAGATTATTCTCAACCAGGATATGATGAGCCGACATCGAGGTGCCAATCGATTTCGTCGATGTGAACTCTTGGAAATCATTAGCCTGTTATCCCTAGCGTACCTTTTATCCGATAATCAATAACTTTATCAATAAAATAATATTATTGGGTCACTATGACAGGCATTAATTCTATAACACCCTTCTTAAACATGTCTGTTTAAAAATCAAGTTTACCTACATTCATTATAATAGACGCATAAGAATATGCTTTAGTAAACCTTTGTACACCCCCGTTACTTTTTAGGAGGCCACCGCCCCAGTGAAACTGGCATCCTTACAATTTCATAATCTTTAAGTCCGTTCGACGCTTCCATCTTCGCAATGTAATGGGGTTACATTCCTCCGGCCTTGCCTAATAAGACTGTATTGATGAATTACTTAAAAGTAAATTTCAGTATAAACGGTCAACGAATTACTTCTACCGTTTAGTACCAGAAATTTAAATCTATATAAGGTTCCAGTAAAGGTGCATAGGGTCTTTCCGTCCCGTTGCTCATTCTAGGCATTTTCACCTAATATTCAATTTCACTGGATAGTAGTTGGAGACAGTGGGAAAGTCGTTACGCCATTCATGCAGGACGGAACTTACCCGCCAATGAATTTCGCTACCTTCGGACCGTCAGGGTTACAGCCGCCGTTTACTGGGACTTAGACCAATAAGCTATAACTTATAATCTTTTATCTTGCAGCACTGGGCAGGCGTCAGACTCTATACATCATTATAAAATTTAGCAGAGTCCTGTGTTTTTAGTAAACAGTCGCTATCCCTATTTTCGTGATACGTACATAATCTTAGTACTAATCATTATGAATTGCTTCATACAATTTTTACGTATTCATAAGCACGCCCTCCTTCTCCCGAAGTTACAGAGTTATTTTGCCAAGTTCCTTCACCTACATTCTTCCATCGCTTTAGTATACTCTACCCGTCCACCGGTGTTGGATTTTATATATTTTACTAGGTATTATTTGTTACCAAGTAATACCTTCGCACTGCCTTATTTCTTGTTCTACTACGAATTGCTCTTCATTTGACGAACTACAAACAACCCGCAACAAAAGTAACGACAATAAACCCATTAAACATACGACTTTCATCTTTTTTTAAGGGGATATAATTCTGCCCACGGATATCCCTAGTGGTCAAACTCTAGGACTTACAGCGATAACGAATCTGACGTTATTTAACGTTACTAATGCTAGTATAATTGATTTTGATTTCTCGAACAAGTTTGACAACTTATCTTCAACGAATTACAAAACACTCTGCTACCAAGCTAATTTAGCTTCTAGCGCTTCGGTTACTTATTTGATTGTCTATACATTGTCGACAGCTAATTAATGGTTTTATTTTTATTCAGAATAATATATTTATTTAGTAAGCTATTACGCTTTTTTTAATGAATGACTGCTTCCAAGCCTATCCCCTAAATAATAGATTAATTAACTACCTTTCAGCTTAATAAGTATTTAACACCTTAGCGTGTAGTCTGGGCTGTTTCCCTTTTGACATATCACCTTTGCGCGATTACGTCTGACTAGAAGTATTTTTAGATAACCTACATTCTGGAGTTTCTCGAAATATTACCCGATATTCAATCGTTTTATTTAAAGATTACTTTACCTTAAGTTAGTATCCACTTCCACATTACTTAAATAATTTTCGCAGAGAACCAGCTATCACTAACCTTGATTGGCCTTTCACCCCTAATTACAAATCATCCCAGAATTTTGCAACATTCATGGGTTCAGTCCTCCAGCTATTACTAACTTTCAACTTGTTCATAATTAGATCGGTTAGTTTCGGGTTTAATAAAGATAACTTTGTTATATTTTCATTACGCCTATTTATAAATTAAGCTTGCTATCTTCATTAACTCACTAGCCCATTATGCAAAAGGTACGCTATCGCTTAAGCTTTAACAGGTTATACATTAAGTTTCAGGTTCTATTTCACTCCTCTTCTTTGATGACTTTTAACCTTTCGTTCACACTACTATTTACTATTGATGTTCGCTGCTTTAGCCTTAGAATTTGATTATCCTATATTCTGTCGAAAAAGTCCATTGTTCGACGTACTCGTAAAACTACATTTTTGAAAAGGACACTGTGTACGCTGAAATATTCGTTTAAATTGAAGTAAACACTAGAGAAGTGTGTCTACATTTCGTTAGAGAAGAGCATTGATAAACGTGATTAACAATAGAGAAAGTGGAAGAACAAATATGCGTCAGTTTCGACCCGTCATTTTAATCTGGCAGAACCGAAACAGTAATACAATGATTGTGACTACGTAGTTAGTTAAATACTTAGGACTTAAAAAACTGTAAAGCATCGATTCCTTACTTAACAGTTTAATGCAGGGTCTCATAGAAAAAAATAAAAAAACCATATACATAAAAAATGTGTAGAAATCACCGGAATCAACTAATTCGATTCCGAATTTTTCGGAGATTAAAAACCCGACAAATGCAGAGAACAAGGCAGCAACTCCACCAGACACAATATCGTAGGCGGGACTTCGCGAATATTTTAATTTTGTATACAGTTTTTCACGTTTCAAAAAATTTATATCGAATAGTTTTCATAGTCGACTTGCTGCTTTTGAATTAAATTGGGCTTCAGGATTTACATTAGTAGTTGTAACGATGGTTGTGAATGAAACGGTCGAGAATTTTTTTCTAAAAATGGATTTTTTCGAAAAGTTGCGGCGGTTTTTTAAATTTAAAGTCGTGTTTTTATAGTATTTATCCCGTGAGCAGGAAGTTAGATATTGGTTAGCTCAATACTCGTTGATATGAGCTGCTTGGGGCGACGAGATATCAGTAAGGATATGTTTGGGGTAACGCACTAAATAACTGTATTAAATATAACGAGTGTTGTGGATAGAAGATGTGAGAAGACCTCGACTGGCAGGCACAGTCACAACATTCCCTCAAGACTTATCAAATAACAAGAACATTCGTAGATTGGAATTTGTAAAGAACGTCGTATAGAAAAACACCGCTCATCAATTTTTAACAAAATTTGAAGCTCAATATTCAGAAAATAAAAATAACACTGTACTATTAGCAGACGGTAATCCACGAGTCGGAGTTAAAAGGTTGACAACTAGCCGATTAGTCGTATACATAATAGTGGTTGTGTGAAGGAAAGAAGAGTCTACCAATAAACCTTTACGAGTAGTAACACGTCGATGCGCTAAGCCACAAACGGAAGTAGACATACTAACCAAAGTTGTGGGAGTTTCCGAACTTAGTCAACATTTGTGTAGATAAGTTTGATCGGGTGCACAGGAAATTTTATAGTATGATTGAGAGTGAGCGTACATGTAAAACAGTTTAGATGGTTTGTTAAAAGATTTCGTACCATTAGAACACTGGCGGTAAAGCATTAAATATAATATATTAATTATAGTTGTTTACTAATTTCAGTTAATCACGTCATTCGATCGTATGAGACAAATCTGACGTAATCCGTAAATTGTCGGTCGTTGATACCTCAACTTGTGTCAAAATCAGATCTGGACATAAAATGTGTACATCATAAGAAGAAGAGATCTCGTTTCATAAAATATAAAATAATAGGCATTCAATGATGATATCGACCACAAATTTCCATACATTGACCTCAATAAATTCCAGGTGTAAAGAAAATCATAATTCGATGAGAAGTATAACCAGGAATACAATCGATCTTAATACCGGCAGAAGGAATAGCTCAGGAGTGAATAACGTCTCGAGATGAGGCTAGGATTTGAAGTCGTAATTCAATAGGTAAAGCTACGGCTCCTGTACCATGTAATCTTAGCATATTTGTAATACCTTTTCGCATAGGACGGTACTGACTTTTATATAAATCATCACTTTTACCTAAAACGCGACCAGATTTAGAACTATCATCTAAGAAATAGTATAACAAGGCATTATGAAGAGGATCGGTTCCATTTGTTCGAAGACCTAGTGCTTTTTGAATAATAGTAGGATTAATACTAAAACGTGTTCCCACTTTTTCACTTCAGTTGATAACTTGACTATGTGCTAAAAAATAATAAAATCCAGTGACCGAATGATAAAAAGTTTCACGGAAAGATTCAGTGTTATACGTGATAGGGTCAAGTAACAAAAAGCTAGATTTAATTTCTCTCAATAAAGGATTAGTAGGGCTAGCGCTAAAGCGTTTAGGTAAATTAATAATTTTATTATTAGTTTCTAAATACTGGCGGAGTAAGTACTCTCTTCGAGTTAAAATATCAGTTAATGTTGCTAAATTATAGTGGTAAGCTTGAATCGATTGATAAGGTCTTCAAGTACTTTTATGAGAGTTCGAAAATGTCGGAGTAAAAACATTGGAAGTATTTTGAGCAAATGCAATTTTTTTTTCAAAAAATGTCATATCTTCAAAAATACGACCTCAGTCTGCGGTACTTAATGGTTGGTTTAAATTTAATTGATCAAGGTCGGAATTGGGAGATCAGACGTTAGATCGAGTATACAAATAAGGGGTGTAAACTCAGAGAGGGAGGTAATTCTTACGAGCTCGTGAAATTCTCGTAAAATAATTCTCAGCTTCTGCGGAGAAAGCCGAGTCGTTTGACGAGTATTCGTAACCTTTACGTCAGTATTGAACTCCAGCTAAGCTTTGTTTAGCAACTGAGGCAGGTTGGACTTCCTTCATATTTCATTGAGTGTATCAATCAAATCAAACAAAGTGGGCTGAATCACTTAAAGTTGAAAGTAAAAATGGGAAATCGAAGAAATAAGTGTTAAGAGAGTTACTTGAGCTTGATAAGGAGTTTAAAACGGAGAACGTATTATTGGTATAAAAAGAGGTGTTATAGAAACGTTCTTTGTTTTTACCTAATAACTTTTCGAACGCAAGTCGTTTACCCATAATGAGAGGTTGTTTTACACTCAAATCGGCAAAGTGATTTAAACGTACATTTGAACGACCGTCTTCAAATCGAGCGCGGAAAACTTTTTGAAGAGCTGAGAAGGTAACAATAGAATTTTTAGCCGTACTTCGTAAAGTCACGGGGTTAGAGTAGCGAGCTCCAGTATTTTGTGATTCGAGGGTAGAAGTCAAGTCGACATTTAGTTGTTGAATTGAATTTGAGTTTAATAATGCAGGTGCAGCTTTTGACGACATATCTACATATCAACTAAAGTCTTCGAAGTCACCTCGGAAATTATTTAATACGGATAAATAGGATTGGGGGTAATTGAAAGAGGTATTTAAATTTAATAGTAGAGTTGAATTTTTAGCATACAACTGAGCTAATCCTTTAGAACTGACATAAGAATTATCAGAAGACGTTAAGTTCGAAATCATAGGGAAGATAGCAAAGTCTTTCGTGTTCATCAAGTTCGCAGGTGAGATATAATCATCCATTTGAACGTTGTTAGAGTAAAAATTTCCAACTGTCGAGAGGTCACGAAACGCGGGAGTTACTAGAGCTTTTTGAGTTAAATCCAACGATAGATTAGCTTTATAAAATAGTTGAGAAGCCAAAAATTTATTAGCAGTAGGATCGACCGTTAAAGTTGCATTATCAAAGCTTTTAAGATAATCTAGATGGTTTGAAGTTGTGTATGAATTTTCTCAAAAGGCATCTTCTAGCATTTCAAGTGCTTGAGCATTTCGGAAGTCATATTCATTACAATTAGTGAAAAGGGGTAAGTAAAAAAATTCAGGATTTAATGAAGAGTTAAGTGCAGCTTCGATACGGAAATCTGGTGAAGTATTAGATCAGTACATATTTCAATAGTTAGCCGTTAAGTTTGTAGGTGCTGAATCAGCGGCTCCAGATAATAGAGTTACTTGTTGTCCTGACGTTGCCGGAACAATTTTAGATACTGTAACTTGTTTGTTAGCGTCAATAGCATTATGTTGAATAGATGCAATTTTGAATTGTTTTCTATCAAAATTTAATAAATTAAGTTCAGGATTTGATGAGATAATTGGAGGTAATGTGGAACCAAAACTCATTCGATTGGAAGCTAATTTGTTGAAAACACTTGAATCCGTTCAACCTGCATTAGACCGGCGAGCTTCGTCAAGAATTGAACTCGAGACTAAATTATTATCACGTTGATTATTAGTCGAGTCGAGGCTATTAAATCCTTGTGATAAGTTAAGATTAGTTCTGTGCGATTCAAGCTTTTTGAAAAGTCTGGCCGATTGAGCAAAAAATGGAATTCCACCATTAATTCCAGATAACTCTTCGAATTTGTCGGTTCGACCCTTAATTTCGAAAAGTTCGTTTAAATAGGGGAGTTGACTCGTAAAGTCTTCTCCGGAAGAAATTGACAAGTGATCAGGTAGAAGAGAAGAGTTAACTTTAGAACCTACACGTTCAGAAGACGAGTGGAATAGTAATTTTTGTAAAGGATAGCGAACGTCTTTTTTATCGGAATTATCACCCATTTCTTTTGGAATATTAGGGTAGGCGGCTAATAACTTTAAGTTACTCGTATTGAAGGTATTCGAATCTTCGAAAAGGTTGTTAAAGTTTGTTGTAGTAGAGATAACAGCTGAAGAGTTGTCTCCTTTATCGACTGCATTTAGGTTAGATTTAAAGTATTCAGTTGCGTTATTACTAGTATTGTAATTTAAATTATAATTTAAAAATTTAGTCATGCTTTGGCGATCTAAAAATGTAGCTTGGACATTTGTCGTTGCGGAAGACGAAGTTAGGTTGTGTTGACGTTTTAATCCGTAATTAAAGGAATTATTTAAGTCATTTTCAGTGAAGTATAAAGAATTGAGCCGAACGTATTTATCAGCAAAAACAGAAGGAGTAGCAACTAAATTAGTTTTATAGACCTTTGAGTGGTCGCGAATCTTACGGAAAGCGTTCGAATTTTTTAAAGCGTTTGCACCGATATTATCAAAATTCATGAAATTGAAAATTTTAGAATTATCTAACGGAAGAACTAATAAGTGGGCGGGAGTAATAACAGCGTCTTCAGATTTTTGTTGATAGAATTTTCAAACGTTGTTTGCATCTAATTTACGTTCGTAAACTGAATTATATTTCAACGAATTTCCAACAAAAGTGGAATAGCTGGGTTTTAAGTTATAATTTAAGTCTACATTTTTGGGGTAATAATACTCTCAACCTCATTGATAAGCTCGAACTCCGACAATGATTTCTTCAGTTCCAAAACCGTCGTAAACATCGGTGGCGTCTGTCGTTTCACTTACAATAATAGAGATAGCTCAAGTTACGGGGACGGTTGCAGTAATTAGGTCACCACATTTAGATCGACTTACTCCTCGAGTCTCCCGACGAGTTTGATTTCGAGTCGTACATCATCGAACAACACAAAGAAATGAAACGAAAAAGAAAACAATTAAGAAAATGAAAACGAATCAAAGTCAAAATTGATACTGTAAAATATGTAAAAAACCAAGATCGCTATGAATGAAGGAAGGGGAAGCGATGAAGGGTTCAGCGTAAAATAGTTTGACAGTAGGACATGTACTTAGATATAGACTACGAACGTGCTCTAACGATTCAAATTTAGTAATGTCGTCAACTTCAGTTGAGAGTTTCATAACTTCGGTATAAGACAATTTAGAAACGTCGATGATGTGACCATTGTGTTCAAATTTATTCGAGTAATCAATAGGAGTATTTTCAAGATCATCAAATAAAGCGTTGGACATATCCATTTGGCGAGAAGAACCATGATCATCCATAATTTCTCAGATTTGATCACGGGTTAAATGAGGGAATCTTTTTTCACGACGACGCATTTCCATTTCAATGTAAGCTGAAAAATCATCCTCAACTTCATCTAATTTAGAGGATTTGGCTGTAACGTCGGCGCATAATTTAGTAAAATCATTAAAAAAACCTAACTCGGTAGTTAATGCAGTAAAATCAATTAACGGTGTAAGTGCGGTTAAGTGAGTTGAACCTGTAAAAAGTAGTGAGTTGGATACGATATCGTTGATAATAGGATACTCTAAGGGCATTACCGCGAAGTTCGCTAATAAGCTTGAGTAAGTTGACTCGAAGAGGGTTCCGAACGTGTAGAGCACAAAATAAGGTATATTATATTAATAAGTAAATACTCGTTGGGTGGTAAGAAGGACTTGAACCTGCAACCTCTGGAGCCACAATCCAGCGCTCTACCAATTGAGCTATAACCACCGATAAAACTACTATAAAATAGTTTTAAAAATGGTCTTGAATTTCTTACGCCGAATCGTAGCTGAAACTGGTCCAAAAACGTATTTCGACTTTAAATCTTGTTTTTTTTTAATAATTAGTGCATTGTTTTGAGGAAAGTATAAAACGGATCCATCTAGACGCGGGGTCGGGAGTTTGGTACGGACGATAATTGATCGACAAATATCACCTTTACGAGAGAATTTAAACTTGAAACCTTTGTATTCGATACGTGGAGGTTCAACTACTCGGGCTGATCCTTTAACGAAAAAACCCAAACGAGTTCGACGTCGGTCGAATCCGTGGTATAAGTGAAACACTTGTAACCATCGAATGTTTGTATTATCAGCAATACTTACCCACGATAAGCGTAAAAGCATTAGAGGCTAATTTTTTTCGTTTTAAGTCAAACCCTTGTACCAGTAGATGTAGCTTGTTGCTTAATAAAATTTTGATTTCGAATGAAATACGTAGCGTTGGTATAGCTTAGCATATCGTAATTTACTAACTGATTATAATTTAAAAAACTGAAAATACGTTTAATTAAAAAACAGAGCAAGATAGCCGATACGATTCCATAAAATAACATACCGTTAATGAGGAAAAAGTGAAAACTATTATTATAGAAGTAAATTTCCCGTAAAAGATTAAGATCTGTGATAGTGTAAGAGTAAAAAAAATCGTAGTAATCGTATCAACTTAGATAAAAAAATCATGTTTTGGCGAAACCTGAAACATAATCAATGTCGACGGGGCTAACGAAAAAGTATAAGAAAAAGTATAAGAAACAACTAGAAAAGAAGATAAAACAAATTTCCCGACTCGATTTATCAACGTTAGCTTTTTGATGTAAAAAAGTCGAATAGTGTAATATGAAAATAAAAAAAACAAGACCAACTCCTAAATCAATAACTCATAGAAACCCAATAAAAATGTCACTGTCGTCAAGCAATAGTCAACTTCCTAATAAGACTAGGTAAATACCTGCGAGATATCACAGAGTTAAGATATTGTACGTACTGATGAAAAAAAATAGGGTGACGAGGGACAAAATCTGCAGACAAAACATATCATTTAACATTTAAATTTACACATTATTGAACTTTAACTAAAACATAAGAGTATAGGGTAGTTTCTAAGACTTCATTATTAGTATAGTTTAATTCGTTAAGTGATAATGATTCAGGTTGATTATATCGCGAAATATATCAACCTTTTCGTTGAACAAAACGAGTACGAGCAACTTCATAGAGATAGAAATTTCACCGAGTATTGAATCGAGAAACTCCGAAGCTATTTCGAGTAGCGGCGCGACCTTGTCGCAGAGAATCAAAAATCATAATGAAAAAGGCCATTAAACCTGCAACACTAAGTAAATGACCAGCAGAGACAATAGCATGTCAACCTCCTAAAGATGCAGGATAATCGAGAACACGGCGAGGCATACCCGAATAACCCAATCAGAACATAGGGATGACTGTCATTAATTGACCTAATAAGAAGTAAACGATATGTAAGTATCCTCAAATTCGACTGAATTTAACTCCGAAAATCGAAGGGAAATAGAAATAGAATGCTCCAAACGAAGCGAACATGGCGGCTCCGGCAAACATGACGTGGAAATGACCAATAACGTAAAACGAATCATGGAACAAAATATCCATACCAGTGTGAGCGACTGCCATTCCACTAATACCACCGGAAACGAAAAAGAAAATAAAGAGTAGACTGAAAAGGAAAGGTAATTCAACTCAGAACGAACTATTAACTAATGTAACACATCAGTGCATTAGCTTAGTAGCGGCGGGAACCGAAATCATAACGGTTAAAGTACTAAAGAGCATACGAGTGGTGTGGGCTAAACCAACCATATACATATGATGACCTCAAACGAAGAAACCTAAGAAGGCGATCGTATACATGGAATACATTAGACTTGCTCGAGCGGAAACTCGTTTTCTGAGATAGAACGAAAGTAAAGTGTTATTAAATCCGAATGCTGGAATCATAATAACATAAACTTCAGGATGTCCAAAGAATCAGAACATATGTTGGAAAAGAACTGTATCACCACCTCCGGAGTAATCGAAGAAAGATGTTTGTCAATGACGATCACAAAGAAGCATTAAGATACCGATTGCAAGCATAGGATTTGCGGCAATCATCATTCAAGAAGCGACCATAACCCCTTCAGTAAAGAAAGATCTAGCATCGCGCATTTTTCGATTATTTAAAGTAGATAAATATCGATAAGTGACTAAAAAATTTGCAGAACTTACAATGGAAGAATTTAAAACTAAAAAAACTCCCATTAACCCAATATCAACTTTACCGATAGCAGTAAATCGAGTTCGAGCGGCAAATGGAGTAATCATAGCTCAACCTGGTAAAACGTCTTTAGCATTCCGTTCGACAGATCAGAAAAGACCTTCTTCAGATACATATCGTTTATATAAAGTTTTTTGATGACGAGCCGAAAGTAAACGGCATCGTCAAGCTTCACGAGTGAATTTAAGTTGACGTCAGTTACCATAGATTCGTTGTTGCATACTACTAGTTGCGAACATTTTATAAAATTTTTGGTCCATAACACTAATCGCTAATCAGCGACGATTAATAAAACTTGAGTTATCAGCTAGTAAAGCGAAGAAGTTGTAAAATCCATCAGTGGGTCGTACGGCTCCAGTTGCTCAAATAGCTTCTTTATCAGAGGTAGTATCGGCTCAAGAGCCGAAATCAAAGTAAAGACCGATATTAGCTTTAAGGAGGCTCGAGAACAGAGGGTTAAAGAATCATCCCGCTTTTCGAATACCTCCAGTAAGTTCACTTTGCGTAGTGAACATATGAGGATAGAAAGTTTTCTCAGGTTTTCCGAAATAATTCCCTACTTTATAGTTATATTTGAAAACGGGGGTTTGAAATCGTTGTTGACGGAAGTTCGATGTTAGCTCTTCATTTGAGAAAAAAACTTTATCATCAAGTCCTAAAGTGTTATTTAGGTTAGACGAGAGAGTTACCTCATTACCGGAGTTCGTAGGAATCGAGCTTGAAGTGAACATAGTTTGAGAAGCTACCATTTTGCTGAAGATGAAATTCGAAAAATCAACGAGATTAAAAGCGTTGAAAGTGAATTTAACAACTAAGTTTACATTAGTAAGCAAAATACCTTCGTTAACATTGTTTAGAAGATGTAATGGGGCGTTTACTACTCCTTTTAAGAAAGAGGCTAAAGATTGGACAATTAATAAGTCCGTCGTAAACGATGTGGGTAGTGAATTTTGGAAAGATAATTTTTGACTCATTAGGGCTTGAGAAGGTACTTCACTTAGTAATAACGACGACCGAGAAAGTGATCCGATAATACTAGTTACGTTTCATGTGTTCAATAGAGGTAGGGCTGAAACTTCAACTAATGAGAACATAGAAGCTGAATGAGACCGAGTCGAGTTAGAGGATAGGATATCACCGAAGACAGATGTGTTACTTCAGTAGTACTTATTTAAGAAGTAAGTAAACAAGTTATCAATAAAAGATGTTGTTTTATACAATAAAGATTCTCCAGCTAAAAAGGAGTGAGAATTAATTTGGGCAGTATCTTCGAAAATTCATCCTTGTTTTCGGCCATTCATGTTAAAATTTAATACACCGAGTTGGAAGAAAAGAAGCATTTCAGATTTAGTAATATCTTCACCATTCATTTTAAATCGAAGTGCGACCATAACCGTATTTAAAAAATCGCGGTGATCGACAGTGTTTACGAGGTCGACGAAATGTTTATTCCGAAGAATAGATTGAATTTCGCGAATATTATAACAGTTCATTCGTTGATATCGACGATCAAGACATACCAACTGACAAAGCATAATTAACCCGGCAGGTAAAAATCAGAATGCAGCACTGTTTAATCGAGGGAAAGCGACGTCGTGTACCCCTAGTTGAGTAGGTAATAAGAAATTACCAAATGCTCCGAACATAAGAGGCATAATCATAAAGAAGACCATAACAACTGCGTGAGCAGTTACTACGCTTAAATATTGTAAACTATCACCAGCTAAAATTCCTAAACCAGGATAAGCCATTTCGAGACGAATAATAGTAGCGAGAGCCATTCCTACAATTCCTGCGAAAATAACGAATCAAAAGTAATTGACAGCGATTCGACGGTGATTAGTTGTATAGATCCAGTTGTTAACAACATAAATAGTTCTAGCTTTCATTCAAATAGCAAGATTTCAAACTAAAGAAAGGAAGCTAACGTGAGCTAATGCAGTTTTTGCTGGATTAAAGACTAAGTTGTAAAAGTACGATGAGATGTTAGGACTAGCATTAAAAAGGGAAGCAGTTGTCGAATTAAAAAAATTAAAGGACACAGAAATCTGGCATAAGGAAATTTAAAGCTTTCAGTTAATTCGATTTGTATAAATCTGACGATTAAATCGATTTACAAATTTAAAAACGTTCATGTCGGCGTCATTTAAATTAAGCGTTCGTAGAAGGATATGTTGGAGTAGAAGAAGTACTAGACCAATTCCAAATTCAATTGCAGAAAATACTAAGAAAAAGAAAGTGAGGGAGAGGATGTTTAAATTGTCGTAAACTAAACCTACGAACAGGACAATGGAATAAAGCGTAATTCAAAGCAACTCAGCGGTAAGTAGTAGATGTAATGCTGTATTTGTATTAAGTAACAGGCTGCCTAAAATTAAAAGAAAAAAGATAAATAGAGTATTTAAATCTCCTAGAAACAAAATTAATTATCTTAAATTTAGAACAAATCAAAAATCATGGCTAAATCAACAATTGAGGTTGTGATGTCTAACATAGGGTGCGATGATCCGTTTAGTCGACGCGGGCTAGCTTGCGTAAATACCGCTTCGATCCCAGTTCGAATAACGACCTCTTCATACCCTCCCGCAATAAATGAGTTATAATAGTTTTCGATGTTGGAAGAGATGTAATTAAAACTTGCTAATCCGAGAACTCCAACGAGTAAACAATTTTTAAAGTCTCAGGATCATTCAAGCAGACGCATAGTTTGTTCTACACTTTTTTGAGGATCAGAGGAACCGGCTTGATTAGCGAATTCCATTTCAAATCACTGAGCAATTAACCACTCGCCGTAAAACATTTGCTTAAAAACAAATGTTGTAGAACCGCTTTTAAGTTTTTTCCGCTTATATTGAAGAAGGTGGTATGACGCAGAAACGTGTTTCCGAACGGTATCCCGATCTTTTAAGCGGGTAAAGTTTGTAACGTAGTAGTAACATATTTTTTTAAAATCCACTTAAAAGCTGAGTTTTCAATTGGTGCAAGAATTATAAAACTCGACTTAAACCTCGTTTAACTGAGTTAATATACGAAAATCGTTTCGTCGAAAGATAGTTATCTTCAACATAAGAACGATTTAAAGCGTGGACTTCAAATACCATTAAATAAGTAATAAATAAAGCAAGTCCTACACGAGCAATTTCCTCCAAACCGAAGAAACTGAATAGAGAGAATTTTCCTAACATAACGAAGTAGAGAGAAAATAGGTCTCCGCTAAAGTCGACCTCATCTTCAAGGAAGAAAGAACGATCGTCGTTGTTATCGGTATCAAAAAACATTGTAGGAGTCAGAGAGAAGAACATTTCCATGTAATACTCGTCATCGTCAAAATCTCCTAAGAAGATGTAGTAGGAGTCTAAAATATCATCACTAAGGTCGTAAATATTTAAACGAGCTAAAAGTGTTAAATACCGTAGTACGAATGCAAGATTGTTTGTGGTATCACGGAGAAACTGAGTTAGGATAAAAGTGAAATTTCGTCCCTCAGAAATAGAAGCTTCAAGGAAGGATAAGTAGTGAATAGATACTTTTAGCATATAATAAGCGAAAATAAGTAAAAAGAAGTTAAACAATACAGCCGAAGTTCCTTCAATCATCTCTTCTTGATCATCATCTCAAGTCATTAACATCATGCTCATGTAGAAGAATAGGAGGAAGAAGGTTTTAAGAGCTGACTCGAATTCTTGGCGATACGACCGTGACATATAGAATACTCAAGTAACGATACGAACGGTATAAATTTCTAAAGGATTGTTTCAACCCATGGCTTGACAAACGGGGAATGAAAAAATTAAAAGTCATACGAAGACTACGAACATCATCATGAAGTCCATAAATTCAGCAACGCTTGAATGAAGAGAATCACTGAAAACATCGAAGGCGGCTGAGGGGAGATAACTTACTACATAACTAAGTCAGTAAGAATTGACAAAGTCATCAAAGGCTAAAGTTAATTCAGGCGAATGATGAACAATAGTAGCGATAAAATCTTGGTAATTCGTGTAGAAGAGAAATTGAGAAAAGAAGAAATTGTTACTAATAAACGATAAATGATCTCACATAACAAAATCGAATAATTCGCGAGACGAATTGAACGAATCGGTGTCAGTAAAGAAAATAATATCTAAGAAGGACATTTTAGTCACTGAGTCAAGGAAGAAATGACTGTTAACGAAAAAAGAACTTGTAAAAAAAAAATAGAGATTGTAGTCAGAAAAGGCGAGATCAAATGTTTCGTCTCAACTAAGGACATCTTCTAATCAAAATGCATCATTATCTAAATAAGATTCGAGTCATGAATATTCGGCGGTAAATTGCACGTAAAAAAAATATTAAAAATAGAAAGAGACCAAGAAACCCATAACTCCTGTAAAAGAGTTAATTGTTGTAAATTCGGATAATACTCGATTATTAACTTTAGCATGACTCGTTTCACCAATAGTATAAACGAGAGTTCGAGTTCGAGCGTTACCAGCAACACTAATTTTTCCTCTTAAAACAAATTTCAACCCTTTAAATCCCATATCAGGAAAATAAGCTCAGAAAAGGTATCGCATAGTGAATTTAACATACCGGAAAAGTAAACGATATTTTCAGAAACTCATTCGATATAGCATAGTTTTCATTCAATGAGAAAGGAAAGCAGGGTCTTTAAATCGCAAAGCCAAAGACAGAATACGAAGCGATTCGTTTACGAAGATTCGATGCCCGAGGATTTTTTGGAAACCATGAACTCGAATTTCTCACATTTGACAACGGACAGAATCTGCGTAGGGTAAGGAATTCTCAATAAATGGATTAAATTTTAGATAAACTCGACGAGACGTGTAGTGTTCAATAAATTTTACTAGCGTGTCATAATATCAAGTAGTTACAGTGGGGACAAACTTTACATTGTGAATTCGTTTAAGAAGATGTCGTCGAACCGTGTAACTTAAATGTTGAGAAGGTCATAAATTAGAGTGCTCGTATAACTTTAGACGAGTACTAAAATTGTATTTATGAATTTCGTTCGTAAACGGTCGTACAAAAGATGGTCCAATAATTGAATCAATTCGGGTCCCGAGATTTGATTGATTTCAGAAGAAGTACTTAAATAAAAGAGGGTGTTCATACAAAAGCCGATTAGTTCGGGGTGATGCGAAAACAAGATTTGATTTGGAGATAAAAAGTCGTCGCGAAGATTGAAGATGGTGCGTTTGAGTCACGAAGGGTGAAGGTGTTTGCAGAACTCCAAGCGACGTGGTATAACGAATTTGAGAAGCATATTCCTTTGCAACAAGACTATTTTTAACAGTATGGACGGTACTTGCAATGGAGCTACTTAACTGAGTAAAGGATCCGTAATTTAAATGGTTGTCCGAACAGTGTTCAACTAAGTTATCATTAACAAAGTGTCGCAAAGGGGTGGCCATTCCTAAATAAGGTCTATAAAGTCGATTACTATACGAAATGGGGATTCGGGAGAGAATCGCATTTCGAGATGACAAAGAAACCGCGGGGCGGATAGATCGGTAACGACTTAAAAAATAAGTAAACACACGACCATGACCTTTTGAAAGAAATGAGAATCGTTGGAAATGTAAGTAAGACATGTAGCGGAATGAAAGTAGTATAACTGAATTAATGAATTTCTGCTTCGTTGCACTTTTCTTAAATCCAAAGCCCTGTTTTAAAGTCTTAATACGAGAGAGCAAAATCTTATAATTATAATAAGGTGTGGTCTCTTCTCGTGAAGTTAAAAAGGTTGAGTTGAATGTAGGTAAGGTAGTCATAGAAGTCAAGCAACTTAATTTATTAAAGTAAAAAAATCGACTAATGGATGTTATACGATCATTAAGTTGTGGGTGTGCTGACAATGTTTTAATTCCTGATAGTCCGATGTAATCATCGATAAGATTTTGAACTAAAACAGAGCTAAAATGGAACAGAATATAACTACGAAGAGAGTAGGGGTTAATTGTTTTGTTTTGAAAATATCATGTACCTTGTTCTAAGGTATGGGTGAAGATTAAGTCGTTTAGAGTTAAACGATGTTTAGGAAGCGTTGGTTGACGACGTCACCGAGCGTAAGCTTGGGATCTATTTTCATTTATATCTCTAACCGTGTTCGATTGTTGACTAGAGAAATTGACTTTCAAACGCGAGGTTTGGTATACTTCGTGAACACGAGACAAAGATTGACGTAAACGACGACGTTTGGATTTATTTGTACTATTGATAGTGTCACCTACGTTAGAAACTAACGGGAATAACTTTAAATTAGTTGGGGAAATTACGTTGGACGTGACCTTTGCTAAAATTTTTTGATTACGAAATTTCATTCACTTGGAACTTGCCTTGTTTTTCATTACGGAGAGACGCGAAGAGTGAAAAATGCGTCGATAAGGAGCAGTTGTCGTAAAAGAGTGGTGGTTAGCGCGGGTTAGCGAACTAAAGTTTATAGTTTTTTTGAAGCGTTTATCTTTTTTTTTAAGAGAATTTGTTGTGTAAAAAATATCGTGAGGGGAAAATAAAATAACAAGGATAGCAGGAATCGAACCCACGCATGCGGCTTTGAAGGCCGCTGTTCTACCATTAAACTATACCCCTAAAATATCACGAGCATTACAGGACTTGCACCTTCTTTGGTTATCGATTCAACAATATTATACCGTTGTACACCTAGTCATGGGCTTACAGGAGTTCGCTCACCGCTACTTTCCCTTTCTCAGTTGATTTTTAAATATAAAGTTAATGAGTTGGTTCACTTCACTTTATTAGTATAATTTTATTTATTGCTCCCAGTAGCGCCAGTACTCACAATAAATATAGGCCCTCCACACCTTTCCTATATCGAACATCTAGGCATCCCCTTAATGCGACGTATCTTAATCTTTTTCAAAAGAAAATAAATATTTAGCAAACTACTTACACTAAGTTAAAATATGTGTAATCCAAAAACAGGTTCCCCTACCATTACCTTGTGTCAACTTCGCCCAAATTACCATACCGTCTTTGACTCACCTGCGAAATCCAATCTCGACTCTTATATACGCCTTGAGTAAGGGAGTTCGCAACGAATTGCGCCAGTTCCTGCTTTTAATATGAGTTACGATTACCTAATATGGACGCGAAAGATTTGCACCCCCCTACGTTCCATTTTAAACAACCTAACTTTCAAAATACTAAAATATCGGAGAAAGTTTTAACGCCCTTTGAATTCCACGATCAAGTTTAAAGCCGTCACAACTCTTCGGGCGTGATGGGCGGTGTGTGCAAAGTTTGATAGATCATTCACCGTAACATACTAATTTACGATTACTAACGATTCCGACTTCATGTAGACGAGTTTCAGTCTACAATCCGAACTGTGATAATTTTTTAAGATTTGCTTGAGATTACTCCTTCGCATCTCATTGTTTTTACCCTTGTAGCGCATGTGTAGCCCAACATATTTAGACCATAATGACTTGACTTCTACTTCACTCCCTCAAAACAGGTTAAAATCTTACATTCACTGAGTACAATTACTTGCATTAAAGAATCGGTTCTCACATTACGATTTTAAACGATTGTATCCATTAAATCAATTACTACGAAAGATTCCCTCATCTTAATCGAAGGGTCTCAGCTCTCGGCTGCCGACGTTGGACTTCTCTCTAATATATACTTAATTCCTTTAAATTTGAATTACCCTCGACACTAAACAGTTTTGTTTAGCAGTTTTTTCAAAGCACTACAGTTAGTGCAGCAAAACTACATACTGACTAATCCTTATTACTATTCACAAGAAATATAGTAACAGAAATAGTGTTCGTCGAATATACCACATTAAAAGAATGGATTTGTAAAAAACCGTTAAACACCTCTACCTAGCTCAGACAACTCTTATTTAAACTTCATGTTCTACCTAGTAAAAGTTTGAATGGGACTCTTGTTTCTAATTCACTAACGTGATGTAAACCCCTCCCTTTAGATTCGTGAGTCTCCTACCTCCTTACGTTGGTCATGACTTCGTACCTAGTCTTGTGAGGGTTTAGCATGATCCAAAGATCAATACCCGGTGATAGAAATTACTACGTAATAAGCGAATCTACCTTCAAATTTAGAACACGGATTTATAACGATTAAACATTACAAAGTTTTACTCGTCTCCTAAAGCAGTAGGTTTCTTCGCGTTAGCAAGTCGAAAATCAATCCAACTATTTATACAGTAGAATTTCTTCCTATCTTCTTTTTTTACTTTGCTTTATTGAACCTCTTCGGATAAATCAACTAATAACTTACTTAAGCGACTTTCTTTTAAAATTAAAGTTTTAAAAGATTAGTAGTTAATTTCAATTCGTTTAATAGGTATAAGGGACGAGACGACTTACATACCGACAGGATGATCGAGTACAAGCGCATAACTCCCGTAGATTTTGTTCGTACAGTTTTTGAGAGCTTCTAGAGAGGTGTCTTTATACCTTAATATCTACTACAGCTATTAGTAAATTTGAGCGTACCTATATCGTATCCAAGAACAGAGAAGCCAAATTCATTTTGCAATGAATTGGGTATCACTCTCCACTACTTAAAGAACGAAATCGATACATTTATTAGTAACCCTAGAAGATAGCAAAGTATACTACCGCTAAAGATTTAATTGTACTGCTTTAGTTATCTTATAACTTGATTAAAGGTATTCACAGAACGGCGATAACAGACCAATTCAACAAGATATAACATGTGCGTAAACGACAACCGCTTACGTACAACAATATTGTAAACTTCTACTCACCCTAGTTGATCTCAGAAGAATTTGAATCAAATTACACGGTCGCGATACACTCTTTGCATCAACGGAACTTGAACTTCTTAAAGATTTGCTTAATTCAGCTGCACTCTAAGAGTGGTAAAAGACCAGAAGAATGGTAGAGAGTAACACTACGTGCAATACAACACTGTTACTTTCGTAAATTTTTACCCTGCGACTTCGGTTGACCTCGCCAGTTAATTCTCTTTAACCGCAATCTTAACTCTGAACACGAACGAACTGGATCTAGTACCACAAGAAACTGTCGATAATGCTTCTTGAATCTGCAATTAAGGGTTGACCGATTCTAAAGTATTATCGAATTGTAATCTCCTAGCTAAACTAGACGAAGTATTTTATTGAGGTTCGTTAACTTCTTTCAAAAAAAACTACCCACTGTGCGAGGGGCTAGGCATAACATCGTAAGTTTATTCAACTCGAGTTATACATCTGATTTAGCCTCCCCATTCGTAAAGTATAATGACAAATAACGTATTAAAAACTTTGAATACCAGAAGAAACACCCGCTTTGTAGTCATGTAAATAATACCTAATTTCGTTAAGCAAGTAAACAAGTTTACCAGTATCTTTAACAAAAGATTGATATGAAATTTACAGTAAAGGTTGCGTTCGTTCAATAACTTAATATTACATTCTACAACACGAACTGACGACAGCCATGCAGTACCAATTAAAAAAACGTTCGAAAATTCTCATTAAATTTATCATCACAAATTTTTCAATACATTGGTAAGATTACCCGTGGATTATCGAATTAAACCACACGCTCCACCGTTCATACAAACTCCCGCCAATCTATTTAAGTTTTACCTTTGCAGCTTTACTTCCCAGGCGAGGCATTTAAGCGTTAGCTGATACACGACGAATATTTACATCACATATAATGCCCATTGATTCAGGGTATGGACTACTAGGGTCTCCAATCCTATTTGATATCCATACTTTAGCGGTTCAACGTCAGAAAAGAAGTGGTTAGCTGCCGAGGCCCTTGAGAATCGTTATAACCTATCAGCATTTTATCTCTAGGCAATACATATTGCTAACCCCCTTCTCTCTCATCTAGTATTAAGGTTTAATAGATGCTTTCGCTACCCCTTCGGTTTTATCTATAATTTCTTAAACCGTTTAGCCGCACTTTACGCCTAGTAACGGCGAGTAACGCTCCCCCGTCAACGTATTACCGCAGCTGCTGGCACGTTGTTAGCCCGGGATTCTCTTTCGGCTCAATGTCATTTTGTTCACCGTTGGACAGACTTTACAGCTTTCCTAGCCTTCACGATTTTATCAATCTCTCATCTCCGCAAAACCCTGGTTCAAGCTCTCGCTTATTGACCAATATTCTCCACTGCTGCCAACGGCAGGGTATTTTTCATCCCCTGTGTGACTGGTCGATCTTTCAATCCAGCTACGAGTACTCGGCTACACTTTCGTGCAATACCTACTCGAGTTCCAATTTATATAGAAGCGTATCAAACTTTTCCGTAACTTAACACTCTTATTAAGAATTCACTGTTCCTCTAAGAGATTTGGTTAGGATAAAACTCCCACCACAGGAGTAGTCCCATAACCGAACTCTATCTAGACGTCGAGATAGTTACTATTCACGATTAACATGATCTTCTAGGCAAAATTTGGAACATTACTCACCCTTCCACTATTAAGTTAAACGTACTAACTTAATAAAATTCGCATGTGTCAAGAGGTTCCGCTCGCATTCACTCCGAGCCATAGTCAAACTCATAGTTATTTTTGATAAGTATAATCCACTTTTTAATGTTATATGTAGTATATAGTAACTAATCGCAGATACGATTGGTTCGAATAATTCTTCTCATAATTTTTCGTTTTAAACGACCCTTTAGGGGTGCTTTCATAGTTCCAAAAGATTTTGGTTTGTAGAAAAAAATTTTTTTAACGACAACTTTCGGTTTAGCCGAGTTTAATTGAGTGTCGTCATACAGGAACGAAGTTAAAGGGTTAACGAAGGGACGAATGATAGGGGAAAGTAGAACGTTGCATAATTCACTGAAGAATACTGGAGTCCGTTTCGTGTATATAACTAAGTCTCGGATTTCCGAGACAATCAACAGTTTTCGGACGTACTTCATTAAAAGCAGTTTAATTAATTTGTTTTTTTTCAAAGCTTTCTTACCGTTTAAGAATCGGAGGAACAGACCAACGGACAAGGAGAAGTAGTTGTACTTCATACCACCATTACTAACTAGATTTATAAAAAGTTTGTTTGCTGTAAAGGTGAGATATAAATTATATTTAACTTCCGAGTAAAAGTTTCTCTGGAAGTGCACATAGATTCGACAATAATGTAAAACCCGATGGGTAAACTCTAAGTAAAAGGATAGCAATTTGTTTAAAGCTTGGCGTGTTTTAAGGTTAGGATTTAAAATGGGTGAGCGCGAAAGACGTAAACGTCGAGAAGAGTAGTCGAAGAAGTACATATCATTGTGTAAAAACGATAGAGCAGGTCCAATAAATTTGGTTTGTTCAGTTGATCAGAATTCGTTTCAACTACTAGCAAAGGCTAATAAGGTGTTTGAATTTGTAAACGCCGTACGTCGAATTAATTGGCGAGAAACATGAGTGTTGTTAGTATCGCTGTAAAGTTGTCGTCGTTCATTAAGGTCGCCTGTATAGGGTCACATATTTTCGTACGTTTTAGGGTTTACGAAGTTCATATTGAATTGAGATTCTTTGTTTTTACGATGTAACAAAAATTGAAAATGACGTTTATCTTTATTTCGATAAAGTTTTATTTTACGATTGTAAAGAGCTGCTGGTACGATAGATGAAGTTAAATTGTTGGGAATATTAAGCAAATGAAAAAGGTTGGATTCGAACCAACGTGGGTTACCCAACAGATTTACAGTCTGTCGCCATCGACCGCTCGGCCACTTCTTCGATTTATTTTCCATATTTATTTTCCATATTTATTTTCCATATTTATTTTCCATATTTATTTTCCATATTTATTTTCCATATTTATTTTCCATATTTATTTTCCATATTTATTTTCCATATTTA
>JACCED010532040.1_pt1 | contig 22426 bp, 26 predicted proteins | sample 7455021 | NCBI WGS metagenome assembly JACCED01 (sample SAMN15323456, study PRJNA562643) | freshwater metagenome | isolation source: river surface water | place: USA:Blue River Watershed | collected 2017-08-19
CCCGAACTTCCTTCTCCATGTAGGAGTTGCAAGCTACAAGAAGATGCTGGAGCCCCATCTTATCGCACACGCAAGAATGAAGAATATGCTGATGTAATTGACAACTTAGAGATTCGACCTGATGGTACAGCTGACTTTGTGCAGTTGTATATTGACTATAGGTTTTCTAACAAGTGCAATTTTAAGTGCATTACATGTGGCCCATTGTTAAGCTCTAGTCATGCCATTGAAGAAAACAAAATAAACAGTCATATCGAAGGCTTCCAACCAAAGAAGGCCTACATTGAAGTTGAAAACTTTGCTGAACAGTTTAATTCATTTAGCAAAGACATACGAGAAATTTACTTTGCTGGTGGTGAGCCGCTGATTATGGATCACCACTATGAAATCTTAAACTCCTTCATTGAATCGCAACAGCCGGTTAGAGTTCGTTATAACACAAACCTAAGCGAACTTAACTATAAAGGAATTGATGTAGTTGATCTTTGGACCAAGATCAACGGCGAAGTATGCATTGGTGCTAGCATTGATGGTTTTGGTATAGAAGGCGAAACTATTAGATTTGGATTAGACACTGCTGTTTTCAAACAAAATGTACAGAAGATTACCAACAGTCCCAAAGAGATCAAGCTAAATTTTAACATTACATTTGGAAATACAAACTATGAAACAGTTGTCGATACTGTTAGAGAATTACTATCAATGATACCACAAGATCGTGAATTCCATATCACGTTTAATCCAATCTTTGGGCCCGATTACTTTGCAGTACACTTTTTAAGTGCCTGGCAAATTGAACGTGCTGTAAATCTAATTACCAAACAAATTGATGAACTAGAAGCAGAGCTAACTCAAACTTATAAGTTAGAAGCACCTTACAATGCATACAACGCAGTAAAAAATCTAAAGAATGACTTCTTAGAAGTTGTTCGCAATGCGGTGGCACATCGGTTTACAAAAAATAGAAAAGAAACTATACTAAGTGCTATTAGGCGTTTAGATCATCAAGAGTCTATTAGAAAAACAAACTGGAGGCGCGATTTGCCTTCAATGTATCGCGACTGGCAAGAAATCTTAGAAGATGAAAGCAACATAAATGAGCAATGAACAATCACCACAGATGAAACAAATGGATCAATTTACAAAAAACATTGTTGAAACAGAACAAAAGCTAAACGACATTAGCCCGTCTATGTGTATGGCTAAATGGTATCAAGTTACGATCCATTTGCAAAACGGTCATACTCACAGTTGCCATCACCCAGGTACGCATCAAGTTCCGTTAGAAGAACTAGAAGCCAATCCATCTGCTCTACACAATACACTTCACAAAAAGAAGTTACGTGAGGAAATGGTTACAGGCGTGCGTCCCAAAGAGTGCGACTATTGCTGGCGTATTGAAGACGTAGGCGAACGCTCTGATCGCACATATAAGAGTGCTGATTCGTGGGCACGTTCGTATATTCCCATCGTAGAAGAAGCAAAGAAAACTGGTACATTGTTAGACTTTGCCAACGCTGACGTTAATCCAACTTATGTTGAAGTAGTGTTTGATCACACTTGCAACTTCAAATGTGCTTATTGTGCTCCTAACATTAGTTCAAGTTGGATGGAAGAAATTGAACAGCATGGCCCTTACCTAACTGCCCCTTACTTTAACGATCTACGTTGGATTGAAAAGCAAGGACAAATGCCTATTCCCCGCCGTGAAGAAAATCCTTACGTAGAAGCGTTTTGGAAGTGGTGGCCAAGTCTAGTACCCGGCCTACACACATTCCGTATTACCGGCGGCGAGCCTATTCTAAGCAAGAACACGTTCCGTGTTATGGATGACATTATTGAAAACAATCCTAACCCTAACTTACACCTTGCTATCAACTCTAACATGTGTGTACCTGACAAGCTATTTGACGAGTTTGTTGTTAAACTAAACCGTGTGCGTAATAACGTACAAAAGGTCACAATTTACACTAGTATCGACACGTTTATTCCCAAGCACAATGAATACATTCGCTTTGGTATGGAACACGATAAGTTCTGTGCGTCAGTAGAAAAGCTATTAGACACAGTTGAGCAGGAAATTACACTGAGCTTTATGATTACTATTAGCGCATTATCCGTTTATGGTACTCGTGAGTTGGTAGAGTGGATTTACAAGATGAAAGAAAAGTACAAGGGCAAGCACCGTTTAATGCCTGACTTCCCTTACCTACGCCACCCTGAATTCTTATGCGTGGATATCAATCCCGAAGACGCAGTTGTAGAACTTGAACGTGCGTTAGAGTTTGTTAAGGCAAAGTCTGTAAGCGAAATGAGCAAGACTTGGGAACAAGAAGAAAAAGACAAGTATGCATTTAACTGGAAGAACTATGCGTTCTTTGATGACTTTGCAGTACAGCGTTTAGGCCGTGTTATTGAGTTCGCTCGTGACAAGATTGCCAACCCTAATCCCGAATTAAAAACACGCATGGAAGACTTTGCTATGTATGTTGATGAGTACGATTACCGTCGTGGCACCAACTTTGTAGAACTATTCCCGCAAATGGACAAGTTTTATAACCGTGCTAAGACAATGTTAATTGCAAGTGGTCGCCAACGTAATGCACGTGAAGGTGCAACAGACGCAACAGTAAAAACAGTTTCTATCCCTGTCAGTAGCATCAAGCGACTAAACAAAGCCAAATCTTTATTTGATCAATGAAACAGTTTGTAGCGCATTTTGAAAACTCTGACGAAACACCGGCCGCAAGTCATGTGTTTCGTTTGGCAGAGTCTCCGTTAGCAGAAGCTTGGTTCGAAGCAGTAAAAGCAGGAGTAACACATATTGCTTCTGCTGGCGCTCCAACCGATACAAGAAAATTACGCCAATGGCAAATTATCCGTTATCACATTAACCAAGCAAACGAAGACCATTTACTTGACGAGTGGATTCATTTCCCCTTAGAAATAGTCGAAGACTTTCAGCCACTGTTAAACAGTATTCGGCTACGGGCACTGGCATTTGAATTGTATGCGTCAGCTAACAATCAACAAAGTCAAACACGGTCTAGCCTATTGCGAGTAATACAAGCAATTGATGCATTTGAAGCAACAGTTGATCCAGCAGGTTACCAATCGTATTTGCGCTTTCAACACAATCGTGTAGAATTTACAGCAAACGCAAAGACTAATGCAGTAACTCCGGGCACGATTGTATTGGTCCAACCACCCCCACATCGTACTGCTTATCAAATGTATCGTGCTTGCGACACTACATTGTTAGATAAAAAGCTAATGCGTCCTTGGACAGATTCTGAATCAGCTTATTCGATGATTGTATTAAATGAGCACAAACAATTAATTGACTCTGATACAATGCCCTTATGCACTGATAACTATGTTATGAACAACACGGTTCCAGTTGCAACATTAGTTGATACCGGCAACATGGAATCTATTTCAACAACAAGAATAGTGAGAATAGAAGAATGAAGACCAGGGTAATTATTGTAGATAATCAGAATTTAAGCAACGAGGACTTTGAATTTTTAAGTCAGCCACTGGCGCTTCAATTCAATGATGCTTCGGTTGTTAAACTAAATGGCAATAATACTGGATGGTTAGGACGTGAATTACGTACAGCACTTGATAACGACTGTGATGAATTGTTTTGCGTTCCGATTAACGCACTTGAAGTTGATGTGCCAGCAATACGAGCAGCCAGTATTGCTAACAATGCCCCGCTTGTTGTTAGTGAATTTGAAACGGGTCCAGCGGGCTTTTTTGCAATCAACAAATACTTTGTCTATATTGATTTGTCGTTTTTCCGAGCCAACAGCATTAACATGGACTGGGGTCCAGAATGGGTTAGCGAAAATGCAATTGGATATCCAACTACTTCATTAACTGGCAACATATTAGAAAAAGCTGACGGCACTGAATACTCAACATCTTTTGGACCAGGCTGGATAGTATTGTCTAGTGTGCTAAATGCCAATGGTCGTGTTTTAAAATATCCTGTAGAATTACTTGACAATATTGCTAGTGTAGCAGATAGTGCCATCCGACAGATTGCCCCAGTTGCGGCTGTTGATCGTTGGATGCAGTTTGTACAAGATACCCGCCCTTCTCATAATGGAACAATGACTTCTCCAGAAAGCATTGTATCAGTGTTTTCAAATACAGCTACGCCTGTTGAGAATCTATATACTACAGCAGATTCATTGGATGCCTTTAAGGTACCATTATCTGTCAGCCGAGAATTCCGTGCAGTATTTTTCTCAAATAATCCCGAAAACATTGAACATATTAAGACCATTGTTGCTAACTGGACAGGTACTAACCAAGCAGAACTAGCAGTTCCGCCGCATTATCAAACTGCCTTAGGCGAAATCAATTACTCAGCATGGCAATCAATGACGAAAGGTTATGTTGCTTATTTTGCGTTTGACTCTGCAGAACTCATTGAAGACTTAGAAACACAGCGACATGTTAATAACTTTATCTTTTTAGGTAATTATTCGTTATCGGTTAGAACGTTTATTATCTCTGGGACTACACTAGCCAGCACAGAAATTTGCCATCAAAACGCCAATGGATACTACATTGAAAGTAAGTTTTCTACAGGCCCTTATCAACAAGACTTATACAAGCGTTTTAGAATTACATACAGAAATACTCAAACTGGGTTTGAATTGCCCACTGAGTATGACATTATGCCGCACTTTTTAGCACAAAAGTGGGCCCGTGCTATGCGTCACGACTACTTGGATGTTGAAACATACAAAGTAGAAAAGAACTACATGCTACAGCATTGGGAGTATGACGAAGCAAATATTAACGGACGTTCATTGACACAGCTTTGTTCAGAAATGAATCGTTATGTAGCTTACATTAACGCATACTTTGATGGCAGTAGCGAACGCCGTGTGCCTTATCAAATTACTCAATACTTTGATCCTGCTACAGTGGATCAACAAATTCTCAATGAGATTCACCATCACTTTGAGTTGCTAATTGGGCAAGTATGGAGCGTAAGCGAATATTATAAATTAGCCGACGGTGGTACTTGCTTTGCTATTCGACAGTTAAACAACTTGTGTCACGAAATGGAAAGTTTATTGCGCCCAAGTTTTAGAAACTCTAATTGGTGGAGTGCTGGTGTTTATTTCCCTTCTTTAAGAGTAACTCGCTACAAGTTTATCGACAGCGATTACGACCACTTTAGTCAAGTGCAAAACTTTGGCGATTTAATTTTGCACTATTCACAGCTGGGCAAAACACCAATGGAAGCATTTGCGGCAAATGACGCTGAAGTATTTGACGATAATATCACTGGACTTCGCTATCTAAGCGGGGAATTTGACATTAGCTTTAAAACTGATACTCCATTGCCAATTCAACAAAACACAATTGCCAAGCACAATGCGCGAGCGTTTCCTTGGATTAGAAGCCGCGGCCAAGACCCCGAAAGCAAATTCACAGGCATTGGGTTTGTCAAAGTTGCTGACTTTGATAGATCATTATTCCCTAACATGACTGCCGAGCAAATCATGGGTGAGCTGGTTAAATGTGATGACATTTACAAATTAGAATTAATCGACGGTGAAGGTAATGTAGTTAAAGAAGCAGTACTAGATTACACCTGGCGAGACATTTTAGTACTAACAGACCCAACATTGCCCGATTACACAGGCGAATTCCACTGGTAAAAATATGAAAAAACTATTAAACTTTTTATTAAAACCGTACCACAAGTACTTAGAATGGAAGCGTATTCGCGCTCGCCGCAAAATGATTGCGGAAATGAAAAAGAACGACCCGTTTATCTATTAATATGATCCTGGGCATTACAGCACAAAACCATGACGCTTCAATGGCGCTTGTAGATGGAGACCGCATAGTATGGGCGGCACATTCTGAACGCTACAGCCGTCAAAAAAACGACAGTTTAATTCATCCTGACATGGTTGATGAAATGTTTGAACATGGCTTCCCTACAGAGGCAGTATGGTTTGAAAAGCCTTTATTAAAGAGCCTGCGTAGAATATATTCCGGCGAACGTCCGTGGTATTCAAATCCGGCGGGACACCTGGCTGATCACGATTTATTTCACATTCCCGTTAGCTATGTAGGCCATCATCACTCACATGCGGCAGCTGGCTATTACACATCCGGCTTTGACGATGCCGCAGTTGTAGTAATTGATGCTATAGGCGAATGGGACACAGTAAGCATTTGGGAGGGTCGTGGCACCCAACTTAAAAAGCGTTGGGGTGTTCGTTATCCTAATTCAATTGGTTTATTTTACAGTGCTATTACACAATGGTGCGGGCTTAAACCTAACGAAGAAGAATACATTTTAATGGGCATGGCTGCTTATGGCGAACCCAAATACGTTAATGAATTACGTGAAACATTCTTTAGTGAATGGAACTTGCCCAACTTTAAAACACGTCACAATTTACATCGTGGATGTCGCTGGTGGCAACCCAAAGACCCTGCGGCCACCAAATACGACATTGCGGCGTCGGCACAAGCACTAGTAGAAGATTACATGGTAGCCGTGACTTCTTATGCACGACTATTAGTTGGCAGTTCTAATCTTGTGTTGCAAGGTGGTGTAGCACTTAATTGTGTTGCTAATACACTTGTGGCTAATTCAGGTGCGTTCAAGCGTATGTGGGTTATGCCTAATCCTGGAGATGCTGGTAGTGCAATTGGTTGTATTGCCGCGCACACAAAGACGCATTTAAAATGGGAAACTCCATTCTTAGGGACCAACATCAATCGCGAATTGGACATTGATAAGATCGTTAATGAATTACTTGCCGGTCGAGTAGTAGCAGTAGCAAATGGTCGTGCTGAGTTTGGTCCCCGTGCCTTAGGCAATCGCAGTTTATTATGCGACCCTCGCGGTCCCAATGCTAAAGATCGCATGAATGAAATTAAAAAGCGTCAAAAGTTTCGCCCGTTTGCGCCAGCAGTATTAGAAGAACATGCAGAAGCATATTTTGAAATGCCAAGTATTGTACCATCAAGTCCTTATATGAGCTATGTTGTTCGTTGCCGTACTCCTGAATTAATTCCGGGCGTAGTGCATCACGATGGAACTAGTCGTGTGCAAACAGTTAACAGCCAAGACAATCCAGTATTTCGTCGGTTATTAGAAGCGTGGTATGCGGCGTCAGGTTGCCCTATACTAATGAATACTTCCTTAAACATCAAAGGCGAGCCGCTTGTTAATACATGGGAAGATGCACTAAGATTCCAAAAAAAGCATAACGTGCAGGTGTTTTAATGAAACGTATTTTAGTATTAGGCGACAGCATTACATTTGGACACGGATGTTCAGATCGTCATTATTACTGGCTTGAAAAAGAAAAAAGATATACAGGGAATCCTGACTTCTCCGGAGGCCCTTCAAAGTTTTGTTGGGCACAACATGTTAATAATGAATTAGGATATTCCGTCACTAATCTGGCTCGAAGCGGTAATAACAATACAAACATGGCTTGGCAATGTATGCAAGCAGTACATGAAAATAAGCAACAGTTTGATCATATTATTGCGGCTTTTTCCTACGATGACAGATTAGAATGGCATCATCCCGACTCTGACGTGCCTATTAGTGCTAGCGTTTTTGCTCCGCCGCCGATGCATTTAAACAAACATCCACAGTGGGATTGGGCAATTAAATTGTACGCTGAAGAATTATATCATCCCACATGGGGCATTAAATTAAGTCATATGGCAATTAACTCAGTGGCAAACGTTGCCCGTGAAATTGGAGCTAAATTTAATTGGTCAGTGCCGGAATTTAATCAAACTGAATCTAGTACTACAATAAGCCCTGACCTTAGATCAACACAAATTCCATCAATGATAAAACATTTTGGACTGTGGCAAAATGGACGTATGCTGACTGCCGACGATACACCATATACCGCAATAGACGGTCACCCAAGCGAATTAGCACATAAAGAATACTTTAATGTTGTTATAAAGCCGCTTTTTTGAGATAAATAAAAACATGAAAAAACTACTAATTTTAATCACAGCACTGACCGTGTCTGTAGGTGCCTTAGCACAAAAGAAACAACCTGAAATGAAGGTATACGATTTTCCTGTTACTCGCGTCGTTGATGGCGATACAGTTGAATTCGCGGCTCCCTTTCTACCAGCGCCACTTAAACCAAAATTGGCTGTACGAGTATTTGGAGTTGATACCCCAGAAAAGGGATTCAGAGCCAAATGCGAATCCGAAGCTAAACGTGGAGCAGATGCAACAGCCTTTACAAAGAAAGTTATCACTGAAAGTAAAACAGCTAGAGTTGCGATCATTGACTGGGATAAATTTGGTGGCCGTGTCCTTGGAGATATTATTTTAGACAACAATGTAAGTCTAAGAGCACTATTGATCCAAAATGGCTTTGCCCGCGAGTACTACGGAGAAGCAAAACAAAGCTGGTGTAACTAAAATACAACAGAAAATCACTAAAAAAGCCCGTTTTTTGCGGGCTTTTTGGTTGACAAGTGGTCCAAAATCCCGTATAATATACATATTGTTTAACAAATTGGGCAATTTATGAAACTTCGTAATACATTATCAGCAGTTCTTTTATTGAGCTTATTGTCAGCATGTGGCGGTGGTGGAGCAAGCACAGCCCCAGTTGAACCCCCTGTTGTTCCGACTCCGCCTGCGGTAGTTTCGCAGTTGAGCTATGAAAACAGTCACCAGCCATACACATATACAGCGACCGTTCCGCTTAATTCAAATGCTCGCTTAGTTTTTAAATATCCCGACGGCGGACTGGGTCTTGTGCTAGTTAAACTAACAAACGGCCCTTGGAACGCTACATTAGAAAACGCATTGCCATCTACTGTGAATTTTTACAAGCAAGTAAATGGACAATGGGTTGCAAATACAGACACTGTTTTTGATGCGGCAAATAGTGTTCCTGGGTGCCAGCATCCACGTAAAGCAATTGGTGCAGACTACAATCAAGACGGCATAATTGACTTTGCTATTTCATGTCATGGCTGGGACGCTCCTCCCTTTCCCGGAGAACGCAGTCGTGTATTACTAAGCACACCTGGGGGCAAGTATCGACTAGACTACATGTCTGACGTAGTTGGTTTTCAACATGGAGGCGCAAGTGCTGACATTAACAACGACGGCTATCCTGATTTAATTATAACCAATAAAGATGGCGTTGATGTGTTTATTAACGACCGTACTGGACATTTTACACGTTCTACCAACTTGACTATCCCGCAACAGCGTCGAGCGTTTCACGTTGAATTGCTGGACCTAAATGGTGATAGCAAGTTTGATTTTGTAGCAGGAAGTCATGAATGGGAAGATGCTACACGGATTATTTTGAATCCCGGGGACAACAATTTTGGCGGGTCATTGTTTAATCGCCCTACAGAAATTGTGATACCCGCAGTGCCCGGAGGCGGTGTTATTACAGACTTCTTGTACGTTAAATCTGTTAATGCGTTATACATTATTCGAACAGGTGACGGACGTTCAAATGGTACAGTATTTTACGAAGGTGTTTGGGTACAAAAGTTTGATTTGACCACACGTATTAGCACCGTAGTTTATGCTAACCCAGCGTGGAAAGAACCTGGGCGCACAAATAATGGCTGGATTGATTGGATTGTTGAACGTGACGGCAACATTACTGCCAACTACGGCAATTTAATTCAAATCCCAATCCAATAAGGAATTACAATGAGTGATGGCTTTTTACTATTGCACGGAAAGGGGGCTGGACCAGATTATCCAGCTTGTGCAATGCGACCACTGTACAATCAAATGATTGCTGATGGATTAACAGTTGATTATGTTGCACACTCTTGGGCACTAGGCAAATTATATCAGCAACCATTTGAATATTCCCTTCCTGATGTTCGTCAAGGTATTGACAGATTAATCGAAAAAGGTGCTACACGAATACACATTGTAGGACATAGTTTAGGCGCTAATGTTGCTTTCTTTTATGCTACTCATTTTGATAACTTTAAAAGCATTGTAGCACTAGCGCCAGCACATAATACACACTTGGCAAAGTTTAATCAGTGGTCATTATGGAGTCGTAATAAAGCACGAGCATTAATTGATAGTGGTAATAATCAGCCCGCAGACTTTATTGACGTAGCAATGGCCGAAGTATATATTACACAAGGTATCCCTAGTGCATACTTTTCATATTTGAACCCAGAAGGGAACACAGTTATGACTCGTAATGTACGACGATTTTTACAGCCAGTTAATTTGTTTATTGGCACGGGCTAAGAAGATGTCACACAAGTAAATGTCAAGGCATTGTTATTTGATCCTGCACGTAAAACTCCAGCTAGCCAATTACTACAAACCGCAGACGACCATATCAGTGTAGTACTCAATTCTTACCCAAATTGGAGGCAATGGTGTGCGAATTTGGCAGGTTAAAACTGTAGTTAAAGCGTAAAAAACTTTGGCGTTTGGACAAATCGCCTCATACGGTATCGCTAAACAGGGCACATTGGTAGCCCTGTTTTCTTGACTTACCATAAGTATTTTGCTACAATAATAAGATGAAAGTAATCAATGTTATTGCCGGCCCCGGAACGGGTAAAAGCACACTAGCGTCAGGCTTGTATCATGAAGCAAAGCGCCGAGGGTGGAATGTAGAATTAGTTACGGAAGTAGCTAAGGACCTAGTTTGGGAAGGGCGACATTGTGCGCTGAGTAATCAGGCTTATGTGTTTGGACGCCAAGTGCAACGAATACATAGGTTGGAGGGACAGGTTGATTATGTTATCACCGACAGTCCATTTTTATTGAGTGCTATCTATGCCCCCGAGGATTATCCTCCAGAGTGGGAAAAGGTAGTTGTAGAACTTTGGAAACGTTACGACAATGTTGTAGCATTTCTAGAGCGCGGCCCGTGGTTTGATGATCGCGGCCGTGTGCATAGTCTCCAACAGAGCGTGGAGATCGATCAGAAGATCGCGGTGCTACTGCAAAAGCACAATATAACCTACACCCAGGTTGATTGTGGATACAGTAACCCAGGTGAAGTATTAGACAGCGTTTTGTCAAATACGTAACTGGAGGCGGTCTCGATGAAAGGAGGTGTAGTATGCACATGACCTTGAATTATAACTTGGGCATGTCTGAGCGAATGGGCGACCGTTTGCTTGTAAGGGTAATTGCATTACTCTTAATTTTTACAATATTGTTTTCTTCTGTTACAGAAGCTAGACGAGTTGTCGTAGAAGAAATAACTCACGGACTAGAAACAGTAGATGATTGGGCTTTTGCTAAAGTTACCAATTACCGAAAAGAAACGTGGGACCAGCGTATTAATCGCTTAATGAATACAAATATTCAAAACGCAGGTGGCGTATCGGCCGCAGTAGCCGATCGTGAAACACGTTGTTTAGCAGAAAACGTTTACTATGAAAGTCGCGGCGAGCCACTAAAAGGTCAATTAGCAGTTGCCAAGGTAACACTTAATAGATTAGAAGAAGGCTATGCTAAAACAGTTTGCGGCGTAGTAAAGCAAGGATGTCAGTTTAGTTGGGTATGCAATGGCCCACTTACTCGTCCGTTTGGTTATGCTTGGACCCAAGCAGTTGGTATTGCATTGGTTGCGCTAAATGAATCGGGTAAAGTTGAAGATCCGACTAACGGCGCGACCTACTTTCATGCTACATATATAGAGTGGCAACCAGGATGGCGCAAAGTACAAGAATCAGTGCGTCAAATTGGCAACCATGTGTTTTATAGAACTAAACCAAAGAGAGATTAAATGAGAAGATTATATCCAGCCAGGCTTCTAGAAGTGCGCGGTACAGATACCTTAGAAGTAGAACTAGACCTTGGCTTTAACGTGTACAGTCGCCAAAAGATTCGTCTATTTGGCGTAGCAAGCGCCAACAAAGATAATGAAGTAAAAATAGTTTTAACTGAACTATGCAAGGATGGATTCATCGTTGAACCAATCATTACTAAACGTGCAAAGCTAGGACGAGTACTTGGCTGGGCATATCTTGCAAATGATTTAGGCGACCCTACTCTTAATATCAACGAAGCATTAGTTGATCAAGAGCTTGCTACTTCCTTCCAAGTTGACGACGAGGAAGAATAATGTATGAGGCGGGACTAACTGCTCGAAAGGTAGCAGTATTTGATACAGCTATCTTTGACCAGTATCGTGCGTGGGAAGCCGAATTCGATTGGGATAATCCCAATTGCTTCCTACGTCGAGTCCCACCGGGCAAACGTCCCGACCATACTTACATAATTTACCTGCCAGTTAATCCTGCCCGTAGTGCAAGTTTCAGCAGAGAAATGTCAGCGTATCCTCCAGCAATTGAATCAATGTGGAGCAACATTTTAAAACCCTGTTGTGACTATTTGATCGGCTTGACTGGTATAGAAAATCCTGTACTGGTTCAAGCAGATATTGCACGTATGAAACCGCGTGAGGGCGATACATTACTGCATACTGACACACGTTACAATCAACGTTATGCTCGTCGCTACAACATTGCAATCAGCACTAATACTGATTGCTGGCTTTACCACAACAGTTATGATTTAAATAATGGTGGTGTACGTGATCACATTGACGAAGGCGAGCTATGGGAATTAAACAACAAGATTCCACATACCGCAGTTAACGGTGGTGATACATGGCGTACCCATTTAATCATTGACGTTATGCCGCAAAACTATTACAACCGTATGTGTGAACGATACAACCCATACGACAAAGTACCAAACCCACAATCATTAAATACTACCTACGATTATGATATCGGGGGTAATTTGATACATGAGCCTCTATTCGAGGATCTACCACACTGCTTTCCAGCAAGGACACACATATAATGAAATTTACATTCACAGACAAGCTAATAGCAGTATTAGCCTTACTAAGCGGCCTAAGCATTAGTGCCGTAGCCATTTACTACTCTGTTGCAGGTCTAGTAAGCATTTTCTCTGCCGCAGTTGTTCCAATTGTTGTAATGGGCGTTACACTAGAAATTAGCAAACTGATTGCCACAATGTGGTTAAAAATCAACTGGACTCGTGCGCCATTCTTTATTAAAGCGTACATGTCAGCCGCTATTGTAATCTTAATGATTATCACAAGCATGGGTATCTTTGGTTTCCTATCCAAAGCCCACAGTGATCAAAGTTTGGTAAGTGGTGATGTACAAAGCCGTATTGCCATTTACGATGAGAAAATAAAGACAGAAAAAGAAAACATTGAAGCTAATCGTAAAGCTCTAAGACAGATGGACGAAGCAGTAGATCAAAGCATGGCTCGTTCAACTACTGAGCAAGGCGCAAATCGTGCAGTTAATATTCGACAACAACAAGCAAGAGAGCGTACTCGTTTGCAAAATGAAATTACCGCAAGCCAAAAGAAAATTGGTGTATTGAACGAAGAACGAGCACCCATTGCCGCTGAAGTACGCAAGGTGGAAGCAGAAGTTGGCCCAATCAAATACATCGCGGCTTTTATCTATGGTGACAACCCAGATGCCAACGTATTAGAAAAAGCAGTAACATGGGTAATCATTATTATCGTTGCAGTATTTGATCCGCTTGCAGTTATCTTGTTGTTAGCAAGCCAATACAGCTTTCAATGGTTTAGAAAGCCAGAAGAAACAGTTGAGCAGGCAGTTGAACAAGTTGAAGAAGCTAAAAAGGCCGAGCCTTATGTAAAAGGCGATGATGGTTTTAAGTTCTTAGCCGAGTACGAAGACTTACACAAGTATCCTGCGTCTGAAGCTGACATTGACGAACTTGCTACTGCTAAACAAGATGCACGTACAGCAGTTGTCGGGGACGTTAATATCAAAGACGAACCTGTGTTTAAAGAAGCAGTTGACGCTGGCATTTACAATACAGATGGATCCTTTGCTCCTCCAGGCACACCAGGCGAGCAATGGGCAGTCAAATCCGAGCAACCCACCGAAGATAACTTAGATAAAATATATAAAGCAAGTTCTGAAGAATTAGCTAAGAAGCATCGTAGCCGTGGATGGTTCCAGGCTGTGTTTCCAAAGAAAGATAACCAATAAGGCCTAATGTGAGTGATTCAAATGTTTATATCGTAAGCCCACCGACACTGTACCTTCCAGGAGGTGGACTTTCATTTTGCTTAATCAGCAACGATGAAAAATGGCAAACTAAGATTATTGATCTATTTGAAAAAGAAATGCAAAATCAACTAACGTTTTTTGCAACTGAAACGTCAATACGTGACCCCAAGGCCTGGGTATGGTATTGGCATGTAGCCGATAGTTGTTCAATGATTATTGTTGATACAGCATCATGCTCTGAACATGAAATCCGTATGGCCCTGGGCTTATGCAAGTTAGATATGCCAGTTATCTTCCATGTCAAGCCTGGCAACGATGACTTTGCCGCACTACTACATTCTATTCAAATTCCTAGTTTCGAAGACATTTCACATTTAATGACGCTAATGGAGGCTGCTCTTGGAGGATAAGAAAATGAATCTAACTTGTAGCTTTTGCAACAAGCATCGCGACAGTGTTAAAGCACTTATAGCCGGTGACACTGCTTATATTTGTAACGAATGTATTCATTTGTGTTTAGAAGCATTAGACAAAGATGAACCAAAAGAGTCAGCGGCATTTGATTCTAGCGTTACACCACTAGAAATTAAATCCTATCTTGATCGTTTTGTTATTGGTCAAGACCACGCCAAGCGTAATCTAAGTGTAGCAGTTCGCAATCACTACAAACGATTAAGCCAAGGTAGCGATGTTGATCTTATTAAAAAAAGCAACGTGCTACTAATTGGTCCCACTGGCTCGGGTAAAACGCTGTTGGCCAAACGCCTAGCAGATCGCCTTAATGTACCGTTTGCAATGGCTGACGCTACTACGCTAACCGAAAGTGGTTATGTTGGTGATGACGTTGAAAGTGTTATCCATCGACTACTACAAGCCGCAGACGGTGACATTAAACGTGCCGAAACAGGTATTATCTACATTGACGAAATTGACAAGAAAGGTCGCAAAAGCGAAAGCTCAAGCATTACCCGTGATGTGTCAGGCGAAGGCGTACAGCAGGCCCTGCTAAAACTAATCGAAGGTACCGAATGCCGTGTGCCCCGTGATGGTGGTCGTAAGCATCCTGGCCACGATACTAATACAGTTAATACCAAGAACATACTATTCATCTTAGGTGGAGCATTTGTAGGCCTTGATGAACAAGTAAAGAAGCGTATGACTGGTGGGACTAAGATTGGCTTTGGTGCCGAAGTAGGTACAGCTGAAATACGTGCTGACCATTGGATCGCAAACGTAGAGCCCGAAGACTTTGTTAAGTTTGGTATGATTCCCGAGTTCATGGGCCGTATCCCAGTTATTGCCGCATTAGACACATTAGGCGCAGAAGACTTGGTACGTATTATGCGTGACCCCGATGATAGCATTGAACGTGAATACCAAGCTATCTTTAAAATGGACGGAGTTGAACTAGAATTTACACCCGAAGCCCGTACTGCAATTGCTAACCTAAGCATTGCCAAGAAAACTGGAGCTCGCGGCTTGAGAAACATTATTGAGCAGATTTTATTAAATATACAGTTTAATCTACCGGAAATGTCTCGGGAAGGATTAAGTAAAGTTATAATTACTGAACAGGCTGTGGAGGACCACAATCCGGTTAAGATGTATAAGAATAAAGAAGCATCAGTTTAAGGAACGCAATGAGAGAATCTCAAAGAAAATCAAAAGGTACAACAGTTACGGTCAAAGATGGCAACGTAGAAAAAGCACTTCGCAAGTTTAAAAAGAAGATCCAAGAAAGCGGCAAGCTAGAAGAACTTCGCGAACGTGAGCAATATGAAAAGCCGACCACAACTCGTCGTTTAGCCAAAAACAAAGCAGTTCGTCGTTACCAAAAGCAAGTTGAAGCGGACGAATTGGCTGGCAAACGTGCGCCCCGCGAAGGCAAACTTCGCCGCATGTACTAAAATAACTCTTGACTTTTTGATAAGAAATAAATATAATTGTGTATGTTAGTGCCATGAGGGCTAACGCACAATGTGATGCCAATAGGATCACAACTTTAGACTCGCTATAAGGAGACTATATTATGTCTAATCATTCAAATCTACAGCCATACCAAAGATTCGGTATTGGGTTCGATCACTTGTTCAATGAACTGGATCGACTAATGCAAGTTAGCACCCCATCCAATGGCGGATATCCCCCTTTCAATTTAGAGAAGCTAGCAGAAAACAATTACCGCATTACTCTTGCGGTAGCCGGCTTCACAGAAAAGGATATTGAAATTACGCAACAAGAAAACGCACTTGTTGTAACTGGTCACAAGGCTGAAGAAGATACTGCACACTACTTGCACCGCGGTATCGCTACACGTAACTTCAAGCGTGAGTTTGTACTTGGTGATCGTGTTGAAATCAAAACAGCCGCACTTAAGGATGGTATGCTGGTAATTGATCTTACTGAGATCGTTCCAGAAGAAGCTAAACCTAAACGTATTCCTCTAATCAAGGAATAACATAAACACTGGGGTAACCGTAACAGTTACCCCAGCTAAATATTATTGTCAACAAATTGGAAACACAAATGGCCGAAACAGCAATTCAAACAATCAACAAGACTGATAACATTACAGGTGTTAAAGAGCCCGAGCGTTATCGTGTTGTCATCTTAAACGACAACTCTACCCCTATGGAATTCGTTATCGAATTGCTCAAGTTAATCTTTCATCACAGCCAAGAAGCTGCCGTACAAATTATGATGCAAGTTCATACTAACGGCAAAGGCACAGCCGGTGTTTACTCTTATGAAGTAGCAGAACAAAAAGCTATGGAGTCAACACAAATTGCCCGTACTAACGGCCACCCATTGGGAGTATCTGTTGAACTCAATGGATAAAGACGATATTGAGAATCTAATCATAGTAGACATTGATGATACTTGTTTAGATACTATATCGGGTTTTATCAAGTGGTTGGGTAAGCATAACAGATTAGGCACAGTAACCGGAAACCCTATAACGTCACGTAGTCTAATGGGCGATTGGTTAGGTATTTCAGATGACCTAGCAACACATTGGATGCGTGACTTTTGTGAGCGTTCATGGGAATGGGGTGCATTGTATCCTATTAAAGGATCGCAAAATGCTATTTCAGAATTATATCAAAACGACTGGAACTTTATTGGTGTTACCCGTGGTGCCAGCACTATGGATCGTGGCACGTTACGCCGTGCAAATTTAGAACTAATATTCCCAGGCATGTTTGAAGAACTATACACTATGCCAATGGGGGCAAATGTATATCCACTAATTAAAGACTACAGTCCAGCTATCTGCATTACAGCTGATGTGCCAGTGGCAGTAGCAAGTGCTCAAGCAGGGCACATTACATATCTAATAGATCAACCTTGGAATAGAGAATACAACGACTTATCAGTTCGTCGCTTTCACAGCTGGGATGAAATATTAGAAGCACTGGACAACTTACAGAAAAATCTAGCATAACTACAGTTATGCAGCCAACAAATAAACCAAAACTATATGAAGCAAGGCCTAATACCTGGGCGTATGTAGATCCTGCCACTTTACGTCTGACAGGACGAGTTCAACATTGCACAGATAGTCCGGGACCGGGTTGGCATCGCTTGGATAGATCTGTTGCGCTAATGACCAGCAATGGTACCAAACCTTATAACGCATTTGCACTACTACATGATCGAATTGTAGAAGTGCCAGAGCACATTGATTTACGTTTTCTTTCACACATAAGCTCATCCGTTTGGCCAGAAATTGCTGGCATTGATCACAAGTGGACATCAGTCCCTTGGATACCATTAGACTATCCCCGCATTGAACCAGACGATTGGGATTTGTTTTGGAAGCTATGGGATGAAAAGCATGCAACAGTTGGCCGCCCAGATCTTGCAGGACAAAACTATTGGGAAGGTCTTTGCATTTGGTTGCACCCAATGATCAAGCCAGATCATTTTAACTATAGCGGCACTGTAGTAGATGACTGGAGCCAACACTTTCCCAAAATGTTTGCTGACATCAATGCATGTGTTCCGTGGCTGAATATTGAGAAGATTGTGTTATGGTCTAATGTAAATGAAGTACATGCACACTTTGATCCAGACCGACTGATATATCCATTCCCCGACAGCTTGCGAGTTATGCTGTGGGACACCAACGAACGCCCTACTTTTTACATGACCAAATGGCCTGAACGTTCGGCGGAGTTTAACCCGCCTATAGTAACACAGCGCAAAGGTGGGAGAGGTTATGGTATCAAGCCACTAAGCCAACCAGCTGATAAAAGAATGTACGTAGACTTGCCTGCTGATACTAATACATTTTTGTTTAACAACGGCGCTTTCATACATGGTGCTGATCTTGCCAAACCTAAAATCATTATGGCAATCAAAGGTGACTTGGATATTACAAAGCTATTAGCACACCTTGAAGCCAGCTACGAGAAATACAAAGACATTATTCCTAAATGCTAAAAATAAAAGCCACTTCCATATTAGGCACCTCCCCAATTGTTGCGGCTTTAGATCGTGTGTCACCATTTAGACAAAACAAAATGCAACCAGTTGGTAATTGGCCGCCACTGTTAAAGTTTAGCATTGACAATTTTGATAACAATGCAATCTTAAAAAGTGTACAGGATGCAATGTTGCAGTACGGACAATGGAACTATAGGATAGGCGAAACTGAAACGGGCCAAATCAAAACAGATTCAGGATACGGTGGCATTGGCTTAACGTACAATCCTAATCATGTAGATGGAGATGCAATTGATCTACACCAGCAGGTGCAAGGTAATCACCGCCCTGGAGCAACTGGCCTAGACGGCAAGAATCCTTTTACAATACTGTCAGCGAGCGAATCCCAAACTCACGCAAGACGTAATACGCATTATGACACCTATGGTATGTGTTATAGAACACCAGCAAGCAAGTCAGGCGAGCTAGGAACATTCTTAAACACATTTAAGCGAACCATGGTTCGATCAGCCGTTCGTGTAATATATGCAGATCAAATTGGCCAAGTTGGTGACGACCAGTTAGCAGGTGTGCGCTGGCATCGCGACGAACCATTCTTTGAAAACCTACGTATCAATATTCCCCTGCTGACTAACCCACTATTTGTATTAGAACAGGAAGGACATGCTCCTTATCACTTAGAAGCAGGATACGCATACACATGGGACACCAATACACTACACAGGGCATACGCTACAGCTCGCTCAGAAGTTCCTATGCAACGTATTCATTTAATGCTGGGATTTAGTTGCTGGTGGGACTTTGACGAGCAAACTGGGGAATGGTCTCAAAACGAATTCTTTAATAAAAAACACCCTCTAGATATGCTTGCAGACGGCGAAGTAATCCCAGGACTGCAATTAACTTAGTATATTTTGTGCCATTGAACTGGTAGTTTATCATCACTCCCTAAGCAATAAGTACATTACACCCAAGTAGTACGAAGGGCAGTAATTAGGAGAGCGTATGGCATCTATACAGCTTCATAAACTGGTTAATGTTGCGGCAAAGCAAGGTCGTAATACCCCACTTGTGGTTCAAAAAGAGATGGTTGAAAACATCTACACCGCAGTCAATAACGCAGTGTTTAATGGTGTGCTTACGATGCCAAAAATTGTAGTACGTGATTACACTAAGAAAAACTTCTGGGGCGAGTGCGAAGGATGGCAACGTGGAAGCCGCTGGGGCGAACACTACACAGTTGTAATACGCATTGAAAAACATTTCCCCAACTTAAAGAAACTTATTGCTACAGTAGCACATGAAATGGTGCATCAATACGAATGGGAATTTCACGGTGTAATGACACATGGTACAACAACATTCTTTGCTTGGGAAGAAAAGCTACGCTCCAAAGGAATTAGGTTAAGCATCTCCCTTTAATGTAGATAACTATCTACATGAGCACATTCAATCAGAATAATCCAAACGCAGTTCAAGGTGCAGGTGTTAGTGGTAGCCGTCAAGGCTTAGGTGGAATGAACCCTGCACTGATTGCCGCAGAGTTAGCACTAAGTCAAATTGGCAACTTTGAACCACTAGACTACAAAATAGATCATCACGCTGTTGAATCGGTCATTGCACAAAAGTACAGCAATGACTGGGTTGACTATCTTCCTCGCACTGATCGCCCAAACAATCGTAAGTCAATGACGCTTACAACTATCCCAGGTTGGGACCATCGTAAGGCACCAAGTATTCCCGAAGCAACAAACGCATTAGGCTATACTCCTAAAGAAACAGACTTCTGCGTACCGACCGACCTGTACAATGATTGTGTAAGCGATAACCCGGGCTTGATCAGTTTAAAAGACTTCTTGGACGAATGGCAACCTCTGGGACGGTCGTTTATTATTAACTCAGGCATTGGCGGATACTTTGTTCCACACAGAGACCATCCTGGTATGCCACGCCCTTGCTTTAGATTAGTTGCGTTCTTAAAGAACTGTGGCCCGCTAGATTACGATTGGTTAATGGATGATCGCAAAGCCAACATCGAAGTGGGTCGTGTGTATTATGTTAATACTCGCATGACACACAGAACAATTAGCTGGGTGAACGATAGCTGGCACTTAATTCTTAATGTACCGTTTACTGTAGAGAACGTAGACCGTGTACTAAAACATTTACAACATAGACACTAATATGAGAATCACAGTGGGCGCAAAAGATTTCATTAAGCAAGTGGACATTGCTTTACCAGAAGGTAAGCAACGCATTGGCGTAATGTTAAGCGGCGGAGCAGACTCTGCGGTACTGTTATATCTTGTATGTCTTGAGCGTAAGATGGATCGTGGCACACAAGAGATCATTCCTTTTACTGTTGCCCGTCCCGACGGTGCTTGGAACTACGTCAAGCCTATTGTGGAATGGGTGCGTAATAAACTTGAACTGTCAGTAGAACAACTACCTGACCCTGTGCAAGTTGGTGACCCCACAGTTCATCACAGCCAGCAAGGACGCTCGGGCGAACGTGAAGCAAGAAGCCATTATGGTATTGAACATATCTTCTACGGTAGTCAAGCACATCCAGATCGTGCGCTAATTGAACTGCCGGGTGAGTATCCTAATCGCCCTGCTAGTGTAGAACTTCCCGGTACCACATGTCCGTTTGCCTTAGTTGATAAGCGACACACTATTAGCTTATACGATACGTTTGATGTTTGGCCACTAATTGAACTTACACATTCATGCACTGCACAAACAGAAGGTCGTTGTGGCGAGTGTTATAACTGTAAAGAACGAGAGTGGGCCATAGCGGCACTTGACTTCACTGACCCCGGGGTGAAGTAAAAATACTCAGTCCAAGTTTGCGTTTAATACCTTGTCGAGGAAACGCAGAACTAACGTGCAATCTATTACGGGGAAATGTAATAGGTACTCCGGGAACCCATTGAAAACTTTTATCAACAGATAGTCCTACAAAGTTGCTGGGATTAAGATGAGGACATTGTTCTAATAGTATTCCATCTATCGTTCCATCGTCATCTCTATTACCAACATCCTTGTAGTCTTTTACTACAATGTTATATTCATTTGGTTCGTCAGGGCTACCACGAAGAAAGAATGCCGCATCTCCTGACCAAGTTTGATTTAATATGATTAACCTAACCTTATCTGTGTTTGGTCGAACACCTGGTTTAGCTTCCATGCTTAACGGAAACACAAATGTTTGTAACACACGATCTGGTCCTTCTTTACCAGTATCAGCATGCACACGATAGCCTGTTTCAGTTTCAAAGAAATTGCCGCCAGTAACTTCCCAGGCGCCTTCGCCTAACACTGAATCAATGATGGGCCTTACAATTTCCATAGCAGGCCCGAGATCAAGTGCAAACCTCCTACTAGGTAACACTTGAAGCTGAGTGTTATTTTCAAAGCAGTTGATAAGTGCTAGCCGTTGTGATTCAGTTAACGCAGGCAATATTTGTGGGGCTATCATAGTATTATTTATTCAACTAAAAGTACTACCTTTTTGTTGCGAAAATACAACACAAAAACGGTTGACTTTTTGGTCCAGAACCGCTATAATAAACACATAGACAGCAACAAACAGGAACCGACAAATGGACTACTCTACAATCTACTTCGTAGGCTTCATTGCAACAGTAGGCGCATTTGCCATCCGTGCTCGCGATGTAGAGAGCCGCACACTGTTCTGGATCGCTCTTGCATGGCCACTGAGCATGGCCTTTGCCCTGTTTATCTATGCCCTGAGCCTTATTGGTGCTGACATGGATGTGCAGGACAGCGATAAGATGTTTGGCTATCGCAAGCCCACGAACCCCGAAGCTCGTGGCTTTGCTATCACAGTGTTCCACAGTGAAGTGCAGTTCTGGAAACA
>JACCED011017609.1_pt1 | contig 22419 bp, 27 predicted proteins | sample 7455021 | NCBI WGS metagenome assembly JACCED01 (sample SAMN15323456, study PRJNA562643) | freshwater metagenome | isolation source: river surface water | place: USA:Blue River Watershed | collected 2017-08-19
CGATAGATGAAAACAGGATTAAGTTGTTAGTTGAGTTTTTAAAGGTGTTATGTGATAGATTAGATATGGATATATTATGTGTAAGCCATAACACAACATTAACAGAAAATGCTGATATATCATATAGGATAAAGCCGACAGTAAATGGAGCTGTTTTTGAAAAAATGTAACTGTTCAGAAAATGGGATTTTTGAACAGTAAAAAAGAGAAGTGTTCAAAAAGTGTGAATTATGAACATTACAAACCATAAGCAGATTTAGTAGCATTATAATTATTAAGAATTGTACTCAAACTTATCGCTGTATTCCATACATGAAAAGCACCTAATCTAAAATTACTGCCTACACCACTACCCATATTTGTTGTTGAAGGGTAACCTAAAGCATAATATAAACCCGCCCCACTGCCTGTAAGATATGGTGTTTGTCTTGCATATGTAGATGATCCTGCTAACTGTCCATTTACATAACCCCTTAAAGTAGAACCGTCATAGGTTAAACCTACATAGTGCCAATTATTGAGAGGAGCAGAAACCGAAGATGTGATTTTAGCACCACCACTTATCACATAGGGCCAGACTGCAAAACAAGGAGTTCCACTTATCCACTCTATCTGTGAATCATACCAATTTGTATTGGGTGATGTAGTTCCTTGTTCTGATGTTATCACACCATTAGATGTAGGATAAACCCATACAAAATGAGCGATTACAATACTTGTATTAGCAGGCGATAAATGAGGGTTTAGGTTTACCGTTGTTCTGATATAATTGCTAGTGCTACTATCAAGGGATATGTAATTAGGTGTTCCACTTGTATATGGATTTGTGCCTACAAGCAAACCATTATTTGTGCCATCAAGATCAGTGATAGTTGTACCACTGCCACTATATGATGATGTATTTTGAAGGTCCCAATATGTAATCATACTAGCACCTGAAATGAAATCAGATATTGTTGATGGTTTAATTATTCCATGAGTAGCTTTTAACAATTTGCATAGACCTTTGTTTTATATAAATAGCTACAGAGAATCTTCAACTCTTTAATAAACTTCACCAATAAGTTTTTCTAATGCTTTATTGACTTGTTCGTTAGAAAGAAAAGGAACTTCATCCTCATATTTTTGACCATCAGCTTTAACAATCATCTTAATATTAGGTCCTCTTTGTTTGAGAGTTACTTGTGCATCAACAGCATCTACTTCACCTAGAACCATAGTATCAGCAACTTCTTGAAACTTGCCGCCAGCTTCTTCCCATCTGATATTCAAATATTGTACAAGAGGTCCCATAGGTGTAAGACTAAATGCAGAATATCTATTAGATGCTCTTCTTGTTAAATGACCTTCAAGACGAGAAATACGAGCTTCGAGTGAAGCAATCTTTGAGTTAAACATAATCGTTTATCCTTTGTGTTTGTTAACCTATATATATAGGTATATAAAAGAAGTATTTATTTTAAACGATCAACATTATCTTCGATTTTGTTGATCATGTTTACAGTATCATGAACCGATTCGATATTTTTACCGATAGTCATAATGATACCTGATTTTACACTTTCTCTGAATTGAGAAAAAACAAACATTTCGCCAGCTAATTCTTGTGCTTCTTCTAAAAGAGCTTGTGCTTGTTGGACTTTAGCATTGACTTTTGCTACTTGTGTAAGAAAGACATTAGGCATTGTGGTTCTTACTTGTGATTGAGATGCTCTACGATAATACATGGCAATTCCTTTGTTTGTGTGATATACATATATATAATGATAAAGAAATAAAAAAAACTTTGTATAATGAGAAAGCAATCTAAACATGGGTGTTGATAAATGAAATCAGAAGGTTCAATCCGACATAAATTGAAACAAGTGAAATACCGTATAGTTCAAAAGGCTATACGAAACAACTTGTCAAGAAAACCATGTAATTGTAGCCATTCAGGTTTGGTTAAAGGTAGCAATGGCGATGATCTATTTTATGTGTGTTTACTTGATGCAGATAAACCAAAAGAGTGGGATGGGATGATATGTGATCAATCTGTACCTCCAAATTGTCCATTCTTTAAACCACAAAAAACAAAAGAAGAAATAGAAACAGAGATAGATGATTTATTAGCAAGTGGTGATATGGGGGCAATAGCAAGTCAATATCCTGACATATCAGCTTTATTATGGGTGTTGGGTGGAGTAGATGAAATAGATGAAATGACAGAAAAGAAAGATGAAGAAAATGAGTAACATACCATTTGAAGTGATTAAGATAGAAAACAAGAAAGCACCTTTATTTATAGAAGTGCCTGTTCCACCACATTGCACTCCAATTTTAGTTGGTCATTCAAAAACAAATCAGCTCAAATGGATTGATAAACCTAATTCACAAGGTCGTGTAATGACATGGGGTTTAAAGCTACCTATTGATCAAGTATCTCAATTATGTATAGATGCTATAAAAAGTAAGGGTCAAACAGAAGAATGGGGTTTAGAATATAGTGATGAAAATGAGGCAAAAATAAATATGAAAGAAGTTGGGATAGAGAATGTAAAGAGAATGAACAATCTTTTAATTCCAACAGAACACGATATTCTCGGCACTTTAGTAGTGTTTGAAGATATGGTGTACCCTGTAATACATAATGCAATTAGAGCGATCAATTTTGTAGGATAAAAAAAAATTAAAAAATTAAGAATTTATAGGTTTTGACTCTGAATAAAACATATAATATATAAATGTCGATAGTGCAATGTGCCTTGAATGAGAAATTCTGAAAGCCTTAAAGCATAAGACATAGTTTTAACAAACACATAGGAGAAACTCAGATGAGTATTTCTACATTTACACTCGGTGGCTCTGCCCCAATCTTGTCCTCAGGTAAATCTCGTTGGAAGCCACAAAAAGGCAAGTATCGTATCAGTTTCGTAGCACTCCCCGGTATCGAAAATGGCACACCCGATTTCAATGCTCAAGCACCTTTGTTCAAGGGTGGTCGTAGATTGTATAACAAGGATGTCGGTTATTTCTTAGATAACGGTCCCGAATTTCAAAAGTTTGCCACCGAACCTTCAAAGGTAGCTATCGCAACAGTGATCATTCTCTGGCCAACAGATTTATCAACTGGTAAAGTTGATGCAAACAGCCTTGCAAATGGTTATCAAGTAAAGACTTGGACACTTTCACTCGAAAAGTATAAGCAACTTGAAACAGCCAACAGTGAGTTTCCACTTACTAAGCATGATGTTCTTGCTGATGTTACTGATCCAACCTATCACAAGATGTCTTTCTCACCTGCTCGTGAAAATTTACTCGCAAGTGTAAAAGATAAGAATCCAGCTCTTTTCAATGATATTATCTCTATCGCAAGAGATTTGTATGCTCGCTTACAAGATGATATTGCACAAGATTTAACCCTTGATCAAATTCGTGAAAAGCTAGCTGGTAAGAATGGTGGTGTAAGTCCAGTTGCAGGTATGGCTAACACAGCAAGTTCTTTTAATGCAGAAGATGTGTTGAATGATGTGTTAGGCGATATTTAATCCAAGCACTTGTATGAGTGTGTGGTTGTTTTGTTGAGAAAAGAACCCTCTGTGTTAGTTTTAACATGGAGGGTTTTTTATTTTATCTATACTCAAAGGTATTTTAAGAATTTCACACTAAGGAGTATAGAGATGATTAGTTTTATCAATACAAGTAAAACTGCAAGCATTGATTCTGTTTTGGAAGAATCTAGCATTAGAGATTTAGTTCATGTAAAAAAAGCCAAAACATCATCTTTGGTTGATGGTGCAAGAGTATATGCTTATCATAACAATGGTATGCTTATACCTGGCAATTTACCTTCACAAGGAACTAAAGGAACAGTTGTAGCAGTAAATACAATGAGTGGTCGTAAGACAGCTATGGACGGTCAAGTGTTTGTTAAGTGGGATAACAGCAATAAGATCACACAAGCACCTTTAACAAATGTTCGTCTAGCTAGTAAAAAAGTAAGTAGCTTAGAAGGCTTTTATGTAGTAGCTGGCACAAATCTTGAGGGAGAATTAGTGCATAGATCAAGTAAAGATTTATGGAGTGTTAAATTGGGGGAAGATGGTAAATATGATATTGAGAGATTATTTGATGATAATGGTGAGCCATTAAAGGTTTAAGAATTTAGAAAATGGGGTTTGCGAGAGCAAAATAATTTACTACACAATCTTCAAATTCTAGTGGGATTCTACGACCTGTTTTTTGAAATCGTAAAGCAACAGCAGTATGGATTTTAGAAATATCTGAAGCAGAATATCCTTCGTCCATAAGTGTATCGATGAACTTTTGATTTCCCATAGCAGCAGCTTGGTTGATCAATTCATCTTCTGGAATAAGGGTAATATATTCAACCCATTCTGGAATAGTAGTAGGATTCATTTAAGTTAAACTCCGAGTTTATTTTTTGAGAAAATCATTCATAGTGAAATTGAGTTCGAGAGCAAGATCATTTGCTTTTTCTAATTCAATAAGAGCACTCCAAACATTTTGTAAAATAGGATCATTTTCAATGCTTGAAATAGCAGATGCTTTCTTTCTCAACTTAGCTTTCTTATTCATATCTACAAATTGAACTTTAGATTGTAAATCAGCATCTGTGTTCAAACGAGAGATCATAGATTCAAGTTGCTTTTTCAAAGAAGGCACAGCTTTAGATGCTGCACTTACGAGTGATGTTGATAAAGCAGAATTTGAAATGATAGCTTTCTTCAAATCTTGGAAATACTTCTTAGTGACAAATTCTTTAGGTAAGTCACAGTAGTCATTCATACCACCATTCAAGAAAGAAAGCCAACACTTAGCATCAACAGTATTGAAAGGAGCAAGTTCTTTCTTAGTAAAGAAATGAGAAGCATCGATACCGAGTTCTCTAGCTTTACCTTGAAAATAATCTCTCATTGGAGAAAGATTATTTGAATTACCCAATTCAAGAGTAAGAGTCAAAGGAACAGGATTTCGTTTCCAAAGATCAGAACCTGTGACACCATTGTGTGATTTTTTAAACATAGTGAAAAGACCAAGTTTAGGTACATCAGCTTTATTACCGAGAGCATCATTGGTTAAATCACTAAAAATATTAAGAACAATTTCATCTGGGTTCTTACTGAGATATTCAATTAAAGAATATGGAATATCAGCATCAAAACCTAGCTTAACATAAGCAGAAACATCTTCAGCACTAGCAGTTACAGAGATAGTAGCAGCACCACTACTGAAAGCATTCTTAACCATAGATAAGAGTACAGATGGGAATACACCGACAGGGGCACAGTCTTTAATATCTAAGCTATTGACATGAACAGAACTTGGTTTAGCACCATCATGTTTAATGACAACTTGTAAATTCTTAACAAGAGAATCAGGTTTATCTGGTTGAGAGATAATAACACTATCAGCTGTTGTTTTTACTTGTGGTAAAGAAACAGAAGGATTGCTGTTATGGTTTAAAGAAAGATTGAAAACCTCACCCATACCAGAAATATCCATAGCATCAGCAGGAGTTAAAGGAGAACCTTGTAAAGCACCTTGTAAAGATTTAAGATTAGCTTTGTTAAATCTACGATCATCTAAAGGAGTGTCATAATAGAGTGGATCAGAAGAAGCTTTATTTTGGAGTGATTGCAAGTTAGCAACTTCTTCAGCAGTAGGATTAACAGCTCTCATCAATAAACGAGCAGATGTACCGATACTCTTAGAAGTATCTCTTTGGACAGCTTCATAGGATTCAAGGAGTTTCAAGTTCATAGCATCTTTGATAATGCTATTGAAAAATTCTTGATCTTTACCTTGAACAAGACCTTTCAATTCATCTATGGTAGTGCCTTTTTCGCTTTTGCTTTGCAAGTAGATACCTTGAAGATAATTGTAAAGATTATTGTAATTTCCTTCAGAACGATATTTAAGAATTGCAGGTTTTAATTCGCCTGTTTTATCTTTAATAATTTCTTGCCAATCATCATTGAGAAGTTTTTCATTGCCGTCCATAATCTTTTGAGTAACACTCTTAAGATCAGTATCTTTGTTATTTTCAAAGACAACATCTAAGAAAATTTCATCAACAACTTCAGTTTGACCTGTACGATAAGCACGAGCAGTTCTTTGTTTCATTTCTTCAGATGACCAACCATTACGGTCTAAATGAACAACAGAAGTGAAAGGTTGGAAATTGAAACCACGAGCATAAGGTTTAGTACAAGTCATGGTGGCAAAATATTTCAAATTAGCAAGAACAACTTCTTTGAGAACAACTTGTGCCCATTTAGTTTTCTTTTCTAATTCTTCATCATCCATTTTACTTTCATCATTTGCTTTTTTAAATAGCATATCTTCAACACTCTCTCCAATAGGAGTGGAGCTAGTGAAAGTCTTTTTAAGATCGCCATTCACAAAAACCATGATCTTGCTCAATAAACAAACAATATGAGCAGAGCTAGGCATCTGTTGAGATAAAGACATAGCATTTTCAATAGCGAGTAAATTGTCATCTGTGAAATAGAGAACCTTTTTACCTGCTTTGATTTTTTCTTTAGCTACTTCGATAGCAGATTCAACTTTAGGATTCTTCATGGATTTAATCATGTTCTTAGTAATCCCAAAAGCTCTCAATTCTGATTCTGGAATTCTTGAGATAGCTTTCTTAGGATTAGAACTTAAATCATGGAGTAATTTGATTTGTTTAGCTAAAGAACCAGTAGCAAAATCTTTGAGATATGATTTTGATTCATCGTTAATCTTTGCTCTTTCTTCAGAAGATTTAGAATAAACCTTGAGCATATCTTTCAAATTCTTAGCAACTTCTTGTGATTTTTTCTTGTAAAGATTTTCAAGAACTTTGGGAAGAACGATATTCTTAGTTTGGGGTACAGGCTTATGAAGAACAGGTTGTCCAATATCAACATAATTAACATCTTGCTTATCAGCAAAGTAAGCATTAACACGAACCCATTTATCAAATTCTTGTTTCATTGAAGGCTTAACACCAACGAAACGACCACCAACGAGATTAGCATATCTACGAATGAACTTATTTTGTTCAGCAGGAGAACTAATATCAATGCCTTTGGTTAAAGCAACAAACTTGAAAAGGTCTGTTGGGTCCTTTTCAATAGCAGAACCTGTAAGCAAGATTTTTCTTGGGTGTTTCAAAGAAGAAATGGCTTTAGCTTTATTGCCTTTGGAAGCATAGTTAATTTCATCAAAGAAAATAGCATAGTATTTTTGTTGGTTATATGCACTATTCAATTTGTTGGCATTGCTTGGGTCCCAATTACTCATGAAAGTATCATATGAAATTTCATCAAATCGTTCTTTAATTTCTTTAGGATTAGAACAGAACTTAGCAACAGATTGATCAGCAAGATTACCAACAAGAGCTTTAGGTTGAACAAACAAGAATCTACGAGGTTTAGAATTTTCTTGTTTTTCTCTTTGTTTAGATAACAAGATAGCTGCTGTAGCGAGCAAGGTTTTACCAACACCTGTATCTAAAGCCATAACACCTGCAAAGCTGTTAGCATCAAGCCAAGCAAGAGCTTCCATTTGTTTATTGTTAAGTTTAAATGGTTTACCATCGACATTAGAAACAAAGCCTTCGATACGATCAGCAGAATACAATTTAACATTGTTTTCTTTAAGAGCATATTCTTTTTTCAAAAGGTCTTTGTAATAAAGATCAAGTAAGCCACTAGCACTATGAGATAAAGCACAAGAACCTAAAGCTGTTCTGATAGCTTCGTATGATGCTGCTGAGAAAGTCCAAAATTGACGGAAAGTGTTTGGGATTTTTTCAATATCGGAAATCTTTTTACTTAAAGCTTCCATAGCATCTCGTTCAGCTTTGAATTTATTTGAGGCTGAAGAATCATATGGGATACCGAGATAGAAACGGCAAGTAAGAATTTTTTCAGCTTCATCATCAGATTTACAAGCACTAGATTGACATAGAGTGATATATGGTTCTTGTAAATTTTCTAGTTTCAACTGACCTTTTTCAATGACTTCATACTTGTTAACTCTACCTTTGAGATTAAAGGTGTATGATGTACCTTCGACCATACGACCTTCGATATTAACAATATCATCGAGGAAGAACCCACGATATTTACCTGAAGTGATAACAATTCTTTCACGACCAACACTATCAACGAGCATACGAGTTTCGACATTTCTCTTTAAAGAATATCTAGTGAATTTATCATCACGATCAACATCTGTAAGTTCACGAGTAGTGACAGGACCTGTTGCTTTAGCAAGAGCTTCTTCACTTAATCTGTTTACAGTATGGAAAACATCTTGTGGTTTAGTACCCTTAACACCTTGACCTCTAGTGCCATCTTCTTTAGCATAGATATATGTATATGTGATTTGGCTATTCAAGAAAGTGCCTAAAACTCTGCCTTCTGCATCAGGTTCAAGTTCTTGTTGATAAATCTTACTACCTTCAAGGGGAGTAGTGACAATAGTAGGATTATGGACAAGAGATCGTAGAGCATTATATTTAGCATTGTAATCTTTAGCATATTCTTGGAGTTCTTGCATGGTTTCAAAATAGCCACCATTGAAATCATGGAATTGATCACAATAAATTCTTTTGATCTTATTTTGAGATTTAACATTACCATCAGGAGTAGTGATAGTTTCCATTTCTTTAGGATCACTACCAACCATAAGCATATAAGGGCCAAATCTTAATCGACCGACCTTTAGACCTTCTTCAACCATACTCTTTTTGATTTTAGCTTCTTTGACTTCAACTAATTTCTTGTTAAATTCAATTTGAGCTGCAACATCTTCACTTGCCATTTCTAAGCTCATTTCAGGCTTAGTAACAATAGAGAACAAGGAATAATAGATGTTCAAATCTTTGTTGAATTTCTTTTCTGTATGGATAGGTAGATTGATAGTATCACAAATGACTTCAATCATAGAACCCATAATTTCAACAACTTTTTTATATGTGCTTTCTCTAGTAGCTTCTTTCCAAATATTGTGGATTTCAGAAAGAGAACGAACTTCAGAACCATCTTCGGAACGGTTCTTTTTTAAGAAAGCACCTAGTTTTAATTTAATATCAGAATCGATAGCTTTAAGATAAGGCAAGATAGAAGTATGAAGTTCGGCAAGTTCATTAGCTTTAAGTTTCCACTCATTCTGTTCAAAAGCATCGATGATAAATTTTACGGATGCAAGATAGTCTGGGGTAAGATTGAAAATGATTTTCTCACCTTTCAAAACTTTTTCGACACGATCCATTAAAAAATCATCAAGAGCAATCAAAGATTGATAAACTCTTAAGATACCGTATGCTCTTTTAATTTTGCTAAATTTAAAGCCATAATAACGGTAGAAAGCACCTTTATATGGATTAAGAATTTTAGACTTTAGAAAATCATCTTGAGTATCACTCATAGAAAAACTCCTTCTGTTTATATTTTTAATAATGTAAGTATAATTAAAAAACTATTGTATTTTTCTACCACCTAATTTAACCCATTCATGTTTAATTCCATCACCCTTACATAAAGGAGAATCTTCTTTGCACCAATAAACTCTTTCTTCGCCTTTTCTTTTTTTAAGAATTTCTTCAGCTTGTTGTGCAGTTGATCTATCATTATAGGGTCCATATGCAGAACGAGGTATCCAAGGTCTGTAATCAGTAGTAAATCTTGCACCACCTACTATCTCACCATTGTGTTGTCTTAATCTACGATACAAGTCTTTAGTACAACCAACATAGATAATGCCAGGTAAAGATTTTCCTGTTCTTGGACAAATTCTTTTTTTGATAGATTGGATAGAGTAAACCCACCACATAATAACACCTCTTAAAGTTTAAGAATTTTATATAAAAAGAGATGTTATAAAGAAATTAAATTTCTTGTGCTTGACCGAAAGCAACAGATGTTGTTCCTCTTAAGTAAATTTCTTCGCCATCATGAGAATCTAAGAACTCACCAACACCATCAGACAAGATAGCATTTTGGGCAGCACCCTTACTATCAATTTGAATCCAACTTGGTAAATCTTCTAAGCTACCTGTTAAGTTTTCCCAATAGCCTGCTGGATTTTCAGTCAATTCTTGAGCGATCTTACTAGCGATATTACCGATCAGTAATTCACGAGCTTCTTTCTTTAATTGAGCAAATGCCAATTCAAGTTCTTTGATTGAAATTTCATCATCTGTTGAAATTGTTAAAGTCTTAAGTTCATTTTGTGTTTCAAGAAAATCTTCGATAAATTCTTGAATGTCGCTATCTTCATCAGAATAAGTTGCTGACAATTCAGCGATCATTTCATCAGGAGAAAGTTCTTTTACAATTTCTAAAGCATCTTCTTGTGATATTCTTTTCACATCACTACTGCTGATACTGAAATATTGACTTAACCAATTCATATCAAAAGCTGATGGGTTTTCTTCAATTTTAGATTGAATGTAAGAAAGAGCTGAAACTTCAGCATCCCCAAATGTTTCAAAAACTAACCATTGAGATTCACCATTAGTAGCAGCACCTTGTGATAAAGTAACAACAATAGAATTTGGATACTTGCCATCTTTGTAACATCTGCCTTGACTATCTTTCATCAGAAGATCGGTAGTGCAACCAATCTGATGACATAGTGCATCAACAGCTAAATCTTTCCATGATGTTTCTTCTTTAGCAGCAGTTTTGGCAATATATCTGCTTGCAATCTTTTTAGCTAATAAAGACATTTTAAACTCCTTTAAGAATTTTTTCATATATGTATCTAACATAAAGCATATATATAAATAATAAATAAATTTTAAGAATTTTTAGATTGATAGAGATTAAATGCTAAATAGAAAAACATAATCAAAGGAAATTGCTTACATAAAAACAGGATCATCATAAAAATGAAAAACATAAAAGCTGTTGATATGATAAGACCTTCCAATTCTAATATCTCAGAATTTTTTTTTAAATTCTTAGGTGCTACTATGATCAAGTACACAGCATACATTAAAACATCAACATGAAAAAGTTCCATGATTATCTGTTATCCCCACTACCTTGAATCACATTTCTTTTTAAACGATCAAGTAGCTTTGACATATTGTATGAAGCAACATCATCAAGTTTGATCCCAAACTCATCAGATAAACGAGCAACATACCATAACACATCCCCCAATTCAGCTTTCATATTTTCTTTGAAAGCTTCATCGATAGGCTTGTTATCACGAATGACTTTTTTAATTTTGTTAGCAATTTCGCCTGCTTCACCTACTAAACCTAAAGTACAATAATTGACCGCTTGTTCTTTTGGGTATTTTGCAGTTAAACTTGTTTGTTCTTGGTAATCATTGAAATTCATGTTTTTTCCTTTTTAAGAATTTGAAAGACACTCTATATTATACAAAAGGGTCCGCATTGAGTATCTTTTTATTTGAAAAAAGGTATGCGGACCCTCTCGATTTTTAATGTATCTATAAATGAGTTTTTATAGATTAAGAATTTAAAAGAGTACACCATCATGCAACAGCTCAGTCAATATGAAATTATTTCTATCTGTGCTAGTGTTGGGTACATCATTGCAGATACAATTCTTAATAAAATGAATTTATCTCTAAACAAAATTCAAGTCTGTTTATGTTCTACTCTTGGTGGTCTTTTTGGTGTTTGGGTCATAGCTGATCCTATTTCATTAAATGAAAGTCAATGGGTTCTAGCAGGAATAAGTAGCTTTCTATCTCAATATATCATAGAAACATTTATCGAATTTAAAAAGAAAACTACTGTATCTACGAATGAAACAAAGATTGATGAAATTCTTAATATTTTAAGAAAGCTAGATAAAAAATGAAAATTGAAGAAAGAACACTAGCTATTGTTTTACTCGATATTATAGGTAGCACAGCCTTTGTTCAAAGAGCAGGCGATGCTAAAGCTGCTATGGTGTTTCAAGTTCATGATCGGAGTGTTCGTGATCTCATAACAAGATTTAACGGTCAAGAAATTGATCGGTCAGATGGCTTTCTCATTTACTTTGAAACTATCCAAGATGCCGTCAATTTTGGTCTGTACTATCAAATCAATGTACCTGAAAGAACTAAACTAAGTTGTCGTGTTGGGGTTCATTGGTCTAGTATCGTTGTCGTTCATCAAGATGCTAAATATATACAAGGTGGTGCTAAACGGTTAGAGCTTGAAGGTGTTGGTAAAAACATAGCAGCTAGAACTATGTCTTTATGTGGTAAGGGTCAAGTCTTACTCACTAAAGAAGCTATGGATGAATTTAAGAATTTGGGAGTTAATAGCAACACACCTAAAGGTACTAGATATAGTTTTATAGGTGCATATAAATTTAAAGGATTGAAACAATATATCGGTATTTATGCTATGGGTTTAGATAAAGAAAGTTTAAGAATTCCAGACAACACAGATAAAGCAGAAAGAATGGGTGGTTTGAATGTTTTATCTATGAATGAGAAAGATGTTGCTTTCTATAATTACATCATCCATTTTGTAGGTTGGGTGTTTATTCTGACTTTAACTTTCATTTTCATGTTTCTTTTTTATCTATTCTTTGACCCTAAAATGAGAGAACAATTCTTAATCTTATTTGGCATTATCTATCAGGAGTAATCATATGAACCATGATATGAACAGCGATAAAACTAAAGGGTGGTGGTTCAGTGTTTTTTTTATGATCTTAGTCGTAGGCTTAATTCTATTCTTATCCTTCTTTAAAATTGTAGATGAGAACAGAGATATTCTCATCGGTGTAATTGGTGTTTTAACAGGTTCAATTTCATCTATGCTTACAATAGCTAGTGGTCGAAGTCCTGAAGAAATTGAAGAACTTAAAGCTAAACTTGAACAAGCTAATGCTGATCGTGCTTCTTTAATTGCTCGTTTAAGGGATGCTCAAATCCATTTACAACTTAAATCTGATCAGTTGTTTGAGATACAGACTGCTTTAATTGAGAAACTTAGTATCTTTCAGAATGAGAATGTGATTAAGACAAAGAAAGAATCTCAAGTTCATTTACATGATAAGATAGAACAGTATATGCCTAAAGTTGAAACCGATGATTAATTTTTTATTTATATAGTTATATAAATAAACTAACACAAAGGATAAACGATTATGTTTAACTCAAAAATTGCATCACTCGAAGCTCGTATTGCTAGATTAGAATTAAGAATTTCTAAATCTGCTGCTATTACACGAAAAAACCCTTTTCCCCTTTTAGGTCGAAATAAAATTAATGGTGAGACAATTATTCAAATGATTGATGCTCGTACTAAAAGAGTAGAAGCTGAAGATACACTTTCTTCTTTCTATATCAATAATGCAGAAGATGAAGAAACTATTGATGCTTTAAATCAATTAACAACAGGTATAGTAAGTCAAGTTTCCGTAGCAACAGGTCAAGGATTTATGATCCTAAAGGTTGTTGGTTGATTTGATACTTACAATCACAAATGTCTAAAAGTCAATTTTTTATTTATATAGTTATATAAATCGATTATGTTTAACTCAAAAATTGCTTCACTCGAAGCTCGTATTGCTAGATTAGAATCTAGATTGATCAGGACAGCTGCTAAATTTACCCCTCGTGGTATTGGTGATGGTTTTGATGATGGTTATTTTGGTTTCGATCCCTTTGATAAATCTAGTTTTATCAATAGAATTGAAGATTCAACATTGAGAAATTTTTTTCTTACCCTAGCGACTGAAGATTCTTCTGTCTTGAAGAACAAACCAGAGTACATGGATTTTAACGACACTGTAATCGGTTTTAAGAATTTCATTGTAAAGGGCAAAGTTTTATTTGCTGCTGCAGAGTTTGGTAACTACAATCAAGAAGGTCGTGTTAAATTAATTGCCAATAACTACTCTAATGACTATGGTGTATATGATGATGCTATACACGCTCTAAACGCGCAACCAGGTTCTGGAGTGAACTTCGTTGGTTATGTACAACCTACAGTAGCATCTCTTATTAAAGCAAGTAGAGCTATCTAACAATTCTTAAACTGATTTAACTGCTAATCTGATTTTTAAGTGTGGATACATTACATGGGGCGATACAATCTAAGTGTTTGATTTTATTAAATTCTTAAAAAATAGGTTTTATTAAAGTAATTTATTAGGTAAACCGATTTTAACCCTTAGCTAAAATCGCAATAATATCTTCGTATGGTCTAGGATTGATACTAGATAAATCTTTCAACTTAACCAACAAATCAATCCGTTTGCTTTCCCATTCTTTAAATGCTTTTTCTAGTGTAGCTACACTAACATGATACTCATCGACAAGAGATAACACTTCAGGATCAGTATTTTTAAGTGGTGGTATTTGATAAGGAGCAACCCTTCTTCTACTTGCACCACTACCTTGAAAAAACACAGCATCTTCTAAATTCTTAATTGGTTTAATTTCGAGTGATGGCTCTGTGATATATGAATAGGTAGTCCAAGCATCAAGTTCCTGCTTAGTGTCCAATTCAATTATTTTAGGTTTTCTCATACTACCCCTTTTGATGTAGCTATGATAAAATTCTTAATCTCTTGCAAGTCAGAATATTTAAAAGTCTGTACTTGATCTATAATTGCTTTTCCAAGATCATAATCTTCATCTTGAACGAGATCTTCTTTTTTCCATAAATGATACTCAATCATAAATAGACCATCCTTCTCAGTGATGAGATAAATGGGAGCATCGTAATCTTGATTGGGTGTAAATGATTTAGGTTTAGTAAGGGCAGAACCATCACCAAATGTAGTGGTGCTATGTAAGAGATCAGATAATTTACTCTCAATGAAAGCTACAATTTTATCAGCAATAGGAACAACATCATATGGCTTTTGAACTTCATCTAAAATGATTTGATCTTTGAGTGCATCAACGATGTTATCTCTAGCTAGTTCGATCTTTCTAGCTAATCTGTAAAACTCATCACTCAGTTTGTAATATTCTGAAATGAGTTGTTGTTGTTCTGATGTGAGTAGTGCAAGTTCTGATTTATCAACAGCATCATCAGATGTTTTATTCCATGTGGGACCTATGGGATCGGAAAATCTTCTACGAGTTAAACCGTATGCTGAATCATCAAACCAAGCATTTGATTCACTTAATCTTGGTCTTGCCTTTACACAAGCTCTACCACCTGTTAAACGAGTGATAATTCGTTCGATGAGATGTTGTCTTGGACTAATCTTTCTTTTAGTTCTTTTTGCCATAATAGATACCTATATCTATGGGATAGCATAATTGCTATGGCATATCTTATATGATTTTAGCTATGGTAGAATGTATAAAATTTTCTAAATCACCGATGGTGTAAAAAGCATTTGAGTAGGATTTATTATAGCAAGTAATATCTATATAGTAATTGCAATTTTCTACAAACAAAAAATCAGGATCAGTGAGAGCCTCTTCGACCATATCGTCATCGATGATACTTTGAAAAGTTGTGTGTATAGATATAGGTAGGTTTGTATTTAAATAAATGAGATAGCTATCTTCTATTTCTTCTATAGTATGTGGGTATCTGGATAAGATAAAAGATAAGCTATCGATAAAATTCATAATTCGGTTTCTTCATCCAACAAAGATTGTTGTTTACCTTTTTTAGCTTGCTTTTCTTTCTTTTGTTGTTCTTCTTGGATTTCTTTTTCCCCAAGAGCATCATAAATTTCTTTCTTCCAATTACCATGTCGTTCAATTTCTTCAGAGAAATATGAAACATCAGGTGTTCTCATAGCATAATTCATTTCGCCATTTTGTTGATTTTCTTCAGCAGTGATATGGCAAAGTAAATGATCAATCAAAGCAAGACGATCAGAATCTTCGAGAGCAACCCAAAGGTCATAACCGATTTCGAGAATGAATTGATATTCTTTATCACCGAGAACGGCAAGAATACCAGGTGCTTTTAAGCATTTACCTAGATTAGGTTTACCACCGATTTTACCACCTTTGTCTTTAAAGACGATAGCGATTTCATGTTGGATGTCAATGAGATTGGGATGCCAATTAGCGATAGCATGGGTAAGAAGTTCAAGATCTTCTTTTTCATCAGCTTTCCATTTATTCATAATGGAAGTCCTTTCTTTTTAAGAGATAGAAATGTCAATAGCATATTATATGTTTTTCTTTCTCATCTTTTGAATTTTTCTTTTTTTTAATTTCTCAAAGGTCTTTTCACCGAAAGGTCTTTTTCCTGTGATAACATCTAATACACGATCTTCGTCTGGATTTTCTAATTTATTTTTCACATGGTCTTGCATAGCTTTTACCATATTGAGTTTATCTAAACTGTATCTCATGTTAAGATAAGGTGGTGGTTCTGATGAATCTTTTTTACTTGCAAAAAGTTCTTTAAGTCGGTTTGTGATTTGATCATCTTCGGAAGCTGTGATGAACATTTTATTAAAATCAAATTCATCGGAAGCTCGTTTAAAAACATAAGTGCCTAATTGATTAAGATTACCTTCGATAGCAGCACCACTAGCATCTCGCTTACCTAGACCATATAATGCTTTGGCAATGGCAGGTCTTACATTAGTATCAAAATCTTTAACAAGAGCTGAAATTTGGTTAATTTGTTCTTCTAAAGGTAAATCCCCTTCTAAAATTTCTTTTGTCTTTTGTCTGTACTCATCTTCTTTTGCTTCAGGGGTAAGACTGAAAGTTAAAAATTCTTGTTCAAATCTTGTCTTTTTATCTGTTTCTTTTTCTAATCTGTCAAAGTAGGTATTGTTAATTGCTTTATCGATCACAAAACTTTTTAACAAACCGACAACAGGGGTGACCACAGCTGTTTCTACAATGGTATTAAACACACTGTCTTGGAAATTATCCACAGCACTACTTTGCTCTACATGGCTTGTAATTGAAGCTGATATTTTTTCTTTAAGTTCAACTTCAACACTTGTTGGAATACGAGGAATATTTTCTTTAAAACTATCAATACTTTTATGTAATTCACTTTCTACATCAACACCGAATTTAGGCAAATCTACACCTAGTTCTTCTTCAAAACCTGTTTCTAGTAATTTTTTACCTTCTTCTGACAAACCACCTTTTTTTTCTAAAAATTTAGATACTACACCAAGAACTTTTGTAGTTACTGTTTTAACAGCTAGAGCTCCAACATCTTTAGCACCATCTAAGGCTTGATTATAAGCATCACCGATTAGCTCTTGTGTGTTTGAAACAACACCTGCGATGTCATTTGAGTACAGAATGTTTTGAGCATCTCCGGCTATCTTATCTAGCATTCCATGTGATAATTCTTTTTCATTAATTTCTGTAAGTGTTTTATTGAGTAAATTTTCTAGCTCTGTTGGGTTTATATCTGGAGATATACTCTTTATAATGTTATTCTTAAGATTTTCTTTCAATTCTGATGTGAATTTCTGATTTGAAAGTATATGTTTACTAATCCCTTTCATATGATCAACTAAGTAATTATTTAAAGGTTCGTTGATATATGTGTTTGCTACTTTTTTAATCTCTTCAACGGAATCGCCTAAATATTTTTTCGCTGTTTCTGATGCTTTACCATATATTTCTGTTTCTGTGACTTTTTGAACTACTTGATTGGATAAGGATGATGCAATCTCTTGAACCTTTGAATCTTTCAATCCAGCTTTGAGTGTATCCATAATAAATTTAGAATTTTTTCGCATACTCAAACGAACACCTGCATTTAATTCACTGTTGTATTTCTCATCTAGTAACTCAAAGTAAGATTTTGTAATATTATTCAATTTTTCAGATGGCAATTCTTTCCAATTTATCTTTTTTGTTCCATCTTCTTGCACTTCACCATACTTATCATCTAAAGCATCTTTCACAAAATTTAAACCTTTTGCAATTAAAAAAGCTGTGTTCTCATAGTTTTCTAAAGTAGATTTAGCATAGACTTTTGCCAATGAATAATTAATATTGTTTGTCTTTTGACTTATCCATGACCTTCTTGTTTCTTTTGTTTCATTGAATATTTCTTCTATCTCTTTCTCATTTAGTTTATTCCTTAACACCTTTTTTACCAATTCTCTTGTTTTAGGTGTATCTTCAATTTTGTTCTTTAAATATAATTTCCCATCATCTTTTTTATAAAAGTATTGTTCTTCCACTTTGTCATAAAAAGTTTCTAATTCTGCTTCATCTTTAAATCCAACTTCATCTAAAGTTTTTAAAATTTTGTTTTCTACTACTTCTTTGTTCTTTCTAGTTTCTCTATCCTTTTTTATTCTCTTGTTTAGTCTTTGGGCAGGTGTTAAAGATTGATCTTCTTCATCCACTATTTCTAAATCATCTACATTGGTTTCTAAATCATCTTCTTTCGTTTGGTCTTTTTCGGAAGGCTCCTTTACTTTCTGTTTTCTTTCATAATCTGCATAGAACATATTAAATCCTTTTTGGATTTCACTGATCGTATCTCTTGCAAATTTACCATATTCGGGATTGGTATTTCTTTCATTATAGTAATTAACCAAAGTGCTCATCGCAATCTGATCTTTACCACCTTCTGGATTGGGGTTTTTAAATTTCATGCCTTTACTAGAAAAATAAGTAGATAACACACCTAAAGTGTAATTATCGAATATGCCTTGAGATGCATTTTCTTTAATCGTTTCTACATTTGAACCTACTCTTATTTGTGTGCCTAGCAACATAAAAAAAGCATTTCTATATTGGGGGTTCAAGTATGCGATCTTTACCAATTTCTCATAATTCTTTTTCATTTTCTCTAATCCTTTGTCTTGCTTTAGAGATACTTATAAAAAGAAAATTATTTTTTCTCAGAATTTACCATTGCTAATATTGAATATCCTGCGATGTCTTGATATGGACTTTCACCCATAGGATCGTTATCTCTTGCTATCCTACTTAACTTGTCTAACATTCTTACTATCACATGAACATCTTTATACTGCGATACTGATATGCCATTTGGATATAGCAATTCTAAAATCTTTGTCGTTTTCTCAAAAGCATTTCCATAAGCTTGATTCTTTTCTGTTAAAAGTTCACCAAGCTCTTTTGTCTTTTCCATAAATTTTTCTTTCATTCTTTTTTTCCTTTCTTTTTACTATACACTCTTTTTCCACTCTATTTTCAATTTTATTAGCTTCCCTTAGTCGTTACACCCCTTTACTCTTAAACACTCTTAAAACCCCCTTAAAATTCTCTATAAAGATATGTTTGTTTTTTATTGCTATGTTTAAAATTTTCAAGTATAAACCAAACCCATAAAGTGAAAGCTACTCGTAAGAGAGTTGAATGGGAATTTTAGAAACCCTTTTGTTTAGATACATAAGATCAGTTTCTTTTGTTCTGTCTTTAAAAATGTGAAGTCCTTAAAGATAGACAATTTACCATTAAGATGAAAATCTTTAAACATAGCAAGTGTTTCCTGAATTTTACTTTTTCTTGTGCATGAATGTGATTACCTATCTCTTTTGATAAAATCATATATGGTCTAGTATCTCTCAGATATAAAGACTTACATATCCCTTTAAAACTTCTCTTTTCTCTTTTAAAGGTAGTGACTGAAATAAATCACTTTTAGATATGTATCATTTACCAACACTACTAATAAACCACTCAAGATAAATTCTATTCATCCTGTTAGAGAATGTAATGTTCTTACTCGGTGCTTATATAGATATATTTATATAGATATATTTATATAGAAAAGATTTATCTTTTATAGATACTACTAATATTATTATTACTTTTACTTCTAATAATAATAGCAATAACATCAAGATTAAATTCAATCTCTATCATCTGTTTATCTATGGTCAAAAGATCATAGATGTATCTTAAAATTCAACCTTTAAGATACAAAATAGATCATCATAGATAGAAATATCATGTTGTCTATTGACACCATAAAAACTACTTAAAAGAGTAGTTAGATATTCTATTGTCTTTTTAAAGGTTCATAAAGATATATCCCATAATCAATCTTTTTATATACACCCCACAATCTCTTTATAGATATATCTTTTATATACATATCCAACCATATCGGTATAGTTAAACAGACTAAACCGAAAAGGATTTTATATGGAAAAGATTGATGTTTTTAATGACGGCTTTGTTGAACTTATTGAGGTTATGGGAAATGATCTTAAAGTTGTAAATACAGCAAGAGTATCATATGGGAAAGAATCAAGTGAGTTTACAGACAAGGATGCCAAACTCTTAAACTATTTATGGCAACATGAACACACAAGTCCTTTTAGACATTGTTATCTTACTTTCAGATTAAGAACTCCAATCTTTGTTTTAAGGCAGTGGATGAAGCATCAAATCGGTTGTTCTTGGAATGAACAAAGTGCTAGATACACAGAACTAAGACATGGTTTTTTTAAACCTAACACTTGGAGGATGCAGGACACAAAGAATAAACAATCAAGTGCTGGCGAAATTCTTGAATCTGAAAAAGCTTTTGAAATTTTAAACAATGTTTATTCTGTTTGTGAAAAAGCATATGATGATCTTTTAACTCTTGGTGTGTGTAGAGAACAAGCAAGGGTGCTTTTACCTATTGCAAGTTATAGTGAATGTATCTGGACTACAAGCCTTCAAGCTGTTTTACATTTCTTGAAACTCAGAATGGACACTGGTGCCCAACTTGAAATTCAACAATATGCACAAGCTGTCCATACTCTTACATCACAACATTTCCCTGAAACCTTGAAATTGTTCGATTTTTAAGTCAAAAAAAGTGCTTGTTTTTGCTTAATAGTCCCCCCTTTTTGCTTATGGGTCACCCTTTTTTGCTTATGGGTCTCCTCTTTTTGCTTAATAGTTCCCCCTTTTTGCTTAATAGTTCTCCCTTTTTGCTTAGGGGTCACCCTTTTTTGCTTATGGGTCACCCCTTTTTGCTTAATAGTCACCTCATTTTGCTTAATAGTCACCTCATTTTGCTTGTTGGATGCTCACTTTTGCTTAAAGGTCATTCACTTTTGCTTGTGGGTGCTTGTGAGTCCTTTTTTGGTCACTCTCAAGAGCTCTTCACTCACGAAGCTCGACTCACTCGGCTTTGATCAGTTCCAGTTGTTCTCTCCGATCTCTTTCTGGAACTGATCACTCTCTGGAACCGATCTCTTTCTGGAACTGAACTCTCTTGCAACTCAGATATTAACCTTACTGTGATTTGATCTTTCCGATCTATTTAAAATAATCTCGATGCTGTGTTTTTATTAAGAATTTCAACAACTCAAATTACAGGTAAGAAAAAAGAACACCCATCTCAAATCTCACATAGATAATAAACGAGTAACCCATATCAACAAACCTACAAACCCTTAGACACAATATGGTCAAATTTCAGTTACATTTTACTCATGTTCTTTCTATATAGGTAATATTGTTATGAAAATTACCTATATAGACAAACCCCTTGTAGTCAAATCCCATATGGTCAAACCCTTTATGGATAAACACCATATAGTCAAACACCTATATAGCCAAACCTCCTTACAGATAAATCTCATATAGACAAATCCCATATAGACAAATCCCATATAGACAAATCCTATACAGACAAATCCTATACAGACAAATCCCATATAGACAAATCTCATGTGGTCAAATTCTATATGGTCAAACACCATATAACCAAACACCTATATAGCCAAACCCCCTTATAGAAATACTCTTATGCCAAATTCCCATATAGACAAACACCATATAGATAAATCTCATATAGGCAAACTCCTTATAGACAAAACCCATATATGGGTCAAATCTCATGTGGTCAATCCCATATAGCTAAACACCATATAGATAAACACCATATAGATAAATCCCATATGGTCAAATCCCATATAGCCAAACACCATATAGCCAAACCCCATACAGACAAATCTCATATAGACAAATTCCATAATAAGACAAATCCTATACAGACAAACCCTTGTGGTTAAATCTCATGTGGTTAAATCTCATGTGGTCAAACACCATATAGCCAAACACCTATATAGCCAAACCCCCTTATAGACAAATTCCATAATAAGACAAATCCCCATAAGGTCAAACACCATATAGATAAATCTCATATAGTCAAACCCCTTAAACAGCAATGCCCAATCTCTTATATCTATATAGAAACCCCTTATAGACAAATCCCATATATGGGTCAAATCTCATGTGGTCAATCCCATATAGACAAACACCTTGTAGACAAATCCCATATAGACAAATCCCATACAGACAAACACCAAGTTAAACAGCAATGCCCCATAAGGTCAAACACCCATATAGATAAATCTCATATAGTCAAACCCCTTATGGATAAACTCCATATATGGGTCAAATCTCATGTGGTTAAACACCCTTGTAGATAAATTCCATATAGACAAACCCCTTATGGTCAAATCCCATGTGGTCAAATCCCATATAGTC
>JACCED010995488.1_pt1 | contig 22414 bp, 14 predicted proteins | sample 7455021 | NCBI WGS metagenome assembly JACCED01 (sample SAMN15323456, study PRJNA562643) | freshwater metagenome | isolation source: river surface water | place: USA:Blue River Watershed | collected 2017-08-19
ACAGCAGTTAGTAATGTCAATCTCAATGTAAAGCGAGGAAGTATTCATGCTTTGATTGGCCCTAATGGGGCCGGGAAAACAACGTGCTTTAACTTGCTCACCAAATTTTTAGAACCCACTGCAGGTCAGATTGACTTTAATGGCCAGGACATTACGAAAGAAAAGCCTGCCCAAATCGCTAAGCGCGGCATTATTCGGTCCTTTCAAATATCTGCTGTGTTTCCACACATGACTGCCTTAGAAAATGTTCGCATTGGTCTTCAGCAGGAACTGGGAACCTCTTTTTTCTTTTGGAAAAGTGAGCGCTCTCTCGACATCTTGAATGATCGGGCAATGGATGCACTTCGTCAGGTTGGTCTTGATAGCTTTGCTGATGAGCTCGCCGTTAATTTGCCCTATGGCCGCAAACGCGCATTAGAAATTGCTGCCACTGTTGCCATGAACCCGGAGTTAATGCTCTTAGATGAACCCACTCAGGGAATGGGGCATGAAGACGTGAGTCTTGTCACCGAGCTAATTAAACGAGTATCGCAAGGTAGAACGGTTTTGATGGTGGAACACAATATGAAGGTTGTTGCGAACATCGCCAATACGATTTCGGTATTACAGCGTGGCGAGGTGATTGCGGAAGGACCTTATGATCAGGTCTCAAAAAATCCACAAGTGATGGAAGCTTATATGGGTACCGCTGATTCTGAGTTACAAGGACATTAATACCCGATGAGCGCACTGGCTTTAGAAATTCTCGATTTGCATGCATGGTATGGTGAGTCCCATGTGTTGCATGGTATCAATTTATCTGTGCGGCACGGTGAGGTGGTCTGTTTACTCGGTCGAAATGGCGCAGGCCGCACTACGACCCTGAGAGCTATCTTGGGCCTCGTTGGAAACCGCACTGGCTTGGTCAAAGTAAATGGACATGAAGTCATTGGTATGCCAACCTATCAGGTGGCTCAACTAGGGATTGGCTATTGCCCTGAGGAACGCGGTATTTTTACAAGCCTCACCTGTGAGCAGAATTTAATGTTACCGCCCAAGGTGGGCGAAGGCATGGCAATGACTGTTGAAGAGATTTATCAGATGTTTCCTAATTTGTATGAGCGTCGTTCTAGTCCTGGCGGCAAGCTTTCCGGTGGCGAGCAGCAAATGCTGGCAATTGCCAGAATCTTACGAACAGGGGCTCATTTACTATTGCTGGATGAAATTACCGAAGGATTAGCACCAGTCATTATTCAGAAACTAACTGAAGTAGTTCGTGCGCTTAAAGAGCGTGGATTCACGATTATTTTGGTGGAGCAGAATTTTCGATTTGCTTCAAAGCTCGCAGATAGAAACTATGTGATCGAGCATGGGCAAGTTGTAAAAACGGTCGAGAGGGGTGAACTCGAGGCTAGTCAGGAAGAGCTCAAGATTTTGTTGGGCGTGTAGTTTTAATAAGTTGATAAAGTTTATAAGGAGAAGTTCAAATGAAAAAGACAGCAATTGCAACACTTGTCGCCTCTTGCTTTATGGCAGCAGCGATTCCTGCTCAGGCTCAAACGGTTTCGGATAACGAGATCAGAATCGGTGTATTGACCGACTTATCTGGTATCTACTCCGCCATTGAGGGTCCGGGTGCCGTATTGGCCGCTCAAATGGCTGCCAAAGATTTTGGTGGACAAGTCTTGGGTAAGAAAATTGTTATTACATCGGCAGATACTCAGTCAAAAGCAGACCTCTCAGGCTCTAAAGCGCGTGAGATGTTTGAAAAAGACAAAGTCGACATGATTGTTGGTAACGTTTCCACTGCGTCAGCCCTCGCTGCGATGGAAGTCGCAGAACAGTTTAAGAAAGTTTCAATTGTTACCGGCGCTGCCTCATTGCCCATTACCAATGAGAAGTGTACTCCCTACAGCATTCATTACGTATATGACACCTATGCTCTCTCACGTGGTACGGGTAAGGCTGTGGTGGACTCTGGTAAGAAGACTTGGTTCTTTGTTACGGCAGACTATGCGTTTGGTCATACCTTAGAGCGTGATACAACAGAAGTCATTGCTGCCAATGGTGGAAAAGTTTTGGGAAGTGTGAAGCATCCGATTAACACCACCGACTTCTCTTCCTTCATGGCTCAGGCTCAATCCTCAAAAGCTGAAGTTATTGGTTTGGCTAATGCGGGTGGCGACACTATTGGATCTGTAAAACAGGCTGCTGAGCTTGGCATTATGGGATCGAAGCAAACAGTGGTGCCATTACTGATGTTCACAAGCGATATTCAGGCTCTTGGCTTAAGACAAACTGCCGGCATGATTTTTACTGAAGGTTGGTATTGGGACTTTAATGACTCCAATCGTAAATTTGCTGAACGTTTCATGAAGGAGTTTAAGGGTAAGGCTCCAACGTCGGTTCAAGCTGGTGTTTATTCTGCAACGATGCAATATTTGAAAGCTGTCGAAGCAACAAAAACGGATAATTCAGACGCGGTCATGAAGCAAATGAAGTCCGTTGAAATTAATGACGGTCTCTTCAAAGGCAGAATTCGTGCTGACGGTAAGTTTGAGCATGATATGTATTTGCTCGAAGTCAAAAAGCCTAATGAGTCTAAAGGGCCCAATGACGTAGCGAAGGTTGTTAAGGTTATTGCTGCTAAAGATGCGACTTTGCCCTTAGCACAATCGAAGTGCAAATACGTCACTAAGTAATTGAGGACTGCTCCAAGTCATGTTTGAGTTACTCGGAATTACCCCGCAAGCTTTAGTCTCACAGCTCTTGATTGGACTGATTAATGGTTCTTTCTATGCGCTGTTGAGCTTGGGCTTGGCGGTGATTTTTGGTTTATTGAATGTGATTAACTTCACTCACGGCGCTCAGTATATGTTGGGCGCCATGGTGGCGTGGATTGGATTAACTCAAGTGGGTAATTGGATTGGGATGCCAGAGTTTCAGATCAACTATTTTGTTGCTCTGTTTCTGGCGCCTCTGATCGTAGGACTTTTTAGCATCGTGATTGAAAAAACGATGCTAAAGCGTCTTTATCACCTTGATCACCTGTATGGCCTGCTCTTAACCTTTGGGCTTGCCTTAGTGATAGAGGGGATGTTCCGTCATTGGTTTGGCGCATTAGGTAATAGCTATCCTGTGCCAGAGTTATTACAGGGCGGCATTCGGGTTGCCGAACTCTTTTTGCCGTATTACCGATTGTGGGTTGTTTTCTTAGCATTGATCGTTTGCTTTGCCACCTGGTATTTTATTGAGCGCACTAGCTTGGGCAGTTTATTGCGAGCTGGTACTGAGAACCCGCGTTTATTGCAGGCTCTGGGCGTGAACGTTCCATTGATTGTGACTCTCACGTATGGGGCGGGTTGTGCGCTTGCTGCTTTTGCTGGGGTCATGGCCGCTCCTGTCTATCAAGTAACCGCAGTGATGGGTTCTAACTTAATCATTGTGGTATTTGCCGTGGTTGTCATCGGTGGCATGGGATCCATTGCGGGTGCGATTGTCACAGGATTGGGATTAGGAGTCATAGAGGGACTCACTAAAGTGTTTTACCCTCAAGCCTCTTCGGTCTCAATCTTTGTAATCATGATTATTGTTCTTTTAATTAAGCCCGCTGGACTGTTTGGGAAATCTAACTAATGATGAAATCCAAACTCTCGACGCTCGATAAAATTTCTTTAGTGATCATTGCACTGTTGGCATTGATTCCATGGCAGGGTTTTGTATATGACCTGTTTATGATGAAGGTATTCTGTTTTGCAATCTTTGCGGCATCTCTAAATCTTCTTCTCGGGTTTGCCGGCCTCCTATCTTTTGGTCATGCTGCCTTTTTTGGAACGGGTGCGTATATCACTGCCTATGTCATGAAAGAGTGGGGGATGACCCCTGAGCTTGGTTTGATCTGTGGAGTGCTGTGCTCTACCGCATTAGGCTATGTTTTTGGTGCTCTAGCAATTCGGCGTCAAGGTATTTACTTTGCGATGATTACCTTAGCTCTCGCACAAGTTATTTATTTCTTGGCAACTCAAGTGCCATTCACCAATGGTGAAGATGGTATTCAGGGTGTCCCGCGTGGTAAGTTCTTAGGCTTGATTGAGCTGTCCAGTTCAACCCATATGTATTACTTCGCATTGATCGTCTTTATCTTGGCATTTTTCATGATCAAGCGGATTGTGAGCTCACCATTTGGCCAGGTAATGAAATCCATTCGAGAGAACGAGCCACGCGCTATTTCCTTAGGCTATGACGTTAACCGTTACAAATTGATTGCATTCACTCTGTCAGCTGGCCTCGCTGGTTTGGGCGGCGGACTCAAAAGCTTAGTTTTACAGCTTGCATCGCTATCGGATGTTTTCTGGCATACCTCTGGTGAGGCGGTACTCATGACCATTCTCGGTGGTATTGGCACCTTATGGGGCCCTGTCGCTGGAGCCGCTGTAATCATAAATCTACAAAATTATTTAGCCAACTTAGGCGGTTGGAGCACGATTGCAACCGGCGCTATCTTTGTGATTTGCGTTCTAGCATTTAGGCGAGGCATCGTTGGTGAGATTGCCTATCGTTTAAAAATTAAGCTCTAGTATTCATTCATCTGAATTATCCTCATGGGGCTTTTTCAATTGGATTAAGAGTTTTATTAGCCCCTTGGCTAATTTTGGAAATGGCGATCCTATTCATATACTAGCTCTATGCTTAATCTATTGGTTGATCCTATTGCCGTACCTTACATTTATGTCACTTAAATTAGTGATTGGTGATCAAGAAACGAAGCGTATTTTTTTAGGATAGGGGTTTATGCAATTGCATAAAGCAAGGTTAATTCGCCTGACGAGCAAAATCACACTGGGCTTTTTGGCAGTTGCCACACTCTTTTGGGTCGTGGGTGTTGTTTGGGCCCCGTCATGGATTAAAGGGTCTTTGGAGCAATATAGCCAGAAGGTGGGCTACCAAGTTGAGCTTCAAGATATTGCTGTAAAGCCTTTTGCCTTAAAAGTGGAGTTGTACGGCTTAAAGCTAAAGCAAATTAAGGGTAAAGAACTATTTTCTTTAGAGCGCGGCATGCTGAGTTTGCAGTGGGGTAAGTTGGTTCTTGGGGAGATTGGCATTCAGGATATTCAGCTAGATGGCCCATCTATTCTTTTTGAGAGAGATGCTAAAGCAAACGCAAAGTGGAACTGGCTTGAGTTTATTGAATCGATTTCGGAGAAGCAAGTCGGTGCTGTGGAGACCAAGTCAAAGGCTCCCAAGGTATTCGTTGAGAACTTCACAATTCGTGAGGCACGATTAAAGCTCAATGATGAGCAAACGAAATTTGCAGATGACCTTGGCCCCTTTTCATTGGACCTCAAAAAATTAAGTAATTACTCGAGTAAAACTGATCAAGCAGGGATTGAAGCCTTGTATTCTTTGGATTTGGGCAAGGTTGATATCCTCATTCCATCGCTCAATAAGATGATTGTTGTGCAAAAGGTCCGTGCGTCGGGAGGGATATCTAGCCCCAATCCAGACACCCTAGATGCTAAGTTAAACCTCAAATTAGATGATGGTGAATTAGATTTCGTTTTAACACTCAAAACCAAACAAGATCAGATACTAATTAATACTGGTATTACCAATCTTTCGATTGCTCCAATCGTTTCTTTATTACCTGCCAATAGCCCTCTAAGTACTAATAAGGGAGTGATGAGTGGCCAGATGCAGTATCAGTTGCAGAATCATTTATGGTCGGCGAGTGGTGATTTGCGCTTACTTGATGTGGAGATAACGGAGGGTAAGCCACGACAACCCTTTGTTCAGTGGAAGCAAGTTGATATCACACAAATCGATCTTAGAAAGTTGGCTAGCGGTAACACCGCCTTAACGATTGATGAGCTAATATTTGATCAACCTAATTTCTTGTTTGATCTTGACGAGAAGGGCTTATCTAATATTCGCCGAATGTTTGCAAAGCCCGCAAGTCTTAAGGTGGATTCGACTGAGTCTATAAATCAAGCACAATCCTCTCGATTTCAACTGGATATTAAGGCCGTGAAATTGCGCGATGGACTTGTGCAGTTTTCCGATCTTGCTGTAGTTCCACAGCTTAAGACGGAGATACGTAAATTAAATGGTTCTTTATTGGGTGTTAGTAATATGCCTGGCCGATACGCTGCAATCGCACTCAACGGGTTCATTGCAGACAAAGGAAGTTTCAGGGCAAAAGGTCAGGCCTCATTTGATGACCCCAGACGAAATCATGATCTCTCTGTTGAGTTTAAGAATGTGCCCCTGAATACTGCCAATGCTTATTTTATAAAGCATGCTGGATATTCTATTAACGACGGACGCCTCGATCTTTTATTGAACTACAAAGCAAAAGATGCTGAGTTACTTGGTCAAAATCGTTTTGTGATTAAAGATATTCAATTGGGCGAGGAGATTCCTGATTTTCAGGGAAAGCGTTTACCGTTAAGGTTGGCTGTGGCCTTATTGGAAGACTCGGATAATGTGATTGATATCTCTTTAAGTATCAAAGGAAATATTGATTCGCCGGAGTTTTCTGCTTCCGGTTTGGTTTGGCAGGCTATCAGCACAGTGCTTAGTAATATTGTCACCGCTCCATTTAGGGCATTGGCATCTTTATTGGGTTTGCAAAGTGATGCGCCCATTTATTCCGTGGTGGGGGAGAGCACCTATTTACCCGCCGACCAAGAAAAGCTCGATAAATTAGCTGGTGTATTGGTAAAACGCCCTAATGCAACGATTGAGTTATTCGGCGCATATGATCCCGGTTCTGACAAACTGGAGTTGGCGCGCGCCCGAGCAGATCACGCTATTTTGAATGCAGCAGGGTTTAAATTGAGCCCGAGCGAACCATTACCGACCCCAAGCCTTTCAGACCCGCGCATTCAGTCTGGTATTAAATCAGCGTATGGTCAGCAGGTGGGAAAGATTAAGTTGGCTCAACGCTTAATCACACTACCGGATAATGAGGCTCGTTATCAGCAGTTACGGAGTGAGATTATTCTAAGCTTTGTAATTGGCGATACAGAGTTAAAACAATTGGCCGCTACGCGAGCAAGTCGCGCACGAGATTTAATGCTACAAAATAATCCTAGCCTAGTAGAGCGCATTAAGTTGGGCGCATCCAAAGAGGCGGTTGCTGATAAAGACGGGATCCCGCTTGGTGTTGATCTAGGCAGTAAATAAATTGACCTTATAAAGCAATCCCATTTTTGAGCTAATTGCACCCCTCTCCTTAATTGCTGCATGCGCAATTGTGTTTGTGGCTTATTTTATTTTTGGGATATCTGGATTTGGCTCCTCCATCATTGCGGTGCCCATTCTGGTTTTATTTTTCCCATTGCAAATTGTTGTGCCCTTGATGGTGATCCTGGATCTCTGCGCAGCTTTTTACTTGGGAGGTAAATCCTATCGAGAGGCAGATAAAAAAGAATTGACATGGTTGTTTCCATTTACCTTTGTAGGCATGGTGATCGGGATTACCTTACTCTTAAATGCACCACAGAAGCCTTTATTAATTGTTTTGGGAGTATTTGCCGCAGCAAACGGAATACGCTTTCTGACCCGTTCCCAATCCAAGCCGATTCGTATTATTAGTCGTTATTGGGCGATTCCCTTTGGTGCAATTGGCGGGGTCTTTACAGCTCTTTATGCCACAGGTGGGGTAATTTATGCATCCTATTTATCGATGCGTCTTGATCAACCCATGCGCCTGCGGGCCACGATGGCTCTGGCAATTTTGGTACTGGTCTTAATGCGTCTGTTATTTATGCTTTTTACGGGCCTGATCTTTCATATGCCCATACTAATGTTGGGCCTCACCTTAATTCCATGCATGATTGCTGGCTTATGGTTGGGGTCCAAGGCGCATCGCAATCTAAGTAAGTATCGTATGCAGCAGACCTACGGACTTATTTTACTGTTTGCTGGCTCTGTTCTTTTGTTAAAACAAGCCCTTTAGGTGCTAGACTCATTACCATCATGAGACCAATTCGTTTGATTCCTGTAGCCTACTCTTTTTATTACCATGTTTATTAGTGGATGCGGAACAGTTCAGTCTGCAGCCCAACAAGATTGCACCTCTGTGGGATTGCGGATTGGTACGCCCGACCATGAGTCATGCTTTAAAGCCCGTGTTCGACAGAGGGAGATGGATAACAGCAGTACATTCTTGCCGAGCTCAAATTAGCGTTTTAGGCTTCTTTAATTACATCGGTCTTATAGGATTAGGGTTAACCCTTATTACCTTGAACTTGAGCCATATCAATTACATAAACACCTGTATAAATTAAATTAGTAACTGTTTGCGAGGGCCAAGATAAAAGCACCTTGCACCTATGAAATCGTATTTCGATTGAGAGACAGATATCGCATGAATCATCCTAAGCCTTCCGGTGAAATCAAGGCAGTTGCCATCGCAACTGCAGATGATCTTCGTGCGCGTATTAAACAAAAAAGTAAGCTAAAGGGGCGGCAAGCGGATGATGTTGCGCTGGCAGAAATTCAAGCCTTAATTGGCGATGGTCCTTATCGACGCGATCTCTTAATTGAAAATCTTCATTTATTAAATGATGAGTACCGTGCTTTACACGATCATCATTTGGTGGCGCTAGCCAAGCTAATGAATTTACCAATGGCAGAGGTTTATGAGGTCGCAACTTTTTATCATCACTTTGAGGTGGTCCGCGGCAATGACCCTGTGGCCGATATTACGGTACGCGTTTGCGATGGGCTCTCGTGCGAGCTCGCAGGAGCTAAAAGTTTACTTGAGCGCTTACCAACCATTTTAGGTAACTCGAAGGCGAAAGTGATTGCGGCACCTTGTGTGGGCCGTTGTGAACAAGCACCCGTTGCCGTAGTCCATCAATATCCGGTTTTATTTGCAGATGTCGAGAAAATATCAAATGCTATTAAGAGTCAACAAACTACGCATCCAAAAGCGAAGGACGATGCTCAGTTTGAACCGGCTGATTTTGTACAAAAAGGTGTTAGTCCAGAGCAAAAGGCAAATGTGGTCTCGCCTGCCTATGTCGGATATGAGGCTTATCGTGCCAAGGGTGGTTATGCATTAGCAAGCAATTTGGCAAACCAACAGCAAGACCCAGAGACTGTCATCAAGGCAATGGAAGATTCTGGTTTGCGGGGTCTTGGGGGCGCAGGATTTCCGGCGGGTCGTAAATGGCGGATTGTCAGAGATCAAACTGCGCCCAAGTTAATGGCAGTCAATATCGATGAGGGCGAGCCCGGCACATTTAAAGATCGTACGTATTTAGAGCGAGATCCCCATCGCTTCTTGGAAGGCATGTTAATAGCAGCCCAAGTGGTTGGTATTGATGCTTGCTATATCTATTTGCGGGATGAGTACCATGGCTGCCGTGAACTACTGGCCAATGAGATTCAAAAACTACAGGCTAACCCACCGTATAGATTGCCCCTGATTGAACTTCGTCGCGGAGCAGGGGCTTATATTTGTGGCGAGGAGTCGGCCATGATTGAGAGTATTGAGGGTAAGCGGGGCGAGCCCAGAATGCGCCCTCCTTATATTGCTCAAGTCGGTCTCTTTGGTCGTCCAACCCTAGAACATAATTTTGAGACCCTCTATTGGGTGCGCGATATTGTGCAGCGTGGGCCTCAATGGTTTAGTTCCTTTGGTCGCCACGATCGCAAAGGCCTGCGCAGTTTTAGTGTGAGCGGTCGCGTTAAGTTGCCTGGTGTGAAGTTGGCTCCTGCTGGGATCACGATTCAGGAGTTGATTGACGAATATTGCGGCGGTATGCAGGACGGCCATACTTTCTATGGGTATTTGCCAGGCGGTGCATCGGGCGGTATTTTGCCTGCCACTATGAACACCATTCCTTTGGATTTTGATACCTTACAACCCTATGGTTGTTTTATTGGATCAGCCGCTGTGATGGTATTTAGCCATCACGATAAGGCTCGTGACGCAGCGCTTAATGTGATGCGCTTCTTCGAGCACGAGAGTTGTGGGCAGTGCACCCCGTGTCGTGTCGGTACCAGCAAAGCAGCGCAGTTGATGCTTGCCCCTAAATGGGATCAAGCAACCTTAGAAGATTTATCTACGGTAATGATCGATGCGTCTATTTGTGGCTTGGGTCAAGCAGCACCAAACCCAATTCGTTGTATTGCTAAATACTTCCCAGAAGAGATCGCTTAAATGAACGCCCCAGTCAATCCAAATGAACTAGAACTGCAAACCGTAGAGTTCAAGCTTGATGGCAAAACAATCGTTGCATATGGTGGGGAGACCATTCTAAAAGCTGCTAAACGTCACGGGGCCGATATCCCTCACCTTTGTTTCAAAGATGGCTATCGTCCGGATGGTAATTGTCGCGCCTGTGTGGTGGAGATTAATGGAGAGCGCACCTTAGCCCCCAGTTGCTGCCGTTCAGCTACTGCCGGTATGGAAGTCAAGGCCAATAGCGAGCGTGCCCTAAAGAGCCAAAAATTAGTTCTCGAGATGTTGCTATCGGATATGCCTGATGAAGGATATAAGTGGGTGGGTGATAGCGATGCAGAGCGTCTGCAACAGCAGCACGGTGAGTTAAGTGAGTGGGCTAATCGCTTAGACGTTCAGGTTCGCCCTGAGTTAAAGGCCTTGCGCCGCCATCAACCTCAAGCAGATTTATCGCATCCAGCAATGGCAGTGAACTTGGACGCCTGTATTCAGTGTAATCGTTGCGTTAGAGCTTGCCGAGAAGAGCAGGTGAATGATGTCATCGGCTATGCAATGCGCGGTGCTCATAGCGAGATCGTATTTGATCTCAGTGACCCTATGGGTTTGAGTACTTGTGTTGCCTGTGGTGAGTGTGTACAGGCTTGCCCGACCGGTGCGCTGATGCCAAAAACCCATATTGGTTCCCAGGCTGTTGACCGAAAAGTAGATTCCGTTTGTCCATTCTGCGGCGTTGGTTGCCAAATCACCTATAACGTTAAGGATGAACAGATTATGAGCGTGGATGGTCGTGATGGCCCAGCTAATCACAGTCGTTTGTGCGTGAAGGGCCGCTTTGGTTTTGACTACGTCCATAATCCCCAGCGCCTAACGAAACCATTGATCCGAAAGCTTGGGATCAAGAAAGATGAAAGCTCTATTGAGTCAGCTGGTAAAAATCCCGGTGATTGGAAAGAAGTCTTCCGAGAGGCTAGCTGGGACGAGGCACTAGATTTAGCAGCTGGCAAGTTAAAAGGTTTGCGTGATCAATACGGCAAGAAGTCTCTTGCCGGTTTTGGCTCTGCCAAAGGAAGCAATGAAGAAGCTTATCTATTCCAAAAATTAGTACGCACTGGATTTGGAAGTAACAACGTTGATCATTGCACACGTTTATGCCATGCATCGAGCGTGGCTGCATTGCTTGAGGGTGTTGGCTCTGGCGCCGTTAGTAATCAAGTGAATGATATTGAGCACTCTGGTCTGATTATGGTGATTGGATCTAATCCGACTGCTAATCACCCAGTCGCAGCCACTTGGATGAAAAACGCTGCGAAGAACGGTACCAAAATTGTTTTGGCAGATCCACGCATTACGGATATTGGGAAGCATGCCTGGCGGACCCTGCAGTTCAAGCCCGATACGGATGTGGCCATGCTCAACGCCATGATTTACACCGTGATCGAAGAAGGTTTGTGTGATCAAGAGTTCGTCAAGAACCGCGCTTCTAATTTTGAGGCTCTCAAAGAAAATATTAAAGGTTATAGCCCTGAAGCAATGGCTCCTATTTGTGGGATTCCTGCAGAACGCTTACGTGAAGTAGCCAGAGAGTTTGCTAAATCTAAAGCCTCGATGATCCTGTGGGGTATGGGCGTGAGTCAACACGTGCATGGAACGGATAATGCGCGCTGCTTAATTGCCTTAGTTAGTATTACAGGTCAAATTGGTAAGCCAGGCTCTGGACTGCACCCACTGCGGGGCCAAAATAATGTACAGGGTGCCAGCGATGCTGGTTTGATCCCCATGATGTTCCCAAACTATCAGCGAGTTGATAATCCTGATGCGCATGATTGGTTTGAGAAGTTCTGGAATACGCCATTAGATAAAAAGCCTGGCTATACGGTTGTGGAGATCATGCATAAGATCACAGCACCAGATTCTGATCCAGATAAGGTGCGAGGCATGTACATCATGGGTGAGAACCCAGCGATGAGTGACCCAGACTTAAATCATGCACGCCATGCGCTTGCGTCCTTAGATCATTTGGTCGTGCAAGATATTTTTATGACCGAGACCGCTTGGTTGGCTGATGTCATATTGCCTGCGAGCGCCTGGCCTGAGAAGACCGGAACAGTTACCAATACCGATCGAATGGTGCAGTTGGGTAAGCGCGCTCTCAATCCCCCCGGTGATGCCAAACCAGATTTATGGATTCTTCAAGAGTTAGCTAGGCGGATTGGTTTGCAGTGGGCTTATCAGGGTGAGGAGTGCGGGGTTGCTGAGATCTATGATGAGATGCGCCTTGCAATGCATGCCGCAATTCAGGGGATTACTTGGGAGCGTTTGCAGCGAGAGTCTAGCGTGACCTATCCATGCTTGAGTGAGGATGACCCGGGTCAGCCAATTGTGTTTGATCACTCATTCCCTACCAAAGATGGTCGGGTAAAACTGGTTCCTGCTGACATTATTCCTGCGAATGAGCGGCCTGACACTAATTTCCCTTTCGTATTAATTACAGGTCGACAGCTAGAGCATTGGCACACCGGCAGCATGACTCGTCGTGCTGGCGTCCTTGATGCAATTGAACCAATGGCAACTGCTTCGATGTGTGGCGAGGACATGGCCAAACTGGGGATTGATGGTGGCGATGTCATTACTATTCGATCACGGCGTGGCGAGGTAGGAATCCATGTCCGACGCGATGATGGTACTCCCTCCGGAGCCATCTTTATGCCGTTTGCCTACTACGAGGCAGCAGCTAACTTAATGACTAATCCTGCACTAGATCCATTTGGCAAGATTCCAGAGTTTAAGTATTGCGCTGTTGCAGTAAGCAAAGGTGGTAAACCAGCTCAATACATTGGTTACGAGCTCATGGTAAACGATGCTATGCTCATTCAATGAGCGTAGAGCATGAGCAAAATCATCCTGTTTTAATCATCGGAGCCGGCTTAGCTGGGCTTACAGTTGCCTTACATCTAGCGGACCATCAGCCGGTGATTTTGATGGCTAAGCGCCGATTAAATGAGGCAGCTACTGCTTGGGCACAGGGTGGCATTGTCGGCGTGCTTGACCAAGACGATAGCATTGATTCTCACGTCTCTGATACGGTTACAGCAGGTGCGGGATTGGTGGTGGAGTCTGTTTCTCGCTATGTTGCTGAGAACAGTGCGGACGCAATCCATTGGCTGGTGGATCAGGGTGTGCCGTTTACACCCGATGTTTCTGGTCCCAAAGGATTGCACTTAACGCGCGAAGGGGGCCATACCCATCGACGAATTGCACATGCTGCTGATGCGACAGGTAAAGCAATTCATGATGTCTTATTAGAGAAAGCAAAAGCGCATCCTAATATCAAGATCTTAGAGAACTGGATTGCCCTTGATCTAATTACCAATAAACATTTACAAACCACTGGTCAATACAAATCTAATCGCTGCTATGGTGCATATGCTTTGGACATCGCAAATAATCAGGTCGAGACCATCTTGGCCAAAGCAGTGGTTTTAGCTACTGGTGGTTTAGGCAAAGTTTATCGCTACACCAGTAATCCTGATACTGCAACTGGGGACGGCATCGCCATGGCCTGGCGCGCGGGTTGTCGGATTGGTAATATGGAGTTCATTCAGTTTCATCCCACTTGCCTGTATCACCCCAGTGACCGAACTTTCTTAATTACCGAGGCAATCCGTGGAGAGGGTGGTTTATTAAAGCTCCCTAATGGAAAACGCTTTATGCCAGAGCATGACGAGCGGAATGAGCTCGCCCCGCGCGATATTGTGGCCCGCGCTATAGACTTTGAAATGAAAAAACATGGCTTGGATTATGTGCATTTAGATGCAAGGCATCTGGGCGAAGCCTTCATTAAAGAACACTTCCCCATGATTTATTCTCGATGTCTCTCTTTAGGGATTGATATTACGCAAGAGCCAATTCCGGTTGTCCCGGCAGCACATTACACCTGTGGCGGTGTTGTTACAGATCTTAAGGGCAGAACAGACCTAACGGGACTGTATGCAGTGGGTGAGGCAACCTATACGGGCCTTCATGGAGCAAATCGTCTAGCCTCAAACTCTCTCTTGGAGTGCGTTGTAATTGGTAAGGCAGCTGCGCATGATATTGCAGATCAAGTTGATATTGAGATGCCCACGATTAGACTCTGGGACGAAAGCAAGGTTGAGGATGCCGATGAGCAGGTGGTCATTGCACATAACTGGGATGAGTTACGCTCACTGATGTGGAACTATGTTGGCATTGTGCGTACTACCCGTCGCCTCGAGAGGGCGCTTCATCGCATTGAGCTCCTTCGCACAGAGGTCCAGGAATACTATGCAAACTTTAGGGTGACACGAGATCTGATCGAGTTACGCAATCTTCTGGAATGTGCAGAATTGATTGTGCGTTCTGCACTAATGCGCAAAGAGAGCCGTGGTCTGCATTACAGCCGTGATTACCCAAAAACCTGGCCAGTTTCGTACCCCACAATTCTGACTCCGATTCAAGCCCAAAAAACTTAAGTTAGTGGGTCGATGCGCATAGAGTAATCGATTGCTTCAATATCTTTTGTTAGCTTACCAATAGAAATGCGGTCAACTCCAGTAGCCGCAATTGCTTGTAATTGGTCCAGTGTGATCCCTCCAGAAGCCTCAATGAAAGCCCGACTGGCGTTGATTTTGACCGCCTCGCGCATTTGATCCAAGGTAAAGTTATCAATCAAAATACTTTTTGCTCCAGCAGAGAGGGCTTCCTGTAACTCTGCAATATTTTCTACTTCGATCTGAACATCAACCCCGGACTGGAGAGCATCGGCAGCTTTTAAAGCAGCCGTGATACTGCCTGCAGCAGCAATGTGATTCTCTTTAATCAGAATTCCATCCCAAAGCGCCATTCGTTGATTTTTACCGTTCCCAACTCGGACTGCATACTTTTGCGCCTGGCGAAGACCGGGGAGCGTTTTTCGGGTATCCAATAGTGCACAGCCATTTGGATTCGGGCTTACTCCAGCGATCGCATCAACATGTTGTCGCGTAATGGTGGCTGTATAGGATAAGGTTTGCAGGAAGTTCATCGCGGGGCGCTCAGCACTGAGCAATGCGCGGGCATTTGCATCGATCTCGCACACGGTAGAGTTTGCTTGCATCCACTCGCCTTCCTGGAACTTCCATTGAATCCGAGCTTGTGGATCTAGTTGATGAACTATCGCCTCAAACCAAGCAATACCGCATAAGACAGCTTTTTGTCGAACGATTAATTTAGCATGGGCTTGCCGATCTTCTGGAACCAACTGAGCGGTCCAATCGCCTGTACCAAGATCCTCTGCTAAGGCATCTCTCACATTGCGAGCGATGGCTTGAGGAAGGGATTCGTTTTGCTCAAACATGAAAAAATACTAGGCAGCGCCAATATTTTTAATAAAGCCGTGCTGTGCTTTTGCCAAAAGCTCGGGGTGAGTACTGGTAAAGGTCAGCATTCTCTCAATACATCCTAGAGCTTGGGAGCGAATGAACTCATCGACCAAGATTTCACCGGTTTGCGTTTCTAAGCAATCCAAAATTCCTTGTAAGCCATTCATGGCCATCCAAGGACAGTTGGCGCAGCTCTTGCAAGTTGCGCTTTCACCCGCAGTCGGTGCAGCAATTAATTTTTTACCGGGAGCTAGTTGGCGCATACGGTGCAAGATACCTTGATCAGTAGCAACGATATATTCGCTTGCCTTGCCTTCAACTACTGCTTTGATCATGGCGGAGGTGGAGCCAACGATATCAGCCTGATCAACTACATGCTGCGGGGATTCCGGATGCACAAGGATTAGGGCATTGGGATGCTTCTTGCGCATGGCAGCCAGCTCGATTGCTTTGAACTCATCATGCACGATACAGGCCCCATTCCAGAGCAACATATCTGCTCCAGTTTGCTCCTGAATGTAACGACCTAAGTGACGATCTGGGGCCCATAAAATCTTTTTGCCTTGCTGATCTAAATGATGAACAATAGCAAGCGCGCACGAGCTGGTGACCATCCAGTCAGCTTGCGCTTTAACGGCTGCGCTGGTATTGGCGTAGACAACCGTTGTGCGATCAGGGTGTGCTTCTCTAAATCGACGAAAGTCTTCAGCAGGGCAACCTAGATCAAGAGAACAGGTCGCTTCTAAGTCTGGCATAAATACCCGCTTCTCCGGACTAAGAATTTTTGCAGTTTCTCCCATAAAGCGCACACCGGCAACAATAAGATTTTTAGCGGGATGGTTCTTGCCAAAACGTGCCATCTCCAATGAGTCAGCAACAAAGCCACCGGTGGCATGCGCAAGATCTTGAATATCGCCATCGACATAGTAATGCGCAACGATTACAGCATCCTTACTTATTAGTAATTGCTTGATACGCTCAATGATCTCTTGTTTTTCATTAGCCAAAAGAGGGGTTGGTGTTTTTGCCCAAGCTTGCGCAATGCAGGTTGCCCCAGAGGCATCTTGTTGAGGGTAGTCGTAGAAAACTACCGGGTTTTGGTGGTCAATCGCTTCGGTCATCCCGAAATCTTAACCTGCAATTGCTTTCGGGATAGAATTCAGGGCTTAGAGAGGATTTCTATGAAACGCATCATGTTATTGGCTAAATTGCATCGGGTTGTAGTTACTGAGGCAGATTTGCACTACGAAGGATCTTGTGGGATCGATGAGGACCTTATTGATGCGGCTGATATGCGTGAATATGAAAAGATTGAACTCTACAATATCAATAATGGTGAGCGCTTTTCTACCTACATCATCAAAGCAAAGCGAGGCTCTGGAGCAATCTCTTTAAACGGAGCCGCAGCGCGTAAGGCTCACGTGGGCGATCATTTGATTATTTGCACTTATGGACCGATTGATGATGACCAATCAAAGTCACACTCACCCAAGGTCATTTTGGTCGACGACAAGAATCGTATTAAAGAGATAAAAAAGATTACTGTTTAAAACGGTAGCTTTGCATCAGGCTTTACAGCCAGTAAAGCCTTCTTAAACTCTCCCTGAATTCGCTTGATTGCTTCATCAGAGTCTGCCTCAAAACGGAGGACCACAATGGGCGTTGTGTTTGATGGGCGAGCCAAGCCAAATCCGTCAGCATATTCTACGCGGACCCCATCAATGGTGTTGATCGATTGCGAGCTTGGGAACTGCGGATTAGCCTTGATTTTCTCAAGCAGAAGAAAGGATTCTCCTTCGGCACAGGGTAATTGAAGTTCTGGAGTGCAAATTGCATTAGGTAAGGCATTTAGTACTTCGCTGGGGTTGGCTACTTTACTAAGGATCTCAAGTAGACGAGCGCCGGTATAAAGCCCATCATCAAAGCCAAACCACCGATCCTTAAAGAATATATGCCCGCTCATTTCACCTGCTAGAGGGGCGCCAGTCTCTTTCAGTTTGGCCTTTACCAAGGAGTGACCCGTTTTCCACATCAGAGCTTGGCCACCGTGCTGTTCGATCCAAGGAGCAAGATTGCGTGTGCACTTGACGTCATAGATAATCTGCCCCTTAGGGTGGCGGCTAAGCACATCTTTAGCAAAGAGCATCATTTGGCGATCGGGGAAGATGACTTGACCGTCTTTGGTCACAACCCCTAGACGATCTGCATCTCCATCAAAAGCTAAACCTAACTCATTATCGGTATTAGCAAGATTGTGAATTAGGTCTTGGAGGTTCTCAAGATGGGCAGGGTCGGGATGGTGATTTGGAAAATTTCCATCGACCTCACAAAAGAGTTCCTGTACATCACAGCCTAGCGCTCTGAACAGCTCTCCTGCAAAAGCACCACCCACACCATTACCGCAATCGACTGCAATCTTCATGGGTCTGGCAAGGCGAACATCACCCACAATGTATTTGAGGTACTGGGGGAAAATATTGAAGGTGGAGCGCTGACCAGTCCCCTGATGAAAATGCTCACCCTCAATTTGTTTGCGCAAACTCTGAATCTGCTCGCCATAAATAGCCGCACCACCCAGAACCATTTTGAACCCGTTGTAATTTGGAGGATTATGACTACCCGTAATCATGATTCCAGATTTGGGCTGGATGCTACCCAAAGTTTGATTAGCAGCAAAGTAAACCATGGGGGTAGCCACCATGCCCAGATCAATCACATTGATGCCGGTTGACAGTAAACCCTTGGTTAGCGCCTCAATCAGTTCTGGGCCCGATAGACGACCATCGCGACCAATGACCACATCTGTCTCACCAAGATCGCGCATTTGACTGCCAAATGCCTGACCAATCGCATGAGCGATTTGTGGATTGAGGGTCTCATTAATAATGCCCCGAATATCGTAGGCCTTAAAGATGGATGCGGGTACTTGCATAATAATTATTGTTTTAAATAGTTAATGCGAGCAGAGGTTACAGAGTCAAAAGCTTCATTATTTGGTTGAGACCCCTTGAGCGCTTCTTCAATCGGCCGAGCTAAGACTTTGCCTAGCTCAACTCCTGGCTGGTCGAATGGATTGAGATTCCACAGAGCTCCTAAACAAAATGCACGGTGTTCGTATAAGGCTAATAGAGCGCCGAGGTGGTATGCATCTAACTTTGGTAACGCAATTAAATTACTTGGTCGCTTGCCGGCATAGCTCAAGTTTGGATCGGAGGACTCTTTACCATGAGCAAGAGCTTGGGCCTGGGCTAAGCAATTGGCTAAGAGAGCATTGTGATGCTCCTTGGCCTCTGGTAATGAGCTCATCGCCTCCTTCACCATAATGAAATCTACCGGGATGATCTCGGGCCCTTGGTGAAGGAGTTGAAAGTAGGAATGCTGTGCATTGGTACCGGCACTTCCAAAAACGACGGGAGAACTTGCTTTTGCATGCTTGCCTTGTCTATCGGTACTCTTGCCATTACTTTCCATATCGAGTTGTTGTAGCCAAAATGGAAGGAGTTCTAAAGCATGAGCATAGGGCAACACCGCATACGCCTTAGAGTGATGTTTAGTTTGTTGATGGTAAAGCGCAAGAGCAAGTAAAACGGGTAGATTGTGAGAGATTGGCGTGCTTGCAAAATGCTGATCCATCGCATTGGCACCGGATAAAAATTGTTTGAAGGTCTCAAAACCATACTGCAAAGCAATTGGAAGACCAACCGCAGACCAGACCGAGAAGCGTCCGCCTACCCAATCCCAAAACGGGAAAATATTGTCTGCTTGAATACCAAAGGATTCGGCTGCTTTGACATTACAGGTAACGGCAAATAAAGAGTTTTGGATCTGCGAGCTTGTGAGATTCTTAGCCTTAAACCAATTGATGATGGTCTTTGCGTTCATCATGGTTTCAGAAGTACTAAAGGATTTGGAAACAATCAATACCTTAGTGCTATTAGCTTGTGCGCGCTCCAGAATATGGCTTAACTCAGCGCTATCGACGTTGGCAGCAAAATGAACTCGCATGCCACGATTTGGTTTGTTCGCCGAGTGAGCTAAGGCCTGTACTGCTAGGCGTGGTCCAAAATCAGAACCACCAATCCCGATATGGATTAAATCAGTCACCCCTACCCATTTATTACATAAACCCTCCATGCGTTGCCAAACCTCAGCAATTGCTGGCATTACATCATTGCCCTTATAAAGCATTGGATTTTTATTTAGATCACGCAGGGTGGTATGCAGGGCAGGTCGGTGTTCTGAGGTGTTCACCAGACCACCGGTTAATAACTCAGTAATCTGCCCTTTGAGACCTATTTGATCCGCTTTGGTAAAAAGACTAGCCCACTCTGGTTGACTAATTCCTTGATAAGCAAGATCAAGGGTAAGGCCGGCAGCTTGTAATGAACCAAAGACCGCTTTCGAGGGATTGGCGCTATCGCTTTGAGCAGACTTGGTAGACATAGGTAGATTTTATCAATAAGCCCCTCAAAAGCCTATTTAAGGCTGAAGTGTTACGATTTTGTCTTCATGCAAAGCAGAACAATATGGAACGATTAGATTGTGTTGTAGTTGGGGCTGGTGTTGTCGGCTTAGCCATCGCCCGCGAGATGGCTTTGCAGGGTCATGAGACCATTTTGTTAGAGCGCGAGTCCTCATTTGGAACAATTAGCAGTGCCAGAAATAGTGAGGTCATCCACGCAGGTATTTATTACCCAAAAGATTCTTTAAAGGCTAAATTTTGCGTTGAAGGCAATCGTCTTTTATATGAGTATTGCCGGGGTCACCAGGTGGGCACTCAGCGTTACGGTAAATTAATTGTTGCTAGTGATAAAAATCAGATTGATGCCTTAGAGGGACTTTTCTATAAGGCTCAACTCAATCAGGCCCCAGAAATTAGCATGATTACTGCTAAGGAGGCCAAGACCTTGGAGCCAGACCTGAGAGTAGAAGCAGCAATTCTTTCTAAGTCTTCTGGCATTGTTGATAGCCATGCTTACATGCTCTCCCTTTTGGGTGGGTTTGAGGATGCAGGCGGGATGGTTGCCTATTTATCTCCTCTCATCCGGGCGACAGTCATATCCGGTGGCTTTGAATTGGAGGTTGGCGGGATAGACTCGATGCGCCTGCAAACTAAATATCTGATTAATTGTGCAGGCATGAGCGCACCCGCCATCGCTAGAAAGATCGAGGGCCTATCTCCTGAAACGATCCCTCAGGCCTATTTTGCAAAGGGTAATTACTTTTCCCTCTCTGGCAGGTCACCATTCAAACATTTGATATATCCAGTCCCAGAGCCAGGCGGACTCGGAGTTCATTTGACATTGGATATGGCAGGGCAAGCAAAGTTTGGCCCCGATGTGGAGTGGCTCGACATTGAGTCTGAAGAGCAAATTAATTACGCCGTAGATCCCAAGCGGGGCGAGCGTTTTTATGAGGCAATCCGCCAATACTGGCCGAACCTTAAAGACGGAGCACTGCAAGCGGATTACTCAGGGGTTAGGGCTAAGATTGTGTCTAAGGACCAAGCCGCTGGGGATTTTAGGATTGATGGCCCAGAGGAGCATGAAATCGAAGGCCTCTATAACCTCTATGGCTTTGAATCACCTGCATTAACCTCAAGCCTCGCGATTGCGCAGCATTTAAGAAAGATAATGGTTTAGTTGAAAATTTCAAAGCAGAAAGCCTAATTCCGTAACTTCCTTATAATCTCATCTTTAATGGAAGCGTGGCAGAGTGGTTGAATGCACCAGTCTTGAAAACTGGCGAGGATGAAAGTCCTCCGTGAGTTCGAATCTCACCGCTTCCGCCAATGCTATTTATTTCAAGAATAGTTCTTGTAGGTCATTAAGATAGCGCATACCAAGGGCTGTTGCTTTCAGTCGCATCGGATCCTCGTCTAATAAGCCCTTGCGAATCGCCTCATCGATTGCTTTAGAGATTCGATGCAAAGGCAGACCAGTGCGTTCCGTAAATTGGTGGGTTGGTACACCATTGATTAATCTAAGACCATTCAACATGAACTCAAACGCCAGATCGTCGATCTCGATGCTACGGTTCTCAAGACAGGCAGAGTTTTCTTTGAAGATTTTGTCCATATACGTTTCGGGATGACGTTCACGGATTTGCCGAGTAATTCGATTTGGCATCGAGATCTTGCCATGCGCACCTGCACCGATGCCAATATAGTCTCCAAATTCCCAGTAATTCAGATTGTGTCTGCAGACCTGGTTATCTTGACAGTAGGCGGATACCTCATAGCGCTGATACCCCCTCTCTTGAAGGGTGGAGAGTGCAAACTCAAACATGACATCACTTTCATCCTCGTTCGGCAGGGGTGGTGGATGGCTTGCAAAGTAGGTATTGGGCTCCATGGTGAGGTGATAGAGCGATAGATGCTTCGTTTGGAAAGACAAGGCGCGCAGTAGATCGGCTTTTGCTTCATCGGCAGTTTGTTCTGGCAAGGCATACATCACATCAAGATTGACGCTTGCAAAGTGGTCCTGAGCAATTTCAATGGCAGCCTGCGCTTCAGAAGCATTATGGATACGGCCTAAGGATTTGAGGTGGCGATCATTAAAACTCTGTATCCCTAGCGATACTCGATTGACTCCCAACTGGGCAAATTCTTTAAACTTTGCAGCTTCTACTGATCCTGGATTAGCCTCCAGAGTGATCTCGGCATGAGGTTCGAGCGGTATTAGGGCTCGAACATGAGAGAGCAGCTCATCAAGACCAGCGTGGGAGAGTAGGCTGGGTGTGCCACCGCCAATAAAAATGGTGTGTACCCGCCGCCCCCAAATGTTCGGAAGCTCTGTTTGTAAATCTGCAATCAGTGCCTGAATGTAGCGCTTTTCATCAAAGCCCCCATCTTTGACCTGAT
>JACCED011640597.1_pt1 | contig 22412 bp, 19 predicted proteins | sample 7455021 | NCBI WGS metagenome assembly JACCED01 (sample SAMN15323456, study PRJNA562643) | freshwater metagenome | isolation source: river surface water | place: USA:Blue River Watershed | collected 2017-08-19
ATTTCTGCAACATTCAACACACTTGAAGTTGCTATTGTTTCATCCCAAAAAAGCTTTAAATAATTTATAAAAGGTCAGACACATGTCTGACCTTTGTTCATTTATATATTCGGTATACAATAGGATATATGAATATATCGAGCCAAAAAATAATTACGGAGGTGTTTTTCTTTGCGATTCTTATTGCATCTGCATACTTAGTATGGGGATTGTTTATGCCTTTCTTGGGCGCACTTGCGCTCGCTGCTATCGTGGTAACTATTTGCTACCCGTTACATCTTCGTTTGCGTACAAGATTTTCAAATATCAACAAGAGTGTAATTTCGTTAATTTCTGTACTCTCGGTACTTTTTGTAGTAGTACTTCCGATTGTGATGCTTTCGTATCTGATTTTAGGTGAAGCAGTTTCTATTTATGCATTATTTAATAATCCAAATTCAGAAACATTCACAAGTTCGGTAGCGACAGTGGAAAGTAGTATCCAAAAAATTATTCCAGGATTTACTGTCGATATGCAAAACATCGTACAGCAAACAGCACGCTTCTTTGTTGATCATCTGGTGATTCTTTTTGCTGGAACAGCCTCAACACTTTTTCTTTTCTTTATTGCACTTGTTGGGATGTATTATTTCTTTAAGGATGGAGAATACTTTACTGAGTATCTTACACGGTTAAGTCCACTTTCAGATAAGGAGGATGGTCAAATTATACGACGACTTGCACTCGCTGTACGATCTGTTGCGCTCGGTACGGTATCGGTTGCTGTAATTCAGGGTGTTGTTACTGCGATAGGGCTCACTATATTTGGATTTGATAGGGCGATACTCTGGGGTTGTATCGCAGCTATTGGCGCGCTTATTCCTGGAGTTGGTACTACCATTGTTCTTGTACCTGCGATTATTTATCTCATATTTATCGGTTCAGGTCTCTCTGCTTTTTTGCTTGCAATTTGGGGGATCATTGCAGTGGGAATGATTGATAATTTTATGGGACCATACCTCATGGGTCGAGTACATTACGTGCACCCGTTTCTTATTCTTCTTTCTGTACTTGGAGGTATTGCACAATTTGGTCCTCTTGGATTTATACTTGGTCCAGTTATCTTAAGCCTTTTCTTGGTGCTTGTAGAGTTGTATCACGCACATACTCAGCATCTCACGCAGAAACAGTAATATATATGATGTATGTCGTGGGTACATATCATAGTATGCGTTATCACTATAGTTGGTCTGCTAATACCACACACAACAGAGAAAAATGAAGATGTATATATAGTTCCTGAGGCGGTAACTGAGTATGTAAATAACACGGTGTCTAAAGGCTCACTTTTGTTTGTTGGAGACGTGATGCTCGGACGAAATGTTGAAAAAATAATGTCAGACCAAGGTGTAGATCATCCATTTCAAAATACTAAAGAGTTAGTGCAAAGTGCAGATGTTGCTGTTCTAAACTTTGAAGGAGTTGTTCCTTTGACACATATTCCAACACCATCAGGCGTAATGCGCTTTTCTATTAAGAAAACATATCTGGAGCATCTTCAGTCTGTTGGATTTGATGTACTCTCTCTGGCTAACAATCATAGTTCAGATTACGGTCTTGAAGCGCTTATGTATACGAGACAGTTATGTACCGATCTCAAGCTTGTCTGTGGTGGTTCCTCGAGTGAAATTACTGAAGAAAGTGTAAAGATTGTTCAAGTTGGTGATATTTCTGTTGGAATCATTTTCTTGCATACACTTTTTGTTTCTCCCGATATTTCAAAGGTTAAACAGTACATGAAAGATTTGGTGGGAAGTACATCGGTGCAGATTGCGTATGTGCACTGGGGAGATGAGTACGCGCTCGTGCATAATACATCGCAGAAGTCACTTGCTTATGCACTTATTGATATGGGTGTTGATGCGGTAGTTGGGCATCATCCGCATGTAATACAAGATATTGAAATATATAAAAATGCTCCTATATTTTATTCGCTTGGAAACTTTATATTCGATCAATACTTCAGCGTCGATGTTCAGGAGGGTCTGGCAGTACGATTAGAAATTAAAGATAATCAGCATACATATACAATAAGTGGAGTAAGTAGTCTCGAGTCACGTTCACAACCCTCTCGTATGAATAATGATAGACAGACCGAAATTCTTAAGCGTATTTTAGGCACATATGCAGATGATGCTCGTGTACAGGTATCAGAGGGGATTATTTCTATAAAACATGATTAACGTTTGGTGAACTTGCGTGATTTGATATGAAGGCTATTATAGGCGTACAAATAATTACATAATTCGGTATGAATCCATTTAATAAGTACGAAACTACAGGAATTTTAATAAGTATCATCGTTATGGCGAGCGCTCTTGCTGTATATAAATTTGAAGGTGTTAAAAAGTATACAAATACAAATAATGTAGAAATTGAAGTTGTTGAAGATGAAACGACAAAAGTTGAAAAAGATGTTGCTTCACTTGAGTCAACATTAATGGATGCGCATGCGCTTGATGGCACACTTACAAAACTCGTTATTCGGGATATTCGACTCGGTGCTGAAGGAGAAGCTGTTAAAAAAGGAGATACGCTCGTTGTGCATTATGTGGGAACAACAGAAGAGGGGGTTCGCTTTGATAGTTCGTATGAGCGTGGAGAAACATTCACCTTTACCGTAGGTGCGGGTACGGTAATTCAGGGGTGGGAAGAGGGGCTCATCGGAATGCGAGCTGGAGGTCAGCGAGTACTTGTTATCCCTGGGGATATGGCATACGGTAACCGACAGGTTGGTGTGATTCCTCCAAATGCGCCACTTATATTTGCAGTTGAACTTTTGGAAATTAAATAAGTGAAATAAAAAGCCGGTTGAAGCTCTGCTTCAACCGGCTTTTTCTATATATTTACAAAGAAAGCTATGCTAGGATACTGAGCACTATGTCAGACAAACCAGTCACATTTAGCGTGGTAAAACAAAAGCCAAATTCACTTGCGCGTGCTGGTGTTATTCATACTCCACATGGAGACATTGAAACACCAGCTTTTGTGGTGGTTGGCACAAAGGGTACGGTGAAGTCGCTTAAGCCTGAAGATCTTGAAATGTATGTAGGAAATCAGGTGACACTTGCAAACACCTATCATTTATATCTCCAGCCAGGTCATGAGCTTGTAGAAAAATCAGGCGGTCTTGCAAAATTCTCAAATTTCAAAACGCCGACGATGACTGATTCAGGTGGCTTCCAAGTATTCTCACTCGGCGCAGCGTTTGGTGAAGGTGGAGTAACAAAATTTGCTACACGAGAAGAAAACGTTGAACCGACTGAAGGTGTGAGTGTCTACTCAAAAGAACTCGCACAGAGTCATGGAAAGTTGTGTGTGATTGATGAAGAAGGAGTTACTTTTACGTCACATATTGACGGTTCGATGCACCGCTTCACCGCTGAACGTTCAGTAGAAATTCAGCATGCAATCGGCGCAGATATTATTGTGGCGTTTGATGAGTGTACATCACCAACGGCGCCGTATGAATACCAGAAAGAAGCAATGGATAGAACACACCGTTGGGCAAAGCGTTCGATTCTTGCACATAAGCGCAACTACACTGCACTGAAGACTCAAGGTATGTACGGTGTAGTGCAGGGTGGACGCCATCTCGATCTCCGTGCAGAGAGTGCAAAGACGCTCAGTGATATGGATTTTGATGGATTTGGCATTGGTGGGTCTTTTACCAAAGAAGACTTAGGTGACGCACTTAAAGTGGTAAATGAAATACTTCCACAAGACAAACCACGACATCTTCTCGGTATTGGCGAACCGCTCGATATTAAAGCTGGGGTAGAAATGGGATGTGACACCTTTGACTGTGTAGCACCAACGCGCATTGCGCGTAATGGCGGTATCTATGCGCACACCCATGAAGGTATTGTGCGTATCAACCTCATGAATGCAAAATATAAAAATGACTTAGGGAAACCAGATGAGGGGTGTGATTGTTATGTGTGTACTCATTACACACGCGGATACCTCGCACACCTTTTTAGAGCAGGAGAAATGCTCGGGAGCCACCTCGCCTCAATTCACAATTTGTATGTGATTGTGAACTATACAAAGCAATTGCGGGAGGAGATAATTAAATCAAAATGAACTTCCAAATAGCAACAGATAAAACCCCGGCAGGAGATCAACCTAAGGCGATTGAATCGCTTGTGAAGGGTATAAAAGCTGGGATGAAGCACCAGACACTTTTAGGGGTGACTGGTTCAGGAAAGACCTTTACTGCCGCAAATGTGATTGCACAAATAGGGAAGCCAACACTCGTCATTGCACACAACAAGACCCTTGCTGCTCAGCTTGCACAAGAGTATAAGGATTTTTTCCCAAACAACGCTGTGCATTATTTTGTGTCGTATTACGACTACTATCAGCCAGAGGCATATATGCCAGGAAGTGATACCTATATTGAAAAAGAGGCGATGATTAATGAAGAGATCGATCGTCTTCGACATGCTTCTACTCAAGCACTTCTTACACGTAAAGACGTCATTATTGTTGCATCAGTATCATGCATTTACGGTTTAGGTTCTCCGATTGAGTATATGAAAGTGCATCGGAAAATTAAAAAGGGATATGTAGTCGACAGAGCAGAAATGATGCGTATTCTCGTTGGTATGTACTTTGAACGTACGACCGCAGACCTCAATCCAGGGCAATTTAGAGCAGTTGGAAATACGGTTGAAATAATGCCAACGAATGAGAAAGTTATTTATCGACTCGGTTTTAGTGAAGGAAAAATTAGTGCAATTTCTAAAATTGATGCAATTACGCGCGGAATTATTGAAGAGACAGAAGTATTTTTCTTATTTCCTGCAAAGCACTTTGTGACACCTGAAGCGGAACGTAAGCGAGCGATGGAAGAAATTAAAATTGATTTAGAAGAACAGCTCAAAAAATTTAAAGCTGAAGAAAAGCATCTCGAGTATCAACGCCTCAAGCGACGTACTGAGCATGACCTTGCGCTCATCCGTGAGGTGGGGTATTGCAATGGTATTGAAAATTACTCACGTCACTTTGATGGTCGAAAGGCAGGTGAGGCACCGTATACACTCCTTTCATACTTTCCGCATACACCAGACGGAAAGCCTGACTTTCTTACTATTATCGATGAGTCGCATGTGACCATCCCACAGCTTGGCGGTATGTATGCGGGTGATCGTTCTAGAAAGGTGACACTCGTTGAGCACGGATTTAGACTTCCGAGTGCAATCGATAACCGACCACTTAATTTTGATGAATTTGAAGAGCGAGTTGGACAGTGTATCTACACTTCAGCAACACCTGGAAAGTTTGAAATGGAGTATTCAAAGCCACCAAGCGGTAATATTGCTGAGCAAATCATTCGCCCGACAGGTCTTGTTGACCCTCTAATTGACATTCGTCCAGTGACACAAATAGGAAATTATCCTGGGCAAGTAAAAGATTTTATTGATGAATCAGTAAAGGTGATTGCCGAAGGCGCACGAGTACTTGTAACAACGCTTACCAAGCAAATGGCAGAAGATTTATCTGAGTTTCTTTCTGAGCGAAATGTTTCATCGAAGTATATTCATAGTGATATTAAGACAATGGAGCGTATTGAGATTCTTACTGATTTCCGGCGTGGAAAGTTTGATTGCCTTGTAGGTGTAAACCTTCTCCGTGAAGGCCTCGATTTGCCTGAAGTAGAACTTGTTGCAATTCTCGATGCTGATAAGGAAGGCTTCTTGCGTTCAGAAACGTCACTCATTCAAACCATTGGACGTGCAGCACGAAATGTAAAAGGGAGAGTTATTCTGTATGCCGACGGTATGACAAAGGCACTTGAAGCGGCGATTGGTGAAACCAATCGCCGTCGTGAAAAGCAAATTGCGTACAATGCGGAGCACGGGATTACGCCAATGACGATTGCTAAAGAAATTAAAGATATTACCGATCACTTGCGTACAGAACGCGATGAAGCTATTTCAACTCTGCTTAAGGTAGATGCAGAACTCTATAAAAAAGACCCTAAAGGAACCATAAAGGAAAAACGTGCGCAAATGGAAGAAGCGGTAAAAATACTTGATTTTGAGACTGCTGCACTTATTCGAGATGAAATCAATGCACTCGAGGCATTAAGTGGAAAGAAAAAACCTAAAAAGAAGTAGTTATCGACAGAAGCATCAACCATAAAAGTGATTTTAGCTATATACTAGAGTGGTATTTTCATGAAATCTATTCCTGCAAAAAAGGAGGTAGTTGCACGTATTAAAAGCACAGCAGTGCGTAAAAAAGCTGTGTCAAAGAAAGATGCTTCTGCATCCGTTTTACCTTCTCGATCAGCTAAGGTGGTTTCTAAAAAAGTAACTCCAGCAAAGCGAGTTTCTTCATCAATTAAAAAACTTCCACAGAAAAAGAAGGTTGTTGTTACTGAAGCTGTATCAAAATCTAAAAAAGCCGGAAAGATACTCATTGCGAATAAAACATTTAAAGCACTTGGTCCATCGAAAATTGTTACCAAGCATACAAAGCCAGAAGTAGCGATTCAGTCCCCGTATCGATTTTTAATGATACGAAGTGTTAGTCTTTCCACATTCTCTCGCCTTGTTGGTATTTTCTTTGTTTCATTTGGGGGACTTTTTTCACTTTTGCAATTAGAGCACATAGATTCAAATGCTTTTCACACAGCGCAACAGCAGGTTGCACAAACATCAACAGCACTCTACGATACTTCAGATACGACTCTTGTTACACAGATATCGGGTACAGCAACCATAGCGGAGCCTGACAAGGTTCTTGTTAATGAGAAACCAGAAGCTCAAATTTTAATAGAGAATCAAGGTGACTTAGTAGGAGATATTAGCGTCGCCGTCATTGTTCCTTTTGCTGAATCAGTTCAGCTTATTGTACAAAACCTCGACAATGGCTTTACTAAGTCAATAGGACATGCACAAAGAATCGACGATCGAGCATGGAAACGTATTTGGAGTACAAAAGATTTTCCTAATGGAAAATACTCAATTAAAACTGCAATCAAAAATCAGTATGGTGAATATGTTGTAAAATCGCTTAATACATATATTGTTGCAAATCGAATAATTTCAAGTGTTGCTACTGATAGTTATTCCGAGTCTACTAGTACATCTACATCAAGTTCAGTTACTTCTGTTAGTACAGCTACCACATCAACAGACTCACAAGTTCTTAGCACTGAATCCGTTGTATTAAAAATTGAAGAGAAGTCACCACTTGCTGGCGGTGTGCGTTTTGTTGCATTTGATACAAAAGCAGAAGCTGTGTCTATACATGCGCGCAATCAAGATACATTCGTTACGTATTTTGTTGGTTCAATGTCAGTATCTTCTGATGGTTCATGGAAGTTTGACTGGGATAGTAAGCGTGCCCCTGATGGTAAGTATGCGTTTTTTGCAAAATCAAAACAAGGTACATTTACGCGAGAAAGTCTTTCTGTAATTCGATATATACAAAATTTTAATGAAAGTACAACATCCGATGTTGCAAGCTCATCAGAAAGTGGCATTGATGAAGCCATTGTGACAGATGATGAGACTGAGCTTCAACCATCAATCAAAATGTCTCTTTCAAAGTTTGATCCACTCGCTAGTTTTGTAGAAGTATCCATCTCTGTTTCATCAGGAAATTATGTCGAGCTTTATTTAAAACCAAAAAATGCGCTTACCTCTCGATTTATTGGAAAGGCACACGGTGATACACAAAATGGATGGAAGTATCTATGGGATACAACACAATCTCCTAATGGTGAGTATGAGATTTTTGCACGGGTAAAAAATGAATATGGCTATACTGATAGTGAGAGAAAAAAAGTTAAAGTACTTAATGAAATCTCAAGTTCACTAACTGCTACTCAAGAAAAAACAATTGATAGTTTTGTTGCTACTAATAATTTTTTGATTCAGGAAGGTGTTCCTGATGATTTAAATGCTGATACAGAAGAAGTGGCGATAGATATTCCTAAGAAAGTGTACATTGAGCCAGTTGTTACTTTTACTGAATCAATCGAGCACGAATTAGAAGCTGATGAGGATATTGAAGATATTAATCGTATGCTTGAGTCATACAGAGAAAAGCTTGATGATATTTTACATGACTATGCCCGTGCAGTAAGAAATGACGATGCAGAAAAAATCGAAAATGTGCTTAATGATATAGAAGGTCTTAAGTCTGATCTTATTGCAAATCTTCCTGCCAATATCGCAAAAAAAGAATTGATTGATAAAATTAATGCATATATTTCAAAAATTACGTTCGAGCTCAAAGATCTTATTGAAAAAAATGAAAAAATAATTAAAGATCGTATAGGTGATGCGGTGCATACTGACTCTGATGAAGATGGTATTTCTGATTATGATGAAGTTAATCTCTATCAAACAAATCCTTTTATAGCTGATACGGATGGAGACGGATACATAGACAGTGCTGAAATTACACTCGGATACGATCCTCATGACAGTCGTTCAGAAGCCTATATAGAATACGAATCAGCAAAGGAAGTTGGTATTGTGCGAGAAGATGTGTTTTCTGTTAATTCAATTACTACAATAACAGAAGACGAAACTATTGAAGCTGCTGATAGTAAAAACAAAGCACTTATTTCAGGAAAAGCGCTTCCAAATAGTCATGTCACTATTTATATTTACAGTACGCCTATTGTTGCCACCATTAAAACCGATAGTGATGGAAACTGGAGCTATCTTTTTGATAAAGAGTTGGAGGATGGTGAGCATGAAGTATATGTTGGTATCACTGATAACTCAGGAAAAATTATTGCAAAAAGTAATCCATTTGCATTCGTAAAAACTGCACAAGCGTTTGAAAGTGTAGAGCCAACTACCGCCGCTGCGTTTGAAGGTGCAACTCCTTCATTACTCAATACCAACATGATGATTCTTGTATCATCACTCGCGGTTGTCGCTTTAGGTCTTGTGCTTATTATTCTTGGTTTGTATGCGACTGATAAAAAGAAAACTGAATCTATTATTCAAGCTGCATGATAGATAAAATTTTTAAATCACTCGGTGGTGGATATTCCTACGTCCAAAAGCATCCACAGCTTGTGATGACGATACTCTTAGTGATCATTATCCCAGTCGCATTTATTCTTTCAGGTCAACAATTCTTGGAAGCAGGAAGAGAAAATCAGGAACGACTAGAAAAAGACCGTGTAGGCATTCTTCATGATGTGTTCGTTGCATATATAAAATCAGTTGCTTTTGACCCTTCCTTAATTCAGCCAGAAATTGAGTATATTGTTTCTGTAAATCCAGATATTACTGAGTTTGTACTCGCACGTGAAGTGGGAGATTCAATTCTTATTGTCGCTGCCCACGATATTGTCTATGTCGGAGAAGAAGTGTCTGACAAAACTCAGTATAGAATAAGTGCAATACAACCAAATAATTCAGTTATAACTCCATACGCAGAACGCGGCACTCGCTTCTGGAGAAGCTACCGACAATTTGAATCTGAGAGTGGTGATACGTATTATCTCTATACAAAGACGTCTCTTGAACATATTGATACACTTTTCTCAAATAGAATTTTGCAGGCATACTATTGGCTTTTTGCTATTATGGCAGTAGTACTTTTCTTGATTGTTCGACACGTGCGTATGATTGATTATGCGTACCTCTATAAGCAAACAAAAGATGCAAATCAAATGAAAGATTTGTTTACCAACATGATTGCGCACGAGTTACGTGCTCCACTTACTGCAATGCGAGGATATGCAAGTATGATTCGTCAAAAAGAAAATATTTCTGAAGATGTACGCATGTATGCAACACGCATAGAAGAAGGTTCTGAACGATTAGTGACTATCGTGAGTGATCTCCTTGATGTTGCTCGTATTCAGTCCGGTAAGCTTAAAATCGAGTCATTGCGCACCAACATTCAACCAATTATGACTTCAGTATTAGAATCAATGCAGTCATCAGCAAAAGAGAAGAATATCGTACTCGTACAGGAGGGTGTTAAAAATGAAGTGTATATTCAAGTAGATGGAAAGCGTCTGCATCAAGCACTCACCAACCTTGTCAGTAATGCAATTAAGTACACGCCATCAGGTAGTATCTCGCTTGCCGTTACCGAACAGAGCAAGAGTGTTGAGATTCGGGTGAAGGATACGGGAATGGGTATCAGTGCAGAAAGTCAAAAAAATCTTTTCACACCATTCTTTAGGGTTGAAAGAAATGAAACGCAGGCAATTGTTGGCACAGGCCTCGGTATGTCTATCACTAAACAGCTTATTGAACTTATGGGTGGATCGATAGGGGTAGAGTCTATTAAAGGGGTGGGGACGCATGTCGTTATTGTGCTTCCGAAGTAATTTTTGAAATAGATAACTATACGGTATACTAGCACCAACTAATGCAGATGCATGGCAGAAAAAAAGAAAAAAACAAAAGTTGAATGGGTGGATCCTAATGATGACAAGATCATTATTCGTGGTGCTCGAACACATAATCTTAAAAACATTAACCTAGAAATTCCTCGGAATAAAATGGTTGTTTTTACTGGTCTTTCGGGAAGCGGTAAGTCTTCACTTGCGTTTGATACTATTTTTGCGGAAGGGCAACGCAGGTACGTCGAGTCACTCTCATCGTATGCTCGACAGTTTTTGAAGCAGATGCAAAAGCCAGATGTAGATGAAATTCGTGGGCTTTCACCAGCTATCTCTATTGATCAAAAGTCAGCTTCACGAAACCCTCGTTCAACCGTGGCAACAATTACAGAGATTTATGATTATCTGCGAATTCTTTATGCGCGAGTTGGTCAGCCGTACTGTCTTGATGTTGATGTTGCGATTCAAAAACTTTCTCAAGATGAAATTCTCGGCATTATTAAAAAGTCGATCGAGGAACGTGAGATAAAGCAAATCAAATCTGATTCAAAGAGTGTAATGGGTGTCGAAGTAAGTTCTGCCCGTGTATCTATCTTTGCACCAATGGTTGTTGGACGTAAGGGGGAATACTATCAACTTCTCTATGATTTGCTTTCAAAAGGATACGAAACAGTTAAAGTTGACGGTGAAATAAAACAACTCCGAGAGAAAATCATTCTCAGTAAAACACAGCGACATGATATTGATGTGCTCATCGATGAAATTTATGTAAGCGAGTTTACCCATTCACCTAAGAATGCAGGCGAGCGTCTTTCTGAGGCAGTGGAACTCGCGCTCCGTGAGTCAAATGGTATGGTAAAAGTGCGTACTCCCGACGGCGATGAGCGAACACTTTCTGCAAAATTTATTTGTCCAATTGACGGCTCTTCATTCCCTGAGGTGGAGCCACGCCTTTTCTCTTTTAATTCACCATATGGGGCGTGTCCAGAATGTAATGGACTTGGTACAACTGGAATTTTTAATACCGATGAGTGTGCGTCATGTAAGGGTGCGCGCCTTCGTCCAGAAGCACTTCGTGTATATTTAGGCGGTGACGGAAAAATGAATCTTGGTAAAAATATTGTTGATTTTACCAATATGACAATTGCTGAAGCGGCTGAGTTTATCGCTGGACTTAAGCTTTCTAAAAAAGATCAAGATATTGCATGGCCAGCACTTCGTGAAATCATAGAGCGACTTGAATTTATGATTAACGTAGGTATTGAGTACCTCACGCTTAATCGACGAGCAAATACTCTTTCAGGTGGAGAGGGGCAACGTATTCGCCTTGCGTCACAACTTGGGTCTGGACTTGTGGGTGCAATGTATGTACTTGATGAACCAACAATCGGTCTTCATCAACGCGACAATGATCGTCTTATTAAAACCCTCACCGATCTACGTGATCTTGGTAATACTATAATAGTGGTAGAGCACGACGAAGATACAATCTTTGCTGCAGATTATTTAGTTGATATTGGTCCAGGGGCAGGAATACATGGAGGAAGTGTTGTTGTTTCTGATTACCTTCAGAAGCTTCTTGATGCACCAAAGAACACGTCTGGTTCTGTTACGCTCGATTATTTGCGAGGAACAAAAAGTATAGAAGTTCCTGCTGTGCGCAGAGATAACGAAAAAGGCTCCATTAAAATCAAGGGGGGAAAAGCATTCAATATCAAAAATATGAATGTAGATATTCCACTTGGAAGACTTACTGCAATTACGGGAGTTTCAGGAAGTGGGAAGTCAACCTTCATGTACGAAATTGTACATAAAAATCTCCAATCTCGACTCGAAAAAAAGTACAGAACTCCACACACATACAATGCGTCCTCAGTAACAGGAACTGAGTATATTGGTCGAGTGATACTTATCGACCAATCTCCTATTGGGCGAACACCACGATCAAATCCTGCGACGTATACAGGGTGCTTCACATTCATTCGTGATCTTTTTGCAAACTCAGGTGAGGCGCGAGCGCGAGGTTGGAAGCCAGGCAGGTTTTCATTCAATGTGAAAGGTGGACGATGTGAAGCCTGTCAGGGTAATGGTGAGATTGCGGTAGAAATGCACTTCCTTCCAACGGTGTATGTAACGTGTGATGTGTGTGATGGAAAGCGATTTACAAAAGAAACCCTTGAAGTGTTGTATAAAGGCAAGAATATCGATGAGGTGCTGCATATGACCATCGAAGAAGCGGACGCATTTTTTATTGATATTCCTGCTATTCACGAACGCCTTGCGTCATTACTTCATGTAGGACTTGGATATCTTGAACTTGGACAAAGTGCAACCACACTTTCAGGTGGGGAAGCGCAACGTGTAAAAATCGCTTCAGAACTGTATCGGCCACATACGCAAAAGACTATCTATCTTCTTGATGAACCAACGATTGGTCTCCATTATGAAGACGTAAAAAAGCTTATCGAGATTTTGCAAGAACTCGTTAATAAAGGTAATACCGTAATGGTTATTGAACACAATCTTGATTTGATAAAATGTGCTGACTATATACTCGATATTGGGCCAGAAGGAGGTGCGGGAGGAGGACAGCTCATCGCAAAGGGAACACCAGAAGAAGTGGCGAAAAATCCAAAGTCATATACAGGACAATATTTGAAAAAACTATTATAAAAAAGCGACACGTTCCGTGTCGCTTTTTAAATAGTATCCAGCCATATAAGCCTCCTAAAATACTTTATTTAATCTACATTACATATTACACTCAAAATATGAATCTGGAAATCTTCAAAAAAGCAAAACTTCCTGAAGCACCTGGTGTGTACTTTTTCCTTGGGCCACGTAAAGAGATTTTATACATTGGTAAAGCTACAACACTCTCGAGTCGAGTTCGCAGTTATTTTGATAGTAATATCAAAGAAAAGCGCAGTGCACTTATAGAAAAAATGGTGTATGAAGCTAAAAAAATTGAGTATGTCGAGACCGATTCAGTGCTCGAAGCGATGCTCCTTGAAACAAATCTTATTCGTACACATCGACCAATATACAATACTGTCTCGAAAGATAACAAAAGTTTTAATCACGTTATCATTACCAAGGAAGAATTTCCTCGAGTGCTTGTTGTGCGCGGGAAAGATTTACTCTCTATGGATGAGCATACATACACAAATGTGTACGGACCATTTCCTTCAGGGATACTTTTTAAAGAAGCACTCCGCATTATTCGTAAACTATTTCAATTTTATGATAAGCATGCAGATGAGTCCGCACATAAGTCGAAAGTGCGCAAGGGAAAACTCGACTTCAATAGGCAGATTGGCTTATATCCTGATATATGTACACCTAAAGAGTACGCTCGAACCATTCGCCACATAAAACTTTTCTTTGAAGGTAAGAAGAGTGAGATTATAGCTGATCTTACTAAAGACATGTACAAGCATGCAAAAAAAGAAGAGTTTGAAGAAGCACAGAAGCTTAAAAAGAAAATTTTTGCCTTGCAACATATTCAAGATGTTGCACTCATTAAAGATGAGATGAGGGTATATAAAGATGATGAGCACTTCAGAATTGAAGCATACGATGTTGCGCACATGGCTGGTGAGTCGATGGTGGGAGTTATGACTGTGATAGAACATAACGAACCAGCAAAATCAGAATATAGGAAGTTTTTAATAGAAGGCTTTTCTAAAGCAAACGATACTGGAGCACTCAGTGAAGTTTTGTCTCGGCGTTTTTCGCACTCTGAGTGGGGAATGCCTGATCTTCTAGTGGTGGATGGGAGCACCGCGCAAAAGAATGTAGCTGAAAAAGTACTAAAGGAATATAAGCTTGTGATTCCTGTTGTGGGTGTTGTAAAAGATGAACATCACAAACCACTTCGGATTATTGGGCCACAGTCACTTGCTAAAAAGCACGCATCTCAAATATTACTGGCAAATGCCGAAGCACATAGATTTGCAATTACATTCCACAGAAAACGAAGAAGTGTGGACAAATTACAAAAATAGTCGTACAGAATAAATTGTATGTTACGTATAGTATTATCTCAGCGTTACAGTAGAGAGTCTGTAAGACGGGATAGAGTGCTCAAATATACATCAAGACAAATTTTACAACATGAAAATCGGATTTATTGGACAAGGTTGGATAGGTAAAAACTACGCAGACGATTTTGAGAATCGTGGTTTTGATGTTGTGCGGTATTCTCTTGATGAAAAATACATCCAAAACGCACCACTAATTCCTGCATGTGATATCGTTTTTATTGCAGTTCCGACACCTACAACTCCTGAAGGTTTTGACGCGAGTGCAGTAGAACAAGCACTTTCACATATTGGTAAGGGCAAAATTGCAGTCATTAAATCAACAATCCTCCCTGGAACAACAGACTCCCTTCAATCAAAGTTTTCAAATATTTATGTACTTCATAGTCCTGAATTTCTTGTAGAGAAAACAGCAGCCCATGACGCTGCACACCCAAATCGAAATATAATCGGTGTACCCCGCGATACTGCTGAATATCGAGAATGTGCTCGTCGTGTACTTGAAGTATTACCACGCGCACCATATGAGACAATTATGGTCGCTAAAGATGCAGAATTTGTGAAGTATGCAGGAAATTGTTTTCTATTTACAAAAGTCATGTACATGAACATGTTGTACGACTTAGTTACAAAAATGAATGGTAATTGGTCACATATTAAAGACGCATTCATCCACGATCCGCGGATTGGAACAAGTCACACCGAGCCAGTACATCAGAGTGGACGCGGTGCGGGTGGTCATTGTTTTATAAAAGACTTCGAAGCATTTAGAAAAATGTATACCGAACATGTTTCTGATCAGACAGGTAATGAAATAATGAAATCGATGGCATACAAAAACATTCAGCTCCTTGTTGATAGTAAAAAAGATATTGAACTACTTGAGGGTGTATATGGAGACCTGAATAAACTCAGAGTTTGGAAAAGTGTGCATGATACACTACTGTAATGAGTAGAATCAGAGTAGGTATTATCCGTGGCGGTTTTAGTGATGAGTACAAAGTTTCTCTTTGGACAGGTGCTGCAGTATTAGAAAATATTGACACTGCGCTTTTTGAGCCACTTGATATCATTATTTCTCGTTCAGGAGAATGGCTTTATCAAGGAAGATCTTGGCTTCCTGAACATCTTCTTAAATCAGTTGATGTTGTTTTTAATGCGCTTCATGGAAAGTTTGGTGAAGACGGCACTATTCAGCGCATGCTTGATAGATATGGAATTCCATACACGGGAAGTAGAGCGTTTGCATCTGGTGTTGCAATGAATAAAGTTACAACTAAAAACTTTTTGAAATCAACTCCAGTAAAAATGGCTCCGCATATGCATGTAGGGAAAGATTCAGTGGAAGATATCCCACGCATTGCTGAAAAAATAGCCGATATGTTCGGGCCACGATATGTAATTAAACCTGTCACATCAGGTTCTTCTGTGGGTACAATGATGGTTAAAAACCCACTACTTCTTACACAAGCACTCACAGACGCGTTGAGTAAATTTGATGAGGTTATGGTAGAGGCACACATTGAAGGACGAGAAGCAACGTGCGGGATCATCGAACGTTATCGTGATCAAGATATGTACGCACTTCCACCAACAGAAATTATCATGCCTAAAGGATGCGATATATTTGATACTGAAAGCAAATATTCTGGTATAACACTCGAAATGTGTCCAGCGAATTTCACTCACGATACGAAAGAAGAACTTATGGAGACTGCAAAGTTGGTGCATAAAACACTCAATCTCTCACAGTATTCTCGATCTGATTTTATTATTGCTAATGATGCAATTTATTTCCTTGAAGTGAATACACTGCCTGGACTTTCAAAAAATTCACTATTACCCAAAGCGATTGAGTCAGTAGGGGGGAGTTACAAAGATTTTATTACACACTTAATCACTGATGCGCTTCGCACCTGTAAAGGTTAGGTGGTAGAATATTCTTAATATGGCAACTAAACTAACTAAACTGAGTGCAGAGCAAATTGATAAGAAATTAAAGACTCTTTCTGGGTGGGTTGTGAATAAGCAAAAAACGCAACTATCAAAAGCATACGACTTTCGTTCGTACCTAGATGGGCTTACATTTATTGCGAGGATTGCTGTGCATGCTGAAATTCTACACCATTATCCCGAAATAGAGCTTACACATACGAAAGTAAAAATAAAACTTACCTCAGCAGAAATCAAAGCACTTTCTAAAGTTGATTTCGAACTTGCATCTATCATTGAAAAGATATCGCAACGCTAACTTGTTGGGTGCAGTAGTTTTTAGTAGAATTAAAAATACGGGATATCGTATAGTGGTAGTATGCATCCATGGGGTGGATGCGGCGTCGGTTCGATTCCGACTATCCCGACTAATCATATGACATTTGATCACCTTAAAACAATATATAGAGATTTTGATATCCGAGGAAAATTTCCTGAAGAAATTACTTCAGAGGAAGTATACCGAATCGGGAAGGCTATTGTGCAACACTTCAATCTTAAAAAAGTAGCAATTGGAAGAGATATTCGTCCGTCAGCTGATATTCTTTTTGATGTATTATCAAAAGGAATTACCGAAATGGGTGCAGAAGTACTTGATCTAGGTCTTTGCACCACACCAATGACCTATTTTATTTGTGGAAGTACTGATGTAGATGCCACAGTTATGATTACTGCATCACACATGCCTTCTGAGTACAATGGGCTCAAGATTTCTGTTGATGATGCGCGCCCTGTGACTGGCGATGTGCTTCAAGAAATCAGAAAAATTGTAGGAACACATACTTTTTCTGAGACAGCAACACATGGAAGTATAGCAACCCATGCATACCAAGCAGATTGGATTAAACAATTTAAAGAAAGATTTGATTTTAAAAACTCAGGTTTTTCTATTGTTATTGATCCAGCAAACATGATTGGTATTTTGGAGATAGATACATTCAAAGCCTTCGAACCAGACATTACTGTTTATACTATTTTTGATACATTCGATCATGCTTGTCCAAATCATGAAGCAAATCCTATAAAGTTTGAAACACTCACAGAACTTGGTAAATCAATAAAAGAAAAGTCTGCTCACCTGGGTATTGCTTTTGATGGCGATGCTGATCGTGTGGGATTCGTAGATGAGAAAGGAATACCTGTGCCGTCAGATATTATTGGCGCTCTCTTGGCTCGATATGTACTCAAGAGTGCACCAGGTGGTGTCGTGGTGTGCGACATGCGATCATCTGATGCCCTCATCGAAGAAATAGTAAAATGTGGCGGAAAGCCAATTCGCGAGAAAGTTGGTCATACCCATATTCGAACCCGTATGCGAAAGGAAGATGCAGTGCTCGGTGTAGAGCTTGCTGGGCACTTCTTTTTTAAAGATACATTTTTTTCTGAAGGAGGTTCCTTACCTGTGTTTATGGTGCTTTCACTTATGCAAGAAAGTGGAAAATCACTTTCCGAACTCGTTTCTGAAATTCAGAAATATCATCATTCCGGAGAAATTAATAGTCATATAACAAGAAAACCAGAAGAAATTTACGCTGAAATTATTTCTAAATATCCAGAAGGGGAGATTGATAGAACTGATGGACTCACCATACGTACACCTAACTGGTGGGCAAATATTCGTCCTTCAGCCAACGATCCCGTAATGCGACTCAATCTTGAATCTTCAGATAGGGAAGTCATGACCCAAAAAGTATCAGAATTACTTTCAATTATTCGGGTATAATAACGTTTGAAATCAAACGTGATTTTGGTATAGTGAAGTAGGTTCCATAACTGGAGATGTATCATGATTAAAGTACACTCAAGCGAGGAGATTGAAACTTCAAGGGTATCCTTTGAAGTAACGAGAAAATGTGTTGTTTGGGTGGGATTTGGATATACTATTCTATCCTTCATCTTTTAGTACACACCTCATGAGGTATTCATGAAAAATTACATATAGACCTGTACATATCACATGTGCAGGTCTATTTTAATATTTGTTACAAACTGATCCAAATAAAAAAGCTGGGGGGGGTAAACCCGACTTTCTATGAGTGTGGACCCGACAGGAATTGAACATTACATGTTCGGTACACTTTTCACAGCAACTGTTCGAAGTTTTCAATTCCCCCGACCCCTTCCAATAAAAAATGCCAGGATAAACCTGACATTTTTTATTGGTGGACCCGACAGGAATTGAACCTGCGACCTCGTGAGTGCAAAACACGCGCTCTAGCCAACTGAGCTACGGGCCCAAAATTGAGTTAATACCCAGCGCTCTTTGCTTAAGAAAACAAAGAACCTGCATATAATACGCATTTTTTGATTTAGAGTCAACTAGCAATTATGCATTTCTATCTAAATATCATTACACAAGAGAATATCCTCAGGAAAAGCTTGTCTTGTTTTATTTCTCTGTTAAAATGCGGACGTATTTATGATTTTTGGAATTAACACCGCACACGCTGCAGGAGATGGTATTAGTATTCACTTGGCGCCAGAGGTGCTTGGTCATTTCTTTGGTATACCACTTACTAATACGCTTATCATGACTTGGTTCGTGATGGCACTACTGCTTGTACTTGTGATTACTCTTAAATCACGTCTTTCCCTTATTCCAGGAAAGTTACAATCCGTTGCTGAGATTATAGTTGGTGGGGGGATGGATTATATGGAAAGTGCACTAGAGAGTCGTGAGCTTGCAAAGAAATATTTCACGCTCATAATGACTATTTTTATATTCATTCTCGCGCTTAACTGGGTAGGTCTACTTCCTGGTGTTGATTCTATTGGCATTGTAGGCAATGTACATGGGGAGGAAAAACTCATACCTTTTCTTCATCCTGCAAACACCGACCTTAATATCACGATTAGCTTTGCTATAATCGCATTCTTTGCAATCGAAATTATTGGTATCATGAGTCTTGGTTTTATGAAATATGGCTCAAAATTCATCAATTTCTCTTCTCCGCTTGCATTTCTCATAGGTATCATTGAGCTTATAAGTGAACTTGCGCGTCTTGTGTCATTTTCATTCCGTCTATTCGGTAATATTTTTGCAGGAAAAACATTACTCGTAATAGCAATCTTCTTTGCACCATTTATACTACCAGTCCCGATTCTCGCGTTTGAAATGTTTGTGGGAGTTATTCAAGCTTTTATATTTGCAGTGCTTACGCTGTTCTTTATTAAACTTGCAATACAAGAGCCACATTAGTGTCTAACCGAAAGTTTATGAAATTCATAGGTTTTCGGTTATCCATTAATAGGTGAAAGTACGAAAGTATTTTTTACAAGATAACTTAAATTTTAATACATTATGGAAGAATTAAGTTTAGAAGCAATGAAGTCTATTAGTATGGCACTCGTTGTAGGTCTCGGTATGATTGGACCAGCACTTGGAATTGGAATTCTTGTATCAAAGGCACTTGAAGCCATTGGACGAAACCCAGAAGCAGCTGGAAAGATTCAAACCAACATGTTCATCGGTATTGCCTTCACTGAAGCGCTTGCTATCTTTGCTATCGTTGTTGGATTTATCATCAAGTTTGGTTAATAAAACATTATGGAGGAAATACTACATGCCTTTGGTATAGATGGACGTCTTATCGTCATTCAAATATTCAACTTCGCAATCCTTGCGGCTGCATTGTGGTATTTTCTCTATACACCAGTTTTGAAGCTTCTAGGAGAACGAGAAGCAAAAATCAAAAAAGGTATTGAAGACGCAGAAAAAGCTGAGTTAGCACGGAATGAAGCAGATGCAGAAAAAAAGCATATTCTTAGTCTTGCGCACAAAGAAGCTGAAGAAATTGCAACACGTGCAACAACTCATGCTGATGCAAAGGCGCAAGAAATTGTTTCAGAAGCGCACGCAAAGTCTGCTACTGTACTTGAAAACGCTTCAGCGCGAGCTGAAGAACTTAAGCTTCAGGCAAAAAAAGAAAGCGAAGCAGAGATTGCTAAGGTTGCAATACTTGCAGCTGAAAAGATTTTGCAAGAAAAGGGAGTATAGCTATCTATGAAAGACTATTACATCAACGCTGTACTTGAGCTGATAAAAAAAGGTGCTGATATACAAACAGTACTGAGTGGTCTTTCTGCAACACTTGCTAAAAAAGGTCATACTCGTCTTCATGGAAATATTCTAAAGGGAGTACTAAGAATATTGTCACACAATAAAGCGCGCGGAACCGTAGTGACTGTTGCAAATGAGAAAACGCTTACACTTCAAAAAGAGGCAATTCAAAAGTCCATTGAATCACTCAAAGGGGACGCAACGCCAAAAGTTGTTATTGATCCAACCATTATAGGCGGTGTCATCGTCGAGTGTAACAACATGCGTATAGATACCAGTCATAAGTCACGACTTGTAAAATTATACCGATCAATTACCACATAAATTTATTACCACACCATTAACAATTCCACATATGAGCACAACAATTATTGATACTATTAAAAAAGAGATTGAAAATCTCGATATTACCACCACTCCAGAGGAGTTTGGTATTGTAACGTCTGTTGGTGACGGAGTTGCCGAAATCGATGGACTTGCAAAAGCTCAGATGATGGAGATGGTCATCTTTGATGATGGAAGTGGAAAGTCTCTTGAGGAAACGCTTGCGAGTAAAGACGTGCTCATTGGGCTTATTCTCAATCTTGAGGAAGATGTGGTGAAAGTGGTGGTACTTGGAGAAACTCGCCGAGTTCGTGAAGGTATGCATGTGCGACGCACAGGCAAACTACTTTCTGTACCTGTAGGCGCGGGTATAGTGGGGCGTGTGGTAAATCCACTTGGAGAAGCTATTGATGGTAAGGGTGCTATCGATACCGATCGCGATATGCCTATCGAGCGTGTGGCGTACGGCGTTATGGATCGATCGTCTGTAAATGAACCAATACACACCGGTATCAAGGCTATCGATGCCATGATTCCAGTTGGACGTGGTCAGCGAGAGCTTATCATCGGTGATCGGGGTACAGGAAAAACTACTATCGCTATCGACACCATCATCAACCAAAAGTATGAGCCAGCAGAAAAGCGACCAATTTGTATCTATGTAGCTATCGGACAAAAGCGCTCAAAGACTGCTACACTTATGGCAAAGCTTGAGGAGGCGGGAGCTATGGAATACACCACTATTGTTGCTACTTCAGCATCTGAGGCGTCACCACTTCTTTTCCTTGCACCATTTGCGGGTATGGCTATCGGTGAATATTTTATGCAGCAAGGTAAAGATGTGCTCGTTGTACTCGACGATCTTTCAAAGCATGCAAATGCATACCGACAGATGTCGCTTCTTCTTAGACGTCCACCAGGACGTGAAGCGTACCCTGGAGATATTTTCTATCTTCATTCCCGACTTCTTGAACGTTCTGCAAAGCTTTCTAAAGAGCTTGGCGGAGGTTCTATCACTGCACTTCCGATTATTGAAACGCAAGAAGGAGATGTGTCTGCGTACATTCCAACAAACGTGATTTCAATTACCGATGGTCAAATATTCCTTGATGGAGATCTCTTCAATAAAAGTATTCGTCCGTCAATCGATGTGGGTATTTCAGTATCTCGCGTAGGTTCTTCAGCGCAGACAAAGGCGATGAAGAAAGTATCAGGAAAAATCCGTCTTGAGCTTGCCCAGTTCCGTGAACTTGAAGCGTTCCTTCAGTTTGCGTCCGATCTAGACGACGATACGAAAGCTCGTATCGACTCAGGGCGAAAGTATGTTGAACTCTTGAAGCAGTCACAAAATCAACCAGTACCATTTTACAGGCAAGCAGCAACACTCTATGCAGCTAACAATGGTCTTTTCAACGGAGCTCCGGTGGAAAATGTGAAGAAAATTGAGCAAACATTCCTTGAGTTTATTGAGCGTGATCGAAAGGACATCCTTTCGACTATTGAATCATGCCGAGAACTTACCGATGATGTTATTGCTCAATTAAATGCTGCAATAGCTGATTACAAAGACGCGCATACAGCACACTACACAGCATAATACGTATGTCTCTAAAGC
>JACCED011816563.1_pt1 | contig 22411 bp, 17 predicted proteins | sample 7455021 | NCBI WGS metagenome assembly JACCED01 (sample SAMN15323456, study PRJNA562643) | freshwater metagenome | isolation source: river surface water | place: USA:Blue River Watershed | collected 2017-08-19
AGGGAGCTTTGAAACTTTTGCGGTCACCTCACTGCTGAGTCCCGCGTTGTCTTTGCCCAGTCCGTATCTTTTGAAGTAAGGGAGGAGGTTGCGTCCCGAGGCTTGCGAGAATAGAAGAAAAAATCGGTCCCGCTTCGCATTCGCGTCTTTTAGATTGATTGCATCAAGATCGGGATCGGATCCGGGTTTTTGAAGCCAGTTCATCAAGCGAGAAAAAGCCTTCTCATACAGCTGCCATCCAAAACATTCCGCCAAAGTAAAATAAAAGTCATAGGCGACTTTCATTTCGCATGCCTTGGACCACGTGCGCTCTGCTTCGGAGAGCGCTTCCCATTTTTGAAGGTCAGCTGTCCGGGTCTTTGCGTCAAAAGTCGAATGGCTGTCATTGTCCCAGCACGTGCGTCCGTGGATAAGGTTGATGATGAGGCCGGGAACCAGATTAACGTCCACCTCGGCGTGTGTGGCGATGGTGTAATTGCCGTCAAAACTATCCTGAAACGTATGTCCGAGTTCATGCAGAAATCCCCAGTCCGCTTTTTGAATGGCGCGGCGGCCCAGTGCATTCTGGTTTTCTTCTTTTTCGGCTCCGTACGCCATCATCACAGGATAGCCCGCGTGCCCGTACCCCACCGCAATGTCCCGGTCAGTGAGCATCGACTCAGCACGCTTTCGCCATGCTGCGTACCCCAGATATTTGTCGGCGGTCTCAACGACGGACTGCCAGTATTTTGCGATGACCTCAGGGTGCTCCTCATTGCGAAGAAAGGTCGCTGGAAAGTAGCCTGTCCACTTTGGTGTCTCGATGTAACCCCAGGCACCCGGCGCATGCTTAAACTTGGCGTTCCAATCCGCCTCGGTGGTTTTTCCTAAAGTAAACACTGGCGCTTCGACAGCGCCGCTGATCGCTGCGGTGAGCGTGCCTGCGCTGCAGTTCTCGGGAACTAAAATGCTCACTAGACCCCCAAAAGCATTCGCAGCAATGGTGTGCGCTGCCTCGATCGGAATAATCCGGGCAACCTCCGGAAAACGTCTCCAATTCTCGAGTCCCCAGTTTGCATCAATATGAATGCCGATCTCCAGCTTGAGTCCGGCGACTCTCGCAGCCTCAGGTATGTCGACCGTAATGGGCACACCCGGGCGCGCGTACAAGCCTGTTGAGATGCGGGTTTTCTCGCCGTGGTTGATGAGTTTGTTAGGGCCTGTGGTTGCGTTGAACGAGATGGTTTTTGCAACAGGGTCGCCCGTGCCCACGGCGCCAGGATAATCGTTTGCAGAGGGGTGTGGAGGCGTCTTGTCAGCCGGCAGCTTCTCAAGAATCAGATGCTGGTAACGCGCAAGCATCGCGTCAACGGGGCGCACTTTCCTGCGAAGAATGTTGTCTGTCGCAATCGTCACCCAACCGCGAGCGAAATGCATCGCATTCAGTGCAGTCTTCAAGGGTTCGCCGATCGCCTTCGCCGCGATGCAGGACTCCACAATGGATGCGCAAAACGCCCGATCAGCCGCTGAAAGTTTGGTGCCGCCGGTCTGGTCCGCGCTTAGAGCTTCAACCGCGGTCAATGCATTCGAAAACTGTGGAAGCCCCGGTTGGATGTTGAATGTAGTGTCGCTTGGACCAGAGCCGAGGAATGCAAGGCCTGCAGGTTCCAAGATCCCCTGCGCACCTGCAAGCGCCTCCTTTGAAGCGGCCCAGGGCGTGGAGATCAGCACGATGCCGCCTCCTTTTTCAGCAAACGTGTGAAGCGCCTGCACCTTCTCGCTGAATCCCGCCGCATGCAGACTTGCGACGACGACATCCGCGCCAGCCAGTGCTTTCGCGTCCCACGCCTTTGGTGTCGGCAGCTTTTTGGTCTGCGTTGCTTTCCAGTCCTTTTCATTCACCCCAAAAAGTACGACAGCCGGATTGCTTTTCCGGGCCGCCCAAGCCGCCACACTTTGCTGCCAGTCGCCGCCAGTTTCGGCGCCGATCAGGGCGGTGTGGGACATTGCGACAACTCGCCCTGCCTGCGGTTGATCCTTATAATAGCCCGCGGCAGCGACAATCTCCCTTTTTGTTGAAATCACGAGAGGGATCGCATGCCGCCCCTGCACTGCGATGGAGCCCGCCGAACCCTTTAACGGAATTTTTTGGATGCCTTTCGTGAGTGCCGAGTAGTCCTCGGCGGGGCTGCCGTATCCAAGGCATCCAGTTGCGGTGAGTAAGACGGCGAACCAAAGTGGGTGTAGTGAGGGGGTGTATTTCATGGGGTGGAATTTGTTGGCTTTTTGAATAGGCGTATCTCAATAGGCGTCAGATCACCTTGGCGGCTCCAGACTGAGAACCACTGCTTTTTCAGCGTCGATTCTGCGCTTCAAGGATGCTTGATCCGCACCCGAGGAGGCGCCTTGCGCCCGGGATTGGTCACCGACGAGGCAATCGTAGAAATTCTGAGTGCCGGAGTTTCGGAACCGCATATTTTCAAAAGTGCAGTTTCTTGCTTCAAGAGTGGTGTCCGGGCCGATGATGGCTTCTTTGAGTTCTCCTTTCCGTATCATCCAGACGTTCTCGAGCTGGACAAAGCAGGACTGTTGAGGGCCGCTTTTTGAAACAGTCAACGCCTGTTGAGCGGATGAAATAATGAGCGCGTTTTTGACTATGTAACGTCCGGTGGCGGGAAAAAACAGATCGTGGCCGATGCAATCACGGATCAGGACGCCATCGTAGCTGGTCTCGCTCGTGCCGGTGTCGCAGATACCCGTGCTATTTCCAATCGATACGAAGCCGAAAACGCGATACTGCGCAGATTCGTGTGCGCTGATTCCATCGTCACCGCATTCGATGGCGCGGATATTTTCAAACACGACGTCACGGCAATCTCCGTGGATGTTGAAGCCATCGTTGTAGGGATGCGTTGCGGTGATGTTTCGAATCACAAGATGTGCGTTGTTGCCGCCTAGTTGTACGCCGGCGGAGCGGACGGGGATTTCGATTTGCGCGTCTGCCACCGACTGGCCAGCTTTCAGGCGGATAAAGAATGTTCCGAATACCTGAGAATTGTTTGGTTGCGTGCGCGCAGCGTCTTTTTGGAAGGTCCATTCGTCTGGTGAAAGGTCCTCGGGTTTTTTGAAAGGTGCGCTCCTGCCCTTGGATGTGCGGCCCATGTGGGTCATTCGCCCCGCAAACCTAAAAAACCAGCGTCCGAGCATGGCGTCATCCAGACGAGTCATGAGATTATCTGCGGCGAAAAGCCCTGGAGAAATCTCACGCCATTGCTGTGGATCCAACGGGTTGGCTCCTTCGAGGGTGGCGCCGTGTCCATCCAGGGTAATAGGCTGCCCGGGTAAGCCTTTCTTTGCAAAAAATCCGGCGTACTCCCGGTAAACCTTTCGCTCTAGATGAACAGTGTCTCCGGGGCCTGCCGCCTTGATTCCCTCCGCGATGGTTGTGCAATCAATCCCGACACGGATGTCGCGTGCATGAGCGTCGATCGAAATCAAAAAGGCAAGGAATGCAGTCGCTGTTTGGGATGCTTTCATCGCGGACTCAGAGTGTAGTGGACAAACGAAGGGCCATGGATGTGCGGCTGAAAGCTGTCACACTGCGGCGCGCGAGCGGTACCGTGCTGACGGCATGTCAACAAACGCAGTGGTCGCGTGTTTCACTACTGGGAGGGGTGGTTTGGAAAGTCATCCTGCGGAAGCGGTACATGCGCAGGTTGACCGGCGAGAAACTATTGGAAAGGTGGTGGGCATTGCGAGCGAATCCGTTGCTTGCGAATGCGCGAGGGTCCGTACATTCGGGAGTCGAACGGGTCTTCTTGTCGTGGTCATCTATCTGAAGAGGTGGCGCGGCCGTGGTGCTTATGACACGGACGTGGGGTCGAAATTTCTTTCCCGTGCGATTCCCGTAGGATTACCGTGAACGCACGCTACAGTGATTTTTGAGTGAGCACTTTGCCTTCCAACATCGATACGCCCAAACCGGCTTCCGCCCTCACCTCTGCCCAGGAAGCGGCTGTGATCCAGCAGCTCCGGGATTCACATTTGCGCAGCGTAATCAAGGCGATGAGCTGGCGGCTTATCGGGACCATCGATACGATGCTCATTTCGTATTTCTGGACTGGAAACTCCGGCAGGGCACTTGCGATAGGCGGCTCGGAGGTTCTCACGAAAGTCGGATTGTACTACGTGCATGAGCGTGTCTGGGCTCGGATCCCTCTAGGGACACTGCGGCGCTTTAGTCCCTTTTCGAAGGATGCCGCCCCAACACCTGTGCAGTTGCGGGACTCCAAGCTGCGGAGCATGCTCAAGGCGATTAGTTGGCGGCTTGTGGGCACGATTGATACGATTCTCGTTTCCTACTTCTGGACGGGTGACACCAGCAAGGCCCTGAAGATCGGTGGCACGGACGTGTTGACGAAAATCCTGCTGTATTACCTCCACGAACGGGCGTGGGCTCGCGTACCGCTTGGAACAATCCGGAGGATCCTGGATCGGGAACCGGATGCGGTGCCGGATGTGAATTCACAGCTTGGCGGGAAATAATATGGTGCCGTGCCCGAGTTGGCGGGTGAGTAGGTGGGTTGGAGTTGTCATTTGCGCTGCGATCACGGAGGCTTCGCGGACACTCCTCCCCTATGATTCTTCTTAAACATCCCCGGATCATTCTACCCGCAGCCATTTTTGCCCTCGTTGGCACCTCTTGCACGGTCTTTGGAATCGACACTGCGAAGCTCGCGTCGATCAAGCCGGCGATGGAACAAGGCATTGCCTCAAAACAGGCGGCGGGAATTGTCACGCTTGTGATGGAGAAGGGTAAGATTGTACATCACGAGGCCGCCGGCATGGCGGATATCAAGGAAGGGCGCCGGATGGAAAAAGACGCGCTTTTTTGGATTGCTTCGATGACGAAGTCTGTCAACGCGACGGCTGTGATGATTCTGGTTGATGAAGGCAAGTTGTCGCTCGACGCGCCAGCCTCGCAGTGGCTTCCCGAGCTGGGCAAAATGAAGCTCGCCGACGGGAGCGCTCCCAAGACGCCGATCACACTACGGAGACTTTTGAGCCACACGGCGGGAATCGCATTTCCGCCTCGCAAGGCAACGGATGGTGCCATCTCGCTAAAATCCTACGTGGCTTCGCTCTTGAAAGCGCCACTCGCATTCGAGCCCGGCACCGGCTACGAGTACGGATTCGGCCCGACGGTGGCCGGCCGGATCATAGAGATTGTTTCGGGAATGAAATACGACGAGTTCCTGCAAAAGCGGCTGTTCGGGCCGCTCGGAATGAAGGACACGCAGTTCAACCCCGACACTCCACACCGCGCTCGCATTGCCCGCACCTACACAATGGACGAGGACACCCATGAGCTAAAGCCCGGGTACAATCCGTTTGTCACGAGCGACGCCAGCGTAATCCACATGGTTGAACCGTCCGGAGGATTGTTTTCCACCGCGCCGGACATGGGCAGGTTTTACGCGATGATTGCGAACAAGGGTGAACTTGATGGAGTGCGGATTCTCTCGGCAAAGGCCGTGGCGGACATGACTGCGCCCGTGACGGCTGGAGGGAAGCTGCAGGGTTACGCAGCGGGTTGGCAGTGCAACACAGAGGAGCAAAGGCCGTGCTCTGCAATGCCTGTCGGTAGTTTCGGGCATGGAGGCGCGTTTTCGACCAATGGCTGGATCGATCCAGAACGCCAGATTGTCACGGTCTTCCTGGTGCAGGATGTGCTGGTGCCCGATAGCGGCAAGCCGAAGGACGCTTTTCAAAAAATAGTAATGGAGGCCGCAGGAGCCACAGTCCCCGCACCTCCTGCAAAAAAGAAGGCCAACTAGAAATACTGCTTGAGGGACGCAACCCCTTAGCGAGGCGCTGCGTTAAACTGCCAAGATTGCGTCCTGCCATTTTTGCCGCGCAGTTCGATTGACTGGACTTCGAATTTCTCGCATTCCTTCGGAGGATGGATGCGGAGATGGATCACTGGTTCGGTGTCTTGGATTGTGGCGGAGAGCTTGCTCCACTCTTGGGAAGCGGACCATTGGAGTGGCGCAGTCTGCTCTGCAGCGAAGCTTCTCGATTCGGTGCGCCAATTCAACGAACCGCTGCCACCTTCGGCGGAGCGCACGGTGAGGGTCACTTCAATCGGTGGAGCTATCTCGAGGTTCGAATTTGTGAGGAACACCCGTGCGTTGGGCGGTGTATTCGCGCCTGCCACAACGAACATTGCTGAGGATGCCGCGCTTTCCCCTGAGATCGACATACTGCCGTTGCGGCAGAGCCAACCTTGGATCGAGCCGTCCGGCGCTGCGGCCTGCGTGTTTGATGCTGCAGCCTGTTGATGTGGGCCGGTGCTGGTGATTTCATGCTCCGCGAACAGTGTTTCGTGGTGCTTGTCCAACGAGGTTGGAAGTCCCGCTGGTTTCAATCCTTCAGACCACGCGCGCAGTTTCTGTTCGAGATGCGCGGCAACTTCGGCACGCTGCGGGGCGAGATTACGATCGCGATTTTCGCCTTCCGGCGTGGTCACGTCGAACAAGAGGCGGTCGCGGTCGCCCAGCGTGATGAGCTTGTGCGGGTATTCTTGAATGGCGGCTTGCGAGCCCCAGCGCCAATACAGAGTCCTCGCCGGAGGTGTCTTCTCAATGCCGGTCATGTATGGGATGAGACTGATGCCATCGAGAGTTGGATCCTTTGGTTGCGCGGCAACCGCAATGGCGGTTGCTGCGACGTCGAGGGTGATCACGGGGTGTTCATAAATTTGTCCGGGCGGAATCGTACCGGGCCACGCGCATATGAATGGCACGCGAATCCCTCCCTCACTCAGCATCCCTTTTTGTCCCCGCATCGGCACATTCAGAGAGCCGTTCCACGCCCCACCCAAGGGAGCGCCGTTGTCGGAGATGAAAAACACGAGCGTGTTTTTCTCCTGTCCCATTTCTCTGAGCTTGTCCCGGATGCGCCCCAAACCGTCATCCATTGCTGCGATCATCGAGAGCGCCTGTCGTCTTTCCTTCGGCAGGTGTGCCGGGGTTTTTGAGTACCACGGCTCGGGAGAGTCCAGAGGCACGTGGGGCGCGTACCACGCGAGGTACATGAACCACGGTTGCTCAGGCTTGGAAGCCCTGCGGTTCAGGAAAGAAATCGCCGCGTCGGTTTGAACAACCACACGGAAACGATCATCGACCACCAAGCGCGGTGCGTTTGGAAAAGCATTTCCCTGCAGATCGTGGGATGCATAGAACTGCCTCAGCTCTCCCCTCCAGTATTCATCGAAACCCTGCTGATGCGGAAAATGCGCGGGATCCACGCGCACGCCTTTCTTCACGGCGGCTTCGTATTTGAGATCAAGGTGCCATTTGCCGACCTGACCCGTGACGTAGCCCGCGGCCCGGAGCCGTTCGGCGATGGTCTGCTCCGCGAGTGGAAGCGGGCCCTTAAGGTTGTCCTCAACGCCAAACCTCTGTTGATAGCGGCCTGTGAGAAGCCCCGCCCGCGACGGGACGCATTGCGGGGCGGTCGTGTAACCGCGCTTGAAAATAACCCCGTCGCGAGCGAGTTGATCCATGTTGGGCGTACGAACATCGGGATCGCCTCCCTGCAGACCGAGGTCCGCCCAGCCGTGGTCGTCACTGTAAATCAGCAGAATATTCGGCGGGGGTGCGGCAGCGGTTGTTTGAAAAGGCATGCCGGCGAACGCGCACGTGGCAAGACGAAGCAAAAAGTTGGCAGTCTTCATTTAGAGGGGTGGCTGAACGGTCTTGAAACACCGGATCCCAAATCAGGTTGCGGCCGGCATCGAGCCGCCCCGCTGGCCGAAAAGCATTCGAGCGCTGAAGGCTATTTGACAAAAAGCATCCGCACGCCCACCAAAATCATCACCATCGCAAAGATGAGTGTGAGCGTTCGGTTTTGAAAATGTTGCAGGGCCCCTGCACTGAACCAGGCAACCGCGGCGCCGGCGAGGCCGGCAGGGATCGCGGTTTTCCAGTCGATCAAATTGTTGCCGCCATTTTTCACGGAAGCCACAAGCGAAGTGAGTACGATTGCAGCGAGAGATGTCGCCACGGCCTGTTTTTGTGTGAGGCCGAGGACGCCCACGAAAAGCGGGACCATGATCACGCCGCCACCAACGCCGCAAAGAGCCGCCACGAGGCCGCTGACAGCGCCAATGATAATTGGAATGAGCATGACAGTTATTGAAGCGAAGCGCTGAACGTTCTTATGGAACAGTCAGCCGGACGATGAGTTGTTGTAAAACGCCTCTGGGCTCTTTCGCGGAGCTTACCAAGGCGATGTTCGCCTCCAGCACCAGTTTCTGTGCGCTCCGCAGTTCTGCGATGCTGTAGCGATGGGCCTGCTGCGCCGCGATCCCAAGCGAGTACGCGTTGACGGTGCCGTCCTTCTTGCGCGGAAGATGTTCCTTGGCTTCCTCGCTCAGCTTTTCGAGTGTCTTTGAAAAAAAGAACGGCTGAGCAGGGCGTGCCAGTTTGTGGCGGTCCATGAGATCCTTGACTGCGAGCAGATTTCTGAACGTGGGCACGATCGCAACGAGCATGATCCCGATGGGGGACTCCTGATCCTGAAAAAGCTGCGCGAGCAGGTCCAGCGAGCGTTTGGTGTCCCGCGCAGCAAGCGCGTTGCCTAGCTCGAAAATTCCAGCGGATCCCGTCATTGGAACGAGCAAATCCACATCAGCTCGAGTGACGGGGCGCTTTGCATCACCGAGGTAGAGGCTGAGCTTTTCGACCTCTGACTGCATTGTGCGCCGGTCACCCCCGGTCCGTATTGCAAGCAGCTCAAGCGCGTCTTCGGCGATGGAGACTCCGCGGGCTGAGGCGATTTCCTTCGCCATGTCCATGGCCTCCTCCTCCCAGCCTGCCTTGCTTGTGTCGAGTTTGTCGCACACGGTGACCTTGCAGAGCTTTTGCAGGCTTTTGTAAAAGGAGCGCCGCTTGTCCACGTCGCTGCCGCTGAGCAGAAAGCGGATTCCATCCGGTATCCCTTTTGCGAGGAGGCTGCTCAAAGCCTCCAGTGCTTCCTGCACGGCGGCAGCTCTACCTGTGACTGAATCTCCAAGGAAATTGGCATCCTTCAACCACACGAGTTTCTCGCCGCCAAAAAACGGGAACGTCAGGAGTGCGTCAATGGTTTTGCGGACGCGGTCCGCAGCATCATCAGCGCCGGACGCGACGCCGTCGATGATGTCGGTCGAAAAATCTCCTCCGTCTTTGGGGGCTAGCTTCAACGAGAGAGCACGTGCGGTGGACTTAACCTCCGCGTCATCGGATCCGATGACTGTTGTGATTATATCAAGCGATTTGGATTTCGGGGCGGCCATGCTGTTCCTCAAGAATCGCGTGATTTCCGTTTGAATCAATACCGGAGGTGAAGACCGCCCTCTCCTTAAAACCGGTCTGGCTTCGGGAGATAGGGTGCCACAATCTCGGTCCATAGCTTGTAACCGTCCTCGTTCATGTGCAGGTTGTCGGCGCTGAAAATCCCGGGTTTTGGAAGGCAGTCTGCACCAAGCATGGGATGGAACACATCAATGAAGACAAGCCCGGGGTTGGCCTTGGTATAGGCCTCTATCAGCGCATTTGCCTGGATGACTTTCTCGACTTGCGCCCAGCGCTTGGGATTTCCAGCGATCGAGATGTAGGCGATGGGTGTCGAGGGTTGTTTTTCGCGGACCCTACTGACAAACGCTTTGAATGACGAAAAAACCTCGTCGGGCGTTTTGTTGACGTTGATGTCGTTGCCCCCTGCGTAAACGACGATAAATCGTGGCTCATGTTTGAGAACAAGCCTTTCCACGAAGTGGACAGCGTCGCTGAGTTGGGATCCTCCGAATCCCCTGTTGACCACCTGATGGTGGGGGAAGTCTGTTGCGAGGGATGTCCATTTTCGAATACTTGAACTGCCTACGAAAATGATCGCGTTCTTCGGTACGGGGTTTGCGATCTCCCCAGCTTCAAAGGCGCTGATTTCTTTTTCCCATTTTTCGGGCGGTGCGGGGGCGGGCTCAACTGTGGATGCAGAATTTGCCAGGCAAACAATCGAGAGAAGGATCAGCGCGGGTCTTTGTAATGGGTGGCTCATGGCTGTCTGGCGGTGTTCCTGTTTGGGGGAGGTTGCTGCTGTGAATTAGTGCAGCTTAAAGAGGCGATTTGAGGATGGTCTTGCAAGCGTACACTTGTGGATAGGGCAAATGTGGGTGAGGGTAGTTGAAACAAGAAGGCAGGTGCGACAGAGACATCAGGCAGTAATCGCCAAAAACATAGTCGCCAAAGATAGCCGCCCAACACCCCCAAACACCCCATGAAGTTACCTCTTGTAATGCAGATGCCGTTGTCGCGCTGTGATAGCGGCAGCCTTCGAAGAATGCTGTGGTTGTTGTCCGCAATCAGTTTGCTCGGTTTATGCGGGGCGGTGTTCGCCGAGGATTTTGATGTGCTCCTTGAAAACGCGACTATCGCTGACGGAACCGGCAAGCCTCTTTTTGAAGGATCGATCGGAATACGCGAAGGGCGCATTGCGGCCGTGGGCGACGCAGCGGGCTCCGCAAAGATTCGAATCGATGCAAAAAGACAGGTTGTCGCGCCGGGATTCATCGATGTGCACACTCATTCAGAGGAGATCTGCGAGATTCCGGGTGCGGAAAATTTTCTGCGGATGGGCGTGACCACAATCATCACCGGAAACTGCGGTTCATCAAATACCAACGTGGGCGAGTTCTTTTCGCACGTCGAAAAGACGCGGACCGCGGTTAATGTGGCGACGCTGATTGGGCACAATTCCGTGAGGCGTCGCGGCATGGGTGGAAACTTCAAGCGTCCGCCCACTGAATTGGAGTTGACCCAGATGAAAGCGCAAGTCGACCGCGCCATGCGCGACGGAGCGGTGGGTCTCAGCACGGGGTTGATTTACGTGCCCGGAACGTTTTCGGGCACGGATGAGATCGCGGAACTCGCCAAGGTGGCGGCATCCTACGACGGCATTTACGTGAGCCACATGAGGTCTGAGAACACGAAGATTTTTGATGCGATCGAGGAGTTCCTGCGGATTGCGAGGGAAGCCAAAATCCGCTCGCAGGTGTCCCATATCAAGCTGAGCGCACCGACGTCGTGGGGTAAGGCTGGTGAGGTCCTCGGTGTACTGGACCGCGCGAGAGCCGAGGGGCTCGCGATCACACATGACAATTATGCCTACACCGCGTCCAGCACTGGGATTGCGCAATTAATCCCGGACAGTATGCGGGAGGGAACCCGAGAGGATTTCGCAGCACGCGTCGCCGATCCCACCAAAAAAGCGCGGATCTTCAAGCTGATGGCCGAGGCTAGAGAGAAGGCGGGGCGTACGGATTACCATTACGCGGTGATCGCGCAGTTCAAGGGTGACCCGCGTTTGAATGGCAAGTCCATTCCCGAGGCTGCGCGGTTGCTGAGGGGCGGTGATTCGATTGCTGATCAGGTGGAGACAATCCTCGACTTGGAACTCCGCGGCGGAGCGAGTGCGGTTTACCACAACATGAACGCTGAGGATCAAAGGACTTTTCTCATGCACCCCCTGACGATGGTTGCGAGCGATGGAAGCCCGCGGGTCTTCGGGGAGGCGGTGCCGCATCCGAGGAGTTATGGCAATAATGCGCGGGTGCTTGGTCAATTTGTGCGGGAAGAAAAAGTGATGAGCGTGACGGAGGCGGTGCGCAGAATGACGTCGCTGCCTGCCGTGACGTTTGACATCAAGGACCGGGGCGAGTTGCGGGTCGGAGCGTGGGCGGACGTCGTGGTTTTCGATCCCGAAAAAGTTCGGGATCCATCCACGATTGAAGACCCCCACCATTACGCGGAGGGTTTTAGCGCGGTGATTGTGAATGGCGTACCGGTGATTCTCGAGGGCGCACTAACCTCAGAGCGGAGCGGGATGCCTGTGCGAAAGGGGCGCTAGCCACGCTCGGAAGGTCCCGGCATGCAGCCACCGAAGCGGTAACGGCATAACCGGATAGCGCGGCGGTGATGCAGCGTTGGTCGGCCGTTCTCGCGTTATCGTCTTAAATCGCAGTAATCGTGAGCGTGTGCTTCACGGGCGTGATGGCCTTGTGCACTTCGGCTTCGAGTTCTTTGTGCCGCGCTGAAAGTTTGGCGCTGAGTTTTTCGAAGATGGCTTTCCACTCGGGGTCACGCTGGCTTTCGGCTTGGAACATTCGGAACCCGGTGATCATTCCTTTGATCATACTGGTTTCAAACGCTTGTTTTGAAGCGACAGCGCCCGTGACTTTTTTGAAGGCCTCATCGAATGGAGTGGCGGAAAATTCTGCGGCGAGGTTGATGCCGGCCAAGAGCTGTTCCTTGGTGAATTCGTGAGTTTCGTTGCCCCAGGTCACCTTCGCTTTAGACGCGGTGAGGTTGGTGACCTTGAGGGTAAGCCGGTTGAGATCCTGGTTGAAAGGCAGGAATGGGAGGATGCTGCGTGTCCCGTTCGAAGCCTTCGGGTCGCCCTCGAAGCAGAATGGGTACTTCTGGCTCTCAATCTCGAGTTTTCCCGCTGCATAGCCCAGCACTTTATGTCCTGCGGAAGCGCTCGCTTTTCCCGCGTAGTCCACCTGGAGTTCGCCCACTTTGCCTTCGCAGCCGAGCCCTTTCAGGAAAGCGTAGGCCATTATGAGTTGTCCATTCGCTGCGGGGTGTACGCCGTCGGAGCCGCAGACATCGTAGTTTTCACCGAGTGTTTTTTTCGCCTTTGACATCGAATCCACCATCGGCCCATGCACGTCCGCAAACCCCTGGTGGAATTCGGTAGCAAGGTTGCGTCCGATTTTCCCGAGTTGCTCAAGGCTCTCGTTGTAACTTTGCGCGGGATTGGCGGCGGCAAAGCTAGGTTTCACAAAAAACTTTGTATCTACAGCGCCCGGCGTTCCAACAATCACACGCGTGTTGGTCTCCTTGAAGTTCGCAAGAATGCCGCGCATGGCGTCGCCGTAGCGCTTGCCAATGGACTCCTCAAAGGGCCGGTAGGTGCCGTCGTTCATTCCATAGCACAGTGTGGCGATGGTGGGCTGGAACACGGCGAGATCGTTCTTCATCCGGCCGAGAAATCCGCCGGCGGTCTCGCCGCTCCACCCGAACTGGCACACGCGGACATCCTGCCTTCCTTCCACGGCAAGCAGGTAGGTTTCGATGTATTTGGAATAAAGCTTTTGTTCGGTGATGGAGTCGCCGATCACCGCGACACGCGCATTGGTTGGAAGACTATTGGGCTCTACGGCGCGTCCCGATAAGGGAAGCACGAGGCAAACGGCGGTGAGAAGGAGGGTGGCGACGGGGGTATGGTGGAACATTGCCTCGTCTTAGAGCAGGTTTTCGCGTTCGCCCAACCAAAATCATCCGGAGAATCACCGTCTGGCGGCATTTCAGGGCAGTTGTGTCCACGTGGCGGAGACTGTCGGGGCCCGTCCACGGACGCGGGGCACAAAGAATGCTGCACATAACGGGGTATTCCCCCCGTATGCTGACCCTGAACGGACTTCCGAAACGAAATTGCGGCGGCATCTCGCGCCGTGAACTGTTGCAGATTGGCGGGGCTGGTTTATTCGGGCTGTCGTTGCCGAAGTTGTTCGCCGCTCAGAGTTCGTCCGCGGCCGGTTTGTCTGGTTTGGGCGGCGGCAGGGCAAAGTCGGTGATTTTTCTACATCTCTTTGGCGGACCGAGCCAGCTTGAGACCTTCGATTTGAAACCAGATGCGCCGCGCGAGATCCGGGGTCCTTTCCGGCCGATCGCTTCGCAGACTCCGGATTTGCTGATGTGCGAGCATCTCGAAAAGCTGGCGGGCATTTCGAAGAAATTCTGTGTCGTGCGGACGATGTCGCATCCGTACAACGATCACAGCGGCGCGGGGCACTACATCCAGACGGGCAAGCGGTGGCACGTCCCGGTGGGGGGAGGCTTTTCGGCAACGCCGCAGGACTGGCCCTCGATGGGCTCGGTGGTGGAGCATTTATCGCAGCAGAGTCCGGGCGGGATGGAGCGCGACATGCCGTCGTACGCGGTTCTGCCAAACCGGCTGGGGAGGCTCCAGGCGCAGGGCCAGTACATCCGGCCCGGCGAATACGCCGGATGGCTCGGCACGGGGTACAATCCGGTGACGACGCGCATCGACAAGCGCGACAAAGAGGACAATCCCTACTGGCGCGCATGCACGGACGCGGAATTGAACTTTCAGCTCGAGGGATTGGAGCCTCTCGTGCCGGTGAGCAGGATCCGGCAGAGGTTTTCGCTTTTGGATCAGTTTGAAGCCATGCGCACACGCTTGGACGCAGGGGATGCGGATGCGCTCGACCGGCACCGGCGGCGCGCCCTCGCGTTGATCGCGTCCGACCGGATGGGCGCTGCGCTGGACCTGCGCCGTGAACCTGACCGGATGAGGGATCGTTACGGGCGGCATTTGTTCGGGCAGTCCTGTTTGATGGCGCGGCGATTTGTCGAGGCGGGCACGCGTTTTGTGACGGTGCATTATGATTGTCCGGACGGCTACAGCTGGGATTCACACCGCAACAGCGACGATGTGAAAAAGCATCTGCTTCCCACGTTTGACCAGGCATGTTCCGCGCTGCTGATGGATCTGGAGGAGCGCGGGCTGCTCCATGAAACTCTCGTGGTTGCGGTGGGCGAGATGGGTCGAACCCCGGTGGCTACGGCGAACTGGGGGCGCGGTCATTGGAGCACGTGTTTCCCGGCGCTGATTGCAGGGGCGGGGATTCGCGGGGGGATCGTTTACGGGAAAACGGATGCCAAAGCGGAATATCCTCAGGAGAAGACGATGACGCCCGAGGATCTGGCGAAGACCATTTACATGGCGCTTGGGGTGGATCCCGAGATGTTCCTCACAGACCGGCAGGGGCGTCCAGTTCCGCTGGTGGAGAGCGGGAAGGCGGTGCAGGAGCTTTTCGGGTGATTTGCCGGCCGGCGGGCCGTTGTTGGCTTGAAAGTTAAAATAGCGGTGGACTAATCTTCGGCAATCTGCTGAGTTTCAGCGCCTCAGGGCTCTGCAATCGGCACGTTCCCAAACATCCATAGTTTGGTTCCGGCCAAACAAGCACCAGTGACCCTTAGGTATAGGTTACCCCATTCTTATATGAGCGAGTTATTGAAAGATATGTTCACGGAGTCTGGAACAGTCTCCCGGTTCTGGTGGAGGATGATCCAGGGACTCCTCATCTTTGCGTCCTGCACCTCGATGCTTCTGGAGTTCTATGAACCCTATGAGAGCGGGTGGCCCGGATTTATCAGCGCGCTGGAACTCATCTCCGTCGGTTTTTTTACGATCGATTACCTTGGAACGCTGTTCTTTGCGAGCGAGCGGCTGGCGTTCGTCTTCAGTTTCTGGGGGTTGGTGGACCTGACCTCCATCCTGCCGACGTTCCTACTGATGCTGAATCCGTCTTCGGCGCTCGTGGTGAAAACTTTGCGGATGTTGAGGTTCCTGCGGATCGTGCGCTTCTGGAGGCAGGGTCCGGCGGCCTTCTAAGGGGGGCGGCGATGGGATGAACCGGCGGCCCGGGCTGGTTCGCGACCTTGGCCGGCGCGCAACTTGTTGTTGCTTTGAACTGTTGATCAGTGTATTCGCTTATCCGATTAGGCACGGGCCGTCTATCACATCAAACAATCTGGCTTATGAGCTTAGCAAATCATGCTCCCGTCTCAGCCTTGGGTGCGTCAGCGAATCAGGCGAGTCTCCACCAGTTGATGACTCAGTTCGCGCAGCTGCTTCAAACCCTGAACTCCGATTACCAGTCAGCAGGTCCAGTGTCAGGAGTAGATTTGAGGAATATGCCCACGCAGCCGGGTTCGATTGCGGGTGTCAGTCTTAGGAACATGCCTGCGCGGCTTGGCCCCGTGGCAGGAACAGACTTGCGCAACACCAACACAAACCCTGGAAGCATCGCGGGAGTGGATTTTCGAAATTTGCATTTCGGCGGGAACGGAACAATTTCCGGGACGGATTTCCGGACGATCAAGACCATGCCGAGCAGTCCCACCGGCATGGGCTGAGGCAGGCGGAGGACAGTTTTTGCAACCGGGTAGAGAAGTCGTGCTGCCCACTTCACTCACATGGCGGTAACTGGCGTGGAAGCTATGACTGAATTCTCCCCTGCTACGAACCGCCGTGGTTTCCTCTCTGCTTGCTCGCAGCTGGGTCTGTCCACACTCGCGGTGCCGTGGGTGACGCGCGCTGAGAATCCAAAGGCGCTGGTCGCCGAAGTGAAGACCATCTCCACGCAACCCGAGTACTACAACGGGTGGCCAACGGTGGCACGGCGCAAAAACGGCGACCTGTGGATCGCATGGTCGGGAGGTCGTGAGCTTCACGTTTGTCCTTTCGGACAGGTGCAGGTGATGGTTTCGCGGGACGAGGGTGCGACCTGGAGCTGGCCGCGCGTGCTACTGGACGGACCCATCGACAACCGGGATGCAGGTGTTTTGGAGACTCAAAAAGGCACGCTGCTTGTCACCACTTTCAGTTCGCTTGCCTACGAGGAGTCGTTCAAGAGCGGGAAAGTGTTCACGCAAATGAGCGGCAAGGGATGGGAGTCAGGCGCGATTTCCGAAGCGCGGAAGCAAAAGTGGGCAGCCGCCCATGCGCGAGCAACCGACGCTGAACGTCGCGGTGAATTGGGTCAATGGTGCGTTCGCTCCGATGACGGCGGTCTTTCATGGTCTGCGAGAATCAGAACGATTGTGAACAGTCCACACGGTCCCATAGCACTCTCAGACGGGCGCTTGTTGTATGCAGGCAAAGAGCTTTGGACCGCCGAAAAGCGTGTGGGCGTCGCTGAGTCCTTGGATGACGGCCTGACGTGGCGCTGGATTTCCGAAATCCCGCTGCGCAAGGGAGACATTCAAGCGTACCACGAACTGCACGCAGTCGAGGCCGCAGACGGCAAGATGGTGGTCCAGATTCGCAACCATAACACCGAACACAAGGGCTGGACGCTCCAGACAGAATCGGCCGACGGCGGACACTCGTGGACCGAGCCCCGTCCAATCTGCCTGGGTCTTCCCTCGCACCTGCTCAAGCTCCGCGATGGGCGGCTCCTGATGACGTACGGTTACCGTCATCAGCCCCATGGCAACCGCGCCCGTCTCAGCACGGACCATGGCGCCACTTGGAGCGAGGAGATGGTGATTTCCGATGACGGCGCGAACGGAGATCTGGGATACCCGAGCACCGTGGAGCTTGCGGATGGCACACTCTTGAGCGTGTGGTACCAAAGCAACCCGGAGACGGGCAGGGCGGTTCTCCGTCAGGCCAAATGGAAGGTCGCTTGAAGACCGCCATGCGCTGGGTGAAGTGGTGTGATCGCCAAGCTGTACAACGGAAGGTCCGACAGATCCTACATGTCCAGGTAGGCTTTGGGGTTTGAGAAAAGAATTCCCTGAAGCATCGGTTCGCCGTAGGAATAAACCATGGCATACACCCCCCTTCGCCGGCGTTCGTTCCTTAAATCCATCCTAGCAGCGGGCGCCGCTCCCCTGCTTCTTCCAAGCCGCCTCTGGTCGGCAAAAGTAGGACCCAACGACACGATTCGGCTCGGGTTCATCGGCTGCGGGATTCAAGGACGCGGACTGCTTTCGGGCTTTTTAAAACTTCCCAACACGCGGGCCGTTGCAGTGTGTGACGTGGACAAGACCCGCCGCGAAAACCACAGGCAGATCATCGAGACCCACTATGCGACGCAGTCTAACGCGGGATTCAAGGGCTGCGCTGTTTATAACGACTTTCGCGAACTGCTCGCACGCGAGGACATCGACGGCGTTGTGATCGCCACGCCGGATCACTGGCACGCGATCATCGCCGTCGCCGCCGCAGCCGCAGGCAAGGACATCTACTGCGAAAAGCCGCTCACCAACACCATCCATGAAGCTCGCGCACTCATGGATGCCGTCCGCAAAAATGGCCGCGTTTTCCAAACCGGTTCCATGCAGCGTTCGTCGCGGGAGTTCCGAGTCGCGTGCGAGTTGGTTCGGAACGGAGTGATCGGGAAAATTTCGCGCGTCGAGGCGGGTTTTGGCGGCCCCGCAAAACCATGTGACCTCCCAGCGGAGGAAATGGAGCCGGGATTGGACTGGGACCTGTGGCTCGGGCCCGCACCGAAGCGGGATTACAACTCGATTTTGAGTCCGCGCGGGGTGAATAAACATTTTCCCCAGTGGCGCGCGTACCGCGAATATGGCGGCGGTGGAGTCACGGACTGGGGCGCGCATCATCTCGATATCACCCACTGGGGACTCAATGCGGATCGTAGCGGACCCAGTCGCATTGTTCCCCCTGAGAACTGGAGCAGCGCTGATTCAGGCGTGACCCTGCAGTACCCCAACGGTGTGGAAGTGCGTCATATCAAGGAAAACGGTGTCACATTTTTCGGATCTGAAGGTGAGGTGTATGTGAACCGCGGAAAGTTCCAGATCAAATTGGGAAGCGAAGTCAAAGCGTCCGCATTGAGCAAGGATGACAAGTCCGCGCTACCTGCGGCGTTGGATTTCGCAGAGAAAGAATATCTCTCGAATGCGAAAGTGCGCCTTTATGCGAGCACGGACCATAAGGCTGACTTTCTTTCCGCGATGATCTCGCGCAAACAACCCATTGCGGATGTAGAGACCGGCGCGCGCACAGTGATCGGGTGCCATCTCATCAGCCTCGCGTACTATCACGGCAAAGCGATGTCATGGAATCCCGGGCTTCTTGCATTTGAAAAGGGATCGGGTGATACGAAGTGGCTGCACAACGAATACCGCGGCGCTTGGAAGCTCGCGTAACTGCGGGTTCGCGCGGTTGCAGCGGCCCATGCAGACTGCAGACTGAGGGCTGCGAGGATTGATCTGCCTCAGGCGCCCTGTGCGGGCTGTTCGGCGCTGAGCTTGCGATGAGTTGCGATGCACGCGTCAACGGCGCGGTCCCACTCCTCCTCGGAGGTCTCCCAGCCTCCGCTCAAACGCACGACCCGGTCAGCGCAGTCCGCGAGGCCCATCGCAGCGAGAACGTGGGATGGCTTTTCCTTGCCGCTGGAGCACGCTGATCCGCTTGAGGCGGCCACGCCCGCTGCGTCCAGTCGAACCACCCAGCGTTGCCTGCAATCAGCCGCCGCAGGGGCGAGGATCGCCATCGTATTCCATAAACGCTCAGCGGGCTCCGCAATGATTCGCAAGGAACGGATCTCTTCACAAAGCCGCGATTCGATCCGGGCGCGCAGCGTGAGGCGTGCCGGGATTGAGGTCATGTTGCGGGCGCAATGCCTGAGCGCCGCCACGAACGCCATCGCTGCAGCGACGTTTTGCGTGCCGGCCCTCCGCGCCTCCTCCTGAGGGCCTCCAAGCAGAAGACTGTGGAAATTTTTCCCGACAGCGTTAGCGGGGAGCTTTAGAAATCCGATCCCTACTGGCGCGCCGAACTTGTGGCCGCTTGCAAAAACGTAGTCGCACATTCCCAGGTCTGAAGCGGGCAACCTACCAATCCACTGCGTTGCGTCGCAGACAAACGGAGTTCCAGTCTTCGTGCAGAGCTGCTGGATCTCCCTCCACGGTTGGAGCACGCCCGTCTCGTTGTTCGCCGCCATGACGGCGACCGCACCTATCGATTCGGACAAGAGCAGCGCTCGCACTTCGGTGGTCTGCACCACGCCGTTGCCGTCGGTTGGGATGATTTTGAGCCTTCCCTCAAACCAACGCTGTGCGGCTTCAAGGATGCACGGATGCTCGATTTCGGAGACAGCGATGGCGCGGTCTGTGTGCCTGCTCAAATGCGCGATGACAGCGTTTGCAGCCTCGGTGGCGCCGCTTGTCCAAACAAGGTCAGCCGATTGTGAACCGAGGTGGTCCGCGAGTTGTTCGCGGGCGCAGTCCAGTGCGCGTTCGGCCCTCTGCCCAGGCCTGTGCAGGCTCGACGGATTTGCGAAGATGCTGTCGTGCGCACCGAGCCAAGCTTCTCGCGCGGACGCGCACAGTGGTGCGGTTGCATTGTGGTCAAGATAGATCATGAACTCAAAGCGCTTGAATGGATTTGCCACGCAAAAGCGGCGCAGTCCAAAACCACACCAGCCCGAGCGCTACGAGCAGCAACGCGACAGGAACCAGTCCGATTTGAAGCTCCGGGCCCACCCAAGGCAGTGACTCGCTCTGCCGCGCCGCGACCTTTGAAAAAATTGCTTTGATGAACACCAGCCCTGCGTGAATCCCGATGCTCATCCAAAGCGCGCGTGTTCTCAGTGCTGCGATCCCGAGAGTCCAGCCGAATACAAAGAGCGTTGTGAAGCCTGCCACGAAAAGAAGAGGCTGCGTGAATTGGTGAAACATGTGTGGAACGAGAGCAAACCCAGTCCACGCGCTCACCTCTGGCATGGAGATGACTGGATTGGGTTTTAGAAAATGCACCACCGCAAAAATCCCGCTCGTCCAAAAAAGCGCCGCGCGCGTCGGCAATGACCTCAGGAACAGGCCTGCGATCACGCCGCGGAAAAGCCATTCCTCCAAAAGCCCCACCGAAACGGCGGAAGCTGCTGCGATGCCAAGGATCTTGGATGACACCGGGGACTTCAGCGCGTAAAAGCCTATTTTAAGGTAGAGCACGCTCAACAACGCCATCACGCCCGCCCCGAGAAAAATTCCCTTAAGCAGATGCTCCTTCCACTGCCTGTCGGGTTCGAGGGTCGGGTTCACTTTGCCGCTCACTCCAAGCCACCGCGCGACAGGCCATAGAAGCGCGATCGCAGACAGAAGCAGGCTGCGGTTGAAATATTTTTGAAACGAGTATTTCCGGAGGACCACCAGAAACCCGGCGTCAGCAAGGGCATGGGCGCCCCAGTAAAGCCAGGGCGCCAAAACAGCGCCGCAAAGGAGAACCGCCGCAAGATACGCAAGAATTTTACCGATCTCTTTCACCTAGTCGGCTATTGTGCACCCGCCCCCCTGCAAAGCTCCACCCAAAACCCACCTTATCACATGCGGAATGTTCATGTTTGGAAGACGCGCACCGAAGAGGGCGAGAAGCGTGAGGTGCGGGCGGAGAGATTCGGTGGGAGATGGAGGTTCCAGGCCAAATTGAAGTCCGAGGAACGGTGGACCTACTACGATGTCCCGAGTCTCGAGGACCTGGATGAATTGCGCGACATTCTTTGGCGTAAATACCAGAGGAAACGCCTTCCCCACGATGACGTGGCCTCCATCGATGCGATAATCGCCGAGATGCGTCCAGCGGTGCTTCAAACGCCGGACAGACCCGAGAATGAGACCATCGCTGAGGTGCGTCGGGGCGCGCGGGAGTAAAACGCAAGGGAACCGACGTGAAGACTCTGCTCTGCGGGCGTTCACTCTTGCCCTTCCTCGCCTCTCTTCTCCTCAACGGCACGCTCTTCGCCGACAAGCTTCTGGTGCTGGACACTCGTGTGATCGCTGGCGCCGAAAACGCGCGCCTGGTGCCGGGTCCGGTCCGTAAGCATGAAAGCAACCCGCTGTTTCAGGCCGACAAACCCTGGGAGAATTCTCTCAACAACTTGTACCCAAACATTGTTTGGGACGACGAACGGCAGCTCTTCAAGATGTGGTACAAGTGCGTGCTGGCTGACAGCGACGCAATCCAGCAAATGGACGGCCCCAGCACGGTGCATGACGTCGGTTGGTATCTGCTCTACGCAACGTCAAAGGATGGTATTCACTGGGAAAAACCTGCCTTGGGACTTCATTCATTTGGAGGAAACTCGGCAACCAACATTGTAGCGCGCGACTGTCCGAATGTGGGCGTGTTCAAAGATCCGCACGATGCCGACCCTGCGCGCCGCTACAAAATGGTGAGCGATGTCGGCTTGGGAAAGCCACAGGTCCGATTTTCTGCGAATGGCATTCATTGGGGGGCGGCGATCGATGCGGAGGGTTTCGGGGCAAAGAACGGCGACACACACAACAACGCGTTCTGGGACACGAGTTGCGGAAAATACCTTTGGTTCACCAAGCTCTATCTCGGGGAACGGCTTGTGGCCCGCTTTGAGAGCGATGATTTTATCCACTGGAAAAACAACGGCGCAGTGCTTCGCAGCAGCCTCCAAGAAGGACGCGCCAGCCAGACGTACTGCATGCCCGTGTTCCAGCACGCGGGCATTTATCTCGGTTATGTCATGATGTACCACCCCGGAAAGGACCGTGCGGTGGATTGTGAACTCGCATGGAGCCCCGATGGACTCCAGTGGCAGCGCGTCGCGCGCGGCGTGCCGTTTATTCCACGCGGCTCCAAAGGCGCCTACGACAGCGAATGCATCTACGCCATGGCCGGTCCATTGGTCACGCGCGGTGGTGATCACTGGATTTTCTATGGCGGTGACGATTTTCCACACACGGGCTGGAAGCGTCATTGTCTTCCATGTCTAGCCTTGCTGCGGGAGGATGGA
>JACCED011367486.1_pt1 | contig 22390 bp, 14 predicted proteins | sample 7455021 | NCBI WGS metagenome assembly JACCED01 (sample SAMN15323456, study PRJNA562643) | freshwater metagenome | isolation source: river surface water | place: USA:Blue River Watershed | collected 2017-08-19
ACAGAAGGCCGGTTCCGTCGCGTCGTTCGCCATCGATCCCGCCTCAGGTCAGCTGCGTAGGATCAGTGAGACCTCCTCCGGCGGCGCTGCGCCGTGTCATCTCACGCTGGATCGCACGGGACGCAACCTACTGGTGGCCAACTACTCCGCGGGTAATGTCGCGGTCATCCGCGTCGGGGATGACGGCCGCCTGAGCGAACCCACTTCGGTGCAGCAGCATTCCGGGAGCAGCATCAACCGGCAGCGTCAGCAGGGCCCCCACGCCCATGCCGTGACCCTCGACCCGGCAGAGCGTTTCCTATTCGTCTGCGACCTCGGGATCGACCGGGTCATGATCTACCGCTTCGACGCCGACCGCGGCACGCTTACCCCGCATGAACCGGCCTTCGCACCGCTCAAACCCGGAGCCGGTCCGCGCCACTTGGTTTTCCGTCCGGACGGACGTTTCGCGTACGTGGTGAACGAGCTCGACTCGACCGTGACGGCCTTCGCCTACGAGGCCAACCGTGGCCGGCTGACGGAGGTGCAGTCGGTTTCCACGCTGCCCACCGGTTTCACCGGCCGCAGCACGACCGCGGAGATCCAAGTTCACCCGAACAGCCGACTGCTGTTCGCCTCCAACCGCGGCCACGACAGCCTCGCGATCTTCCGGATCGACCCGGAAAAGGGCACCTTGACCGCCGCCGGGCATCACCCGACGGGCGGGCGTACCCCGCGGCATTTCGGCCTCGATCCGACCGGCACTCTGCTCGCGATGGGCAATCAGGAATCCGACGCCATCGTGCTCGCGCGGATCGATCCGGAGACCGGGACCCTCACTTCATCTCCCCGCACCGCGTCCGCGCCTTCGCCGGTTTGCCACGTCTTCCTGCCTCCGGCGAATCGTTGAGGAGTCATCGTCACGCCGCTCGGGCGAGCAGGCGACGCACGCCCTCGATAGGCGTACCTGTGACCGGTGCCACGCGGAGCGGACAGCCGGTGGACCAGAAGGGTTCCAGCGCGGCGTGGGTCAGGATCGGGCCGCTGATGCCAGCGGTGAGGGTCGAGGGCGTGATGCCTGGGAACAGGCGCGTCACGACACGCAGCGCGAGCGCCAGCAGTTCGCCGGCGGAGTCCGTGATGATGCGGCGGGCCTCGGTGTCGCCATCGGCGGCGAGGCGTAGGAGGGAGGGGGCGAGACCGGCGATGAGCTGGTTGGGCTCGGCGTGCTGGTAGAAATGACGGGTGAGCGAGGCGGCGTCGGCCATGGGCCCGATGCCGGCGTGCGTGCGGACCAAGGGAGTGAGTGCGGTCGGGGCGGACCACCCCTGCAACTCGATGAGCGCGCGGCCGATGGCGCGGCGACCGAGGTCGTAGCCGCTGCCCGGGTCACCGAAGCGCCATCCGATCCCACCGGCGTAGTGCACCTCACCGTCGGGCGCGCGGGCGGCGACGAACGAACCGGTGCCGCCGTGCAGCACGACCCCGGGCTGGCCGTCGGTGGCGAGCTCGAGGACCGGATGGGAGTCGTCGGCGGAGAAGGTCTTCCCGCAACCGGCGAACGCGGCGACGGTTTCGCGCCAGAAAGAGCGGTTGCCGGCGGAGTAGACGTGCGTGTGCGCGACGACCGCCCCGGTTGAGAGCCGGCGCGCCTCGGCGGCGAGTTCGGTGATGATTCCTTCGACGATGCGTCGCGCGGCGTCGGGACCGGCGACGTTGGGGTTGCAGCCCGGACCGAGCCGGCGGGCGACGATCGTGCCGGAAGGGTCGACCAAAATACCCTCGGTCTTCGTGCCGCCGCCGTCGATGCCGATCCGGAAGTCCATGGTCCGCGTCGGTCCTACCCGGGCGACCGCTCAGGCGAGCTGCTTGCTGAGGCGGTGCTTGTAGCGTTCGCCCACGGCGCGGTTGTGCTCGATGGCGCCGGGGATGTTCTGGCTGCGGAGGACCGGCAGCGGGTGGCCGCGTTCGTTCAGCCATTCCATCACCGAAAGCATGAGCCAATTGAGCAGCGAGCAACCGATGAACGTGCTGGTGGGACCGCTGGAGACGGTATCGTTGACCCGCATGATCGCGTCGCCCGGCACCCCGCCGTTGTCGAGGACGTGGTCGGCGACCGCGTGGAGGTTACGGCCGTCGGGGTGGACGGTGCGGGCGGTGGATGACATCGCGACGGAGCAGAGCCCGACGACGACGCAGCCCTTGCGCTTGGCGTAGTGGGCGACCTCGAGCGGGGAGGAGTTCTTGCCGGAGTTGGAGATGACGATGACGACCTCGCCCGGGCGGAGCCCGTACTGGCGGTCGTAGCGCTCCGCGAGGACGGTGCCGTAGCCGACGAGATTCTCGATGAAGCCGGCGGTGGGGTCGGGAATCGATCCGATGCAGACCAGCCCGCCGGCCCGGCCGACGATCTCGCGGGCGATGATGTCGCTGTGGCCGGAGCCGAAGGTGTGGACCATGCCGCCGCCGGCGATGCTGGCGCCGAGGACGGGCGTGAGCCGCGCGATGGCGGCGGCGTTCCGCTCGCGGGCGAGGGCGAGCATTTCGAGCGTCTTCGCATGGTAGGCGTCGGCAAGCGGGGACATGGCGGAGGAAATGAGGGACGCCGCGGCGGAGGGGAAGCCGGAAGGTGCGGCTTGAAGCGAAGCGGCCCGCTCCCGGTTTCCCGGAAGGCCGGGCCGGCGAGGCGCAGCCGGTTTTCCGTGGCCTTGTCGCTCAAGGCGACGAGCGCTTTCCGGTCGGTCACCGCACCGTGCGCAGCTGCACGGCGTCGACGAGGCGGTCCTCGGCGACGATGTCGGTGGCGATCACGATCTTGTCGCCGGTCGCCACGCGGCCGGCGCGGCGCAGGTGGGAGAGGGCGTTCTCGATCGAGGCGTTCGGGTCCGACGCGAGCTCCATCAGGACCGGCTCGACGGCGCGGAGGAGGCGCAGCTGGCGCAGGACCTGGACCGACGGGGTGAAGGCGAAGATCGGCGAGTGGGCGGGCCGCAGCTGGGCGATGCCCTGCGCCATGAAGCCGTGCCGCGTGAAGGTGACGAGCTTCGAGCCCGGCAGCTGGCCCGCGAGGACGACGGCGGCGTTGAGCACCTTCATCCGTTCGCCGGTGAACACGGCGGGCTCGGGCGGCGCCTCGGCGGTCTCGCGCTCGATGCGGCGCGAGATGGTGTCGAGCATCCGCACGCACTCGAGCGGGTACTTTCCGATGGTCGTCTCGCCGGAGAGCATCACGCAGTCGGCGAGCTCGTAGACGGCGTTCGCGACGTCGGTGATCTCGGCGCGGGTCGGCACCGGCTGGGCGATCATCGACTCGAGCATGTGCGTGGCGACGATGACGGGCCGGCCCTGGGCGAGACAGGCGCGCACGGCGCGGCGCTGGATCACGGGCAATTCCTCGAACGGGCACTCGATCCCGAGGTCGCCGCGCGCGATCATGAGCGCATCGCAGGCCTCGACGATCCCGGCGAGGTTGGCGATCGCGGAGCGATCCTCGATCTTGGCGATGATCTTCACCCGCGACTTCCGCTCGGTGAGGAAGTCGCGCAGCAGCTCCACGTCGGCCGCCGCGCGCACGAACGAGAGCGCGAGGAAATCAATCCCCTCCTCGAGGCCGACGATCGCGTCGGCGCGGTCCTTCTCGGTGAACGACGGCAGGTTCACCTTCACGCCCGGCAGGTTGATGTGCCGTCGCGACTTCAGCTCGCCCGGGATCACGACGCGGCAGCGGATGCGCGCCTCGTGCTTCTCCAGCACCTCCAGCCGCAGCAGGCCGTTGTCGACCAGCACCTCATCGCCGACCCGGATGTCATCCACGAGACCCTGGTAGTTGACGTCGACTGAGCGCACCTCCTCCCCGCTTTGGCCGGCGGCGCCGGGCTTCACGGTGAAGTCGAACACCTCGCCCGCCCGCAGCTCCATCGGGGCGGAGAGGTCGCCGGTGCGGATTTCCGGGCCCTTGATGTCCATCATCACCGCCACCTCGCGTCCCGCCCGTTCGCCGACGGCGCGGATGCGCCGGATCATCCGGCGGGTCCACTCATGGCTGGCGTGCGCCATATTGAGCCGGATCACGTCGACGCCGGCGCGGATGAGGGATTCGAGGGCCTCCTCCCCCTCCGTGGCCGGGCCGAGGGTGGCGATGATCTTCGTGCGGCGGAAGGTTTCGGCGGACATCCCTGCCAGCGTGCGGGCCGCCGCTCACCCGCGCAAGGGGAAGCGCGTGGCGTTCAGGCGAGCTCGAGCCAGGGGGTGGTCTGGCCCTGCTCGACGACGGAGAAAGTGCAGGAGCCGAGGGAGGTGCGCACGCCGGCCAGCGCTTCCTCGACGGCGGCGCGCGAATTGCAGTCGCGCGAGAGGTGCGTGAGGAAGACGTGGCGCCAGCGCGGGCTGGCGACGTCGGCGAGCAGCTCGCGCACGGCCTCGTTGGAGAGGTGGCCATGGCGGCCGGAGATGCGCTGCTTGGTGGCCCACGGGCGCTTGGTATCGGCCTGCAGCAGCCGCGGGCAGTGGTTGGACTCCACGACGATGACATCGCAGTCGCGGATGCACTGGCGGACGTTGAGGGGAGCGTGGCCGAGGTCGGTGAGCCAGGCGAGGGAGCGGCGCGGGGAGACGAGGTCACCCTCGTGGCCGTGGCTGAAGCGGAAGCCGACCGGATCCTGGGCGTCGTGAGGGACGGCGAAAGTGTCGACCTCGAGGTCGCGGAAGCGGAAGCGCGCGCCGGTCTCGAACACCTGCCAGTCGGCGCGCCACGACAGCCCGGCCTGGACGACGCGGCGCGTGCCGTCGTTGGCGAAGACGCGGAGGTGGGGAAAGCGCTTCAGGCCCTCGAGGGCGCCGGTGTGGTCGCCGTGCTCGTGGGTGAGGAAGATGGCGTCGATCCGAGCCATGGATTCGCCGACCTCCTCCAATAATTGCCCGAGCTTGCGGGCGGAGAACCCGGCGTCGACGAGCACGCGGGCGCCCTCGGTGACGAGCAGGGCGGCGTTGCCCGAGCTGCCGCTGCCGAGGATCGTGAACCGCATCGCCATGGGCTGTTGATGGGCCGGGCGTGGAGGCGCGGGCCAGAAAAAAAGCCGCAGGAACGCGGCACGCCCCGCGCTTGACCCGGACGTGCGGCCGTTCGGGGGGGCTGACGTCAGCCGCGGGGAGTCACGAGGCGGCGGTCCACGTTGTTTTCCGGACGAGACCAGTCGACGCGGGCCGCCCGCGGATCGAGTCCGTTGAGGAAGTCCTCGACGTTAAGGTAACCGTCGCCGTTTGCGTCCGCCGTGGCGTCCCGCGGATCAAGCGGGTCAAGCCCGTGGGCTGTCTCCCAGGCGTCCGGAAGCCCGTCGGCGTCGGTGTCGGTGTAGGGCTGACCGCGGTACTCGGGATAGCCGCCAACCTGCGACGGGTGGGTGATGATGCCCAGCGGCACGAGCGCGGCTATCCCCTCGATCGTGCGTTCCTGGTAGCCGACGCCACCGAGGCTTTCGCGGAGGCCGGGGCCGGGTCGCGCGGTGCTTGTTCCGGTCCGCACGGACTCGACGATTCGGGCGTCGACGGCGTCGCGGCGGGGCAGGGTGGCTCCGGCGTTGGCGAGGACGGAAGCGTACGCGGCCTCGGCTGGCTCCACCGGAAGGGGCGCATGGGGGAAGGGGGCGTCGGCACGAATCCTGGCCAGCAGGGGCGCCGAGGGACCGCGCGAGGCGATCTGCACGCCTCCGGCCCAGTTGTCAGCGGTGACGGCCGGATGGCCCTCGACGACGTTTCCGGCGACGTAGGCGCGGCCGAAGATGTCGAACTCGGTCCGGGAGCGCTTCGACTCGGGTTTTAGGATGCGGTGGGCGACCGGGGCGCCGGCGGGCGTGGCCGGCCCGGGTTTGTACCAATTGTTGTAGACGTTGAAGAAGCTGCGTTCGTCGCCCCCGTCGACGGTCCGGTTCACCCAGTTGAAAAGGACGTTATTCACGAAGGTGAAGTCGCCGTACATTCCGACGCTGGGGTTGCGCCCCGTGTTGCTGGCCCAGAGGTTGCGGTGGAAGGTGGAGTTCAGGCCGCCGATCGTGCTGCCGAAGGCGTGGTGAAACGGGTTCAGACCCTCACTGAAGATCGAGTGTTGGATGGTGATGTTGACGGTGGGCAGCTTGAGCTCGGGGGTTGCCGGATCGCCGTCGTGGTCATGCATGTGGCGGTAAAGCGACATGTTCTCGTCGAGGCCCCACGAGGCGCTGACGTGATCGATGATGACGTTGCCGACCGGGTTGCCGCCGAGGGAGTCGTTCCGGTCCCCGACCCAGGTGGCTCCGCGGCGGAAACGCAGGTGGCGGATCACGACATCGTGGGTGTCGATCTCGACGGTGTCGCCCGCGATGCAGACGCCGTCGCCCGGGGCGGTCGCGCCCGAGAGGGTCACGTAGGGGGCGCGCACCCGGATGCGGGACTTGAGCTGGATGATACCCGCGACGTTGAAGAGGATGATGCGCGGTCCACCGGACTCGAGGGCTTCGCGGAGCGTGCCCGGCCCGCGGTCGTCCAGCGAGGTGACGACGATCACCCGGCCTCCCCGGCCCCCGAACGAAAAACGTCCCCCGCCGTGGGCCCCCGGGAAGGCGGGGATCGCGGCCTGCGGGAGGTCGGAGGGCGCAGCCGCGCCGGGCAGCCACGGCTTGCCCGAGCGGGCGGCGGCCTCGACGGCCGGCAGGGCGCGGGCCCAGGCCTCGTCGGAATCACGATCGGCGGCGGTCCTCCTTTCCCTGGCCTCGGCCCCGATGGCTTTGGAGACGGCTGGGTATTGGGCTCGTGCGGTGGTGATGCCGATTACGGCGAGCACCGCTAGCACCGCGCAGCAGAGTCGTGACGGCGTGGTCATGCGCAGGTTAGAAGGTGCCCCGCACGCCCGCGGTGACCTGCACGCCGAACCGGCGGAGATCGTCCCAATGGGCGTAGGCCGGGTAGAGTCCGGCTAGGTCGAAACGTTCCTTGCGGCTGCCGCGATTGAGCACGTCGCGGCCGGAGGCGAACAGGGTGTAGCGGGGCGAGAGCTGCCAGTTGAGGGAAGCGTCCACCTTGGTGAGCGAGGGAACGTAGGTCCCGATCACGTAAGATGCGCCATTGTAGGTCACGGTGGCGGCGTTGGATTCAAACTTCAGATCGGACCAGGTCGCCTTGAGCAGCGCATGGAAGCGACCGGCGGCGAATTGCATGCCGCCCGAGGCCGTGCCGTCGGCCGAGGGTCGCGCGGTGAGGCGGGTGGTCCCGTTCTCGGAACGGCTGCGGCGGGAGTAGGTCAGGAAGGTCTGGAAGCGGCGGCCCCAGTCGCCCAGGAGCGGGATGAAGCGCAGGTCCTGGCTCACGTCGATCTCCCAGCCCGTGGTGCGGGCGGTGCCCACGCCGTTCACGGAGGTGGTGAGGTTCCAATCCTGGTAATCGGCGGCGGCCAACCCGAGGGATTCCAGCACTCCGGCGAAGTTCGGGTCGGAACCCGTGATCGTGACGCTCTCCTGGAAATTCGAGACGCGCTTCAGGTAATACGAGGCGCCCACTTTGCCGCCGGTCCGCGTGTACCACGTGACCGCGAAATCCCAGTTGGAGGAAGCCCACGGCTTCAGGGAGGGGTTGGCCACGGCGATGGTGCCGGCGGGAACGGCGCCGGCGGTCTCGGCCTCATTGATGACGTACGCGCCGTTTCCCGACAGCAGGCCGGCGGTGCCGTCCTCGAGGCTGATGCGGCCGAAGGTGCGCGACCACGCGGCCTTCGCCACCAACTGCTCGGTCACGTTGTACGCGGTGTTCAGGCTGTAGGAGGGGTCCCCGTCCGAACGCGCGTTGACGGGCTGCAGCGGCTTGAGCTGGAGCCGGCGGCCTTCGAGCGTCGTGTTGAGAATGACGCGCTCCGGGAACGGGATCCGTGCCGTCGTGAGCGCGGAACGCAGGGCGGTCCCGGCGGGGGTGCCGGCGAAGAGCGGCGAGGACGCGAGGTCGATCCTGACGCCGTTGGGATTCGCGGCATCACGGTAGAGTTCGCCGTTCGCGAGCTTGAGGAAGTTCCACTTGCTGTCGGTCAACGGCCCCTGGCCGCGACGGCGCGACTGCTCCTGGCGGACTCCGGCCACGAACGACAGCCGGTTGCCGACGGCCCGGCCGTCGATCATAGCGTACCACGAGTCCGCGGTGTCGGTGATCCGCTTGTTCTGGTTCACGTAGCTGTTCCAGTTGTTCACCTGATCGCTGTCGCTGCTGGCGTTGAAAAGCGCCGGATTGGCGGCGTACACGTCGAAGAGCCGGTAGGTGCTGATCCATTCCTGCGGCCCGAAGCCGAAGCCCGGAGCGTAGCCGGAGTAGGTGGTGTCCAGCATGGCGGAACTCGTGAGCGGGGCCCCCGTGTAGGTCTGGCGGTAGCCCGTACCGAGGCCCCATTTCTTCGCGAGGCTCTCCTGGCGGTGGAAACCGGCCTTGGCTGAGAGGCGCGCCAGGGTGCGGGGCAGGAAGTCGAGGTCGCGGCGCACATCCAGCTTGTAGGTGAACTCGTCGTTCAGCGACTCGGCCTTGCCGGAGCGAGCCTGGATCGTGGGCGCGACCCAATTGGCCAGCGTCGCATGGTTGAACGGGGCCCCGAGGCGATCCTGCACCGTGACGCGGCCCGGTATCCCGTCCGCCAGGTCCTCGAACGCGAGACGTCCGATGTTGGCGCTGACATCGACCGTTGAGAAGTGGCCGTTCTCGGTGTCGCGGTAGGAACCGCGCGAGGTGGAGACGCTCGCCAACGCGAGTATGTCCCAAGGGCCGCGGCGGAACTGGGCCCGCAGGTAGGCGGTGTGGGTGATCCCGGTCTTGTCCCGCGAGTCGATGTTCATGTCGAGGGTGCTGTTCGGCGTGAACTGCGCACCGTTCGCCGACTGGGCCGCCTGCACGAAGGGATAGCTGATCGCCGAGCGGGCATCCCAGGATTGCGGACGCTGGATACGGAGCTGGAGGCGTCGGGCGGCGTCCGCCGAATCATAAACGGAGACCTGGTAGCTCGATGCGAGGGCGAGTCCCGCGAAGGGTCGCCAATCCGCCTTGATGGAACCGGAGTGGCGGCTCGAGGTGCGGGGCGCATCGGTCACCGAGATCCGCGTGAGGTAGGGATTCACGAGGCTCGCCGGACCCTGTGCGTTCGTGAGGGTGGCCGCATTGGCGCCGCCGAGCGGTCGCAGGTCGACATTGGTCACCGACGTGGTCGAGAACTCAGGCCGGAAGCGGCGGTTCTCGTTGAACTGGTTCGAGGATGCCGCGCTCACCGTCAGGCCGAAGTCCCGGCTGACCGGCCGGATGTAGGTGATCTCACCGCCGGGGCGCGTGGCGTGAACCTTCCGGTTCGAGGGGCCGCCCACCTTGCGCAGCAGGCTCGGGTCCTCTGAGTTCATGCTCAGGTAGAAGCGCCAGTTGAAGGCCGGCCGGGCATGCTCGAAGGCCGACTTGGAGATGAGGTTGATCTGCCCGCCGATCGAGTTCGACGGCATGTCGGGGGTGGGAACCTTCACGAGCTCCACGCGTGACGCGTTGTTGATCGAGAGCATGTCGAGGCCGATGGCCCGGCTCAGGCTCGCGGGCGAGGCGCTCGAGACCGGCACGCCGTCGATCGTGATCGCGGTGTCCTCGGGCCCGAAGCCTCGCACTGATATCCCGGTGGCGTCGGCCTCGGACGCATAGGTCCCGCCGTAGGACACTTCGACCCCGGGCAGGAACTTGATGAACTCCCCGATGTTGCCTTCGGGGATGTCGCCGAACGCGTCGGCCGCGATGACGTTCTTGATGTTCACCGAGTGCCTTTCCTCGTTGATGGCGATCTGCTGCGCGTTGCGGAAGCGGTCGGCCTCCACGACAAACCGGCCCAGCACCCGCACGGCCGGGGTTTCGGCGGGGCCGACGGTGAAGTCCCGGGTGGCCGTGCGGCCGGGCTCGACGGAGACGGCTGCGGTCGTCGTCGGCAGGCCCAGGTACGTGAGCCGCAGGGTGGCGGCTCCGGCCGGCACGCCCGTCAGCTCAAACTCGCCGAAGTCGCCGGTGACCGCTTCGAGCTCGGTGCCCTCCACGATGACGCGTGCATTGGCGAGGAAGGTGCCGTCATCCGATCGGAGCACACGGCCGGTGATGCTGCCGGTCGGGGTGGCGGCCTCCGCGGGGAAGAGCGCGATGACCGCACCGAGGAGCACGGTTGCCACGAGGTGGCGGCGGAGAAGGGAGCGCAGGGGTCGTTTCATGGGGTGGAAGGGGGGCCAAGGCTGCGGCCGCCGCCGTACTCGGGCGAGAAAGGTCGCTTCGGAGCGTCCGATTCAGTCCGTCCTCGCGGGTGCAGGATTTAACGTGAAGCTTGATTCGGGGCGGGTGCGCACCCAGCTCGGGATGTCGCCTCCCCGATCCTTCATGCTCCGGTTGCTCCAGGCCCTCGCGTTGGCCCCTTTCATTCTGTTGCTGGTCGCCGGTCAGGTTGGGGCCAAGCAGGTGCCGTCCCCGGTTGCGGTGGATCGCGATGGGCGGATCTCCTACCGCGGGGAACCGAACGGGGACCGCTTGGTCGATTTCTCCCACGCCGGGTTTGGCGGGGGTGGGGTTCCTTTACCGCGCGTGCCGGTACGACTCCGGGTGGGGGCCCCGTCCGGAGACGCCACCGCGCTGATCCAGTCGGCACTCGACGAGCTGTCCCGGCGTCCTGTCTCCGCCGATGGAGTGCGGGGCGCGGTTGTGCTGGAGCCTGGCCGTTTTGAGCTTTCCGGCCGGCTGCGAATCTCCGCCTCAGGCGTGGTGCTGCGCGGAAGCAAGGGGACGGTGCTGGCCGTCACGGGACACGACCGCTCCCCGGTCATCACCCTTTCCGGTCCGGGGGCGGGGATGCCGGCCGAACGGCTTGAGGTTTTGGATACACGTGCGCCCGTGGGTTCGCGGCGACTGCGGCTCGCTTCCACCTCCGGTCTCGCGGTGGGCGACCGCGTGGTGGTCACGCGGCCGAGCCCGAAAACATGGATCAACGAGCTCGGAATGGATGATTCCCCTGGCCGGCAGGATTACCAATGGCGTCCGGGTACCCTGGACGTCCGATGGGTGAGGAGCATCGCCGCCGTCGCGGAGGATTCCGTCGAATTGGATGCGCCCCTCACCGCCTCACTGGAGGCCCGGCATGGCGGGGGATTCCTTTCCAAGGTCGGCAACGCGGGGGTGGTCGAGCGCTGCGGCGTCGAGCACCTCCGCATCGAGGGACCGCCGGCGGGCGCCAATCCGCACGATGAAGACCGTGCCTGGACGGGAATCAGGATCGGGGCGGCACGCGACGCCTGGGTGGCGGACGTGTCGGCGGCCCGCCTCGCGGGCTCGATGGTGCTGGTCTCGCCGGAGGCCTCGCGGGTGACGGTGCAGGACAGCGTCTCTTTCGAACCTGTTTCCGAGGAGGGCGGCTGGCGACGGATGACCTTTCGCAGCGAAGGCGGGCAGGTGCTTTTCCTCCGATGCCATGCGGATCAGGGCCGGAACGACTTCACCACGGGCCACCTTGCTCCCGGACCCACGGTATTTTTGGAATGCTCGGCCCGCCGCGCGCGCGGCTTCAGCGGTGCGGCCGGCAGCTGGGCGACCGGAATTCTATTCGACAACGTGCATGTCGATGGGTCCGCGCTGCGGCTCGACAACCTTGAAACCTGGCAGCAGGGGGTTGGCTGGGCCGCGGGTCATTCCATGCTTTGGCAGTGCTCGGCCGGCCTCATCGCGGTGCGCTCGCCGCCTGGCGCGGCGAATTGGGCCGTTGGTGTCTGGGCCCAACTGGTCGGAGATGGACGTTGGTCGGAGACGAGCGAGTTCGCGCGTCCCCTCAGCCTCTATCGCGCGCAGTTGTCGGAGCGGGTGGGGTCCGGCCCGGCCGCGGAGGCGCTATTGCCGCGTTCCTACGCGGATACGACGGAAGGCGAGAAATGGGGAGCCGTTCCTTCCGACTCTGCTGCTACGCCTCCCTCTCCGGGTCTGGAGGTCCGGCGAGGCTGGCTGGCAGCGGATGGGCGGATCATGGTGGGCGCGCAGGCCGAGGTCGCATGGTGGCGGGGCAGCACCCTGCCGGCCCGGGCGGCGGAAGCCGGCCCCGCTCTCACGCGCTTCGTTCCCGGCGTGGACGGCCGCGGGGCGACGGATGACCTGGGGGCCGTGGTTGAGGCGATGGTGGCGTCCGGCGACGTGGCGCTGCGGCACCATTGGGGACTCTGGTACGACCGTCGCCGCGACGATCACCAACGGGTGAGGCGCCCTGACGGGGAGGTCGCCGCGCCGTTCTTCGAGATGCCGTGGGCTCGAGCCGGTGGGGCCGGAGCGCCCGACTCAGGCTGGGACGGCCTGAGTCGCCACGACCTTTCCCGTTTCAACCCTTGGTACTTCGGTCGACTCCGTTCTTTCGCCGCGCTGGCTCGCTCGCACGGCCGCGCGCTGGTGAACGAGATGTATTTCCAGCACAACGTGCTCGAGGCCGGGGCGCACTGGGCCGATTTCCCGTGGCGCAGCGCCAACAACATCAACGCCACCGGTTTCGCGGAGCCGCCTCCTTACGTGGATACTGACGGTTCCGCTCCGCCTTCTCCGGATTTGGGCAAACGCATCTTCATGGCCGAGGCCTTCTACGACGTGTCTGACGCCGGCAGGGCGGCCCTGCATCGCGCCTACATCCGACATTCTCTCGCGAATCTCGATGAGCAGCCCAACGTCCTCCACACCCTCGGGGCCGAGTACAGCGGTCCGCTGACCTTCGCGCGTTTCTGGCTGGAGATGTGTGGAAGCTGGATGCGCGAGACGGGCCGCCGGCCCCTGCTGGCTTTGAGCGTGCCGAAGGATGTCCAGGACGCGATCCTCGCTGATCCCGTCGGCCGCGGTCTCCTGTCCGTGATCGATTTGAAGTACTGGTGGAGGACAGAGTCTGGCGCGGAGTTCGCGCCTCCCGGCGGCACGCGCCTCGCGCCGCGTCAGCACGAGCGCGCGTGGAAAGGAGGGCGTCCCTCGCCGGTCTCCCTCGCCCGCATGGCAAGGGAGCATCGCCTACGGTTTCCCGACCTGGCCGTGATCACCGCCCACGACCGCGTGGCGGAACCTTGGTCTTGGCTTGCCGCCGGCGGTTCGTGGCCGCGGCTGCCGTCGGGGACAGACCCCTTCATCCTCGCCGCAGTGGCCGACATGGTCCCGCTGGAGGCGACCGACGAGTCCGCCGCACGGCAATGGGCCCTGCGCGATTCCGCCGGTCGCCAGTTGGTCGCGGCGCCGGCCGGGCCGGTTACGGTGAGCCTTGGGAATGAGCCCGGCGATTTCGAGGTGCGGCGGATCGATCCAGTTAGCGGCCGCCTCGGGGAAATCGTGGAGTTGTTGCGGGGGGGCGAGTCTCGGGAGTTCACCTCCCTCCGTCCGGGGGCGGCGACCGTGCTCTGGGTCGCTCCCCGGGGTGTGCGCTGAATCCTCGGACCCGCGCCGACGCGCGGCCGTCAGGCCGCCGCGATCCGTTCCATGAAGGCGCGGGCGCGGCGCGCCTCGTTGACCAGAAAGGCTCGGTCGCCGCGGGACAGGCACTCGATGATGAGCGGCCCCGAGGTGAAGCCGCCTTGCCGCAGGCGCGCGAGCACCCGCGGAAAATCTACGCGGCCGTCGCCGGGCGTGACGTCCACGACCTTGGGCGGCAGGAAGTCCTTCACGCTCATCGCGACGACGAGACCGTCGACGGCCGCGGCGTCTTCGGCGGGGTCGAGTCGGCCGTCGCTGTAATAAAAGATGTTGCCCGGGTCGTACCAGATCCGAAGCGCGGGGTGATTGACCCGTTCGACAAGTTTCCGGCACTGGGCGCCGGTGGAGTTGGTGCCGCCGTGAGGCTTCACCGTGAGCGTTACGCCGGCGGCGGCCGCAGCCGGGCAACTCGCGCGCACCGCGTCGTAGTAGGGTCCGACCAGTTCCGCCTTCGTCGTGCCGCCAAGGATGATCAGGGGGCAGCCGCAGCGGCCCGCGTGGTCGATGATCCGGCGGAGACGCTCGGCCGACGCGGCGGGCTGGCCCGCCACGAGGAACTCCCCCGCATAGAGCGACGCGATCGACAGCCCCAGTGCGCGCGCGTGGGAGGCAAGGCTGTCGACCCGGGCGGGAGTAGCTTCGGCCGTGACGATGATGCCGCCCTTGGCGCTCATCAGCCCCGCGACGGTGAACCCGGCCTCGGCGATGGCGTCGAGCGCGCCCTCGGGGCTGAGGTCGGCCCAGGGCCGGGTGAAGCACCCGATGGTAAAGCGCGGGGAGGTTGCCCCGCGGGCGAGGCCGGCGGCTGCGAGCGGGAGGCCGGCGGCGCGGGCCAGGAAGGCCCGCCGTCCGAGCTCCGGTCCGGAGGCCTCAGGGGAGCTCATAGATCTCGACCAGCGCGACGCCGGTGGTGGAGCGTACGCCACTGATCTGTGCCGTGTAGGTTCCGGGTGCGAGGGTGGTGACAAGCGCGGCGTCGAGCGAACGGGCGGTGAGGTTGAAGGCGCCTACGGTGCCGAAGGTGGCGGCGTCCTCGGCGAGCCAGTTGTCGTTCTCCGAGATTTTCGTGGAGCCGCTAAGCACCTCGAGCTTCGGGTCGGCGAGGACGCCGCCGACGCCGAAAGCGCCCAGCGTCGGTCCCACGGCGCGGATCAGGAGGCGCACCGGGGTGGAGCCGCCGATGGCGAAACCGGCGATGAGGATGCTGTCGCCGGTGCCGACCTGCGTGCGGGCCGAGACGTTCACCAGCCGCGGGGCCGTGCGGTTGAAAGTGCCGCTCGAGGCATCGTAGATCTCGGCGAGCGCCACGCCCGTCGCGCCGCCCTTGCCGAGGATCTGCACCGAGTAGCTGCCGCTCGCCAGGGCGGGATTGTAGATCGCGGAGTCGCGCGGCGGCGTCCCCAGAAAATCGAACGCGCCGACCGAGCTGAAGTTGAACCCGCCGCCCCAATCGTCATTGCGGGCGACGATCGTATCACCGCGGTAGACGGTCATCTCGGTGTCGGCCAGCGCCCCGCCGACGCCGAAGGCGCCGAGCGTCGGGCCGACGGCGCGGATCAGCATCGCCTTGTTCCCGCTGGTGCCGGCGCCACCGAGGCCCACGCCGACGATCAGGGTGTCGTCGCCGCTGCCGGCCACCGTGCGGATCGACATGTTGACGAGCCGGCCCGGGTTGCCGCCGTCGGCGATCGTGAGTCCGGCCGTCGCGCTGGCGGCGGAGCCTTGGGCATTGGTGACCAGAACGGAGTAGGTGCCGGCCGCGGCCGGCGTGACGGCGGCGAGGGTGAGCGTGCGGTTCGTCGCGCCCGCGATGGCGGAGCCGTCCTTGCGCCACTGGTAGGTGAAAGGCTGCGTGCCGGCGGCCGTGACGGTGAAGGAGGCCGAGCTTCCCGGGGCCACCGCCTGCGTCGCGGGCTGCGCCGTGATCGTGGGCGCCCTTGCGGGCCCCAAGTTGAGGAAGCCGCCGAAACGGAGGACATCGCGGACCGCGAAGGCGGCGCCGCCGACCGATTCGTTCAGCGTGAGGAACGTGTTGTAGCTGCCGTCGGGCAGGTTGGTGAAGGCTGTCTTCGCCGTGAAGGCGGCGAGCGAGGAGTTGGCCGCGATGGGTGCCGCGAGCGTGTGGCGTCCCATCAGGATCGCGCCGGCGGGCACGCCGTTGGTGAACGGCTCGGTGCTGGCCCAGAGGTCGATCCGCACGGTGCCCGAGGCGGCGTCCCCTTGGTTCCGCAGGCTCCCGATCGACAGGGTGAGTTCGCTGCCGAGAAACTCATACGACGATGAACCCGTGAAGCTCAGGATCGATGCGGCGGCGGCCGGGTTGTCGTAGAGCGACTTTGCGCCGGAGACGTCGTCGGCTGCGAGCGTGTCCAGGTCGCTCGAGCGGGCGTTCATGATGGCGGTGACGGCCTGGCCGATGTCGTCGGGGTGATTGAGGCCGAGGGCGTGCCCGAGCTCGTGGAGCGCGACGCGGCGTAAATCATTCATCGACTCACCTCCCTGGGAGCGCAGCTCCCCGCGGTACGAGTCCCAGCGAACCCCTGAATTGAAGAGCACGTCTCCTTCCTGGTAGCGGTTGCTGCGGGTGTCGTAGCGCTGGAGGGTGATTCCCACGACCCGGTTGCCCCACGGTGAACCGTAGACGGACGTGGAGAAAATGACGTTGTTGACGCCGTTGCCCTCGCCGACCGGTGCGGTCGAGTCGCGGGTGGCGGTGAGGCGCACGGCCGTGACGTTGGCGTTCCAGATCGCCATGGCGTCCTCGACGACGCTGTTCCACGAGCCTGAGCCGTCGCTCAGCGGACTGGAGAGCGGTGGGAGGCTGAGCTGGAAACGGACTTCTCCGGCGGGCCAGCGCTGGCCGCTGGCATTGAAGGCGTGGGCCGCGGTGGCGAGGGCGACGGTGGTGAGCAGGAGGCGCGTCGTCATGGTCAACGGGTCTGGCGTCCAGGCTGGGTACGCTCGAGCTCGGCGAGGATCCGCGCCGAAAACACGGTGGGGGAAAGGCCGGCGCCGGGCGGTCGCACGAGGGCGGCCGCCGTCGAGAACGGCAGCTGCACGTCGTGTTCGCTGGCAAGCGGCGTGAAGTCGTTGCGCGCGATGAATTCGCGGCCGCTCACGCGATCGGTGAGCACGCGGTAGCGTCCGTGCCCCGCCGCGACCAGCGGGCACAGGCCGGCACCCTGCCGCGTGACGAAGAGCAGTTCGGTGGAGCCGGGCGTGAACGTCGGCATGCCGGGAACGCGCAGGCCGCGGCCATCCAGCTCGCCGCCGAGGAAATCGAGCGTTAGCCCGCCCTCGTGTCGCCCCTTCAGCGTCGCCTCGACGACGAAGGTGATGCGCGTCCGCAGGACCTCGCCCGCGGGCGATTTTTCCGCGAAGGGCTGAAGGGAGACGACGCGCGCGCGCACGATGACGTCGGCCTCCGCGACCAATTCCGCGAACGTCGGCGGGATCACGCTCATCGCGTGCAGGGACGGAACGCCCGTGATCAGCAGGGCAAGGGCGGCGAGCAGCCGCGCCGGAAGCATTCTTCGCAGGTTCATCGTCAGGTCTGTTTCGGTGGAAGGCCTTCCGCTGCCGGCCGAAGGGTCCGGTCCGGGCGCGGATCGTCTACGATGCTCCGGGCCAGCCACGCCGCGAGCTCCTTCTCGTCGGTGATGGTGCGTGCCGCCTGATATTCGGAAGCGAGCAGCACGCGGTAATCAGGTTCGTGGAAACGGCGGCAATGCAGCAGCACGCGGGCGCGCTGGCCGGGGGCGCGGACGAGCCGGCCGAGCGCCTGGTTCACCTTGGTCATGCCCGGGATCTGGTAGACGCGGCGGAATGCGGCGTCACGGGCGAGTCCGGTCGAGACCGTCTCGGCAAGGCGCGCCTCCTGCACGGGATTCACCTCGGGCAGGGCGGGGCCGACCACCATCGCGTGGGTCACGCGGCCGCCGAGCGAGTCGATGCCCTCGGCGAAGCTCGAGCCGAGCACGAGCAGCAGCGCGTCGGCCTCGCGCAGGGACGCCTCGACCCAGGCTGTCTGCGCGGCGAGGTCGCGCGCGCGGGGCTGGAGCGCGACGCGCAGCGCGGGCGCGATCTCCCGGGCCTCGCGTTGGATCGCCTCGGCGTAGGCGTAGGAGGGCAGGAACACGGCCACCGCGCCGCCGGCGGCCGCGCGGAGCGACGCGACCGTGGCGGCGGTGGTCGCGTGGTGCAGGGCGCGTTGCTGGAAGCGGGTGTCGACCCTGGCGTCGACGGCCACGTCGTAGGCGCCCTCGCGCCACGGCGCGCGGGCCGGCAGCAGCGCCGGGCTGGCGGCCGCGCGCGACTCCTCGACGCGCAGCAGCTCGGCCGCGCTCGTGAGCTGGCGGAACAGGCGGCGCGTGTCGCGCTTGTTCAGCGCGCCGAGGCGTTCCGGGGCCGCGGCCGCCGGGGACGGAGCGGCCGTTTCCGGCGGCGCTTCCAGTCCGCAGGCCGCCGCGAAGCCTTCCACCGGGCTCAGCGTCGCGCTGGCGAGCACCACGCCGCCGTAGCCGCGGATGATCCCGCCGATCGCCGGGGCGGCGTCGAGGCAGGTGAGCGCCAGCTCCGAGTCACGGGGGCACCACCATAGCCGCGGCAACGCCTTCAATCCCGCCCGGTCGCCCTCGCCGATCTCCTCCAGCAACGCGGGCACTGCCCACAGCGCATCGGCCGCCTGCGGCCCGAGGGCGGCGAAATCGATGCCCGTGCCGGCGATCTGCCGGGAGATCTCCCCGAGCAGGTGGCGGGCGTCGTCCTCGTCACCCGCCCGCAGGCCGCGATTGGCGCGGAGGCCGTGCAGGAAATGGCACCAATGATCCCACGCCCCGCTGAGTCCCGCTCCCGCGCGGATGCGGTGCAGTTCCTCGCGGACCCCGAAGGCCTCGGCCGCGGTGAAGGCGTGCGAGTGGGCGTCGGCCACCCGGGCGGGCAGGTTGTGGGCCTCGTCGACGATCAGGAGGGTGCGGGCGGGATCGAAGCCCGCTTGCTCCGCGAAGAGCGTCCGGTTCCGCGGGGCGAAGACGTAGTTGTAATCGCCGATCCAGAGGTCGTTGAAGGCGAGGGCGGCGCGGGTGATCTCATAGGGGCAGATGCGGGCGTCCCGGCCGGCGTCGCGGAGGGCGGGGAGGTCGCGCGCGTGGTGTTCGTCGAGGTAGAATCGCGCGAGACCGCTCGCCGGCCACCGGGTCGCGGCGCCGTCGAGGTAGCCGCAGGTCTCGCGCAGGCAATGGAAGGTCGCGTTGACGCAGTGCTCCGACTTGTTGCGCACCTGCCAGGCCGCGACCGGCGTGCCTCCCGCGGCGCCGTCGGCGGTCATGTCCCCCAGCGTGCGGAGCACCTGCAGCTGGCCGGTGGACTTTCCCGTGAGGTAGAGGGCGCGGTCGAAGTGGCCCGAGCGCAGCTGGTCGAGCGCGAACTCGAGGAGGACGCCCGTCTTGCCGAATCCGGTCGGGGCCTCGAGCAGCACGAGCGGCCGGGTGGAGAAGAGCGCGGTGAGCTCGGCGCGCGTCGTCTCCTGCCCGGGCCGTGGCGCGGCGAAGGCCGGGCGGAAGCGCAGGTTGCGCAGGCGTTCGCGCGCGCGACGACGGTGCTCGAGGAACTCGACGAGCCGTTCCAGCTGCGCCTCGAAAAGGCGGTCGTCCCCGGGCCCGAGGGGCACCACCTGCACCAGTCCCGAGCCGGCCTCGACGAACACCAGTTCGGCCGCCGCCGGAGCGGGCAGCGGGAGGCTCGCCTCCTCACCCGTCCGCGCCAGCCCGAGGCGGCCGAGCGCGGCGTACGCGGCGAGTTGAATGAAGTAGGCGGGATGATCGGCGCGCAGGGCGGTCTCGTCGGCCGGCAGGGGATGGAGGACCGACTTCACCTCGCGCAGGCGGGGGCCGGCCGGTCCGGTGATCAGCTGATCGATGCGGCCGTTCAGGGTGATGCACCAACCGCGATGCGCCACCCTCCCGCGGATCGGCAGCTCGAAGCGCGCGGTCTCGCCGAACTCCGCCGTCGCCCGGCGCCGCAGTTCCGCGTGCCACTGGCTGCCCAGCTGCGCGCGCCAGAGCCCCGACGTCCCTCCGTGACCGTCGCCGCGCGGGCCGAATGCGAAGGCCGCGAGGTCGCCGACGCCGAGGGCCGCCGTGCGCTGTTCGAGGTCGATGTCCATGGGCGGCCGCGTCAGTCGACGAGGATCTCGGTCTGGCCGCGCAGGTATTCCGCGAGGCGCCGCTCCAGGCGCGCGACCTCGGCGGGCGCCGCGGTCTGCTCCGCGAGCGGCCGATTGAGCAGGATCGCGACCTCCGCTCGGTCGGCCGCCGGCAGGGTTGGAAACCATTGCTGCCGGAGTGGGTAACCCTCGTCGCGCGCGAAGCGGAACAGGGCCTTGAAGTGGACGATGTCGGCACGACCACCGGCCGCGAACGCGGCGAAGGCCGAGCGTAGCAACTCGGCCACGCTCCGGCGGCTGTCCTCATGCACCGGGTTGCGGGCGACGAGCTCGGCGAGTGACGATGCGCGAAGCAGCGTCTCGTAGCTGGCGCCGATCGCCGGATGGCGCGTCACCAGCCGTGCCTCCTTCACGAACCAGGAGCGGCCCTGGTTGGACGACTCGAGCGCGAGCGCGACCTCGTCGAACAGGTCGAGCGGCACGCCGGTCGGGACCGATTTCCCCGGGAGGCGCTGCAGGATCCGCAGGAGCCCGTGCTCGCCGGAGAAGGCGGTGAAGCTCTGGAAGGCGTCCGCCGCGGCCTGCTTCCGCAGGATGAAGGCCTCGGTGTTGAGCGGGAGCGAGGGAATGGCGCGTCGGCCGCTGGCGGCTTCAGAACCGGGCGGCCGGAGCCGGGCCGGCGGGCCATGGCGGGACGACGGCGCCGCCGGAGATGATCATCTTCATGCCGTCGCCGACGCTCATCTCGAGTTCCACGACGTCGGAGCGCGGGAGCATGAGCAGGAAGCCGCTGGTGGGGTTGGGCGTGGTGGGGACGAAGACCGTCCACGTCTCGGGCCCGATGCGGGACTGCGCCTCGCCCGGTTGCTTGCTGGTCAGGAAGCCGAGCGTCCACACGCCCTTCCGCGGGTACTCGATGAGCACCACCTTGCTGAAGAGATTGCGGTTCTGGGTGCCGAAGGTGGCGACGATCTGCTTCACCGACTGGTAGACGGCCCCGACCGCGGGGATGCGCAGGATGGCGCGCTCGCCCACGCTCACGAAGTACTTGCCGAAGACGTAGCTCGACAGGAAGCCCAGCCCGGTCACGACGAGGATCACGACCAGCGTCGCCAGCACGTCCCACAGCAGGGCGTTGCGCTGCACGGCCGCCGGGAAAAGCGCCTCGTAGAAGGGGCGCACCGCGCCGCCGACGACGTCGATGATCGTGCGGAACGCCCAGATGGTGACGATCAGCGGCGCCAGCAGCAGTGCGCCCGACAGGAACGCGTTGCGGAAGGTGACGAGTCGGGAATTGGGCTGCGGAGCGTCGGCCATGACGGGCCGATGCTGCGCGGCGGGCCCCGCACCGCGCAACGCAAAGGTGCGACCCCGGCCTCAGGCCGTGCACTTCAGCACGTATACCGCGCCGCGCTCGGTTCCGATCGCGAGTTGCTTGTCGTCGGGAGACCAGGCGAGGCGCGTCGCCGGGCTGGGCATGCGCACGGTCGCGCGGAGCGGTTGGCGGCGCTCCGGGCTCCAGAGCTGCACCGAGCCGTCGGCCGCACCGGTCGCGAGGAGGCCGTGGGCGTTCTGGAACCGCACCGCGCAGACCGGCGCTTCGTGCGGCAGCATCGCCGGCTCGCGGCCTTCCGGGCCGGCGCCGGAGCAATCCCAGACGCACGCGTCGCGGCCGCCGCTCGTGGCAAGCCAGCGCGAGGTGTGGTCGAAGGAGAGGAACTTCACCTTGCCCTCGTAACCGCTCATGTGGAGTTCCTGGTCCTGCTCCGGCAGCCAGAGATGCACGCTCGGGTCCTGATTGCCTGAGACGAGCCAGCGGCCGTCGGGCGACCACACGAGCGCATGGATGCCGTTGGCGTAGGGGAACTCCTTTTGGACGAGGAAGTCGTCGGTGTCCCAGAGGGTTACGCCGCCGAAGTGCGCCGCCGCGACGGCGCCGCCGCGCGGGTGGGAAGCCAGGGCGCAGAGCGTGCGTGGGGCCGGGCGAAAGGCTTGCGCCACGGTGGCGTCGGGCCGCAGGGCGTGCAGCACCCGGCCGGAGCCCGCGAACAGGAGCGGCGCACCCGCGCTGCCCACTGCCCAAGCGAGGTGCTCGATCCACGCCTCGCCGAGGGCGGCGGTCGCGGTGTGCTGGCCGGCCGCGGCATCCCAGAAACGCACCGCGCCATCCTGGCCGCCCGACGCCAGCAGCCGGGAGTCGCCGGGCTGCCACGCGAGGCAGTTTGCACCGTCGGCGTGCCCTGGCAGCAGGTGTGTGCGGACGCCGTCGGCGGCCGCGAGGAGCGCGATCGGTCCCGCCGCGCTGGCGGCCGCGAGCAGCGAGCCATCCTGCGACCAGGCGAGGTCGATCGCGTAGTCGTCGAGCGTGGCGGCCCAGTGCTTCGTGAGTTCCATCGCGGCGACGTTGCGGCGCGGCCCGACCCGCGCAAGGCGCGACTGGCCAGGACGGTAGGAAGCGTGGATTACCCGGCAACCGCGACAAAAGTCTGGAGCGTCACGACCCACGACCCGGGAACGATAAGGGTGTTCGGGAGTTCGCGGCCCCGCCATGCTTGCGGCCAGATCTCCGCAGATGGACGTATTTCTGGCGACCGATTCAACGCGGGATCCGCCGCGAACGGTTGCGGTCGTGGCCCCTTAATCAGGGCTCCAGCCGGTTCAGAACCGGTACTCTGTCGTCACGACCAGGTTGCGGCCGGGTTCGTTCACCCCCGACCCGTGGATGCGGTAGTCGGCGCCGGTGATGTTCTCGAGGGCCGCGGTGAT